>Ga0209344_10000852_pt1 | contig 45846 bp, 40 predicted proteins | sample Cruoilmetagenom6_FD_187293 | JGI IMG/M metagenome (GOLD analysis project Ga0209344, IMG submission 187293) | Oil polluted marine microbial communities from Coal Oil Point, Santa Barbara, California, USA - Santa Barbara Oil Seep Sample 6 (SPAdes)... | ecosystem: Environmental > Aquatic > Marine... | reverse complement strand
GCCGCCGCTGCCGCCTTTGGGCAGGCCAGTTGGCGGTGCAGGGTCAACCAATGCCAATGCAGGAACAGACGCAGGCGCCAAGGCAATCGGCCCCGCCACCAAGCCGGCCCCGCCAGTGATTCCAGGCGTATCACCCAGGAAAACAATTCCTGTCGGGCCGCCTGGCGGTATGCCATCATCCAACGGTTCGCCGCCATCGCCGCCAAAGCCATCAGTGCTTATTGAAACATCATCTGCATCAAAAGTGCCGGAAATTATGTCAAATATGATGTTCCCGCCAATACCGGACCCGCCATTGCCAAACCCGAATGCGCCGCCGCCTTCTTCATCAAAGATGATCGAACCATCGCTGGTTGCATCAAGATCGGCGAAATCCATGGAGCCGCCTGCACCGGTCACTGTAAATTGAATGGTTCCGCCGCGGCCAACACCCGGTTCATTGCCGTTGTCTTGATCGACACCGCTGCCGCCTTCTCCGCTAGCATTGACTGACAGAATATCAGTAAACGCGATCCTGCCATTGTCTGCAAGGAACGTAATATCGCCGCCGGCACCATCGCCGCCGACACCTTCTTCACCAGAGGCCGAGGTCTGCAAAAATGCCCTGCGCCCGGAGATAATGCCCGAGCCGGTTGCAGTGAAATCTATGTTTCCGCCCTGGCTATTTTTCGCGCCCGGCCCTGAATTTCCGGCCCGCGAATCCGCATCGGCAAACATCGTGTCAAAGCTGAACGTCGATCCATCGACAAATACCGAGATCGAGCCAGCGGTGTTAACTTCATTTTCGTTGCTGCCATCGCTGGACGTGTCAATGAATACATCATCGCCAATCAAAAAGCCGCCGCTGGTACCGGTATTCTGTGCGGTAAGCGAAACGGCCAAGCCAGCAGGATCGGCGGATGAGCCCGAGGAATTAGCATCGATACTGAGGTCATTGGTAATATTCAGAGTCGAATCTGTGCCAGAAACGCCAATTGCGACGCTATTTCGTCCGAAAATACCTGCGACTTCGTCACCATTGGCATCGTAGGATGATCCATCTCGGCTGACTGCTGAAATGACGAGATCGCCAAATGTATGGGCCCCGCCGGTAACATTGATCAACACATCGCCGCCAAAGCCATCATTGCTTTGTATCTGTGTTTCGTCGCCACCCGATGTCGCGCGGCCATCACTGTCGATGGTTACGAAACCGGCCGTCACACTGCCGCCGGAAATATCTATCGTCACATCGCCGCCAAAACTGTCACCGCCAATAGAACCGGGGCCGCTGCCCCCGATCTTGCCGAAGCCGCTGCTTTCCGTTCCGGCATCCAGCCGCAAGGTTCCGCCAATATCAACGATCCCTTCTGAAACGGTAAAATCAATATCGCCAGCAGCCGCGATGCCGTTGACGGATTCGCCCTTGCCGCCTTGGGCAGACGCGTCGAGCGTCAAATTGCCAGCGATTTGAACATTGCCGCTGCCGCTGACATCAAAGATAATCGAACCAGCGGTGGCATCTTCGCCAATCCCGGTATTGCCATTGTTACGGACATTAAAGAAATCGTCAGCGCCGCGCGCCCGGGTGTTGATGGTCAAGCCGCCGCCAACGGAAACCGTTCCGGCATCGGCTGGCGGCAGCACCAGCGGATCGGCTGGCAATTTGGACAATATCGGGCTTGTCGCAACAAAACTGATATCCGCACCACTGGCCGAAAACGCATCGCCAAGCGTCACGTCACCGGAAATATCGATCACGCCAAAATTGGCCACACCCATGTTAATCGCGTTGCCCGCTGTCACGTCGAGCGAATATTCGCCGCGCGCATCACCGCCCATAGTCAGCCTGCGATAAGTGTTAGTCGCCAGATCAAGGCCATTTTGCGACAGATCAACCGCATCGCTGGCAAAAATTTCGGTGTCAGAATTTAGCGTCACTTGGGTTAAAGTTACCGACCCGCCGCCTGTTGCATTGTCGGTATCAAATTCACCCGCCGGATCGCTCGTCCCGCCAGTCACGCCAATCCCGGCCCCGGCGCTGAGCATGATCGTTCCATTGTCGGTAACCGAAGCACCGGTTGCTGCTGCAAAGCCGATATCGCCCCCAACCAGCATGTTGATGGCATTATTCTTGGCCACGGCGACCATATAAATGCCCTGTGCATCGGCCAATAACAATTGGCCGGATTGCTGGTCGATAATCCCCTGCGATTGCGCCCCTGTGGTCGTACCGCTGTGCACAATGCCATTGGCATCTGCGCTGCCGACCCCAACGGTAATGTCAAACAGCCCGTTGTTAATCGTCAATTGGGCCTGTTCCGCAGCGACATAGGCGCTCGATCCGTTAACATTGACCGTGCCGCCCTGTTCGATCCGCGGTGCGACAATTGCGACATAGCTGCCATTGTTCAATGCATCGATCGTCGCGCCCGCTTCGATCCTTACCGCCGTGCCAGCTTCTGCAACGCCGAGGAAGCTCATCTGCTGTCCGCCGGGAACAATCGAATTCACATCGCTGCTGGTCAACAATAGAGAACCAACATCGAACGAACCTGTCGGGCCAACCACAATTCCGCCGGGGCTGTAGAACCATATGTTTCCGCCGCTTGTCCCGCCGCCCAGAACAGAGCTGGTTACCGAACCGTCTATGCGGATTGCGCTGTCTACACCTGGGGTAAATACCCGGTTCAGAACGGTGTAATCTGCAAGTGTGCTGGTAAATTCAAGATTTCCGCCGGTTCCAAGAAACGTGACATCCGTTCCCGCAGCACCCGCGGCAAATGTCGTCCAATTGATGATGCCCTGTGCCGTCATAACGTCGACCACATCGATAACCGTACCTGGCCGAAAATCGATTTGGTCACCTAGGAAATTGGCAGTCGCGAGAACATTTACTCCATCGACATCAGTATCACCGGGCGACGGTGCCGGTGTGCTCGACTGCGGGGTGATCATACTCACCACAGGGGCATTGATGGGGGTTATCGAAACATCGGGCACGGTCGGCGGATTCAGCGTGGCACCGGCATCGATCATCATCGGTTCAGACGCAATCGTCGAAGGCATAATGCGCGGCACACCAACGGAATTGTGCACCGGGGCGCGATTGTTATTGGTCCGCACCGGCATGCCCGGAACCATTGGCGCCCGCTGATGAGCGGGGGCATCCATATGCGGCATTTGCGGAATCGACTGAGCATAGGCCGTGCCGGAGCCGAGCGAGGCCACCGCAATCGCTGCCGCAAGAGTCGAACCCGAACCAAGCAATCGCATACGTTTCAGACCATCGCGCCCGGAACGGGTTTGACCGGTTTTATTCGCCATTGTCTTTGCGCCGGAACTGCGTGCTTCGCTCATTACTCGGTCCTCTCGGCACCCATCGGGCGCGCCAAATTCTCTGCCAATCCAAACGGTTGAGCCATTCTTTTCCGCTGGGTCATTTTTACCCGCGTGACCAACCTAGGCTGCTGGCATATCATCGTGCTGACGGACCAAATCGGACCGAAAGCGTCATAAGCAGGCGGAAATCGCCCCGCTCTATCTGGAAGGGCGCGCGTTTAAGCGGAACGGCCCCGGTAATATCCAAAAACGTTGCATTGCCCAGCCGCGCACGCACGCCGCCACCGGCTGAAGAGATCGTCTGGGGGTCGCCCGGCACGTTCTTGGTGCTGACCGACATCAGATCGAAAAACACATAGGGCTGAACGGCCGATCCGCCGGGGGTTTCAGGGACCAGTGATCCATAGGCGAGTTCCACTTGGCCGCCATAACCGCTGTCACCGATGACCGAACCGGGGTCGAAACCGCGTCCGGCAGTGTAATTGCCGCCCGAAACCTGTTCAAAGCTGAGCAGCGCGTCGGGTGACCATTGCGCCCTTGGCTTCAGGCTGATCAGCCAATCAGGTGATGGACGATAGTCAATCTGGCCCTCTAGCCGGACCACCAGACCTGTTGGATCCCCATCAAGCCGTGAAATCGGCACCACAGCGGCACCGATGCAATTTACGAAAGCAGCGCCGCATGATTGGCTGGCGCCGAACACATCAAATCCTTGGCGTATTTCAAGCGACCCCGCGACGCCGAAATGCGGCTCTATCGAAGAATAGCCATTGGCCCCGCTGATGCTTGGTTCGTCAATCGTATTGAAATCAAGCCGTGCAAAAGCGACCCGCAGCCGGTCTTTGCTGAGCGGCAAGCCCGAAAAATCAACATTCTGATTGATAAGGTCAAATCCAGCCGTGCCGTAAAGATTGGCTTTTTGCGAACGTTTGAAGGGATAGGAACCGTAAATGCTGCCTATGAATGTTTCCGATTCAAACAGATCGGGTCCAACAACATCGGGCTGTGACCACGCAAAGGTGGCATTGGCCCCTAGCGTGAACCCTTCGCTGCCCAGCCGCATTGTGTGGCCCGCTTGCAGCACAATCTGTTCATCGGGGCTGCTGGTTGAATAGGCGCTCAACGTTGTTTGATCGGCCAGGCCGGTCAGTCCATTGATCTTCAACCGCGCCGTACCGCCAAACCTGCCAACGGCTTTGGAACCAAAATTCTGGATCGTTGCATCGGCTTCCCACGGTGTGCGGGTTACATTGAAAATGCCCACCACATCGCCGCGTTTGCCGCCGGTTTCAGGCGGTGAAGGCTGCATCACCAATCGGACATCCAGCCCGGGAATATCGCGCGCCAACAACAGATACCGTTCGGCCTCTTTCACATTGAACACTGGCTGCGATGCCAGACGATCAATATATTGCTGCAACAATTGGCCGGAATTGCCCGCATTGCCGCGAACTTGAACAGTCGTCATCCGCGCAAGCACCACATCGAAACGGACCACGCCGTTTTCAATTTCCTGCACCGGAACCTGCACCGCCGCAAGATAACCCGCATTGCGCAAAATCGTTGCCGCGCCATCGCGAATGTCGCAAATTGAAGATACGGCCAATTGCTGGCCAACAAGATGATTGTAAGAAGGCGCAACTATCGCGGCATCGATTTCCCCAAGTCCGGAAAATTCGGCTTCCCGGAATGAAAATGTCAGATCGGCAAATTCGGGTGCGGCCAGCGGGCACGGTGCCCTTTCGATTGCCCCGTCGACCACCACCGATTGGCCTTCGGTTCGCAGCTGGCGTTCCAGCCGGTCACGCTGGATTTCTTCGCGTGTGGTGGGCGTGACGCCTTGGGCGAATGCCTCTGCCCCCAGCCCTGCACCAGCGCTGCAAACGGCTGCAACAGTCAAAAACCCTTTGAACGCAAGCTTCATCGAGCCACCCTTATTTCCATCATTAGCGCAGAACATGCCGATCATTCGCCGGTCCCCGTCAATCCATCATTCGCGGCATTACCCGCAGCAGCGGCGATCCCATTGCCCGAAAGCAGCGGTCTTGCGGCATCCCCGATCACCGCAAAGCCGCCCCAATAATAGGGGTGCGACGTATCGGCGCTGTCCATCAGCGTTTGCTGCGAATTGCGTAATGCGGTGCCAATGCTGGCTTCCGAACCGCTTCTGAACATTTCGCTCATCAATCGTTCGGTCGCATCATAATCATCGGGCGCAGGCCAGTGGCTGGCCATCACCGCACGTCCGCCAGCGCCGATGAAGGCCCGAACCAACCCATCAAGGGCCGTGCCGCCGCCGGTTGAAACACCCGCTGCGCGGGTAACCTCGATGCTGGCCTCTCCGGCAGTATCGCAGGCTGAAAGTATCACAATATCGGCATCCAGGTTGAGCTCGAAAATCTCGTCAAATGACAGCAAACCATCAGATTCGCCCTGTCCGAAAGATGTTACCAATGCCGGGTTGGTCGCGCAGGTGGGGTCTGGCGGGGTGACCAAACCATGCGTCGCAAAATGCAATATCCGATATTCGTCCAGATCTCTCTTTGCCTTTACCTGATCATCGGAAAATGCCTCGCCAGTGATCAATTGCGATTGGCCCCGACCAATAACGTTGGAGGCGGTGATCAGTTCTGCATCATCAATCGGGCTGTTCCACAATGAGGTATTCCAGCCGCAAATATTGCTGCCGCTTGCCACAACGCCGCGAACGCGCGGTGATGTCACATCGCCAATCGGCGAATTGCGGCCCATACCGAGATATTGGCGCGAAGCCGCCGACTGTTTGGCCCCGCGCGCATCGACAAAGGCCTGCGCCGACACCGCTGTGCTGACCAGCCGCGAACGGCTCATCCAGTTAACACCGGTAAAATCATAGTGGTCAGCCGCTGGCTGTGCCTGCCGGGCGCGATAGGTTGCCACCGATGCATCATCGACCACCAGAATATCAACCGGCAGCCTGAGCAATGCGCCGTCAGGTTCAAAAATTAAATGGCGGACCCCTGCCAATTCGGCAGAAATCGGATCGAACAATTTGCGGTGCAGTTCGCGGGCGGCTTCGATATTATAGGGATAGGTGACATATCCCCCCCCTTCTAACAGCGAAATCGAGCTTCTGAGTTCATCGACCAGAAAATCAAGATCCTCTGTAGTCAGATCAAGCCGGTAGGCACGAGCGGTGCTTATATCGGCATAGAACATATACACGTCGCGCCCGACCATCGCGATCCGGGCGTAGCCTTCATTGGGCTGCAGCGCCGCGCGAAATTCCGCCAGTTCGAGCGATCGCGGTGTGACAACACGATATTGCGGATAGTCATTCAAAGCCACTTGCGTGCGAAATTGCTGCTGCTCAAACCGTTCAATCTGATCAGCCAATTCAGCCCGTTTCTGCTGGACTGCGGTGGTTTGTTCCGCCTTGCCCAGGGCCTCGAAACGAATCCGAAACCGTTCAATATCGCGGCCCAGGCCGGTAGACTGGCGAAACAGCCGTGCCGCCTCATCCGAATTTGCGCTCAGTTCCCGCGCTAAAACCGCCTGCGTTTCGGCGACGCCGGGGCGAACCAATACTTGCGATGCTTTGAAAAAATCATTGGCGGCTTGCGGATCGCCATCAACCTGTCCGGCCAATTCGCGGTAATAGGGGTTTAGCTGGTTGGCGAAACCGGTGACCGCATTCCTTTTGCCAACGGCCTGATCCACCACATTGCGGTACAATTCCATGGCTTCGCCGCGCTCTCCATTGCGAAGCAGGAAGGATGCAAGGCGGGTCTTCATCGCGCTGACCGCCCGCCGTTCCGGATATTGCGCCTCAACAATGGCCAAGCCGTTTCGCAGATAGGTTTCGGCAGCGCCGCGGTCTCCCTGCCGTTCGGCGATCAGCGACAATTCAGCCAGAATTTGCGAACGCATCCGTGTGATCGATGTGACACGGCCATCGCGCACGGCAATGGCAATGCCATAGGCCGCGATCAAACTTTCACGTGCGGCCGCCGCATCGCCGTCTATCCGCATTGCAGTTCCGCGAATTTGCAGCGCCTGCGCGTCAATAATTTGCGTCCGCTCTTGCTGCGTCAGTTTCAGCTCGTCCGCAAAGCCAAGCAGGGCCCCGCCCGACGCCGCCTGATTGATCCGTTCTGACAAGGGCAAGGTAATCGCCAATGCGTCACCAACTGCCGCGGCCCCCAGCGTTCCATCATCCAATGCCTCTCCAAGCCGTTCGATCGCCTCGGGGAAGAATCCCTGATTGAGCAAGTGGATTGCTTCGTAATTGCGCTGCAACCGCCCCGCCACCGGATCACCGGCAGTCAGCGGGCGCGCTTCTTCAAACAGGCGATTGGCAATTCCAAATTCGCCCAGATTGCTGCGCTGCAAAGCCCGGTTGACGTAGAATTCGCCGGGATTGATATCGGCATCATCATCATCCTTCAGCCGCTGCTGCAATGTTTCGAAATATGCGGCGGCTTCGGCGAATTCACCGCCAAGATTGCGGCGATACCCTTCTGCCAATGCCTGTTCCGGTTGAAGGGTTTCTGCCTGAACACGGGCAAAGGACAAGGGATCGGTAACCGATGTCGACACCGCATCGATGGTGCCCTGGGCAATCTGATTGTCAACGATCGAACGCAGCGCCAGCACTGTCGCATCGTCATATGCGGTGAAGCCTTCGGCAACATATGTGCGCCCTTCGCGCTCCACCATCGCAACCGAATATCGAAGCCGTGTATCGGCCACCTGACAATTCGTCACACTGCCCGCAATTGCATTCCAGCCTTGTGGGGCCTGCCGGGAATTGTCCGTGCAATCCACTTTGACACGGCGGTTCGCGGCAATCCGCCCAACCGCATCGGGCAGCGATCCTCGGAAGCTGTAGATTTCACCAACAGGCTGCGGACTGTCGCGGCACACCACCGCCCAGCGCCGGTCGAACATGCTTTGTTTGACCCCGTTCTGGACACTGCGATCCTGAACCTGGCACAAAATTCCGCTGGCATCACCAATGGGGAAACTGTCACGTGTAAGAACCGGCTGGCTTTGTGCAAATGCACTGTTTGGCATGGTTGCCGCCAACAGCAGTGCGAACATTCCGGTAGTTTTTTGCATCACAAGCAAGCCCCCTCCCAAAGGACTATAGGGCGTGCAAAAATGCGCGCTCTTAAATGCACCGCCAAGGTATTTTCGTTGGCTGTGGAGGAGCAGGTTAGGCTTGCAATCGAGTCGCACCTAGGAAATTTTGGACAATCTGCCGTTCTGTCCCGCAATAATCCCATCAACGCCAATAGACGGATTAATGGGCAGCCAAGCGCATAGGCCAGCAGGGGATTTCAGGCGCGAGAACCGAACAAACCGGCCCGCGCACCCGAACACCTTTACTGAAATCCGTTACCCGGCCGTTTCGAGATCGGCGGAACGCCGCGCACCTTCGCCCATGTCATCATCATCGACCAATATCAGACCGCCGCTTTTGTCGGCAAAAACCTCGCCATTGGAAGGCGAAATATCAGGACGGCCAGAGAACATACCCATCTTCATTTTGCAACGGACATATTGGGTTTCACCCTCTTCAACCAGAAGCGTGATTCCGTCTTTCTTTTCGTTTTTGACCCAATAATCCTGCTTTCCCGGTTCAGCCAAAACGACCGAATATCTGCCGTTTCCTAAAGAGGTGATTTGGTTTTGTTGTCTTTGTCACCCTGATTGACGGTGCAGCCCATCGCCATACCCATACCGCCTGACCGGAAAAAAACGATCTGCCCCTTGCCTTCGGGTGGAGCCGGAATGGCAATTTCGGAACCCTCTGGCGTGTGGGCAGCCATTGCCGCGCCAGCGTGATGGTCGGCCATGACAGCGGCCATTGGTGCCCCCGCGAGCAGAGTTCCAACCATTACTTATTTGGTAAAGTTCATTGCGTACCCCCTTCTAAACAAAACGTCTTTTCCTGAACGGAACTGTCGGAATTTGGCACTTCAAAACTCTTTGCAAGCTTGGCCTCAGCCACTGTTCCAGCTTCGACCTGCGTGTTCTTTCCCGACACGAGCATCCCGATGGGCCCAAGCGGACTTGCGCCAATGGCCGTTGCCAGGCCGATATTGCTGCCGCCTGTCCGGCCGATCTTCATGCTGCGCAGAGGAACCATATTCTCGCCAAATTGCAGATAACTCGCGGTTAGGATCAGTTCACCTGCCGCCCCGCTGCCACCGGCCTTCTTTGCGTGGATCACTTCGCCCTTGCCTTTGAGCCCGGCAGGGAAAATTTGCTCCGCCCCTAGCATAAGTGGTTCGGCAAGAGACAAATCGAAAATCTGCCCTGATTGGCTGATCTTACTGCCCAATGCTTCATCGATCTGAAGTACAACAATGGTCATTTTCGGCACGATCACGGGCGCGGCTTCGACTTGTTCGCAAAGGGCAATTGACGGCGAGCCTTCGGGCACATTCGCAATTGCCTCTTCTTCTTGCCCAGATGGTTGTGCCTGAGACAGATCGGCAGATTGCTCGGAGACGTCGGCTTCTTGAGCTTGAAGATTTGGCCCTGTTACAATCATCGCGGCCAGACAAGCAGCACCGAACGATCTAGAGCGTTTCACTGCAATACTTCCTCAAGTCTAAGAATAGGAAGTGCAAATATCTACCTGCTGATTGCAAGCAAGCAATCCTAAATAGTTGAAGAAATGAATTTTATTCGAATCCATGCCAATCGATGGCTTCGCCCAATTCTGCTCGCGCAACCGGAAAATTGTTCACCGGAGCGTCCGCGTCGCGATAGCCAATTCCCAATCCGCAGAAGAAAATGTGGTCATCCGGTATAGCAACAGTCTCGCGTATCTGCTTGGAATAGACCGCCCATGCTTCCTGCGCGCAGCTATCCAGCCCTTCCTCGCGCAGCAACAGCATGATGGTCTGAAGCCACATGCCAATGTCCGACCATTGCGGCGGCCCCATATATTTGGGCGTGTGAATAAGCATCAGAACAGGCGCGCCGAAAGCCCTGAAATTGTTGGCAAACCACATCAAACGGGCCGGTTTGTTGTCTTTGGGGATTTCGAGCGCCCCATACATGTCCTCACCCACTCCTCGGCGGCGCTGTTCATAGGCTCCGTCCAGGTCTTTGGGATAAATTTCATATTCGGGAGAAAACGCCTCACGGCCCTGCGGAAGCACTTCAGCGACCGATTTGAACAGTTTTTGCATCGGTTCGCCAGTGATAATCTCGGCATTCCAAGGCTGCGTGTTACCCCCCGAAGGCGCGCGCTGCGCTTTTTCGAGCACCCGCTCAATGATCGCCCGATCAACCGGGGTGTCGAGAAATGCACGGACAGTGCGGCGGGAGTTTACGGCTTCGGTTACGTTCATTGAAAAATCCCAAGTAGTATCAGCACGAATCCGGAAACGATTTGGACACCAGCCGAGAAACGAACTTTGCCAGGTGAACTAGACCAATGTCCGTATGCCTCAAGCGAACGCTTTTCTTCAAAATACGCTTCAAATGCCCCATCATCTAGCTCGCGATATCGCGCTTCCTCACGTTCTGCGACATGTCTCGGCCAAATCATGCCGGAAACACCGAGAAGCAGCACGAACAGTCCCATGCAAATCAGAAATACGTCCATCGCTACCCCTTCCCGTCAAACAACCCGGCAAGCTGATCAATGATCGTCCCGCCGAGTTGCTCCACATCCATGATCGTTACCGCGCGGTCGTAATAGCGCGTCACATCATGGCCGATGCCAATTGCGGCCAGCTCGACCGGCGAGCTTTTTTCGATCCATTCGATTACGCGGCGTAGGTGTTGTTCGAGATAGCCTGCGGTGTTCACGCTCAAGGTTGAATCGTCGACCGGTGCGCCATCGCTGATTACCATCAGGATGCGGCGATCTTCGTGGCGCGCCAGCAGACGTTGGTGTGCCCACATCAGCGCCTCTCCATCGATGTTTTCTTTGAGCAGACCTTCGCGCATCATCAGTCCGAGATTCCGGCGCGCACGGCGCCATGGCTCATCAGCCTTTTTATAGATGATATGGCGCAAATCATTGAGACGGCCCGGCGCGCCCGGCTTGCCATCGGCCAGCCATGCCTCGCGGCTCTGCCCGCCTTTCCATGCGCGCGTGGTAAAGCCGAGTATCTCGACCTTCACGCCGCAACGTTCAAGCGTGCGCGCCATAATGTCCGCGCTGATCGCGGCAATGCTGATCGGGCGGCCCCGCATCGAACCCGAATTGTCGATCAGCAGTGTGACAACGGTGTCTTTGAATTCAATGTCCCGCTCAATCTTATAGCTGAGCGAATGGCCGGGCATGGTAACAACGCGGGCCAGCCGGGCTGCATCCAGAAGCCCCTCTTCCTGATCGAAATCCCAGCTACGATTTTGCTGCGCCATCAGACGCCGCTGCAACCGGTTGGCCAGTTTGGTGACGATGCTTTGCAGACCAGTCAGCTGGCTGTCGAGATAAGCGCGCAGCCGGTCTAGCTCTTCGGTATCGCACAGTTCGGGCGCTTCAATTTCTTCATCAAACTTGTCGGTGAAGTATTTGTAGTCAAAATCACCGGGGATGTCCGTCCATGGCCGATTGGGGCGCACAGGCATCATGCCCTCTTCCCCTTCATCGCCCATCTCACCATCGGCTAGTTCCTCGTCCGAAGACTGCTCGGATTCGGTTTCGCCGCTATCTTCGCCCTCGGTCGCTTCGCCCGCCATTTCGGTGGTTTGCGGATCGGCGCCGTCAGACTGTTCCTCGTCCTCCTGCTCGTCCTCGTCCTGACCCTCGTCATCCTCGCCATCTTCATCGTCGCCGCCGCGATCGGTGTCTTCCTTGATAAGTTCGAGATGACGCAACATATCGATTGTAAGAGACTGAAAAGCCTTTTGATTATCGAGGGACAATGCCAGCGATTCGAAATCGCTGCCAACCTTTTCCTCGATCCAATCGCGGACCATATCAACGCCCGCCACAGCGCGTTCTGGTATCGGTTTCCCTGTAAGCTTTTCCCGCAGCATCAACGACAATGCCGCCTGCACCGGAACTTCGCTTTCCTCCTGCGCGCGGGCAATAGGATCAGATGCCGTTCGCAGCTCCAACGCGGCATCAAGATTTTCTGACATCCCGGTGAAATTGTTGGACCCCAGCGCCTCGTACCGCACCTGCTCGACAGCATCATATACCGCCCGCGCAAGCGGCTCGCTGGGTGCGCTGCGGGCGTGGCTGGCTTCATTGTGGTGACGCAGTTTCAGCGCAAAGCTGTCAGCAAAGCCCCGCGCCTCTTTCGCCTGATCGGGCGGTAGATTGCGGCCCGGCAATGGCACACGGAAATGGGTGCCGTTGGACGATGGCGCATCCGCGCTCCACGCGACTTCGACTTCTGATTCGCGCGCAACCGCACGGCTGGCGCTGGTCAGCGCCTGCTTAAACAGATCGAGAGGAGTATCATCAGCCAAGGCGTATTATACGATGCTTTGCCCGGTTTTTTCCCAATCAGCCAAAAAGCCTTCGATGCCTTTGTCCGTCAGAATATGTTTGAATAGGCCTTTGATCACCGATGGCGGCGCTGTCATAACGTCGGCCCCGATCAGCGCGCTTTCCAGAACATGCGTGGCATGGCGTACAGAGGCGACCAGGATTTCAGTGTCGAAAAGATAATTGTCATAGATTGTGCGAATGTCACGGATGAGATCCATTCCGTTTGACCCATTATCATCATGGCGGCCCACAAATGGCGAAACAAAGGTCGCCCCGGCCTTTGCCGCCAACAACGCCTGATTGGCGCTGAAACACAGGGTGACATTCACCATGGTTCCATCATCCGCCAGTGCCTTGCAGGTTTTCAAACCGTCAATCGTCAGCGGAACCTTGATGCAGACATTGTCCGCAATCTTACGCAGCACTTCTGCCTCTTTCATCATCGTCGCGTGATCCAATGCGACAACCTCGGCGCTGACCGGGCCATCCGTGATGCCGCAAATTTCCTTGGTAACTTCCATGAAATTGCGGCCCGATTTTGCGATCAGGCTGGGATTGGTGGTGACCCCGTCAAGCAGGCCGGTTGCGGCCAATTCCTTGATGTCATCAATTTCGGCAGTGTCGGCAAAGAATTTCATGTCGCAGGCTCCGATTGGCGATTCTGCCAATCCTTAGCCAAGCGGTCGGTCAGCGGCTAGAGGCCTCAAGCTGAAAGGCACGCTAAAGATTGGCCATTCCCAACACGCCGATCACCAGCGGGCCATTCACGCTTTGCGGATGGCGGCGGATTTCTGCCCCCATATGCCCATCTATATGCCCATCTCGTTCAAGGTTGCGTTGTTTGCATCACTGGCCAAAATCACTGGCCAGCGCCCCACAGGCTGAAAAAATGCGCGGCAGCGCGGGCGCGGATTCAATAAATCGGTCATTCCCGTTCTTCTCACCTTGTCGCGGCGCGCGGTTAAGCCCCATATTGCAGTGTAGCATGAACCGCGTCCGCATCATCATATTCAACGCCGCATTGGGGCACCTTGACTATAAAGTCCCCGCAGGGATGCAGGTCGAGCATGGATCGGTCGTGGTGGCGCCGCTGGGCCCGCGCCAGGTTACCGGCATCGTCTGGGAAGAAGATCGGCTGCCAAGCGACAGCGTCCCGGAATCGAAGCTGCGTGCGCTGCTGGAAGTGCTTCCGGTCCCTCCTCTGCGATCAGAATTGCGCCGGTTGATCGAATGGACCGCAGACTATTACTGCGCGCCCCTGTCCTCGGTTGCGCGCATGGTCTTGTCATCGGGCGGTGCCATGCGCGGCCCCGCCACCATGACCGAATACCGGCTGAGCGGGGCAATGCCCGAACGGATGACGCCGCAGCGCGAAATCGCGATGGAATTGCTAGACGGGGAACAGGCCAGCATCCGTGAACTGTCGGAAATTGCCGGTGTCAGCGACGGTGTTCTGCGCGGTTTGGTGGGCCAAGGCGTGCTGGAACCGGTCAGCGTCAATATTGACCGCCCCTACCCCCGCGCCGATGCGGGACATACCACCGTTGAATTGAGCAAAGAACAGCACGCCGTATCCGACCGCTTGATCAAAGCCGTAGAGGACGAAAAATTCGCGCCATTCCTGCTCGACGGGGTGACGGGATCGGGTAAGACCGAAACCTATTTCGAACCTGTTGCATCGGCCCTGCGGGCTGACCGGCAAGTGTTGGTGCTGCTGCCTGAAATTGCTTTGACAGAAGCCTTCCTGCGGCGGTTTGAAGACCGCTTCGGCGCGGCGCCTATTGTGTGGCACTCTTCACTCAAATCAACGGAGCGGCGGCGGGCTTGGCGCGCAATCGCCAAGAGTCCGAAAAATAAGGGCGCTCAGGTGGTGGTCGGCGCACGTTCTGCGCTGTTCCTTCCCTATGCTAATCTTGGCCTGATTGTCGTCGACGAAGCGCATGAGATCAGCTTCAAACAGGGTGAAGGCGTGCGATATAACGCCCGCGATGTGGCAGTAATGCGAGCGCGGTTTGAACAATTCCCGATTGTCCTGGCCAGTGCGACACCTGCGCTGGAAAGCCTGCAAATGGCCGAAAGCGGCATCTATGAACGGCTGGAACTTCCCAGCCGGTTTGGCGGCGCGCAATTGCCAGCGATTGATACGATAAACCTGACCGAACATCCGCCGGAACGCGGAAAATGGATCGCGCCTGAACTGGTAGAGGCGCTGAAAGACCGGCTGGCCAAGGGCGAACAATCGCTGCTGTTCCTCAACCGGCGCGGCTATGCGCCGCTGACATTGTGCCGCAATTGCGGGTTCCGGTTCGAATGTCCCAATTGCAGCGCATGGCTGGTTGAACATCGTTTCAGCCAGCGCCTTGCCTGCCACCATTGCGGCCATGATACCCAGCAGCCCGCCACTTGCCCCGATTGCGGCGAACCCGATTGTCTGGTTGCCTGCGGCCCCGGGGTGGAACGCATCGCTGATGAAATTGCCGAAATTCTGCCCGAAGCACGGATCGCAGTCGCCACATCGGATACGTTGAACACGCCTGAAAAAGCAGCGGAGTTTGTCGCGCAGGCTGAAGCCAAGGCGATTGATGTGATCGTGGGCACCCAGTTGGTTACAAAGGGATTTCATTTCCCCGATTTAACACTTGTCGGCGTGGTCGATGCCGATCTTGGTCTGGAAGGCGGCGATTTGCGGGCTGCCGAGCGCACCTATCAGCAAGTGGCGCAAGTTGCAGGACGTGCCGGCCGGGGCAGCAAACCGGGCGAAGTTTTCATCCAAACCCGCCATCCCGAAGCCCCCGTGATTGCGGCGCTTGCAGCCGGTGACCGCGATGCATTTTACAAAGCCGAAACCCAGGCACGGCGGGATGCAGGCGCACCGCCTTTCGGCAGATGGGCTGCAATTATCGTATCATCCGAAGACGAAGCAGAAGCAAAAGAGGCCGCGCGCGCCATTGGCGGATCGCGCCCTGCCATCAAAGATGTCATGATTTTGGGTCCGGCCCCAGCGCCCATGGCGTTACTGCGTGGCCGTTACCGTTACCGCCTGCTGATTAACGCCCGGCGCAGCGCGCAAGTTCAGCATATCATTCGCAACTGGCTTGGCGCCCTCGGCCTTCCCCGCAGCGTGCGTGTTAGCGTGGACATTGACCCTTACAGCTTTGTTTAACAACGCTAGTTTGTGTTTGCATAACCAAGCTGCGATAGCCGCTGAAAGATATTTGAAGGGATCACCGTGGCGCGATTGTTTGCAGCATTGTTTCTGGCATTGGCCTTTACAGCGCCTGTCGCGGCGGCAGAAACATGGCGTAAAGCGGAAACGCATCATTTTGCGATTTACAGCAACGGCAAGGAAAAGCAGCTAAGCCAGTTCGCCCATGAGCTGGAACGGCTGGACGCTTTGCTCCGTTTTGCATGGAAGAAAGAGCCGGTCGAAAATCCCAATAGGCTGACGATCTACCTGCTGAAAAATGCCAAAGCGGTCGACAATCTGCTCAGCATGAAAGACACGCCAGTTGCGGGCATCTATTTCGCGCGGCCTGAGGGAAGCTTTGCCATTGGCAATCGCAAGCGCAGCAACAACAAAGGCGCGTTGACCGGCAAACAGGTGCTGTTCCACGAATATGCGCATCATTTCTTCTTCCAGAATTTCAAAATTCCGGCAGCATCCTGGTTCGTAGAGGGATTTGCCGATTACGTCGCCACGGCAGAATTTGACGACGACGGCCATTGGCGCCTTGGCATGGCTTCCGGCCCCAATCAGTTAATGATGGCCTATGGCGGGAAGATCGCAATTCGCGATTTGCTGACCGCAACGCCTTTTGAAGACAAGAAATGGCAGGCATTTTACGGTTGGTCTTGGGGCCTGACCCATATGCTCTACAGCCGAGAGCAAGGCCGGGGCAGCAAGATTTCAAGCTATCTTGGACTGATCAATTCGGGCACCGAACCATTGGCGGCAGCAGAACAGGCGTTTGGCGATCTCGACGATTTGCAGGCCGCGTTAAAGGCCCATGTGGTCAAGCCAACAACCTATCAGAAATCGACTGTGCCGCTGACCTACCGCGATCAGATATCGATTTCGGAACTGCCGGAATTTGATTCAAAGGTGGTAACGCACAAACTTCAACGGCTGGTCAGCCCGAACAAGGAAAAGACCCTGCGCCAATTGCGGGAACTGGTCACCCAAAACAGTGACAACGCCGAAGCGTGGTATCAATTGGCAGAGGCAGAATATGAATTGGTGCATGATGATGATGCCCCCAATGCCTATGATTTTTCTGCGGCAAAGGACGCGCTTGAGAAAGCGATCTCGGCCGATCCAAAGCACCTTCATGCCAATGTGATGATGGGCAACGTCATTTTGGAAGCATATGATCATAATGATGATTTTGACGATGCAAATTGGGAAAAGGCGCGCAGCTTTTACCGCACAGCGCGCGATGCCCATCCGCACCATCCATGGCCGCTGTTCAACCTTGCATATAGTTTTCAAAAACAGGGCGAATTTTCCGGCGAAATCAGCCCCGCAATAAAAACCGCCTTCGAAATGGCACCCGAAGTTGGCCAATATCGCCTGTTCTACGCGCAGGATCTGGCTTCGCGCGGTGAATTCGATGAAGCGATCAAAACTGCCCGCATTATCGCCAACAACCCGCATGGCAGGGGCAAAGGCGCACAGTCATTTATCAATCAGATCGAAACAATGCGGGATGATATGCTGATGGGGCACCGCGATGACGATGAACCGGCGGGTGACAGCAACGATACAAATGACTAGCCAGTAAGCACCCGCAATTCAGGAGCTGACCGCGATGCTGACTGTCCACCATTTACGCATTTCCCAATCAGAACGCATCGTTTGGCTGTGCGAAGAATTGGGGATTGAGTATGATCTCAAGCTCTACAATCGCGATCCCGAAACACGCCTTGCACCGCCTGAACTTAAGGCCCTGCACCCGATGGAAGTGGCCCCGCTGATCGAAGATGACGGCACGTTGCTGGGTGAAAGCGGCGCGATTGTTGAATATATAATCGGAAAATATGCCCCCGATACCGATCTGGTGCCAAAGGCGGACAATCCCGATTTCGCCGATCATCTTTATTGGTTCCACTTTGCCAATGCGACATTCATGACCAACGGTATGATGCAGATCGCAATCAATGCGGTTCAGGCTGAAATGCCTGAATCATTGGGCAAACGCGTAACCAATGCCTGGAAACAAATCGAAAACCGGCTGGGTGAAGCAGACTATTTTGGCGGGACACATATGACCACCGCTGACATTATGATGATATTTCAACTGACCACCAGCCGCGCCTTTAACGGTATGACTATCGACCATTTGCCCAACCTCAAAGCCTATCTGAAACGTATTGGCGACCGCGGGGCCTATCAGCGCGCAATGGCAAAGGCAGAACCGGGTTTCCCGCCAAAGCTGGATTGACGCCTTAGCGCCTGTGCCGCGGCATTATTGGGCCTAGTGTTATAAAGCAGCTAAGCCTTATCGCGCATCCACAACGGTTTGACGATGCGGCCCGCCTTGGCCGCCTGCCACACCATCCACAGGCCCGCGCCGGTGGCGACCACCAATGCGATCACCGATGCTTCAAGGCCGAATGCGCCGCCCGACAGCCAATCAGGCCCGTAAAGGCCCGCTTCGACCATGCCGACAAACGGGTTGCCCGACACGGGCACGCCCCAAACGAAGCCCTGCGTGACATTCCAGCCTGCATGCAGACCGATCGCCAGCCATAAGGATCGGGTGAGCATATAGGCCCCGCCAAGCAGGATGCCCGCTTCGATTGCGATCAGCGCCGTGGCCCACAAGGTTGCATTGGGATTGGCATAATGCAGGGCGCCAAACAGCAGTGAACTGACAAACAACGCCGCCCAACTGCCCGCGAATTCTTCTGTCCAGCGGAACACGATCCCGCGGATGAACACTTCTTCAAACACCGCCGCCCAAACGCCGGTGATCATCACAATTTGGAACAAATCCTCTGCGCTGCCCCAGCCCAAAATCCGGTAGGCACCAAACACCGTGGCCAATCCGACCACAACGGTGAAAATCGCTGCACCCGCGCCAAGCCCAAGAATGGTGTCGGTAAGCGCACCCTTGGCGGGCAAATCATCCTTGCGTTCTGCGCCCAAAAACCGGATTCCCAATTTGTAGATCAGGAAAACGGCCAAGGCGCCAACCGAAAATTCTATCGCCGCATTAACATCGGGATTCATACTCGTCGGCAGATAGGGCAGCAGAAATCTGACACCAAACAGCGTTGAAAACAGCATGGCCAAAGCCAATGCCAAGGCAACCAGCGGAAATTCCCATACCATGCGCCACAGCGGTTTCCGGTCTGTTGTGATTTCAACGTCCTGCATGCCCCACTCCATTCATTTGCCGAGCGGGGGAGCTGATTTGCTGCGCCAAGTCAATCGCACCGCAGCAAACTGTCCTAAGTTCTGACGGAAATCAGACACTCGCAAACAATGCCGCAGCGTTCTGTTCCAGCTGATCGATCAGCGCCTTCCACGGCGCGCCGCCCCAACTGACCCGCGCAACGCCAAGTTTGCCGAGTTCGGCGGGGCTGGGAACTTCGGGAAATTTGATAAGGTTGACCGGCAGCGATATGTTTTCGCACAGCCGCGCAATCATCGCCGGATCGCTTAGACCCGGTGCAAAAAAGCACTCTGCACCGGCTTCGGCATAGGCGGCAGCGCGGTCAATCGCCTGATCAATCAGTTCGTTCCGGTTCGGGTTTTCCCCTGCCTTCCAACGGGAAAGGAACAAATCGGTGCGGGCGTTTACGAACAGCCCACTCGACACCACGGCCTTGATACGTTCTGCCTGAACAGAGGTTTCGTGCAGCCCTTCCCCGCCGATAATCTGATCTTCAAAATTGCACCCGACCGCTCCGGTTTCGGCAAGCCGCTGTGCATTGATCGCTAGGCCGCCCGGATCGGCCGAATATCCGCCTTCAAAGTCAATCGATACGGGCAGGTCAACTGCCGCAACGATGCTGCGCGCCACATCCAATACCCTGTCGATCGGGAAACATTCTCCATCGGCAAATCCGTTGGCACCGGCCACGGGGTTGCTGCCCGTGGCAATTGCTTTGGCGCCAGCCCGTGCAACCGCCTGCGCGCTGCCCGCATCCCATATATTATAGAGTATCAGTGGCGCATCAGCATGATGTGCGGCGGCAAAATTTGTGCGTTCTGTGTCATCCATTGGACTGTTCCTTTGCCAGCAATTTTCGTTTAATATCGGCACCATAAGCATATCCGCCCAGCGAACCATCGGATCGCACGACGCGGTGGCAGGGGATCAAAACCGCAACATTGTTCGCGCCATTTGCGCTGCCAGCCGCACGAACAGCTTTCGGATTGCCAGCAGCGGCGGCGATTTGTGTATAGGAACGCGTTTCACCGGGCGGAATTTTGCGCAATTCGTGCCACACCGCCTCTTGAAACGCCGTGCCTTTTACATCGAGCGGAATATGCGGCGCATTGCCGGGATGTTCGACCGCCTCCACAATATGCGCGAGCAATTTTGTGAATTCTTTGCCGCCTTCCACAATTTCGGCATTGGGAAAGCGTTCTTCCAAGGCGCTGCGCGTTTCTTCAAACGACAACCGGCAGACACCCTTAGCCGTTGCGCCGACCAGCATATTGCCAAGGCTCGTCTTGGTAACCGCATAATGGATTGTTACGCCGCGGCCGCCGCCGCGCCATGCCGATGCGCTCATGCCCAGCCGCTCCTCATTATTCTCGTCATAAAACCGCGAAGGTGCGGAATAGCCTGCATCATATACGGCAGTGGTCACACTTTCGCTCCTGCTCAAAGTTTTGCTCGCCCGTTCCCGCCGCAGGGCGCGGTGATAGGCCGCCGGAGACAGTCCGACCCCGCGTTTGAACACGCGCTGCAAATGCGTGGGCGAATATCCGGCGGCGATGCCCAATTTATCAAGCGAAACGGGCGCTTCGCTCGACCGTAAAATTTCCAGACATTTCAGAACCGCCTGTTCATCCGGAGCGATACTGTCAGGGCTGCAGCGTTTGCAGGCCCGCAGGCCAGCCGCCTTGGCATCATTGCCCGTTGGGTAGAATTTCACATTTTCGCGTTTGGGTGCACGCGCAGGGCAGCTGGGACGGCAATAAATGCCGGTTGAATGCACACCCGTTACAAATACGCCGTCAAAACTACGGTCTTTTGCAAGCACAATTTGCCAGCGATCATCATCGGTAAGCGGAGCCTGTTTCATCGCGGCCATCCCATACTCCAATCCCAATCGCCCATTCCCAATAGCCCATTCCCAATAGCCCATTCCCAAAAGCCCATTCTCAATTTTCCATTCAGCTATGCCATGCCTTTGCGATGACCTCTAGCTAGGACAAGTTGTGGCCCCGCGCGTCCCGAAACTTGCGGTCAATGTAACCCCTCGCCTAAACGCACAGAATATGTTGCGTATTTTCCTCTCGCTCGCTGCCCTTACGGGTTTCCTCATCCCTTCAATGGCAAGCGCCGATCCCGCTGACATCAATGCGGCTGCACGAGGGGTCGTGCGGGTGGTCATCGTCGGGACAGACGGAACAGAATTGTTTCCCGTCAGCCATGGCAGCGGCTTTGCGATTTCACCCACGCGAATCGTCACCAATGCCCATGTCGTCCGCGGGGCAATACAGGACGACACCCTTCGCATCGGGATCGTGCCGTCTGAAGGCAACGATTCCGCCTATGCCAAAATCATCTCGGTCAGTCCGCGCAATGATCTGGCGCTGGTCGAGATTATCGGCGCTTTGCGCTTGCCCCCGCTGACCATTGCGGGCGGCGGCGCGCGCGATAGCGGAGAGGTTTCGGCGGTCGGTTACCCCATGAATGTTGACCGGGCACAGGGCCTGAATATTGACGATATCTTCAATTCACAGCCGCCGGTGAAAAGCCGCGGCTTTTTATCGGGTGCGCGGCCCAGCCGCCAATTCCATACCATCCTTCACACAGCACCAATTGCGCGGGGAAATTCGGGCGGGCCACTGCTTGATGCCTGCGGACGGGTATTGGGCGTCAACAGTTTCGGCGCGAGTTCGGATGGGTCCGACGCTGAATTTTATTTCGCCGTTTCAAACCGGGAACTGGTGCCATTCCTGCAAGCGAACGAGGTCGATGCACCTGTTAACGCAAGGCCGTGCCGCAGTTTGGCCGATGTTGACGAGGCAGAGCGTCTACGGATCGAACGCGAACAAACCGCCGCACGCGCCGACCTGTCCGCTCGGGCCGAAGAAAGCCGCGCCAAGCGCGAACGGGTCCAACTCGAATCAGAACAGGCTGTGCAAGAAGATCGGGAAAATGTCATGGCGCTGGCATTCCTGCTGGTGCTGCTGGGCACGGGCGCGGGTATGGCTGCATGGCAAGCAAAAGTTACCGGCGGCGAAGGCGGGGAAAGAAAGCTGATGATTGCCGGTACGATCGCAGCCGCCGCGCTGGTGGCCGCGCTCGCCCTGTGGTTCACACGGCCGGGTCTTGATGCGATTGACCGGCGCGTAAATGCGGCAATGGCACCCGATGATAATCAATCAGATGATCCGGTCGCCAGCGCATCAGGCGGCATGTTGATCTGTACCCTGCAATTTGATCGCAGCCGGATTACCGGCGTGCCTGACGAGGTAATGGAATTTGAATGGGCAGAGGATGGCTGCGTCAATTCGCGCACCCAATATGGATATTCGGGCGGCGAATGGTCGCGCATATTCGTGCCCAATCAAGAAGATGCCGTTTCGATCAATGCCTATGACCCCGATAGCAACATTTTCCGCACCGAACGCTTCCTCCTCAGCCGCAACGCCATGGCAATTGCCCGCGAAGCCAGGGGCAAATACACCCCGCCAAGCTGCGGTGGCGACGGTGCTGCGAGCAAGCTGGGTGATTTACAGGGCGCGGTGACCGCAATGCTGCCGGACCGCCCGAACGAACGGCTGGTCTATAGCTGTCAGCTAAAGGGCGAATAAGTCACGATCATCATTGCGGTCAAACCGAAGAAAACAAATCGGATATGGAAACCGGTACCAGTATGCTGACCATACTGCCGTGCCTATTAAGGGCCCGCCTGTTGATGCAATTTTCTGGCAGAATTTCGCTTTAGGCCGCCAGCGCCTCGCCGCTCAACGTGATCCGGTGCATTTCGCGGGCATGACCTGCGTAATCGTTCATCGCATTGTGCCATGATGTCCGATTATCCCAGATCGCAACCGTACCGGGCTGCCAAACGACGGTGCATTCATTATCGGCAGCCAGCGCCGCTTCATAAAGGCGGTTGAGCAATGGCAGGCTTTCATCGCGCGTGCGGCCGACGATATTAATCGTGAACGCGCTGTTGACGTAAAGCAGCTTGCGGCCAGTTTGCGGGTGGCAGATTACGATGGGATGGGTCGCGCCGGTTTTCTGGTTCTGCCCGCGCAAATCCTTGCCCATATCGGTCTGCGCATAAAGCCCGTCTTCCTTGTAAACATGATCGGCCGTGTGAAATGCCTCCAGCCCTTCGATCTCATCCTTCAAATCCTGCGGCAGCGCATCATAGGCTGCGCCCATGTGTTTGAAATGCGTATCACCGCCCTTTGGCGGCAATGTGCGGGCAACCAGAACAGATCCCATTGCCGGAATTTGATCATAGGAATGATCGGTATGCCATGCGCCGCCGATGTTGGTTTCCTGATCAGCAGATTTACGGACAATCGCGATTTCGGGATATTCCTGTTCCAGCGGAAAATACTGATTCACATCGATCCCGCCCCAACGCTTGCCAAAATCAATATGTTGCTGGGGCGTAAACTCCTGATCGCGAAACACCGCCACACCGTGTTCGTAAATCGCATGCTTAATTGCATTCATCGATTCGCCTCTTGCATCGGCGAGCTGGATACCGCTGACTTCAACGCCGCATTTGGGGGACATGGGTGTGGTTTGCATCATTCTCTCCTCGGCAGCTCTCGGTGGCCGCTTGCGATTTATATGGACGCAATTTGTTTTGGCCTCAAGCGCCCGGCGGTCGGTCTCTGGCCGGCGGTCTCTGGTGGGCGCGACCAAGAATAGGAACGAATGCAGGGAAACGGCACATACAAATGCGTGTGCGGAAAACGAAGACTCCGTCTTGCATCGCAGCATATCGGGTGATAGGGGCGCGCCAGCTTCGCAGAGGCCGTGTTCTACACGCCTATATCAGACGCAGCTGACACAGATTTTTCTTCGGACCCAAGAGGACCAAAACGCGTGGATATTTCCGCCGGTATTAAGGCTAGCCTGGCAGGCCGTTATGCGTCTGCCCTGTTCGACCTTGCTTCAGAAGCAGGGACAAAGGACGGGGGCGTAAGCGCAGTCGAATCGGATCTAGAAAAGCTGAATTCAGCTTTGACCGAATCGGATGAACTAAACAATCTCATCAACAACCCGCAGGTCAGCCGCAATCAGGCAGGCAGCGTGGTTGCAGCGGTTGGTAAAAAGCTGAAGGTCACTGACCTTACGCAAAACTTCCTCGGTGTGCTCGCCGGTAATCGCCGCCTTGGTGATCTGCCCGGCATGATCCGCGCATTTGGAACCATCGCAGCGGCGCAGCGCGGCGAAGTGACAGCCAATGTCACCAGCGCGCACGCTTTGTCGGACAGCCAGCTTTCAACCCTGAAAGACAAGCTGACCGCACGAGAAGGTCGCACCGTAAAACTTTCAGCCGATGTTGACCCGGAACTTCTGGGCGGCCTCGTCGTAACAATTGGATCGAAACGCATTGACGGTTCGATCCGCACCCGTCTCAACTCACTTGCCCAAGCGATGAAGGGCTAACCCCCTTCAACTACTAAGCCCATGAAAGGCTAATTTGATCATGGAAATCCGCGCAGCAGAAATCAGCAAGGTCATTAAAGACCAGATCGCCAATTTCGGCACCGAAGCCGAAGTCAGCGAAGTTGGCTCCGTCCTCTCCGTTGGTGACGGCATCGCCCGTATTCACGGCCTCGACAATGTTCAGGCTGGCGAGATGGTCGAATTTGCCAATGGCGTTCAGGGCATGGCCCTCAACCTCGAAGCCGACAATGTCGGTGTCGTGATTTTCGGATCAGACGCTGAAATTAAAGAAGGCGACGTTGTTAAGCGGACCGGCACGATTGTGGACGTTCCCGTTGGCAAGGCTCTGCTGGGCCGCGTAGTTGACGCTTTGGGTAATCCGATTGACGGCAAGGGCCCGATCGAAACAACCGAACGCAGCCGCGTTGAAGTTAAGGCGCCCGGCATCATCCCGCGTAAGTCGGTTGATGAGCCTGTGCAGTCCGGCCTCAAGGCCATCGACGCTCTCGTTCCGGTTGGCCGCGGCCAGCGCGAATTGATCATTGGTGACCGTCAAACGGGTAAAACCGCTGTCGCGATCGACACCTTCATCAACCAGAAGGACGCGCACGCAGGCGACGATGAAAAGAAGAAGCTTTACTGCATCTATGTAGCCGTCGGCCAGAAGCGTTCGACCGTTGCCCAAATCGTAAAAAGCCTCGAAGAAAACGGCGCGATGGAATATTCCATCGTTGTGGCCGCAACCGCTTCTGAGCCTGCACCGCTTCAGTTCCTCGCGCCCTACACAGGCTGCGCGATGGGCGAATTCTTCCGCGACAACGGTATGCACGCAGTGATCGTGTATGACGATCTTTCCAAGCAAGCCGTTGCTTACCGTCAAATGTCGCTTCTGCTGCGCCGCCCTCCGGGTCGTGAAGCCTATCCTGGCGACGTTTTCTACCTTCACAGCCGCCTGCTAGAGCGCGCCGCGAAGATGAATGATGACAATGGCGGCGGTTCGCTTACCGCTTTGCCAATCATTGAAACACAGGCCGGTGACGTTTCGGCCTATATTCCAACCAACGTGATTTCGATCACCGACGGTCAGATCTTCCTTGAAACCGATCTGTTCTATCAGGGCATCCGTCCTGCGATTAACGTGGGCCTTTCGGTTAGCCGTGTTGGCGGTGCCGCGCAGACGAAAGCGATGAAAAAGGTTTCGGGCTCAATTAAGCTGGAATTGGCTCAATACCGCGAAATGGCTGCCTTTGCGCAGTTCGGCAGCGACCTTGATGCTTCCACGCAAAAGCTGCTTAACCGCGGTGCGCGCCTGACAGAGCTGCTCAAGCAAGCTCAGTTTTCGCCCATGCCGTTTGAAGAGCAAACCGTTTCAATCTTCGCTGGGACCAACGGCTATCTGGATGATGTCGATGTGACCCGTGTGACGGAATATGAAGGCGCCATGCTCAGCTACATGCGCAGCGAACACGCCGATGTGCTCGCCAGCATCCGCACCAGCGGCAAATTCGACGACGTGAAAGACGACACCATCAAGGCGCTCGACACTTTCGCTAAGCAGTTCGCTTAAGAGCCTGAGAGAGAATTAAGGAGCCGACATGGCGTCACTTAAAGCACTCAAGGATCGGATCGGGTCGGTTAAGTCGACCCAGAAGATCACCAAGGCCAAGCAAATGGTCGCAGCTGCCAAGCTCCGCAAGGCGCAGGCAGCGGCTGAAGCTGCACGTCCCTATGCGGAACGTCTGGCATCGGTCATGGCCGCCCTCGCCTCTAAGGTGTCGGGTGACGATGCGCCTAAGCTTCTCGCCGGAACCGGTTCGGACAAACGCCACCTGCTGGTGGTCGTGAATACCGATAAAGGTCTGTGCGGCGGTCTGAACTCGAACCTGGTTCGGGCAGCGGCGGCAAAGGCGCGCGAATTGACTGCCGAAGGCAAGGACGTTGAGTTCTTTCTCGTCGGCAAAAAGGGCCGTGCGCCGCTGAAGCGCAATTTCCCCAATCAAATCGGCACGCATTTTGACACCAGCGACGTTCGCTATCCCGGCTTTGAAGAAGCCGCAAGGATCGCAGAAGATCTGGTTGCGATGTATGACGAGGGCAAATTTGATATTGCCCACCTCGTCTATCCGACTTTCAAGTCTGCGCTCGCGCAAGACCCGACTATCGACCAGATCATTCCGGTCCCTGCCCCGACAACTGCCCAAGAATCGGACGCAGTTGTTGAATATGAGCCGGGAGAAGAAGAAATCCTCGAAGAGCTGCTGCCCCGTTATGTAAAAACGCAGCTGTTCGGTGCATTGCTGGAAATCGCTGCTTCCGAACAGGGGGCATCGATGACCGCAATGGACAACGCCACGCGCAATGCTGGCGATCTGATCAACAAGCTTACCATCCAGTATAACCGCAGCCGTCAGGCCGCAATTACCACTGAACTCATTGAAATTATTGCTGGCGCGGAAGCGCTGTAAGAATCGAAGGCTAAGGAAAACACCATGGCTACCGCACCCGTGCTTAACCAATCCACCAACGGCACCGTCGCCCAAATCATCGGCGCTGTTGTCGACGTGGCGTTCCCCGGTGAACTGCCCGCAATTTTGACGGCGCTTGAAACCAAGAATGGCGATAACACGCTGGTTCTTGAAGTTGCCCAGCACCTTGGTGAGAACACCGTTCGCACCATCGCGATGGACGCGACCGAAGGCCTGACCCGCGGTCAGGAAGTGATCAACACAGGCAAGCAGATTTCTGTGCCAGTTGGCCCGAAAACACTCGGCCGGATCATGAATGTTGTTGGTGAGCCGATTGACGAGCTTGGCCCTGTTGGCGCCGATCAATCCATGCCAATCCACGCAGAAGCGCCTCCCTTCGTGGACCAGTCCACCGATGCGGCCATTCTGGTAACCGGCATTAAAGTCATCGATCTTCTCGCGCCTTACGCAAAGGGCGGTAAAATTGGCCTGTTCGGCGGTGCCGGCGTTGGTAAGACGGTTCTTATTCAGGAACTGATCAACAACATCGCAAAGGGTCACGGCGGCGTGTCCGTCTTCGCCGGCGTCGGTGAACGTACCCGCGAAGGTAACGATCTTTATCACGAATTCCTCGACGCGGAAGTTATCGCCAAAGACGCAGATGGCGTTCCAACCTCGGAAGGTTCGAAAGTTGCCCTCGTCTTCGGTCAGATGAACGAGCCTCCTGGTGCGCGTGCCCGTGTTGCTTTGTCGGGCCTGACGATGGCAGAATATTTCCGCGACCAAGAAGGTCAGGACGTGTTGTTCTTCGTCGACAACATCTTCCGCTTTACGCAGGCCGGTTCGGAAGTGTCCGCGCTGCTTGGCCGTATTCCTTCAGCGGTCGGTTATCAGCCAACCCTGTCGACCGATATGGGTAACCTTCAGGAACGTATTACGTCGACCAACAAGGGTTCGATTACATCCGTTCAAGCCATCTACGTTCCCGCAGATGACCTTACCGACCCTGCGCCAGCCACATCGTTTGCTCACTTGGACGCAACGACCACGCTGAACCGCGCAATTTCGGAACTGGGTATTTACCCGGCGGTTGACCCGCTCGATTCTACTTCACGGGTACTTGAGCCGCGTGTTGTTGGCGCAGAGCATTATGAAACTGCCCGTAGGGTTCAGGAAACTCTGCAGAAGTATAAATCATTGCAGGATATCATCGCAATTCTCGGCATGGACGAGCTGTCTGAAGAAGATAAGCTGACCGTTGCCCGTGCGCGTAAGATCCAGAAGTTCCTCTCGCAGCCATTCCACGTTGCAGAAGTCTTCACCGGCATCAGCGGCGAATTCGTCCAGCTCGAAGACACGGTTGCTTCGTTCAAGGCAGTTGTCGAAGGCGAATATGATCACCTTCCAGAACAAGCCTTCTACATGGTTGGCGGTATCGAGCAGGTTCTCGAAAAAGCCCAGAAGATGGCTGAGGACGCCTAAACAATGGCACTTCACTTTGAACTCGTAACACCGGCCAAGCTGGTCCGCTCCGAAGACGTCCATATGGTCGTTGTTCCGGGTGCGGAAGGCGAGTTTGGCGTGTTGGAAGGGCACGCGCCTTTCATGTCCACAATCCGCGATGGCGCTGTTCAGGTTATCAAAACCGAAGGCGGCGCGGTTGAGGAAATTCAGGTCCGCGGCGGATTCGCGGAAGTTGGCGACAATGGATTGACCGTTCTGGCAGAACACGTCGAGGATTAAGCCCTCGGCACAATAGAAACACACAAGAGGGCGGCCAACTGGTCGCCCTTTTCGTTTGTGTCGAAGAAACCGCCGATGCCGTCAGCGCGGTTGGCCCAAGACAAGGCGGCACCAGAAAATGACAATCTGGCCTATGCGCCGTTGATCATGGCGCAACTTACCAAGCCCGGGCATTTTCGCTAAGCTTCGGGCGGAGGGGAACAACATCTCAGCATTGCGCACCTATCATTTGCCCGGACGTTGGGGGCTGTTTTCAGTCAGCCCGTTCTGTCTGAAGCTGGACGCATATATGCGGATGTGCGGGATTGAACATGAATCCATCACCGCCGCAACACCGTTTGCCGGACCGAAAAAGAAAGCGCCGTGGATCGAGCATGAAGGCCGCACCATCGGCGATTCCGGGCTCATCATCGACTATTTGCAGGAAAAACTCGGCCATGATCCCAATGCAGGGCTGACTGATCCGCAGCGCGGCAAGGCCACAGCGATCCAGCGATTGGTCGAGGAAAACCTTTATTGGGCGATGGTCTATGATCGCTGGCAGCGCAGTGAAAACTGGCCAATCCTGAAAGGGTCCGTGCTGGGCGACATCCCCGCCCCTGTCAGAGCCGTCCTTGCGCCATATGCGCGGCGGTCTGTCAGAAAGCAGTTAGAAGGACATGGTATGGGTCTGCATTCGCCCGAAGAAATCGCAGCCATTGCCAAAAAGGATATCAATGCTTTGGCAGAACTGCTTGGCGATGGCGGCTGGTATTTTGGCGCCAATCCCGGACTGACCGATGCGACAGTCTATTCTCTGCTGGCGAATATCATGTTCGTGCCATTTGCCAGCCCCATGAAGGATATGATCGCAGGCCACGCCAATCTGACCGGCTTTCTCGAACGTTTTCGCGCAGCGCTGTACCCCGAACAGACCGGCGCAGTGCCTTAATTAGCTTGCCAAAAATTCGGTCAGTGACAGCGTGTTTCCATCGGGATCCTTGAACCAGCAAACTTTGGCTCCATCGGGCGCGGACCATATATCGCTGTCGCCCATTTGCAGGAAATTATATCGTTCGAACACAATGCCGTTGCGGGTCAATTCTGCGCAAGATGCAGCGATATCATCGACTTGCCAACCCAAGGCCGTAAAGGGATGCGGATCGAAACTTTCAACTTTCTGTATGCGCAGCATCGCGCCATCACGTTCGAACACAATAGCGAAAGGCGTATCTTCAATGAGTTTGAAGCCCAGACTATCGCGGTAAAACACAATCGCACTGTCAGAATTGGTCGTCGCCAAAAATGAAATTGGTGTCATCATATTCCCCTTATCTCACGGTTTTTCTTTGTCCTTTTCCGTGCTTTGCTTTTTTTGGGCCGCCTTCTTCTTTTTCATCGTATCGTGAAAGCGATCGGCCCAGCCGGGTTTGACCAATTGTTCGCCGCGCACCATGCGCAATTCCCCATCGGCGACATCGCGGCTGACCGCGCTGCCCGCGCCGACAATTGCGTCCTTACCAATGTTAATCGGTGCGATCAGCGCGCTGTTACTGCCAATAAAGGCCCGGTCGCCGATAACGGTTTGGTGCTTGAAATAACCGTCATAATTGCAAGTAATGGTCCCAGCGCCGATATTGGCCCCTGCCCCCACGGTGGCATCGCCCAGATAGGTCAGATGGCTGGCCTTTGCCCCTTTGCCGAGTGTGGCCTTCTTCATTTCGACGAAATTGCCGATGAATGCGCCTTCTTCCAGCACTGCACCCGGGCGCAGACGGGCGTATGGCCCAACGCTGGTATGTTCACCCAGATTTGCCCCTTCCAAATGGCTGAAAGCGCGGATCAGCGCATGATCGGCCACTTTGACACCCGGGCCAAACACCACATGCGGTTCAATCGTTACATCGCGGCCAAGTTCGGTATCCCAGCTAAAAAACACGGTTTCAGGCGCTTTCATCGAGACACCCGCGGCCATCGCTTCTTCGCGCTTGAATTGTTGCCACTGCGCCTCTGCATCGGCGAGTTCGGCGCGAGAATTGATGCCAGCCACTTCGCTTGGGGCTGTTTCGACTGCCACCACACGGTCACCGACGGCAATCGCATTGGTTGCAACGTCGGGCAGGTAATATTCACCCTGGGCATTGTCATTGCCGACCCCTTCGAGAAGCCGCCAAATGTCATCGCTATGCGCCACGATCACGCCCGAATTGCATAGGTTGCAGGTGCGTTCGTCTTCGCTTGCGTCCTTATGTTCGACCATTTTTCTTACTGTTCCGCCATCGTCGGCGATAATTCGGCCGTATGCGAGCGTGTCTTCGGGCCGGAAACCCAGCACCGCAACCTTGGTCTTGCCGTTCAGCGCATCGCATAGGTTGCGGACGGTATCGGCCTTCACCATCGGACAATCGCCGAAACAGACCATGACCAGACCGTCAAATGACGACAGGGCTGCTTTGGCCATCAACGCGGCATGGGCTGTGCCAAGCTGCGGTTCCTGCAGCGCCACGGTGACATTCCGGTCAGCAACAGCATCACGCAATTGTTCATGCCGGTCACCGGCCACCACGACAGTATGCTCGGGCGACAATTCCTCGAAACTGTCCAGCAAATGGAACAGCATCGGCTTGCCGCCAATGGGATGGAGGACCTTATGCAAGTCCGATTTCATGCGGGTTCCCTTGCCTGCTGCAAGGATTACGGCTGCGAATTTCGTCATGCAAAGCGCCATGCCACCAAATGCTTGCGGTTTGAAGAAGCTTCCGCCACCCAATGCCGCATGAACGATTTTCCTTTCTCTGCCGTGGGCTTCGATCTCGACGGAACACTGCTCGATACGCATCAGGATCTGGGTGCGGCAGTCAACCATGCGCTGGAACTTGGCGGTTTCAATCCGGTTGCGCTCGACAGTTCCAAAGATTTGATCGGCGGCGGCGCAAAAATGATGCTGTCAAAGGCAGTTGATGATCAGGGCGGATTGGACCGCGAGGCATTTCACGCCCTTTATAAGAAAATGCTTAGCTATTATTCCCAGCACAATGCCGTGCATTCCCATCCCTATCCCGGCGTGGTGGAAACTTTGGACGAGCTTGCCGCGCGCGGTGTCAAAATTGCTGTTGTGACCAACAAATTTGAAAGTTTTGCGGCCGATATACTAACGCAGCTTGGCCTTGCAGATCGTTTTGTTACAATCATTGGCGGCGATACGATGGGCAAAGGGCCAGATGGGCGGCAACGCGCCAAGCCCGCCCCAGATCCAATTATCGAAGCGCGCAAAAGATGTGCCAATAATCCCGAAAAACCCGGCCCATTCGCCTTCGTCGGTGACAGTTCTTACGATGTGAACGCAGCCAAAGCGGCGGGCGTTCCGGTGGTCGCCTGTGCCTATGGTTATTGCGACAAAGCGCCGCATGAATTGGGCGCAGATGCGGTGGTTCAATCTGCCAATGAACTGATCGCTGCGCTGGGGGCGCTGTAAAACCCAGCCATGTTCCCGCCCAAAACCCTGCACCAGCGCCACCGATTCGCCATAGAGTAAGACTATCGACGCTACGGAAAGGGGCTATCGCCCCTTCGCAGTTGCAACACGCGCCGGAAACTGCCAATCCACGCTCACGTTTACGGCAACGTAAAGCCCAAGTTTCAAATTTGTATTCGATATTCAGTTGGAGAAAACAGCATGACCATTTCATTCAAGGATCGCGTAGCCATCGTCACCGGAGCAGGTGGTGGTTTGGGCCGTGAATATGCCCTCGAACTTGCCCGTCGCGGCGCGAAGGTCGTGGTCAACGATCTGGGCGGTTCGCGCGATGGTACAGGCACGTCTGATGCGGCTGCGCAAGTGGTTGAAGAAATTGAGAAAGCTGGCGGTGAAGCCATCGCCAATGGCGCGTCGGTCACCGAATATGACCAGATGGAAAAAATGGTTGCAGACGCAAAGCAAAAATGGGGCGGCGTGCACGTCCTGATCAACAATGCGGGCATTTTGCGCGACAAAAGTTTTGCCAAAATGACACCTGATGATTTTGAACTGGTGGTGAAAGTTCACCTGCTGGGCTCTGCCTTTGCCACCAAGGCTTGCTGGGAAACCTTCCGCGAACAAGCTTATGGCCGCATTTTGATGACGACCAGCTCAACCGGCCTGTTCGGCAATTTTGGCCAGGCCAATTACGGCGCTGCCAAACTGGGTCTTGCCGGTCTGACCAAAACGCTGACACTTGAAGGCGCGAAATACAACATTCGTTGCAACTCGCTGTCTCCCGTGGCTGGCACTCGCATGACCGAAGACCTGTTCCCCGAAGAAGCGTTCAAATTATTCTCGCCAGAAAATGTTGCCCCGGCAGCACTCTATCTGGTCAGCGAAGACGGCCCGTCGAACCAAATCGTTGGCGCAGGCGCAGGCGGTTTCCACAGCGCATGGGTGACCATGAATGATGCTGTCTGGCTGAAAGAAGAAGACCGTAACGTGGAAGGCTTTGCCGCACGCTGGGACGACATCAACAAGATGACCAATCTGGTTGCCCCTGAATCGGGCGGCCAGCAAAGCGCGGCTATCCTTAAGGCCATGCAGGAAGTGCTTGGCCCCGACGCCGCACCATCCAGCGCGCGCGGATAACACTGCCGCCTTACAGTGCAGGTTCCGGCACTGTATTGACACAGTAATACAGTGGGTCTACTCCTCCCCGATCAACAGGGGAGAGGTAGACCCATGTATACTGAAGATGATCTGCGTACGGCGGTAGCTACCGGCGCCATTAGCGGGGAAGCAGCCGATGCGCTGCGCAATTCCGTCAAAGCCTCGAGAGAGGTTCCGGCCGGCGATGAAGAACATTTCCGGCTGATCAACAGTTTCAACGACATTTTCGTAACGATTGCCGCAATCATGGTTTTGGTGGCCATGGCGGGAATTGGTCAGGCCTTTACGCCCGACATCAATGGCCCGCCACCATTCGCGGGCCTGCTAATTGCCGGGGCAGCATGGGGCATGGCCGAATTTTTCACATTAAAGCGCCGCATGGCCCTCCCCAGTATCATTCTGTTGCTCGCCTTTGTCGGCGGGACATTCGCGATGTTGCTCGGGTTTGTGGTGATGGCAATTGGCGGCGACAGTTTCGGCAATGGCAATGAAGTGCTTGGCGGCCTGATGATTGCAGCAACCGGCCTGTTAACCGCAGGTGCCGCTTGGCTGCATTGGCGCCGGTTTATGGTTCCAATCACCGTTGCGGCGGGCGCAGCGGCGCTTGCGGTAACAGTAATCGCATTGATCATCACAGGCATTGGCCCTGCAAATCTGGACAATCCTGAAAATGTGCTGATCCCGCTTGTATTCATAGTTGGCTTGGCAATCTTTGCCTTTGCGATGCGCTGGGACACCAGTGACCGTGAACGTCAGACGCGCCGCAGCGATGTTGCCTTCTGGTTGCATTTGCTGGCGGCACCGATGCTGGCACATCCGATTTTTCACTGGATCGGCGTGACAACCGGCGAAAATATCGGCGTCGGCGCGGCTATTGCAGTTCTAATTGTTTACATTGCCATGGGACTTATCGCCCTTGCAATTGACCGGCGTGCGCTGCTCGTGTCTGCGCTGGCCTATGTGCTGGCAACGCTGACATGGCTGTTCGACCGTTTTGGCGCGGTTGAACTCAACGTCGCGCTTACCGCGCTGGTTATCGGTTCTGCATTGTTGACGCTGTCGGCATTCTGGACCCCGATCCGAAATACGATCGTGGCCAAGCTGCCCGGCGACATCCAAGCACGATTGCCGGTCGCCGGAAAACTGGCGGCCAGCTGACCCAAATGGTTGATTAATTTGAAAACCCCGCGCAGTAATTGGCGCGGGGTTTTCGATTTCCCCTTTTGGTTTTTTGGGGAGGGTTGGTTTTTTGGGGGCCACGCGCGATGACCTTGGATGAAGGTGTAACCATTCTCGAACAGCGCGCGTTGATCGCCAAGGCATCGATCATCGGCGTGGTTGCATCATCAGCATTGTTGGCGGCGGCAATTCTTACCGAAATTGTCGGCTGGGCTGCATGGGATTTCCCCTTGAGCGACAATCTTTATGCATCCGAACTGATCGCCTACATCAGCCTGGTTATCCTGTTCATTTCATTCTTCGCAGTGGGGTTCTGGATACACCGGGCACATGCCAATCTGGTAATCGCGGATCGCGGAGGACTGGAGTATACGCCCGGCTGGGCGATTGGATGGTTCGCGGTCCCTATCGCCAATCTTTTCAAACCATTTCAGGCCATGCGCGAATTGTGGAATGCCAGCGAAGGCGCGCTTGATCGCTATGACGATGCAGCAACCGGCCTGCTGTGGGTATGGTGGTTCGGCTGGCTGTTGAGCAATGTGAGCTCGTCCGACGAAATCTGGAACACCCTCGATCTTGTCGGTGTGGCGGCAACAATTATCTCAGCCGCCGCGCTGTGGATGATCATCGAAACCATTACCGAATTGCAGCATTCGCTCGATTTCAGCGCGACATTTGAATAGCTTTATTCGATTACATTCTTAAGCAACCGGCGCTCAACCGGGGCAAGAACACCGGAAAGTTCATGCCCGCGTTTCAGCACCTGATCATGTTCACCAAACAGTGTCCACATGCCCTGTTTGCCGCGCAAGGCAGGACGTTTTTCAATTCGGGTTTGCGGGCGTTCTGCGGCGCGGCGAAAGGCTGAAAACACTGCCGCTTCCTTGGTGAAATCCATCGCATAATCACGCCACTCACCTGCAGCCACCATACGGCCGTAGAGATTCAGAATCCGCTGAAGCTCAGACCGGTCAAATGGTATCTGAAGCGGCTTGCGCCCGGGAAATGAAACAACGCTGCCATCAGCGCCAAGGGGATAGCCGGCATTTCCACCGGACCGCATCAATCGTCAGTCCCGTTCCGCTTGGCCGGATCCAGTTCTGACTGACGCAACGCGGCAACTTCGGCCTTCAACTGCGCCAATTGCTCTTCAAGGTCGCCCAGCCGGCCTGCGCCCGTTTCCATCAATTCTTCGCATGGTTCGTCGCAGGGCGTGCCATATGGGATGAAGTCCTTGATCCATTCTTCTGCCGGCACAAGTGTCGAACGCGCCTTTAATCCGATCATCGTCGCCCCTTCGGGCACTTCGTCAGTTACGACGGCATTTGCGCCAACACGCGCCCTTTCACCCACGGTAATCGGGCCGATAATCTGGGCACCGGAACCGATGATAACATTGTCCCTAATTGTGGGGTGGCGTTTTCCGCCAATGCCATTGGTCGGGTTGGTTCCGCCCAGCGTAACGCATTGATAGATAGTCACATCATTGCCGATTTCTGCGGTTTCCCCGATGACGACGAAGCCGTGATCAATGAACAGATGGCGTCCGATCTGCGCGCCGGGGTGAATTTCGATAGATGTAAGAAACCGCGAAAAGTGGTTCACAAACCGCGCGAGAAAATACAGGTTCGCACCAAACAACCAATGCGCCAGCCGGTGCAAGCCGATGGCCAATACGCCAGGATACAGCAACACTTCCCAGCGTGAACGGGGTGCCGGATCACGAGCGCGGATCGAGTCCAGATAAGCGGTTAGTCGCTTGAACATAGCTACGATTCTTTCACCATTTGGCCGCCAATGCAAGCCAACCTATATTCCCGCCGTGTTAGAACAGCTTTGCCTGTTCCGGCCCTTGCACCGCTTCCAACGCATCGCGCCAGATGCCTAAAGTTGCAGGCGCCTTGCGCTCCATACTCAATCGATCAACCGTTTTTACGAGATGTTCGATCGAGGCAAAGCTACGCTCGGCACGCGGTACAAGATAGGTAAGAGCACCTTCGCCCAAAGCAAGGCCATGCTGAGCGGCAATGCTCTGGATTAGATCTGCGGCCATTGCATCATCGGGCGATCCAATTTCCAAATGAAGCGCCGCCGCCAGCCGCGATGCAAGGTCGGGCAGCGTGATTTCCCAGCCATCGCCGTCGCCAATTAACAGCAAGGGTGTGCCGCTTTCCTGTGCGCGATTCCATCGGTGAAACAGATCTGTTTCCGGCATCGCATCGGCACCATCGATGATCTCGCCGATATTTTGTGAAGCAAACCACCGTCCGATCAATGATTTTCCTGAACGGGGATCGCCCGCAAGAATTGCTGTTTTGAACGGCCATTTATCGGGCGCACGCAGCGCCTCGATCACCCGGGCATTGGCATTGCCAATTACAATCCGGTCGGGATCACGGGCATTTTTATGCGGAAGAGGCAATGCAATCTGCGACATCGACATCGCCTTACCGGAATTTAACGCCGTATGGCGAGCGCATTGCTGCCCTGATTGACGGTAAAGCCGCGACCGCGCAGCGCCGAAGCCAATTCGGCGATAGAACCACCATATGTCACACTCATCACCGATGTTCCGCCAATGGCAAGGCTGGTGGTCGCTGCACCGCGCACACCCGGGGTCGCACGCACCGCCGCCAGCGTGGCATCGATCGCCCCGGCATCGGGGCTGGCGAATTGAACGGTAAAGGCGCTGACAACCGCCGCCGCTGTTGGTGTTGGCGTGGCCGCGGCACTCACACCGCCCCCTCCCTCGCCCGCAGCAGCCGCAGCCTGCGCCGCGCGTTCCTGCGCCCGGGTAGCGCGGCCGATCTCGATCAATCTTTGCAAGACCGGATCAGCTTCATCAGAATTGTAGCGTAGCGTGGGATTCGGCTTAAGCTTGCCATCGGCCAGTGCCTGCGTGAAAACTCCGTCAAAACGCTGGACAGCTTCCTGCAGCATCCGCGGTAGATCGGCATCGCTTTGGGCGGTCATGGAAAAACTGCCAAGAAATGTATTGTCCGGCCCATATCGTGCGGTGAAGTTTCCGGTAATCGGTCCGCCGGGATATTGATGATCCAGTTTCACAATAGGGATCAGGACATCTGCGGCCTGAAATTCATCGAGAATATTGCGCCACCACAGACGGCTGCGGCGGCTGGTTTGACCATATGTCAGCAGCAACGAATCGCCGCCCGCGCCCGACGGCCGAACATAGCTGATCCGGCTGGAACCCGCCTGATATTCTGCCCAAGCGCGCTGCCATGGATTGCGCCGTTCATAGACCAGCGCCGAACCACCGCTGATCGTGACCGGAAGCACCATCATTGGCGCCGATTGGCTTTGACGGGCGCCGCCGCCACCCAGAAAGCGCCCTGCCCGCGCGCGATCAAAAATCACGCCCAGCGTGGCAATATAGCGTTTCGGCGCAATCCGTTCTTTTTGGATAACAATCGCTGAAACCAGCCCCTGCAATTGCGAATCGGGCATTTTCGGGCCGCCAAGTTTGGCCCAGCCCTTGCGCTGCGCCTCGCGCCAGCCGGTCTGGCGCGCATCTTCAGCGCTGCTGCCGCGAACATCCACCTCGATCCCGGCAACATCAATATCGCTGCTGCTGACGACCGCAGCAACGCCGCGATCCCCCTCGACCTGAGCGGTCAGAATGCGCGCTGCCACAACAGCCAAACCAAGCGCTGCAAACACCAGCAACAGCTGGAAAATGCGCCGGTTGGGCATCGGGCGCTCTGGGCGGAAAAGGGCGGATAAATTGGTCATCGGGGAAAACTTGGCGTCTTTTGCCCAAACAAGCGTGGAATTCCAAGCGCGAATGACTAAAGCCTGTGGTCATGTCGTCGAAAAAACCCGCCAACCCCGAAAAGTCGCCCGAAAACTACACATACGCCGGTGCCGGCGTAGACATTGAAGCGGGCAACGCCCTGGTCAAAGCCATTGGCCCGCTGGTCAAGGCAACGGCCCGCCTCGGCGCGACATCGGAACTTGGCGGATTCGGCGGCTTTTTTGATCCCAAAGCGGCAGGTTATGTCGATCCGCTGTTGGTTGCGGCCAATGACGGTGTCGGCACCAAGCTGAAGCTCGCGATTGATTTCAACCGGCATGACAGCGTCGGGATTGATCTGGTCGCAATGTGCGTCAACGATTTGATCGTGCAGGGCGCAGAACCATTGTTCTTCCTTGATTATTTCGCGACTGGAAAGCTGGAAAGCGGCGTTGCAGAGCGTGTTGTCGCGGGCATTGCCGATGGCTGCAAACAAGCCGGATGCGCGCTGATTGGCGGCGAAACCGCCGAAATGCCCGGAATGTATGCCCAAGGCGACTATGATCTGGCTGGATTCTGCGTCGGCGCGGTTGAACGCGGGGAACAATTGGTGGGCGACAAGGTGGCGCCGGGGCAGGTGCTGCTTGGCCTTGCAAGTTCAGGTGTGCATTCCAACGGCTATTCTCTGGTTCGAAGGTTGGCCGCGGATAAGGGCTGGCAATTGGATGCCCCCGCCCCGTTCGATTCCGGGCCGGATGCAGATAAAAAGCTGATCGATGCGCTGATTGAACCCACCCGCATCTATGTCAAAAGCCTGCTGCCTGCGATTCGCAGCGGCAAAATCGCCGCGCTTGCCCATATAACCGGCGGCGGTTTGCTCGAAAACATCCCGCGCATTCTGCCGGACGGCGCGCATGCCGCCGTCAATGCTGACGGATGGGCGCAGCCTGGATTAATGGCGTTTCTTCAATCGCAGGGCAATATTGAACCGGCTGAAATGGCGCGAACTTTCAATTGCGGTGTTGGCATGGTTCTGGTCGTGGAAACCCAACATGTCGGCAGCCTCACAGCAGAATTGGAAAATGCGGGCGAAACGGTGATTCGTGTGGGTGAAATCCGCAAAGGGGAACGCGGCTGCACTGTCGAAGGCTCCGCCGGAACATGGTCAGCCGATACTGATTGGAAAGCCCAGCATCTTGCCTGATTACACGCCGCCAAAAGTAAAGGTGGCCGTATTCATATCGGGCAAAGGAACCAATATGGCGGCGTTGCTTTACGCCAGCCGCCTGCCCGCCTGCCCATATGAAATTGCCCTTGTTGCCTCAAACACGCTTGATGCCGAAGGATTGGTTCTGGCTGCGGCGGAAAATATCCCGACATTCACGCTGTCGCACAAAGGCATGGCGCGCCGCGATCATGATGCGGCGATGGAACAAGCAGCGATAGGCGCTGGCGCTCAGCATATCGTGCTGGCGGGATATATGCGTATTCTGTCCAATGAATTTGTCGGACGCTGGGCAGGAAAAATGCTCAATATTCACCCTTCTCTGCTGCCCAAATATCCCGGGCTGGATACGCATAAGCGCGCGATTGACGCAGGCGATAGGAAAGCAGGCGCGACGGTGCATTTGGTGACCGAAGAACTGGATGCCGGCGAGGCATTGGGGCAGATCGAAGTTGCGATTTGGCCGGGCGACACACCGGAAAAACTGGCCAATCGCGTGCGCGTTGCCGAACATCAATTGTTCCCGAACGTGCTGGCAGATTATGTATCGCGTGAAAACAATCCCGAACATCTATTGACCAGAATACGCGCTTTAGCGCTGGCCTTGCCCAAAACGCACGAACGCGAAAGTCACGGTTCGCCCGGATGGCGGGTTGGCAGCGAAAAAAGCGGCAAATATTTCGCCCATTTCAGCGATCGGCACCACGGCACCGATCATATTTCCTTGCTGGTCAAAACCGAAAGCATGGACGAGCTTCTGTCCCTGGTTGAGGCGCAGCCCCATGCTTATCACAAGCCAGCATATTACGGCGCAAGCGGTTGGATTGGCGTAATTCTCAACCGGCCGGGCGTGGATTGGGACCATATCGGCGACTGGATTGAACGCAGTTGGCACAGAAACGCGCCGAAAAGCGCAGCCAAATTGCGCGATGCGGCGGACGAGTTTTAGGCCAATTGGCACCCCCGCGCACAAGCCTCCTCGACCGTGCACCGATTGTCGATCGGCTCGGCGCTCAATTGCAACGGGCATGGGACAAAGGCTGGCTTCCGCCCATAACGCTGGAGCCTGAGGCGCTTTATTTGCGGGCGTTAAAGGGCACAGCGCCAGACGATAGCGGCAGGACCGCCGAAGATGTCACGGATTTTCCTATACGGCTGGAACGATTATGCGCATCGATCAATACCGAAGCCCAGCTCAACCCCATTGGGCGGTCATTCGCCTACGGGCAAATGGTGCGGGCCATTCGGCAGCGGCATGATTTGGGGCGGCTTTGGCGCAATCGGCCAGAAATGCTGGAAACCAAGCTGGCCCCGCCAATCATCGTAATTGGGCAAATGCGGGCGGGAACCACGCGCGTTCACCGCCTGTTGGCCGCCGATCCGCAGCACAGCGCCACGCGGTTCAGCGACAGTTGGCATCCCGTGCCGCAATCGCCCGATTTGCGCCCCTTGTGGAGCGCAGCGGCGCTGTTTTTGGCGCGCCGCCTTAATCCATGGATAGACACCATCCATCCCTTTGGTGCCGCACGCCCCGATGAAGAGCTTGGATGGCTCGCCTCCGCACTCGATCACAGCACCTATGAGGCGCAGTGGCATATCCCGCGCTATACTGCCTTCAGCGAGGCGCGCGATCCCGCGCCAGTCTACCGCGAATTGGCGCGCATATTGCGGACCGACGCAGCCCATCACGGCTGCGCCGATCTGCCAAGAGTGATGAAAGTCCCGCAATTTTCCGAAGACCTTGCAACGCTGCTTGCCGAATTTCCCGGCGCCCGAATTGTCCTTGCAGAACGCGATATTGCCTCTGCAGTCAAAAGTTCGGTCTCACTCGTCGCCAATCAGATGGCGATGCAGTCTGACAAGGCCGATCTTGCGTCAATTCAGCAAGAATGGACCCGCAAAGTGGCCCTACGCGGCGAACGGACCGAAGCGGTATTGGCTGCGTTCAAAGGCCCTGTTGCCCGCGTCACGTTCGATGCGCTGGAAGATGATTGGATTTCGGCAATATCGACCGTTTACGAGGTACTTGGCCTAAGGCTTTATCCGGCCAGCCTTGATGCGATGAAGATTGAACAGGCCCGTGCGGAAAAGGGTGCCCATAACCAGCATTTGTCAGAACTAAACCAAATTGAACGCGGCTAGGCCGCCAATTGGGCGCAGTTATGTCGGGGCTTATCGGCTTTTACCAATCCCCGGCAGGATTGATCCGACTTTGCGCCTGTAATCGGCGTATTCATCGCCAAATTGGGCAATCAAATCCTTCTCTTCAAAATGAAGCCCAATCAAAATGTAAATCGTATAGCCGAAAGCAAAAAGCAGATGGCCCACGGTCATATCGGGGGTGGCCCATATTGCGATGAACACTCCGGTTTGAATCGGATGCCGGACAATCTTGTATAAGAACGGTGTTTTCATGGTCATGGCTGCGGGATCCCGGCCGCGAAAATTGTGCCATGCTTGCTGAAGACCGAACAATTCGAAATGATTCAGCAGCAAAGTGGCGACAAACAAGATAGCCCAGCCGAGGAAAAAGATCGCCAAAATTACCAGCCGTATCAGTTCATTTTCAGCGGACCAGATCGTGCCCGGCAATGGCTGCCACCAAAGGAACATCGCCCCCAAAACGGCGGCTGTCGCCAAGCAATAGATGCTGCGCTCCACCGGTTGCGGCACAATTTGTGTCCACCATTGTTTGAACCCTTTGCGTGCCATCACCGAATGCTGAATCCCAAACAGGGCCAGCAACGCCAGATTGATCAACACTGCACCGCCGACAGAAATGCCGGCAGACGCGCTGGTGCCTTTGTCGACGTGTGTCGGCATGAAGCCAAAGGCACCGACCCACCCGACCAGATACACAAATGAAACGAAGAAAGCGGCGTAGCACGCCAATGATACAAGCATAAGAACTGCACGGCCCACCATATTTTTCCTCCGCCAGCGCAACGTGCCCGCACAGATGAATAGCACGCTGCGATGCCCTGAGCCAAATGGGGTTCCAAATGGGCAATTATGATGCAACGAAAAGGGCCCCGCTGCATTGCTGCAACGAGGCCCCAATTCAGCCGGAAACTGAAGAAATTATCCGACGATTTCGTCTTCCTTGAAGAAATAGGCGATTTCGATCGCTGCATTTTCGTCCGAATCCGAACCATGAACAGAATTTGCTTCGATGCTTTCGGCCAATTCCTTGCGGATCGTGCCGGGTGCTGCGTCAGCCGGATTGGTCGCGCCCATAATGTCGCGGTTGGCCTGCATGGCGTTTTCGCCTTCAAGAACCTGAACCACAACCGGACCGCTGATCATAAATTCAACCAATTCGCCAAAGAAAGGACGTTCTTTATGAACCGCGTAAAAGCCTTCTGCCTGATCGCGGGTCATGTGAATGCGCTTGGAAGCAACGACGCTAAGGCCAGCCTCTTCTAGCATTTTGGTAACTGCGCCGGTCAGATTGCGCTTGGTAGCGTCGGGCTTGATGATCGAAAACGTGCGGGTAACCGCCATATGAAATTCCTTAGATTGATTGGGTAGAATGCGTTGCGCGCGCCAGTAACGCTGCAGTGCACAAATCGCAAGCTTTCACTTATTGTGCCCAGCCCGGGTCGAGCCCCCGTATCTGGCCCGTATCTGGCCCGTGTCTGGCCCGTGTCTGGCCCGTGTCTAGCTCAACTTATTCCCGATTTGCGGGCGTTTAACCGCCCGCTGTATCGCCCGCTTCTGAAACGGTAAGTTGGATAGTGGTCTTACCCTCGTCGCTTTTTGTCACCATCATGTTGAAACCCGCCTCCCCTTCGGTGCGGCCAGCAAGCAGCATAGTTCCCGCCGATGCAGTTTCCATGTTGATTTCGATGCCCGATGCTTTGGCTTGTGCGCGGTAAAAATCTGCAACTTTCTGCACGTCGTCACCGGTTTCCATCATCACCGTGCGGCCCTGCACTGCCGCATTATTGACCACCATGGTGGTGATGACTTTACTGCCCGGATAGACTTCAAAACCCATCGGCAAATCGACTTCAATGTCCCCGCCAGCGGTGACCGTTGCGGTTGAACCGTCACCCACATCATATTCGGCGGAATATTTCCCGCCGGTTGCGCCTTCATCATCGCCGCTTGACCCGCAAGCTGCCAGTCCGGTGGCCAATACCGCTGCAAAAACAAATTTTTTCATCACGTCCGCTCCTACAATTTCACCGCTCGATCATAACTATGGTTCCATTTCAAGCAACCTTGACCCATTTGCCCTGATCTTGCCGGTAGAAATTTCGTTCCAGATTTTCAGCGGCATCTAGCGAGCGCCAGCAGCTGCGCGCCGCGTCCAGCGTTGCTTCGCCAAACAGCAGGAAACTTCGGTCAAAGCCTGCTGCATCGCTGCGCCACAGCCCGTCGGCGAAGATAATATGGCTGGCGCCGTTTGGCGCTGCACATTGATCTGATAGCAAGATCGGCTGCAATTGCGCGTGTGCGTCATCGGCATTGCCATTTGCCAGAAATGCCTCTGGCGCGGTTTCCCACAGTGATTTGCTGATCTTTTCGCGCATCGCGGCATCATCGGAAACCACCAGCAAACGCTCTCCATTTTCCATTACGCGCTGTGCAATCATCGCGACAACACGCTCGACCGGATCCCGGCTCAACTGCCAGAAATCTACTTTCACGCTGTCGCCGCTCTTGCCTGCATCGTTACCCTTCAACGTTCTCGCGAACAAAATTGTCGATCAGCCGCGCGCCATATCCGGTTGCGCCCTTGCCCCAGGTTGCCCCCGGCTTGTCTGCCCAAACGGTGCCCGCAATATCGCAATGCGCCCAAGGCGTGTCGTTGATGATGAAACGTTTGAGGAATTGTGCCGCCGTGATCGAACCGGCACCCCGTGGGCCGATATTCTGCATATCGGCAATCGGACTGTTGATCAGCTTGTCATAGGCGGGACTGATCGGCAGTCGCCACAATTTGTCGCCGCTGGTTGTGCCTGCCGCCAAAAGATTGTCGGCCAGCGCATCATCATTGGAAAATACACCGCCATATTCACTGCCCAGTGTTATGATCATGGCCCCGGTTAATGTTGCGAAATCCACGATTTGTTTCGGTTCAAATTCCACCTGCGTCCAATGAAGAACATCGGCCAGAACCAATCGCCCTTCGGCATCGGTGTTAAGCACCTCGATTGTCTGGCCCGACATCGATGTAACGACGTCACCGGGCCGCATTGCCCTGCCATCGGGCATGTTTTCGACCAATCCGACAACACCCACAAGGTTCGCCTTGGCTTTGCGTTTGACCATCGCCAGCATCGCGCCGACCACAGCCGCCGATCCGCCCATATCAAATTTCATATCGCCCATGCCGGGTCCGGGTTTGAGCGAAATTCCGCCTGTATCAAAGGTCACACCCTTGCCCACAAAGGCGGTCGGTTTCTCGCCATCCTTGCCGCCATCCCATTTGATCGCAAGAATCCGCGATGGCTGTTCTGATCCCAAGCCCACGCCAAGCAGCGAGCCCATACCCAGTTTTTCCATCTGCGCATCGTCCAGAACGATCAGTTCCGCGCCCGTTCCGGCAAATTTATCCTCGCAAAGTTCGACAAAGCTGATCGGAAACAGCGTGTTGGCCGGTTCTGCGACAAGGTCTTTGGTAAATTCCACACCTTCGGCCACAGACACAGCGTCAGTCCATGCATTTTCCGTTCCATCTGGCGCGCCAACTGCCGTAATGTTTTTGAGCGACACCTTCTGTTCGTCCTTCAGCTTCGTGCGATAGGCATCGTGCCGCCAACTGCGCAGCCGCAAACCAAGCATGACCGAAGCAGCACCAGCCGCATCAAGGCCGCTCCCCGAAAAATCGAGTGCAATTGCCGGTTCCCCCGAAGTGAGATATTTGGCCGCAAGCGCACCGCCCGCCTTTTCCAGATTGTTTGACCGGCGATCGGCATTCGCGCTGCCCGCACCTGCAACCGCAACGCGCACAACATTGCCTCCGCGTTCGACAAATCCTTCGAAAAGTTGGCCTGCATTACCTTTGAACCGGGCGGTTTTGGCGCCTTGCTCAAGTGCCGCCTCTAACCCGCCGGGCATTTTTTCCTTATCGGCGATATGGGCAACCAAGCGGGCGTCCGATGGAATAGTGTCGCTGAAATTAACCTGCATGGGGTCTCCGAATTGAATTTTTGTCCGCGAATTGCGCTTGATTGTGCAGCGCGCACGATTGTTCCGATTAATGGAATTGCGATTAGGCGCGGGCGGTGCGATAGGCAAGCCATGCACCGCGCGCATA
>Ga0209344_10000851_pt1 | contig 45919 bp, 42 predicted proteins | sample Cruoilmetagenom6_FD_187293 | JGI IMG/M metagenome (GOLD analysis project Ga0209344, IMG submission 187293) | Oil polluted marine microbial communities from Coal Oil Point, Santa Barbara, California, USA - Santa Barbara Oil Seep Sample 6 (SPAdes)... | ecosystem: Environmental > Aquatic > Marine... | reverse complement strand
ATGAGTGACCACTATACGATGGAGCAAGAAGAGATTTTTTCAAAAGTAATGCGCGCCGGAAGACGCACCTATTTTTTTGACGTAAGGTCCACAAAGGCAGGAGATTTTTACCTGACTATTACCGAAAGCAAAAAATTTACAAATGACGATGGTTCCTACCATTACAAAAAGCACAAAATCTACCTTTACAAAGAGGATTTCAGCGAGTTTAAGGATAATCTTGAGGAAATGATAAACTACGTAATCGACGAGAAAGGTGAAGAAGTTATAAGTGAGCGCCATCAAAAAGATTACAAAAAAGAAACCGACGAGGTAGAAATGGCTGCAGAACCATCCAAAGAAAATGGACAGACTGATACCAGCAATTTCACCGATATTGAATTTGATGATATATAATTTTTTCGAAAATTTTTATAAAAAAATAAACCGGCACGGGCTAAAAACCGCTGCCGGTTTTTTATTAAAATCATAAGCTGAAATACCTTAAATATTTCCACATTTAAAACGCTAGCGAACAAATAATGGTCAAAAAACTTTATCAGCCCTACAAACCTAACCTAGACTTTTCGGGCCTCGACCATATTGTTATCGGCAGTGGAATGGGTGGATTAACGGTTGCCACTTGGCTTGCAAAAGCAGGGAAAAAAGTTGCCATTTTTGAACGGCATTACGTGCCCGGCGGTTTCACACATAGCTTTAAACGCAAAGATGGATTTCAGTGGGATGTGGGCGTGCATTACGTTGGCAATATGGCGGAAGATTCTTCCCTAAGGAGTTTTTTCGACTTTTTGACCGATGGAAATTTGGAATGGGAATCCTTGGGCGAAGTATATGACGTAGCGAATATTGATGGCGAAGAATATCATTTTAAAGCGGGAAAGGAAAACTTCAGAAAGCAAATGATTTCCAACTTTCCAGAGGAAAAAAATGCAATAAATTCTTATTTAAAACTAATTGAAAAAACCAATAGACGCGCCAGTGCATTCTTTTTCGAAAAAGTATTTGAACCTTGGTTAAGTGCTGCTGTGGGTTGGATTTTCAGAAAGAAATATTCAAAATTTTCACAAAAAACCACTTGGGAAGTTTTAAAGCAAATTACAGCCAACGAAAGATTAATTGCGGTACTTTGCTCCCAATGTGGCAATTATGGGCTTTCGCCAAAAAATAGCAGTTTTGGTGCACATGCAATGGTTATTGGCCATTTTTTGGAAGGCGGTTTTTATCCCGTAGGCGGTGCCGACAAAATTTGTGAAAAAACTTTGGAAGTCTTTACTGCAAACGGAGGAAAGATTTTTATAAACGCCGATGTTACCGAAATAGTTACAGAAAACAATCGCGTAAAAGGAATAAAACTGGCCAAAAAATTTATTCCATGCAAAAGTGTGATTAGTAATGTGGGCGTAAATAACACTTTCAACCATTTACTTTCGGAAGCTGATCGAAAAGTTTGCGATTTCAGTTTAAAAAATGTGCAACCCGCCAGCGCGCATATTTGTTTGTATTTGGGCTTGAACCAATCCAGCAAAGCTTTGAATCTTCCGAAGCACAATATTTGGTATTACAAACACGACAACATTGATAAAATTTTTGACGAAGCAACCTTGGAAAACGCTCCCGAAAATTTTGCATATATCTCCTTCCCTTCCGCAAAAGATCCAAATTGGGAAACCAAAAATCCGGGAACGGCAACTATTCAGGCAATTTCCGTGGGAAATATGGAATGGTTTGATGCGTATAGAAATTCAAATTGGATGAAACGTGGCGATGAATATATGCAGCTCAAAAAGAATTTTGAAACCGAGATGCTAAAAATTCTCTACAAATTTTTTCCGCAGATAGAAGGAACCATTGTTGCCTCCGAAGTTTCAACACCCCTTTCCACGGAAAATTTCACCAATTATAAAAGTGGGGAAATCTACGGTTTGGCACATTCGCCGGAACGTTTTAAGCTATCATTCCTAAGACCGAAAACCAAAATTAAAGGATTGTTTTTAACAGGACAGGACATTACGCTAGTAGGTGTTGCAGGCGCTATGCTTTCAGGATTATTGTGCGCTACGGCCATCTTAAAATTTCGGTCTATGAAAATTTTTAAGGAAGTAAGGGCGAAATAAAAACCAAACAAAATCTATTCCTTTCTAAAATCTTATCTTTGCCGCTTTTTAAGCGGAAATTATGTTGTTATCACTTTTCAAAAACTTCACACACAACCCAAAAAACGATATTCTTTCTGGATTGACCGTGGCATTGGCTTTAGTGCCAGAAGCCGTTGCGTTTGCTTTCGTAGCAGGTATTGATCCTTTGGTGGGGCTTTATGGTGCGTTTATTATGGGACTTGTAACTGCACTTTTTGGCGGCCGGCCCGGGATGATTTCCGGTGCAACGGGAGCAATGGCAGTGGTAATGGTTCATTTGATACAAAAAGGAAACGAAGTTGGACTATCCCTTTCTGAACCCGTTGAATATTTGGGGCTGCAATGGCTTTTTATAACGCTTCTATTTGTGGGCGCCATTCAAATTATGGCAGGCGTTTTTAAACTAGGAAAATTTGTTCGGCTCATCCCACATCCAGTAATGATGGGCTTTGTGAACGGTTTGGCAATAGTAATTTTCCTATCGCAATTAGGGCTTTTTAAAGAAAGCCGCGGCACGGTGCCGCAATGGCTTACCGGTGGAGATTTGTGGATTATGCTCGCTCTCGTTGGCCTTACAATGGGTATTATGTTTGGGTTGCCCAAACTTACCAAAAAAATTCCAGCTGCGCTTATTGCAATTATCGTAGTTGCCGCAATTACAATCTTTGGAAATCTTGACGTAAGCACTGTAGGTTCCTTTATCCGCGATGGCGGCGGAAGCGGGCTAAAAGGAACGCTTCCCGTTTTTCAGACTCAGATATTTACATTTATCGATACGCTGAATGGCCATTGGGATTTGATTCTTTCAACAGCTTTTTTATTGGCTGCGGTTGGACTTATTGAATCATTAATGACACTAAATTTAATTGATGAAATGACCGAAACCCGCGGAAGCGGAAACCGTGAATGCGTTGCCCAGGGCAGTGCCAATATTTTGAACGGTTTTTTCGGCGGGATGGGCGGCTGCGCCATGATTGGCCAATCCATAATCAACGTAAGCTCCGGCGGTCGCGGAAGGCTTTCGGGAACAGTTGCGGCTGTTGCACTTTTGTGTTTTGTACTTTTTGGAGCCCCACTTATTGAACAAATTCCAATCGCGGCATTGGTGGGCGTAATGTTTATGGTAGTTATCGGCACTTTTGCGTGGAGCAGTTTTAGGATTTTACATAAAATTCCACTTTCAGATGCGATTGTTTTGATCACAGTTTCGGCCGTAACCGTTTGGCAGGATTTGGCGATAGCCGTATTTGTCGGGGTAATTATGAGCGCACTTGTTTTTGCTTGGAAAAGCGCCACAATGATTCGCGCTCGAAAACGTATTAAAGAAGACGGTACAAAGGTTTACGAAATCTGGGGCCCTTTATTTTTTGGTTCCACGACAGCTTTCAACAGTAAGTTTGATGTTTCAGCAGATCCCAATGCGGTTGAAATAGATTTTATCGAATCCAAGATTTCCGACCATTCGGGAGTTGAAGCGGTTCGGAATATCGCCAATAAATATATTGACAGCGGTAAGAAAATAAAGCTGACACACCTCAGCCCCGATTGCAAATCACTCCTTCTAAAATGGAACCCAGAATTTGAAACTATTATTGAAGATTCCGTGGAAGACCCACGCTATTATGTAGTTACTGATACTTTAGACGGGGAAGTTTCTTAATTAATCTTTTCGGGAAAAGTAAAAATCCATTTTTTTTGCCTCCCCATTTACAGTGCCTTCAATCCACGCATGTAATGAATCTTTTGCTGGATTTGTATAAATAATTCTTTCAGGGAAATCATGCTTTTTATTTTCAAAAATGAAATTTCCGTTCTCTGAAGAAATCATTTTAAAAGTAACAGGCTTTTTCTCGTTTTGGTTTGCCGTTGCAACAGTTAAAAATAATGAATCTGCTTTTTGTTCCAAAGCCATTGTTTCGGCAAAAACGGTTTCTTTCCCTACCTGTGTAAAACTAAATGCCGTAAATGTAGTGGGATTTTCCTGCGACCACGTTTCCTGTGAAAATTCTTCCCCGTTTTCATTGATCCAAGTTCCCAAAAGCCATTGCAGTTGATCAATTATTTCAGCTTTTTCGGAAGCAATCTCTGTTTCTGGATTTTCTTTTTCAGAATTATTTTTACAGGCAACAAGAAGCAACGGAAGCAATAGAGTTAAAAAGTACTTTTTCATAATGAGGTTTTAAATGACGAAGGTATCAAAAAAAGCATTTCGCTATAATATTCTCAAGCCATTTTCCACCTGCTTGCCCGGTTGCAGCAGTGTTACGTCTTTTCCCTCCACGGCACCCAAAACAAGACATTCACTCATAAAATTGGCAATTTGCTTCTTCGGAAAATTGACCACGGCTACCACTTGCTTTCCAATCAGTTCCTCTTTTGTATATATCGATGTAATTTGGGCCGAAGTTTTACGCTGCCCTAATTCACTTCCAAAATCTATTAAAAGTTGATAAGAAGGATTGCGGGCTTCGGGGAAATCATTGGCTTCTAATATTGTGCCCACGCGCATTTCAACCTTTTCAAAATCGGCCCACGAAAGGTTAGACGTCATGGTGCAATTTTAATTTTTGGATCATTTCAGGTGAAATTTCTCCTTGGTATGCGCCATATGCATCAACCAATAATCCCTTTTTGCCGTCTGTAGTCTCTATTAAATATAGAATTGTATTGTCGCCGGGATTGGTCATTCCTTCAAAACGGTAAAATTTTATCACGTCGAGTTCACCGGCCTTCCATTTTTTCTTTAGTGCCTTAGATTCTATGCCCTCACCCACTAAATTAAAATCTTCAGTAAAGCCCTGTTTTTGCAAATCCTCAATTGCTACTGATAATGATGAATATGATTTTTCCATTATAAAAAATTTTAGTTTTTAAAGTTAAGAGAGTTAATCTGCATCCGCAAAGTTTTATACATTCTTTAATAGTCAATGTTCAGGAATGGAGTGTTTGGAAAATTTATTGCCTTTAATGCATTGATTCAATAACGATTCAAAAATTGTAACTTTAAACCACAGTTTTCAACCAATATATAAAAAAATAAAATGGCTAGAACCGAATCAAAAATGCTCCCATTGGGAACAAAAGCACCTGATTTTACACTTATTGATTCAGTAACCAACAACGCTCTTTCATTAAAAAACGTTCAGGGTAAAAAAGGCACCGTGGTTATGTTTATCTGCAACCATTGCCCTTTTGTAAAACACGTCAACGAGGAGCTAGTGCGTGTTTGCAACGATTATCGTGTTACCGGTTTTGGGTTTGTGGCAATAAACAGTAACGACGTAATAAACTATCCAGAAGATTCACCGGCTGAAATGTGGCGAACGGCAAGAAAACACAACTATCCCTTTCCTTATTTATTTGATGAAACCCAAGAAGTAGCAAAAGCATACGATGCCGCCTGCACCCCTGATTTCTATCTTTTTGATGACGAATTGAAATTGGTTTACAGAGGCCAACTGGACAATAGCCGCCCCGGAAACGGCATTCCCGTCAACGGCCGCGACCTTCGGGAGGCACTTGATAATATACTGAACAACAACCCGCAACGAAAAGATCAGAAACCGAGTATTGGTTGCAATATTAAGTGGAAGAAATCTTAGTTAATTGTTTAACTCTGGAATTGTTTAACCGTGAAATTGGTAATTGTTTATTGTTAATTGTTAATTGATAATTGCTCACTTCCACCCTTCCCTTTTCAACAGATTATCTATATGGGCATAATGATGGTTGCTGTGCCAGGCGTAGCTGCCTACGGTTTCGGCAAGTGTGTAATTACGATTGCGCGCCGGATGGTGAAACTCTTTCAGCAATTGTTCGTGCGATAATCCTTTTACTAAATAAATCCACTTTGCGTGCAAAGCGCTTATTGCTGCTAAAGACAAATCTATTGGCGCATTTTTGGCATCAGCGGTTTCTGCCCAAGCTTTTTCATCATAAGGTTTAATGGCAGGAGTTTCCTCCGTCAATGCCCACTTAAAACGTGTGTAGGCATTGTGGTGGCTGTCATAAATATGATGGATTGTTTGCCGAACCGTCCAACCCTCAGGTCTATAGGGTGTGTTCAATTGAATTTCGGAAAGGTTGCTGACCAGTGAATTCAACCTATTGGGAAAATGTTCCAAAATGGAAATCCACCCTTCCAGTTTTTCCGAAGTAATGTTTGAAGGGCAATCAAAGGTGCCGATTGGGTATTTCAGTTTTTCTATATCCATAAGAGAATTAGGTGAATTCGTTAATTCGTGAATTCGTGAGTTCGTGAGTTCGTGAGTTCGTGAATTCGTGAATTCGTGAGTTCGTGAATTCGTTAATTTGGGATTTGGGATTGTGAATTTGAAATAAACCAATCCCGAATCCCAAATCCCCAAGCACTTATTTCACATCCATCAATTCAACATCAAAAATCAAGGTTGCGTTTGGGGGAATTACTCCACCGGCGCCGCGTTCGCCATAGGCCAGATGCGAAGGAATAACAAAACGTGCCTTATCTCCCACCTGTAACAGTTGGATGCCTTCATCCCAACCAGAGATTACCTGCCCAACGCCAAGATGAAAATCGATGGGTTGTTTTCTTTTGTAAGATGAATCAAATTCAGTTCCATCAGTCAGCGCACCTTTGTAATGCACGGAAACGGTTTTTCCTTTTTCGGCTTTTTTCCCACTTCCCTTTTGGATAATTTTATAAAGAAGTCCGCTATCGGTTCTATCAAAACCTTCGGAAATTTTCTTTAATTCTGCTTCCTGCGTCTCTTTCATTTTTGCAATTCGCGCTTCCCTTTCACCTGTAAAACCTCTAAAAGCTTCCACGGCGCTCCAATTTTTGGCTTCTTCGCCTAGGCGGATAATTTCAACCTTTTGCATTGTATCGCCCTGCGCAACGTTATCAACCACATCCTGTCCTTCCACTACATTTCCAAACACGGTGTGCTTATTGTCCAACCAAGGGGTGGCAACGTGGGTGATAAAAAATTGGCTGCCATTGCTCGCCGGGCCAGAGTTGGCCATGGAAAGAACGCCCGGAGTATCGTGGCGAAGGTCTTGGTGAAACTCATCCTCAAAATCATAGCCCGGCCCACCGGACCCCGTACCTTTTGGGTCGCCGCCCTGAATCATAAAATCTGGGATTACACGGTGAAATTTTAAGCCATTGTAATAAGGTGTTCCCTGGGGTTTTACTGAATTTTCAAGATTTCCTTCAGCCAGAGCAACAAAATTTCCGACCGTTCCCGGGGTTTTTTCGTGCGTTAGTTTTATAAGAATTTCTCCTTTTTCGGTAGTTATTTTTGCGTAGATTCCGTCTTGCATTGTTTCTTTTTTAAAATGAAACGCAAAGGTACGGAAATACGATTTATGAAATTGGAAATATGAAGTTGGTAGTTTAAAAATCGAAACAAGAGCCACGAGCCACGAGCCACGAGCCAAGAACTAAGAGCCAAGAGTTAAGAGCAATGAGCGATTAGCATTTTTGGAAAGTGGAAATTTGTATATTTGAGGTTACCGATATAATGGGAATAAACGCTATATAGTGTTTATTCGCATGTTACCTGCAAGCTGAAAAAAACACCGAATGGACGAAAAAAAGATATTGAATGGAGGGTATTTCCCAAAAGAATTACCACCATCATTTTTAACAAAAGATTTGGCGGACAACATTGACGAAATACGCAATCAATGGAGTGCTTTTTTTACTTCAGAAACTACACAAAGACAGACAGAAACAAGACCTCAATTTAAACAGCGCAAAGATGAACTATATGCAAAGTATTCGTCCTCAAAATGTGTTGAATATTCAATATCAAAAGGAAAATTATCACGTAGATTGTTAAAAATACCAAATCCGAAACACTTTATCCAAGTTTCAAATCTTGTTAGTGAAAAATGGACAGAAATTAGCGATATATTTTCAACATCAGAGTATTCTACAAGTTACCCAATAGAAGAAGTAAATCCAAAAAAAAGAGCCGTTAGAACTTTCAGTAAAAGCGTTCAAGATTTAAGGAATGCGATATTGGAAACTTCTGTAAACAAACTCTATCAAGTAAAATTAGATATTTCAAAATTTTACCCAACAATTTATACTCACGTTATTTCTTGGAGCTTTCTTGGAAAAGATATTGCAAAGGAATACTATAAAAAATCTAAAACAGAGTTAGAAACATTAATCGCGTCAGGAGATAATAATGCAATTCTATACAAATATGCCGATTCTCTTGATTCTGCTATTAGAGCTTGCCAAGATAAGCAAAGTGTCGGAATACCAATTGGACCTGATACTTCACATATCATTTCAGAATTAATAGCTTGTAGAATCGATTTAGAATTCAAAGCAAAATTTGATTCAATAGACGTTAAAGCTTGTAGATATTATGATGACTATTATATCTATGTAAATTCAAGTGATGAAGCAGATGCTGTAATCAAAGGAATTCAAAAAATTTTAAATCAATTTCAATTAGAAATTAACGATAAAAAAGTTGAGGTAAAGGAATTCCCATTAACATTTGAGAACAATTGGGTTACTGATTTACATAGATTTGAATTTAAAGAAACAAATGTATCAAATAGCATAAAGCACTACTTCAGTCTTATTTGGGGAATTGGCGAAAAAAATTATTCTCGGACAGATTGGATTTTTAAATATGCTCTACGAACATTTGAATTCGGAACCACCCCAATCCCAAAAGACAGTTGGAAAATATTTGAAAATTTAATCTTAAAAACAGCATTAATCCAACCTGCTATTTTGGATATCGTAACTAGAATTTTTTTGAATTACGAGTCTTATTTAGGTGCAGATTCAAAATCTAAAATAAAAAATCTTATAAATCAGGTAATAAAAAACCATTCATCAATAAATCATAATTTTGAAACATCTTGGGCTTTATGGTTGGCTAAATCATTCGAGATTGAAATTGAACAAAATATTGCTAAACAAGTAATCGAAACGAACGATTCCATTTCAATTTTGATTCTTTTATGTATGGATAAGGTAAAAGGATTAGTTCAAGGCCCAACAGATTATAGTTCAATTGAGAACAATTTGAAAGATGATGTACTATTTTCTGAAAATTGGATTTTAGCTTATCAAGGAATTAAAAATGGTTGGCTAACACCAACTGAACCGGACTTAATTTCTAACAACGCATTTATGAATATTCTATATACTTTAGATGTTGACTTTTTTGATTGTAATCTACAATTAGAGGTTTATAAGAAGATAGAAAAAGCAGAAATTAAACAAGATTATTCCTCGGCTGAATCAAGTCCGACAGAAATAAAATCCGAAAGTCAAGAAAAGAAAGAGGATGAACAAAAAATTGTTTTTACAGCACCAGTATCAAATTTACTCTGATAAAAGCCAGCAGGTAACAATGTATATAAAAAATAGGCGCAATAGCAGTAAATCCCAAGCTTTTGGCTCGTATTAAAATCTGAGCTTAACTGAAAGTTATGTGCTTCGGAATCGCCTACTTTTCATATACTAAACGTTGCCAACAATATAAAACTGAAAAAAAATGAAGAAAATATTGATTTTAATTTTGGGAATAGTTTTACTTATATCCTGTAAAGCATCAATGGCTCTACATCCCGAACGAATGAGTTTAGGTATGACAAAATCTGAGGTAAAAACTGCAATGGGTGAACATATTCCAATGAAAATAATTGGCTCAAGGGCTTATGAAAATGGCGTAATTGAAGTGGGTATGTACCAAGACCGTTATTTAATTTATGGACAAGGAACAGTCGAAGAAGTCTATTATTTATATTTTCTCAACAACGAACTTATTCAATGGGGAAGACCACAAGATTGGCAAAAGGAAGCGGACAGAATTTATGAAATTCGACATCGATAAAATACTGTTTACAAAAACGTATAAAAAAAAGTGCGAGTCCTTTCTAACACAAAGGTTCGGGCATTTTTTGGAAGTCATCAAATTTTTAAATTTGACTTATTCCCAAAAATAAAAAAAGTAATAATTAATAAACGCTAATACACGACATTTGAACTCTTATACACTAACACATTTATTATTATGAAATCAAGCAAAATATTTTTAATTATACTAATCATTTCTATTCTTATCTCTTGTAGTAATGAGGATGAAAACATATATAGGAATGAGGTTGAAAATACGGAACAAGAACAACAGCAAGAGCAAGAAGAAGAAGAAGAAGAAGAAATAATTTCCCCCTGCGAGAAACTCTTTAAAAAACAAACATTATATGAAGGAGGGGTTTGGACGTATGTGAATGAAGTTTTTTATGATAGTATTTCAAGAATAGATTCAATTTATCAATTTGACATTACTACCAATGTTTCCCAGCATTATAAAGTAAGCTATGAGCAAAATGTAATATCTAAAATAAAATATGAAAAAATATATAATTTTGACCCTTCCTTCAATTGGGCGATAGTGTACGATGATGTTGAAATTACAACCTCAACTGTTATGCTCAATTCAAGTAATAGTGAAAGAAAAATTGAAATAAATTATACAGATATATACGTAGATAAAACTAAAGAATATTTTTCCCAAAATCCTCCTGCTTTTAATGAGAATACTTTTAGTAGAAACGAACAAAATCAAATTATATCCAATACGGCATATGGAGGTACAAATTCCTATTCCAATCATGTAAATGGAGAAAATAATGATGTGGTTGGAATTGGAGTTCGTTATGAATTATCTAATATTCTTTTAATTTTAAAATTGAGAACTTCATCAAGCACTCCATTAACATTAGGTTTAAGAGATTTAAATATTGAATATGAAAACAATAGCTGTATTATAAAAGAAATAGTAACTGAAGATAAATACAGTGCCTATGAATATATAAATCCATAGAAATATTTAGCATTTCAGCAATTAGTACTTCAGATTTTTATTAATAAAGAGTGAAATATTAAAAGGTTGATAGAAGCATATCTTCACTTTTAGCCTTTAGCTTAAATTGTAACAATTCTGCCCCCCATTCGTCATACAATCAACAACCATCCAAAAACAATTCCGTGGAAAACATTCTCACAATAAACAATCTCACCAAAAAATTTGGCCCATTAACGGCTGTGGACAATCTTTCGTTTTCAATTGAAAAGGGCAACGTTTACGGCATTCTCGGTCCAAACGGCAGTGGAAAAAGCACCACGCTAGGCATTGTGCTGAATGTGGTAAATAAAACCGCAGGCGATTTTAAATGGTTCAACGGCAACATAGATACGCACAACGCATTAAAGAAAGTAGGCGCCATTATTGAGCGACCAAATTTTTACCCGTATATGACGGCAGCCCAAAACCTGCAACTTGTTTGTAAAATAAAGGAAGTTTCCGAAGAAAAGATTACAGAGAAGCTAGAGCTTGTAGGGCTTTTGGATAGAAAGGATAGCAAGTTCAGCACCTTTTCCTTGGGAATGAAACAACGCTTGGCAATTGCTTCGGCTTTATTGAACGATCCCGAAATATTGATACTCGACGAGCCTACAAACGGCCTCGACCCACAGGGAATACACCAGATTCGGGAAATCATAAAAGTAATAGCCTCGCAGGGAACTACCATTTTATTGGCTTCGCATTTGCTTGATGAAGTTGAAAAAGTGTGCACACATGTAGTTATTCTTCGGAAAGGGGTTAGTCTCTATTCCGGTAGCGTGGACGGCATGAATGCCAGTCACGGGTTTTTAACGATGCAAAGTAACAATATGGAATCGCTCCAAAATGCTTTGGAAGGAAATCCAGCTTTTGGCACCGTAAAGCGCGAAGGTGAATTTTTAATCGCTTACCTCACCGCACCTATGGATGCTGCCGACGTTAACAAACTTCTTATTGAAAAAGGAATCACGCTTTCGCATCTTGTGAAACGCAAGGAAAGCCTTGAAGAACAATTTCTTGAACTTACCAAACAAAACTAACCACGATGCTACGATTGTTAAACATAGAACTTCAGAAACTGCGCTACAACCGTTCGGCAAAGGTTATTTCCATCATTTATTTTGTGCTCATCACTTTTATCGCGTTGATTGCTTCCATCGAGTTTAACTTTGGTGATTTTCATTTTCGAGTGGCCGATCAAGGAATTTTCAACTTTCCCTATATATGGCATTTTAATACCTATGTTGCTGCAATTCTAAAACTGTTTTTGGCTATCGTGATTGTTTCCATGATGAGTAATGAATACAGCTACAGAACCCTAAAACAAAATCTTATTGACGGACTCAGCAAAAAGGAATTTGTGCTTTCTAAATTTCTCACAGTTCTGTTATTCGCAGGAATTTCAACTTTATTTATTTTTATTGTTTCCTTGGTTCTCGGACTTTTCTTTTCGGATTATAATGAAATAGGAATAATTTTCAGCGACCTAGAATACATTGGTGCTTACTTTATAAAATTAGTTGCATTTTTCTCCTTCTGCCTTTTTCTGGGGGTTTTGGTGAAACGTTCTGCTTTTGCATTGGGGTTTCTTATTGTTTGGCAAATTGTGGAATGGTTGTTTTACGGATTGATGAAATGGCAATTTTTTAAGGATACAGAAATCGCCGACAATGTGGCGCAATTTTTCCCGCTTAATGCAATGGCAAACCTTATAAAGGAACCGATGAGCCGTTTGGGTGCAATTCAGTCTGCCGCCAACCAATTGGGTGAAAATTTCACGAAAGATTACAATGTAACTTGGCTTAATGTATTGATTGTCTTAATCTGGACCGCACTTTTTATCTACTGGTCGTACGTCATTCTTAAGAAAAGAGACCTGTAAAAATATCTTGTGCCGTTGATTTTTTGTCTATATTTAGCAAGCAATCAACCCGTATGTTTTCTTTGAAGCTTTTCTTTTTTTCAATCTTTTTGTTGGTTTTCAGTACAGTCCATTCCCAAGATATTTCGCTGTACAGACAGTTTAACGGGCATTATGATTATACAGCTTTTGGGAATACATTGAATACTTTAGAAAATGGAGTTGGCACAGATTGCACCATTTTAACAAGCAGTAGTGCCGATTTTCAAATACAACCTTCGCAGGAAGTGGTCGCTGCCTATCTTTATTGGGCGGGTTCGGGCCCTGGTGATTTCAACGTTTCGCTTAACCAAGTTCCTATATCTGCAGAACGCACCTTCAACGTTACCTACAATAGTGGCGGGCAGGATTATATTTATTTTTCGGCATTTGCCGATATTACCCAACAAATACAGACTACGGGAAACGGCAACTACACACTTTCAGATTTAGACCTTACCCTTATAATTCCCGCCTATTGTAGCCCACCGGGTTCGGGCACTAATTTTGGAGGCTGGGCGGTAACCGTTGTTTATGAAGATTCAACGCTTCCCAACAATCAAGTAAATGTTTTTGACGGTTTGGAAAGTGTGAACCGCAATAATGAAACCTTGGAAATCACTTTAAGCAACCTAATGGTGCTAGACACCGAGGGAGCTAAAATAGGGTTCTTGGCATGGGAAGGCGACAGTGAACTGGCGGTTAACGAAACACTCCGTATTAATGGAAACATACTTAGCAATCCCCCATTAAATCCCGCCGATAACGCGTTCAATGGCACCAACAGTTTTACCGGCAGTAATGTACTTTACAATATGGATATTGATGTGTATCCTATTTCGAATTATATAAATCCGGGCGATACCTCAGCCAGCATACAGCTTACGAGCAGTCAGGATTTTGTGATTATTAATAATATAATTACAGTATTAAATACCGAACTGCCCGACGCAACCATCGGAATAGATACTATAATAGGTGGTACGGAATGTGGCAATCGGGAGCTCATGGTAGATTACACCGTTTACAACACTAACAGTACCGACGTTTTACCCGCCGGAATACCCATAGTTTTTTATGCCGATGAAGCTTTAATTGCGCAAACTGCAACTGTGGCCGTAATTCCTATTGATGGGCAGGAAAGTGGTACTATTACATTCACGGTTCCCAGCATTATTGAGGCAGATTTTATATTGAAGGCTGTAGTAGATGATACGGGCAATGGCAACGGCACAATTCAGGAAATAAACGAAGATAACAACGAAGACGAATCGCCCATTCATTTGCTTGTAAACCCTATAATTACTGGGCTTCAAAATTTGGAAACCTGTGATGTTATTGGGGAAGAATATTTCAATTTAACCGAAGCCACTTCTGAAATAGACCCAACTTATGAATTGAGTTTTCACCTTTCGGAAGCGGATGCAGAAAACAACGAAAATCCAATTCTCAACCCTGAAAATTTTCAAAATACGATAAATCCACAAACCATTTACATTCGAGTTTCAAATCCAGATTGCTTTCTTGTGGACAGTTTTACGGTGGAAGTGCTTCCTTGCCCCTTGCCCGATGCGACCATAGAAATTCCTGGAGTTGCTGCCTGTAGAGACCGAGCGTTGTTGCTTCCTTTTACGGTTTTTAATTTGGATGCAACCGGCCCTTTGCCTGCGCAAACTTCAATAGCTTTTTATAACGAAGGAATATTATTGGCGCTTTCAAAAACGCAGCAAACAATTCAAGTTGGTGGAAGCGAAACTGGCGAAGTAGAACTGCTTTTACCCAACGGGTTGCCAGATACTTTTACCATAACTGCTGTTGTGGATGATGACGGCAACGGCATCGGTACGGTTGAAGAATTAAGGGAAGACAATAATACTTTTACCCAAACCATTTCTTTTGAAAGCATTCCTCCCATTCCCAATTTGCCAGATCTGTTGGAATGCGATATGGGTTTTGATACCGCAATTTTCGACTTAACCCAACAGGATGATTTGATAAGAACGGGGCAGGATGATGTGGTACAATATTTCAATTCCTTGGAAAATGCTTTGGATAATACCGACCCGATTGGCAATCCTTCCGAATATGAAAATAGTACAGATCCGCAGACCATTTACGTACGGCTAGAAAACGAAATCTGCTTTGCCACGGCATCTTTTTTATTGACTACTGAAAATTGTGCGCCCTTTATTCCACAAGGATTTTCACCCAATAATGACGGCATAAACGATTCTTTTGAAATAAGCAACTTGCTGAACATTTATGAAAACTTTGAATTGAACATTTACTCCCGTGAAGGCAATTTAATCCACACCGCCCGCAATAGTGACGGCTTTTGGGATGGTATTGCCACAAAAGGATTGCTGTTTACCGGAAGTACCGTTCCCGTTGGAACTTATTATTACGTTTTGGTATTGAACGATCCCAAATATCCCGAGGCTTTTATTGGTTGGATTTATGTGAATTATTAAAGCCGTAATATTCTACACCATCGCTGCCGCCTCTTCGCCAGTATTGATTGCTCCTTCCATAAACCCTTGCCAATCTGCCAAATGTTCTCCGGCAAAATGAGTGTTTAAAAAAGATTCCTGTAATATTGGCCGTACCCTAAACCATTGATCCTTGCCATACATTGCGTAGGCTCCTTTGGAATAACCATCCGTTCCCCAATAATAGTTTATTTGCTTGTGTAGCTTGCTGCCCACATCCCCAAAATACGGATTTAAGGTTTCAGAAATCATCTTTGCGTTCCATGCGTCGCTTTGGTTTGCAATTACTGCGGCTTTTTCACCTATGCTGTATGAGATAAGAACACCTTTATCTGACTTCTGGTTTTTGGTTCCGTGGTAAAAATAATGAGGGCTTTGGTCCGTAATCATATCAAAGCTTTCATCCTTCCAAAAGCGCTCGTTATAAAGCATCGCGTGTTTATTGATTCGGGCGTATTGCAGTTCGTTGATGGCGCTCACCTTTTCGGTGGGGAGACCGGGCTGCCAATCTATTTTGTTCATCGCAAAGGTGGGAATGGTACAGATAAGTTTATCGGCTTCAAACATTTTTCCATTATCGCAATAGACCTTCACTTTATCGTTCTGCACAATTTTGTTTACGGTATGTTTCAGCAAAATTTTATCCTTACCTATTTTTTCTGAAAGACGCTCTGCTAGCAGGCCATTTCCGCCTCTAATCTTTAGGTCCATTTCGTTCTTTTCGCTGCTTTCGGCATATTCCGCCAAAGCTGCAAAAGAAGAAACCTGCCGTATGCTTTCCCCAAAATCGGTACTGTCTAAAAGTTCGCGAATATCCAAATCGCGGCCGTCACAGCCATTTTGTACCAAATAGCGCCACCAATCCATTTTGTCCATTACAAGTTTGTCCTTTTCAGAAAGATTGCCATAATCTTCCAGCATTTTCGTCATGGTTTTGTTCCAATTATCACTGTAATCCCAATGCCCCGCCGGGGAATATTCGCCTTTGTAAATAAGGTGCGTCTCAAATTGATTGTTCTGTAATTCCAAATTCAGGTTGCCACAGAGTTCGTGGATTCTTGTATGCGAATTGCCTACCCATTCGCCACCAAGTTCCACAACCAGATCGGTGTCTATTTTGTGTGAAAAGACACGGCCACCAATACGCGGGCGACTTTCCAAAACAATGCAGTCTATGTTACGCTGTTTAAGTTTATAGGCAGCCGCAAGCCCCGCGAAACCTGCGCCAATGATGATTACTGATTTTGCCTTGGGAGTGAAGACATTTCCAAAGGAGGGAGTGGGCAATAAAATACTGCCGGCGGTAGCCACAGATACCTGCTTGATGAATTTTCTACGAGTTGTCATAACGGATGGTTTTAGTTGTTTAAGTATATATTTTGAAAAAGAAATCTTTTCAAAAAGTATTTTCACCTACCGTTATTCCCAATCACATACTTTAAATATTGAATATTACCAGCTTCCACCGCCACCGCCGCCAAAACCTCCACCCGATGATCCTCCGCCTCCAGAACTGCCACTGCTTGAGGGGGAACTGACCATAGTAGATTTTGCCGCTGAAATGGAATCTGAAAAAGAATTTGAAAAATTATGCATAGTAAATGCGCCAGCTGATGAGGTATACCAACTGGGCGGTTGCAGGTTTAACGCTTCAAACTTCTTTGCCCATTGATCGAATAGTCCAAAAGCGAGTGCGTACCCCATGGTAGTTTCAAAATAAGAAGGGCTATCCTTCAAGAGCATTTTCAGCTTGTTTTCTTCGGCTATTTTTATGAAGTTCTTAAACCCTTTCAATTCGGAAAGCATTTCATTGCCTTTTTTGTTTTTCTTCACCATATACACCGTCATAACCAAAAGAAAGATTGTAACGGGAATCACTGCCAAAGCGGCAAAAAGCCCCCAAATAAGCAAGAAAAGAGCAAATAGAAAAATTCCCAGTAATAAGGTGGCGACAATGGTACGGGTCTGCATTTTTTTTGCTTCGGCTTCGTAGTAAATTTGGGCCTTGGCTTTCAGATTTATTTTTGCGCTCGACATTGTAGTGTAAAAAGTGTTTTTCAAACTGCTTATTAATACTTCCTTTTCTGAAGAGCCGTGAGTGCTGCCGAAAAGACCACTGAAAATTTTCTCTTCGTAATCAGGCGCTCCGTCGGGTAAAGGTCTCAATCGTGTAAGTTTGGTATCACCCTGTCCGAGCCAGCTCGTTTTGGGTATTTGTTCCATAGCTATCAAGCCTCGGGAGCCCCAATAAGGAATTAGTGAAATAAGATCTTGTGTATCTTCGTTGTCGTCAATTAAAAAACCGGCCATGGCGGGGTCTATGCCACTGGGCGGAAAGTAGCTGGTTGTTGCCACTACCCTGTCGTCTTTCCCATATTTGTTCCAAACCAAATAAAACAATATCAGTAACGCACCCAAAATTAAAGACCAACCATAGTTTGTCCAGAAAGGCCACCAGGGTTTTATTTCCTTTACGGAACCTACTGGAAGGTTGAGCAATACGGTAACATTCTGCCCTGTATATGACTTGAATTGCGGAAGGCTCTCCGCTGTGAAAACACCGTTTTCATAATTAATATCATACTCGGCGCTTTCTATTTTTTCGCCACTAAAACCAGTATAAACAGCGATATTATCCAAGCCAACATCAACATTTTCTGGTAGGTGGATGCGGAAGTCTATTTTATTAAAAACGGCATACCATTCATCCGATTTTATATTCCAGTAAAATCGAATCTGTGAATCTTCAAAGAGAAATGCGTTGTAAACCCTGTATTTTATTTCGTAATGCTGCGGACCAATAATCGTTTTATCTTTGTCGCCAATTTTTATTTGAAGATTGTCACTAATTTTCTGTACAAAATCAAAATCAGCTTCATACTTATGATTGGGTACCTCAATATTTCTAATCTTTATTTTTCGCTTTTCCTGTATACTATCTTCGGTAAGTAAATCGTAATTGGTGCGTATGGTTCTGTAAATGCCGTGTTTGTAGGCCGTAAAAGTAATGTCATAATTTTCAACTACGTCAAAATAGCCTTCCTCGCTGATGTAAATATCAACTACGCATTTGTCAACAATGAAATCCTGTGCTGAAACATTCAGAAAAAAAAGCGTTCCAAATAGAAGCAGAATTAGCTTTCTAACATTAACGTTGTTTTTTGTTACTGTGATCATTTGATTGGTTGGATTGTTTAATTGTGGAATTGGTTAAGCGTATAATTTCATACTCACACACTCACTCATTCACATACTCACAAATTCACATACTCAATTAAAACTTACTTTCACGTTTTCACGACTCGCTTCATCTGCCTCAAAATAATCAAAATGCTGGTAGTTGAGCATTCCGGCAAATAACACCCCGGGGAAACTTTCGCCATAAGTATTGTTCTCGCGAACCGTCCCGTTGTAGTATCTGCGGCTGCGCTCAAGGTTTTCCTCAATTTCGTTAAGTTTTTGCTGCAGGTCCAAAAAATTGGTATTCGCCTTCAAATCTGGATAAGCTTCCCCCAAAGCGAATAAACTTCGCAGGGTTTGCTGCAATTGGTTTTCAGCTTTTATCTGGGCGTTAATATCGTCTGAGGGTACGGCCATAGCGGCATTTCGCGCTTGTATCACGCCTTCCAAAGTTGTTTTTTCGTGGGCAGCGTATCCCTTTACGGTTTCCACCAAATTCGGAATTAGGTCATAACGGCGTTTCAAGGCGACATCAATATTGCTCCAGGCGTCCTTAACCATATTTTTGTTTTTTACAAAACGGTTATAGACTATAACGAGTAAAATCGCTACGACCACAAGAATGCCAATAACAAGTAAGATAATATTCATGGGAAAGATTGTTTAGGTTGCTTATTGCTTCAAAATGAAGTATCTAAGATACTATAATTTTTCATTCAACAATTACAACCTTTTAGGCAATAGTTGGTTTTAAAAGTGTTGGCGTATTTCCCCGGAAAACAATAGCTTTGAGGTTTATGGAATTGTTCAAATTTGAAATGGATAGCGAGCGCAATCTCTTGCCCCGTGATGGCGAGGTGCATTACTTCGGAAAAGTTTTTTCTGAAGCAGACGCAAACCGTTACTACGAAATACTTCTGAAAACTATTGAGTGGAAAAACGATGAAGCAATAATATTCGGTAAAAAAATTGTTACCAAACGTAAAGTGGCGTGGTACGGCGATCGTAAATTTGAATACACCTATTCAAAAATTACAAAAAAAGCACTTGTTTGGACTCCGGAATTACTGCAATTAAAAAAACATATTGAAGCCAAAAGCGGCGAAACCTTTAACAGTTGCCTTTTAAACCTCTACCATTCCGGCGATGAAGGGATGGCTTGGCACAGCGACGCCGAAAAGGATTTAAAGAAGAACGCTGCCATCGCCTCGGTAAGTTTTGGGGCGGAGCGCAAATTTGCCTTTAAGCATAAACAAACAAAGGAAACAATTTCCTTAAATCTGGAACATGGCAGCCTTTTAATTATGAAAGGCACTACCCAAAAACATTGGCTTCACCGTTTGCCGCCTACGAAAAAGATTCATACGGCTAGAGTTAATCTTACTTTTAGAACGATTGTTTTCTAGGAATTAGCGAAAAGCGAATATTAAAGAGAGCTGTCAAGTTTTGGGTTCGTAATTCTTGGTTCTTGGTTCTAGGTTCTTGATTCTTGGTTCTTGATTCTTGGTTCTTGATTCTTGATTCTTGATAGTTGGTTTTTGACTCCAACTTTTCCCATTTCCCTTTCCACAAAGAGCTTAAAGCAATTGATCATTGTTCATTGCAAATTGTTAACTCCCAATACCCACCGAACGTCAAAAACATCCGTTATTTCGATTAGCTGGTAGGTTTTTTGATTGGTGATGCTTAATTGCTTTTTATCCGAAACCAGTTTATCCAGTAGTTTTTTTCTATCTGCCGCATTTTTGCAATCAATAAAAACGGCCATATAATTTCCCACTTTCCTGCCTTCGTTGTGCACAAGGTCTGAACCGTGAATGGTTATGCTATCGGCTACAAGTATTCCGCTCACAATGGGGATTTCTTTGTACGGTTTTATAGCTGTTTCAAAAGGTTCCAGCCTCAACGTGCCCCCAAAACAAGACCGGTAAAAAGAGAGTGCCTCTTTACAATTTCCGGGGAAAGTTATAAAAACGGCACTCCCTGCCTTACCTTTATTTTTCGCCACCATACTTCAAAAAATTAAGCATCCGGAATTTCAGGCTCTACCAATTTTATCAATTTCTCCAACGACTCCTGCCAGCCTAAATAGCACATTTCAGCTGGGATTACATCAGGTATTCCTTCCTGTAAAATGCTGAGCTCAGTGCCACACGAAACTTTTTGTAGTCTTACGGTGGTAATAATTTCCCCAGGTAAATTAGGGTCGTCAAACCTGTCAGTATATTTAATTAATTCATTGGTTTTTATTTCCACGTATTCCCCTCCAAAGGAATGTCCGTTTCCAGTACTGAAATTGACAAAGGTCATTTTGAAGCTACCACCTATTCTAAAATCCATTTCCTGTACGGTACATAGAAAACCATAGGGAGGAAACCAAAATGCGTTGGCAATAGGATCGGCAAACGCCCGAAATACCTTTTCAGGATTTGCTTTAATTACTCTGTGTAATGAAACTGTGTTATTTTTCATGATTATTACTTTTAGGCTGAAAGCTTTACATTATAAGCTGAAGCATTATAAATCTTATTATTATAGACATAGGAAACTGCCAAAATTGCCAAAAACACAAGCGGCATCAGCATATACCCGATGTTTTGATCCACATAAGCGTGGCTTATAAAGGCAAATATTAAATTGAATGTCAATCCAGCATAGGCCCATTCCTTCATTTTGGCCGGAACGTTGGGAAAGGAGATAGCTATAACTCCCAATACTTTACAGAAAATTAGGGCGTAGGCAAAGTAATCCGGATAGCCTAAAGGCTTTGTTCCTGCATTCACAAATTCCGGTGCAAACAGTACCGTGCCAAGTGGCATAATCCCTTCCCAAAGAATGAGAATGATCGTAGCAGTCCAAAAAATGATTTTGTTTTTTTTCATAATGATGAGTTTTGTTTAATTGGGTAATTGTTAACTTTAATTCAAAATTACAATGGTGTTTCAAACATTAACCATAGTGAAAATGACAACCTTAGGGGTACATTATGACAAAACAATTCTTACTTTAGTAAGCTTTAAATTTTGAATGTTATGCAAATTTCAGTCTTTGTCCCTGAATATGGAGTTATTGAAGCCGTTACGCCTCCCTTCCGAAGTTTTAATACCGCAAATGAGTTTTTAAGTGCCTTCGGAAAGGAGCCTGTTTTTAATGTGGAATATGTGGGCCTAAACGAATACGTACCAGCAAACAATGGCGAATACACCATCAAAACAACTAGACTACTTAAAGATGTAACCCACACCGGTTTATTGATCATCCCCCCAACCTTTGGTGATACCACTAAAGGAATCCAGGCCAATGCGGCAGCTATCCCCTATTTCAAAGAACTCTATGAAAACGGCGCCAGCCTTGCCAGTTTGTGCGTAGGTGCATTTCTTTTGGCGGAAACAGGATTGCTGAACGGCAAAAAATGCTCCACCCATTGGGCGCATATTGAGGAATTCCGGGAAAAATACCCCGAAGTGGAAGTTGAGGACGGAGCCATCATAACCGAACACGACAATATATACAGCAGCGGCGGCGCAAGTAGTTTGTGGAACCTGATTTTGTATTTAATTGAAAAATATTCCGACAGGGAAACGGCAGTATTGATCTCAAAATATTTTGCATTGGATATGGGAAGGGACAACCAGTCGCAGTTTGCAATCTTCCGTGGGCAGCGAACGCACGAGGATATTGATATCCAAAAAGCACAGGATTATATTGAAACGCATTATGAAGACAAAATAACCATCGATACTTTGGCAAATTTAATCGGCGCAAGCAGACGTACATTTGAAAGAAGGTTTAAGGCCGCCACTAACAATACCCCCATTGAATATACCCAAAGGGTACGCATAGAGGCCGCCAAAAAATTCTTTGAAGCCTCTCGAAAAAACGTATCCGAAATAATGTACGACGTAGGGTATACGGACACCAAAGCATTTCGGGATATTTTCAAAAAAATAACGGGCCTCACCCCTATTGAGTATAGAAATAAGTTTGCGAAGTTGGCTTTTGAGATTTAGATAGTTGGATGGTTCGATTGTTGGATTGTTGGATTGTTGGATTTTTAGATGATTGGAATGATTTAACTAACATTTTCACTAATTCACAAACTCACCTATTCACAAAGTCATTATTTGCCTAAAGCATAAAGCTTAAAGCTTACAGCCTAAAGCCTACAGCATTTATTCATTGTTAATTGTTAATTGCTAATTGTTATAATTCCCATTCACAAACTCACTTATTCACACATTCACTATTTGCCTAAAGCATAAAGCTTAAAGCTTAAAGCCTAAAGCCTAAAGCCTACAGCATTTATTCATTGTTAATTGCTATATTTGATTTCTCCCCTATAATTTGCTCCATTACCGCTTTCCGTGATGAGTGAATTTTTAATTTTTCTATCTTTAAAGTTAATTTGAAAACCCTAATATAACATTGGGTATACATATTAAGAATTTTATCTATTCAAAATATTACAGCTCATATTAGAAGAAAAAATTATGAAAATATCATATCTATTATTTCCAATATTCCTGATTTTAATAAGTTGCTCTTCAGATGATGCAGATTATGCTACTATTAATGGTAGAGTGGTACGAGCAATAAACGGAAACGGAATCCCTGACCAATCAGTAATTGTAATGACGAGAAAACACACTGGTTCTGGTATGTTATCATCTATCAAAGAATTAGACCGTACAGAAGTTACCACAGATGAAAATGGGGATTTTTCAGTAGCCTTAATAACTGAGGCGGATGCATTTGTTACTGTTGTGAATCAAGGAAATGACGATTATTCCGGAAATGCATCCTATGTAGACTATCCCATTGGTGCACCAGTTATTATTGAAGTCGATAAATTCATTAAGTTTAAGATTTTTGTGAAAAATATCAATCCAATTGATGAAAATGATTTTATTAATATCGATTTTTTTGCGGGCTTATTAAGTGTGAAACGAACCAATATCGAAAACTTTGGAGTAGATAATACCTACCACCCAGAAGAACAACTCCCAGGTGGCGGCTCTATTGGTGCGTGGGAAGAAACTTCCTGGACCGGAACCAATGTAAACTCTATAGTATATTACAGCGTACCCGAAACTGCCGAACACTTTAAAATTCGATGGTTTATGAAAAAAAATGGTGTCGAAAGTGATGGCTTTACCAATGATATTCCTTACAATATCAACCAACTCAATCCTTTCTCATTTGAATATTAGAAAAAATAATTATTATAATAAATATAAAAATTCGTGCTGCTAAAACGTATATGAAATCGTTGCGCAGCTTTAAAAAAATATGAACGAAATAATATGCCCCAGTTGCAAAAAAGCCTTTAAAGTTGACGAAGCAGGATTTGCCGATATATTGAAGCAAGTTCGCGACCACGAATTTGAGCACGAGCTAAAAAATCGGCTAAACCTTGCAGAAAAAGAAAAAGAAAGCGCCGTAAAGCTCGCGGAAGCTGAAGTAAGAAATAGATTTCAAGATCAACTTTCAAAAAAAGATAACGAGCTTATTGAGTTAAAAGCCAAAAGCAACAGCGACCTCGCCGAGAAATTGGCCGCCAAGGAACTGGAAATAAACGAACTTAAATCGCAAAGCGAACGTTCCCTTGCAGAACAATTGGCAAAGAAAGAAGCTGAGATTTCCGATATGAAATCAAAGATCCAAAATGCCGAGATAGACAAAAAATTAACCGTGGGCGAGGCTATTCGCGCAATTGAAAAAGAACGCGATACCCTGGCAAGCGATTTAAAAATAAAGGAAACCGAAGCGCAGCTACTGGAAAAGTCGATTCGGGAACAATTTACAACCAAGCTTTTGGTAAAGGACGAAACCATCAAAATGAAGGATGATGAAATTGATCGGTTAAAGGACTTTAAGCAAAAGCTTTCCACAAAAATGATAGGCGAAACCTTGGAACAGCATTGCGAAGCCGAGTTCAACAAACTTCGGGCAACCGCTTTTCAAAATGCCTATTTTGAAAAGGACAACGATGCACGGGGCGGCAACAAAGGCGATTTTATTTATAGGGAAACCGATGAAACTGGCAATGAAATCATTTCCATTATGTTCGAAATGAAAAATGAGAACGACGAAACCGCCACAAAAAAGCGGAACGATGATTTCTTCGCAAAACTCGACAAAGACCGCACAGAAAAGAGATGTGAATATGCCGTACTGGTTTCCTTACTGGAAGCCGAAAACGAATTCTATAACACCGGCATAGTAGATGTGTCGCACCGGTTTAAAAAAATGTACGTGGTGCGGCCCCAATTTTTCATTCCCATTATTACCCTGCTCCGAAATGCCGCAATGAACTCCATGCAATACAAGGCAGAGCTCAGTTTGATAAAAAACCAAAATGTGGACATTACCAATTTTGAGGAAAAAATAAACACCTTTAAGGAGGGCTTTGCACGCAATTATGATTTGGCCAGCAGGCAATTTAAAACGGCAATTGAGGAAATAGACAAAACAATGGATCATCTTCAAAAGACAAAAGATAATCTGTTGGCATCCGTAAACAACCTACGCCTTGCCAATAATAAGGCGGAAGATTTGACTATTAAAAAATTGACCAGAGGAAACCCAACAATGACGGAGAAGTTTGATGGGCTGAAGGGGGAGGGGGAGTAATTGGGTGCTTTACGGTTTTCCGTAATAGGGGTGTTTTAGTTTAAATTATATTTGAAAATAATCTTATACATAATTTAAGAATTGTTGCAACAATATTGGAAAAATCATCAATCGAATGAAAGACAAGTTTATTAGTGATTATATAAAAATGATTTCTCAACACTCATCATTGATAATCCAAGAAGGAAATAAAAGTTGGACCAATGTTGATTTTTCAAAAACCGAACCAGAAATTATCCGAGAATATTTACTTACTCCGGGAAAAGGAGTAGACTATTTAAATCAAAAAATTTCAACCATCATTTCGTCCCAGACACGTTTTGAAATTAAATTTGCTTCGGTTTATTGTCATCAAAAACCAAGAGTAAAGAGAACAACAAATTCACTTTTGAAATGTAAAGGTAGTACGCCTAGTTGTGAACTCGGAGATTTGATGACCATCTTTGTTTTATTAGATAGAAATAAAAAAATAGTCTATTCTACAGCAAAAATAATGCAAGCAAAGAGAAAAAATATTTTGGATTCTGAATCACAAAAGTGCTTATATGAATCTGATTTGGAGTTTGAAATGCCTCAAAACATTGTTAACCAATCAACTAATTCCAATATAATTAGAACTTTACCAAATTATAATAATAAAAGGAGCGACGGATTATCATATTTAATTCTTAATGATGGTTCACCTAAAAATAAAGAAATCCCTTCAGCGAGTAATTTGATTTATGATTGGAGTTTTCATTTAGAATTAATGATGGAATTTAAAACTGGTCTTCCATTTGTACCTCCAAATAATCCTCAAGAAAATGATTGGAATTGCATAATAAATGACCTATTGAATGTTGGTACAGGAAAAGTAAAAAGTCAAACTGTGAGAAGTGGATTTGGATTAGATTATTTTGTAAATGCATTTAATGATTATGACTATTTCCCAGAATTTTACCTTGATAATAATGATTTTGGAATACCGAAACTAATTATTTTATGTAAAGACACCGAATTAAAGTCTCAATAAAACTGTTGCCATCAATCAAAAATAATATACTGTGAATCCAATATACTTAGACACACATATACATACTTCTGAAAATCCAGATGAAGTAAATAACGATTACGATATTGAAATGTTAGTAAGGAAAATTCGCGAATTTAATGGTGATTCGGAATTTTTAATTTCTCTTACTGACCACAATATGGTCAACAAAAGTGCTTATCAAAAAGCTATTGCATTAAATCTTAATATAATTCTTGGCGTTGAACTTCATATAAGAAACTATGATGGTTGCCCAGCATATCATTGTCACATTTATTTTGATTTAAAAGTTATTACAGAACTAATCCTAGAAGATGTAAATAAAAAACTTGGTGAATTATATCCTAACAAAGTTGTACAGAAAAGTGATCCTAAAATACCAACGATTCAGGAAATAATCAATAAGTTTGATTCTTATGAATTTATGCTACTTCCTCACGGAGGCCAGTCACATGCAACTTTTAATACTTCAATTCCAAAAGAGACTAGGCTTGATGGCACTTTAGAAAGAAACATTTACTATAATCATTTTGAAGGATTTACAGCAAGAGGTGATACCGGTCTTGAAAGAACACAAGAATATTTTAAGAAATTAGGTATTAATGAGTTCGTGAACCTCATAACTTGTAGTGACAATTACACACCAAATACTTATCCAAACGGAAAAGACAAAAATCCTTTTAAACCAACCTGGATGTTGGCAAAACCAACTTTCAATGGACTAAGATTGTCATTATCGGAACAATCAAGACTTATTTATTCTGAAACTAAACCTAAATTCTATTCTGAGAATATACAGTCGGTTTCGCACAAAAGAGATAACATTGACATTGATATTGAACTTACTTCCGGATTGAATGTGATAATTGGTGGTTCTTCCAGTGGTAAAACTCTTCTTGTTGAATCAATTGTAAAATATCTAAATAAAAATATCGATAAATCAATTTATGATCAATATGAAATTGACAAAATTACAATTGTGAATCCTTCTGGAATGATACCTCATTATCTTTCTCAAAATTATATAATGGGTGTTGTTAATAATATTAGTGAAGATAAGATTGAAAATATCGATATCATAAAAAGAGTTTTTCCCGGAGATGAGGAAATAAAATTAGAGATAAATAATGGTTTACGAGAATTTAAAAAAAACATTGAAGAGCTAATTAGAAGTGTAAAGATTCTAGAAGAAGAAAGTCAAACTCTATTCACGATTCCCGTGCTTTCAAGGTTATTAACAAGAGCTAATTTGGAGACTAATATTTACGACAATCTACAACCATCAGAGATCGAGAATGAAAAACTTTATTTCTCAAAAGGGACTTATGATAATTATGTTTTATCTCTTAATTCCTTAGAAAAATTTTTATCAAATTATCCATTTATCAAACACGATTCTAATTTAATTGGATCATTAAAAAATGAATTAGATGATGTTATTAAGATTTCGAATAAAGAAAAGAAAGTTAGACAACTATTAGAACTAAATCAAGAGGCATATAATCAAGAATTAAAACACTCAAATTCAGAAGAACAAACCAAAAGACAAAATTTCAATAAACTGCTTGAGTCATTAAAGAAATATGTTAGAGCCTACAGACGATTTCACACAACGATTAATATAATATCACATTACTCATTAAATTTTGATTCAGAGGAAATCGAATCAATGGGACATAAACTATTTATAGAAAATGATTTTGTTTTAAACACAGAAAAATTTGTTGAAGTAGTGAATCATTATTTAAAAACAAGAATTCCAGATTTTAAAAGCATTACACCAGAATTATTGTTTGAAACTAATTATAAAAAGCAACAACCGAAAGTACACGATTACGATGATTTTGAAAATAAAATCTATACTAGTTTTGAGGAGTTAAATAAAAAGAAATATAAGATTATAACTAATGATGGTAGAAAATTTGAAAGGTTAAGTCCAGGCTGGAAGACATCTGTTATTCTTGACATTATTTTAGGTTATGATAAGGATAGTGCACCCATAATTATTGACCAACCTGAAGATAATTTGGCAACGGATTACATTAATAAAGGCTTAGTTAATGCGGTAAAAAAGATTAAAAGTAAAAAACAAATAATCTTAGTATCTCACAATGCTACTATCCCAATGCTAGCTGATGCTCAAAATATCATATTATGCAGAAACGAAAACAATAAACTAATTATTAAGTCCAGTCCATTAGAGGGAGAAATTGATGGAATAAGTGTTGTTGACTTGATTGCATCAATCACAGATGGAGGTAAATCTTCAATCAAAAAAAGAGTTAAGAAATATAATCTCAAAAAATTCACTGAACAATGAAGTTACTATTTAATAAAGAGAAAAATAACGATATCACTGTAAAAATACAGCAGGGAACGGTACCAATTGAGTTTACATATACTGAAATGGTTAAGCAATTATTAGAAAATAATACAATTGACGATACTGATTTTGGAAATTTATCAGATGATGAAATTGAAAATTTGAAAGAAATGCTTAGTAAAATTTCGGAAATATTTAATGAAGAAGAAAAAGATGAACTTGAAATCGAACAAGATCTTGTTTAAAAATATGAGCATATTATAAATAAAAAAGGGCGTTTCTATTTAAATATAAATACAAAGGTCATTATGAAAAAGCATATAATTAATATATTCTATATCATTTTATGAAGAGTAAAATTGAAAATCCTTATAAATTACTTGAAGAAAATATTTTAGAAATTGGAAATAGACCTATTTTCTTTATAGGATCAGGATATCAATTAGATACTTGAATTCACCTAACTGGAAAGAGTTGTTGGAAAAATTAATTAGCGGTATAAAAATAGATCCCCCCGCTGGCGCGAGCGTCCCGCCCGTGTCCTCCGCAAACGTGGTCCCCGCTGGCGCAGGCATAACATTATTAAGTTTGCAACATAAATTTTTGATTTTAATATAAATACACAATAAGCATTACCGATAAAGGAAAATGAACAATTAAAGAATATTTAATGTATAAAAAGTTTAAAAAAAATAAAATATGTCAACAAAAATTAAAATTGGTGCCGACGAATTAATCTTATGGTTGCGAAAAAATCAGAAAGCAACAAATATACCTAACGATGAAATTAATGGTGTCGGAAGAAAGATTCACGACTTAATCGTGAATGAACTAGGTGGAATAAAAATAATTAATAATCACCCATCCTATTGGGCGAATTCGAATGATGACAGAAATATAGAAAAATTAAATCTACCTAAAACATCTGCCCAATATGAAGTTGAAAGTAAAAAAATAGGACAATTGTATGAAAGTCTTAATTCATGGTAAAGTTCAAAATTATAAATGAATACCCCCGCTGGCGCGGACCTTCTGCCTAATCTCAACTACCATTGATAAAAATTCTGATCAATTAAAAAATCTTAATGAGTAAAAAAGAATTAGTAATCGTTTTAAATAAAAAGCACTTAATAATAGGAGGAATAATACTTTTAATTTTTGTGTTTTTCGGAATAAGAAGTTATTTATTAATTGAAAAACAAAATTCAAAGTTCCAAAGTGTAGAAAATCAAATTGACCCAGTTATAGAAACCGTAGAAGATGCAAATGAAATAAGTGAAACTTTTTCTAATAATGTTATAGACTTCAAATCAAATATTTTTTCCGGACAAAAAGTTTTTAAATATAGTAGTGAATTTTACGACATTGAAAGACTAGACGGAAGTACGATTACAAATAGGGAAATTACCTATCACACTTTTGATTTTAATAAGAATACCGTCACTAATAGTTCAATATTAAATGGGAAACGGGTAATAATCACATATCCTTTCAACGGAATGTATGAAGAAAAAGGAATACTTGCTACAACCTATGTTTTAAATGTAAACACTTTAGGAGTAAAAGAAATTTGGTGGTCTCCAGACGTTCCCAATTTGGGTTATGATTATGATGATGGAACAAGAATCGCCTGTTATAATTTGAAAATAAAAACAAATTAAGTTTTTTTTTTTGCCCCCCGCTGGCGCGAGCGTCCCGCTCGTGTCCTCCACAACCGTGGTCTCCAAACGATTAATCTTTAAACTCTAACGGCAGGAGCCAGATCCCGCTACCGCACGTTTCCAACGCGTGGCACAGCCACCCACCACCTAAAAACCCCCGCTGGCGCGGGCGTCCCGCTCGTGTCCTCCGCAACCGTGGTCTCCAATCCATTATTTTCAAAACTGTAACGGCACGAGCGGGACGCTCGCGCTAGCGTTCAAAAATCAAACTTTTAAATATAAAAAATACTGTCAAGCGCTGACGCGAGTGTCTCGCTCGTGTCCTCCAGAACTGTGGTCTCCAATCCATTAATTTCCAAACTGTAACGGCACGAGCGAGACGCTCGCGCTAGCGTTCAAAATAAAATCAACTCAAAGAAGCTAAAACTTTATCCAAGAAATCCAATCTCATCAATAGGAATAACCGCATCCAGCTCGGCATAATTTCTAGCACTACTGTGTTTCCATTCCCAAGGCTCAGTAACCAATCCAGCCTTTACAGGATTATTATGGATATAATCAAACTTTTCCTTTATAACTGGAGTGCTCCATAATTCTATGGGTTTATTGTTTTGTTGCCAAAACTGATATTCCTTTACATTGCTGTTCTTTTCCCCTGCCCATTTAAACATCCATAGCATCCATTCACGTCTGCTCTCCTGTGGATGTTCCATAATACTTGCAATCATTCTTTTGGAAGTGAAACCTTTAAAATCCCTTAACAATGCCGATGGATTTTCATTATCGTCACGAAACAAAAGATGTACGTGACTTGGCATAATACAATAAGCAAAAAGCGCCATCCCTTTGTTGTTTCGACAAAAATCCAAGCTATCCGTAATAACTTTGAAATAAGTTTCGCGAGTAAACACATCTATCCAATTAACAACTGCAAACGATATAAAATACGCAGCACTTGGATTGTGAAATTTATATTTTCTACTCATCGGATTTTAGCAAATAATAAAGATACAAAATGCCTCATCAAGAATAGGTTTCGCTGGCGCGGGCGTCCCGCCCGTGTCCTTTGCGCTACTTGTCCAAACTGTGACGGCACGAGCGAGACGCCCTCGCTAGCGTTCAAAGCTTACAGCCTAAAGCTTAAAGCCTACAGCCTCAAACAAAAACCCCTCAATCAAATCCGCAGGATGCCCAGAATCAGGCACAGGAAACTCAAACCAATGCTGCAAGTCCACATCAAACCCAGTTCCATTTAAATAATTGTGCAAAGCTAAGTTTAATCCCTTGGTATATTTGGGATGCTCTGCCCCCTGCGGATCCTCGTGGTGCAGATCGTTTTGCGCAAACCCTTCAAAAACAGGCCCCGTAACCGTTATTCCAAATTCCTCATTCTTCCCAATAGAGCTCTAATTAATCGGCCCTTAAAAAAATTTCCAAGATTTATTGTATCCTTTTCCCCACTTACCAGTCTTCTATACAAACATTAAAAACCCTAATTATGAATACTTGTATATGTACCAACTGTAATTGCACCAAATGTAATTGCAACGACTGTTCACAAAATAACTGTCCTTGCGGAAAATGTGAGTGCAACAAATGCAGTTGCTGTTAAAGTAAGCAAAGGTTGGTTTAAAGGCCAACCTTTGTTTTATTTTTGAATATGGAAACACAAAAAATATGGAACCGGTTTAATGAAGAGGTTTATTTTTTCGTCCTTAAAAAAGTAAAAAACGAAACCGCTGCCAACGATATTTTTCAGAATACCTTTTTGAAAATCCACAAAAACCTTCACCAGCTTAAAGAGGAAGAAAAAGTAAAAGCTTGGGTGTTCCAGATTACACGCAATGAGATTGCCAATCATTTTAAAAATGAATCAAAGTATATAGCTCCGATTAAAGAAAATGACACTGTTATTTCCGAAAAAAACGAAGCCTATTGTTGCTTTGACAAATTTATAAATGACCTTCCCACTATCTACAGAGAACCAGTTGAATTGGTTTATTTAAAAGGAAAAAAACAACAGGAAGCTGCGGAAATATTGAACATAAGTCTTGCAAATGTGAAAGCCAGAATTCGGCGTTCAAAAGATATTTTAAAGGAAAAATTCAGTGAGTGCTGCAAATATGAATTCGACAAAAACGGCAGTTTAATTGGAGAACCCAACTGCCAAAAATGCTGAGGTAGTTGAATTTTTAAAATAGAAATATTCCTACACCCTCCTTTAGCGCGCTTTTAAAAAGCGTGACCATCTAAAAGGAGCATTTGCAATGCGACCAACCTTCACCGGGCTGGCCGCCTTCCCATAACCTCCGAAACCCCCGCTGGCGCGAGCGTAGCCAAGAGTCAAGAATCAAGAGCCAGGAGCCAAGAGCTAAGAACCAGGAACCAAAGGAAGCAATCCTGTGGCGCGCTTTTCAAACCCCTAAACACCGGTTCCTGAGCGGAGCCTAAGGCCCCCCGCTGCCGAGAACGTCCCGCTCGTGTCCTTTCGCTACAGTTGTATCCAAACCATTAATCGCTAAACTGTAACGGTACAATCGGAAAGCTCCCACTAGCTATGAAAACTAATCTTTGAGATTATTCTTAGAACGAAATAGGAGATAAATTACCATCATTCGTATATTTGGGTAAATTCAAAATTCATGCGCCTTCTGCCAATTATCTTTTTCCTCTTCCTTTTCATTGCCTGCAAAAAAGCGGAAAACAAAACAATTACTGCGCAGCAAATAATAGACAAAACAATTGAAAATGCGGGAGGACCCAATTATGAAGTTGCTACAATAAACTTTACGTTCCGCAGCATAAAATACAGCAGTAAAAGAAAGAATGGCAATTTTGAACTAAGCCGAACCTTTACCGATTCAATCGGGGAAATAAACGATGTACTAAACAATATTGAATTTACCCGTTTTGTAAATGCCCAAAAAATTAACTTGCACGATTCCACCGCCACAAAATATTCCAATTCCGTGAACTCTGTCCTTTATTTTGTGCAATTGCCTTACGGACTGAATGCGCCTGCCGTTAAAAAAGAATTAGTTGGCGAAGCTGAAATTGAGGGTAATGAATATTACGAAGTCCAAGTAACTTTTGGTGAAAAAGGCGGCGGTACAGACCACGAAGACGTTTATATGTATTGGATTGCAAAAGAGGGTTTTACTGTAGATTACTTCGCCTATAAATTTTATACGGATGAGGGCGGCATACGCTTTCGCAAAGCTTATAATCCACGAAAAATTTCAGGTTTGCGCTTCGTTGATTATGAAAACTACAAATTGGAACCCTGGAAACAGGTTGACTTAAAAACGGTGGACGAACTTTTTGAAGCAGGAAAACTGAAATTGCTTTCCGATATCAAAACCGAAGATATTACCGTTGAACTTTCAAATTAAATTTGCTCTCAGTATTTGTGCAATTTTCATTTCGTGCAAAGGTCAAACCACTACTGAATAATGGCTACACTGTCATTTTCAATCTACGGTAAAATAAGTATTCATTTAGTTGTAATTTCTTCCGGTGTTAAAAAAAACCGCATTGGCCAAAAAGAGTTTTCCGTTTTGCCAGAAGGAACGGAAAGAAACATCGTCCACCATATAAACCACACTACCACTACCCTTTTTTGCTTCAGCAAAAACGATGGAGTTTTTTAAGGCTGCTTTTGCGTTCTCGCCCGAAAAACCGGAAACGCTTTCAGGCTCGGTTATATAACCCACATTATAACCTTCATTCAAAAATTTATAGGAATCACTGCCCAGTTTTAAACTGTAATAAGTATTGCCATACCCAAACGCCAATGGATGGGTATTGTCCAATTTTATCTTATAAATGCTTCCCGTAATAAAATCTCTGGTGCTCTCCATTTCGCGTTGGGCATAGGGCACCATATTTCCTAAAGTGTCCTTTTCAGTTTCTGCTTTCGCGTCACCATTCATTTTAAGGTCAAATCCTTCCTTGCCTTCAAAAATGTTTACTGCATTGGCAATAGCAACAACCCTTCCGCCCTTATCTATCCAGGTTTCCAAACTTTTAAAGGCTTCCTCATTTAAAATAGATTTATAATTACCATCCGGCAAAACCAACACATCGTAATCGTTCCATTGAATATTACCCACATCTTCCGTATTTATTGAGGTAATTGGATATTTCAATTGTGATTCAAAAAAATGCCAAAGTGCCCCATAACTTATTGAAGAAGTACCCTCACCTTGAAGCATTGCCACGCGGCGGCTCGTAATTAAATGAACATACAACGACCCAAAATCGGTTAAGTTATCTGCATAGCTCGTGGGTGTTGCGTACAAATGGCGGTCCATATTGTTCGCAATTTCAGTAACCGTTTTATGGAAATCTGGATTGTTTTTATTGTCGCTTTTTGTAATTATCAAGCTACCGCGACCGAAACTTTTACCACCAAACCCAAGTTCATTTTCTGAAAAGCGCACTTTTATATTATTCTTCAACAAAGCGGCAAGAAACTCCGCATCCTTTAAACTGTTCCATTTGGCAATATAACCTGCGCCGGAAGGCATAGATATATTCGAAACAATTTCTATTTTAGCGTGAGCACTGGCCGGAATTAATGTAGTACTCGCAATCGTTTCCAAACCATAGGCATAGGGCAACGCCCACGCAGTAATATCATAAGTAATGGGAGTTGAAAGCGCGGCATTTGGTTCAAAAAGCACTTGAACCATTTTGCCTTTCGGTTGGTTGGCACTAACTACCAAAGCGCCCTGAGTATTCATTGTACCATTTTTATTTTCGTTATAATTAAATCCTTTTACGGTTCCGGCATTGGCAAAGCCGTACTTTATTTCGTGAAAATCCAACAATTGTGTAAGCGCCTGTATATTATCTGTATTGCCTTTCAGCACAAAACTTTTAAATTTCAAATTATCATTTTGGAAAAACTTTTTAAATTCTGAATTTAAAGAGGACGCTTGCCGTGAAGCCACTTCAATCGTGGAAAGTCCTGAGGCTGTATGGTGTGCCACGCGATCAACCAATGTGAGTTCAATTTCTTCGTCATTATAAATTCCCAAACCTGCACGACCGTGTCCTGCCTGTTCAAAAGTCATCCCAATTGCACCCATAAATAATGGATAGGTATCGCCATAACTGGGGTACAGCAAATCAAAACTCTCGCGGGTAAAGAAAAGCCAGCCGTTTTCATCAAAGTATTTAGCGTTGTTCTTCCCTATTTTGTTTTGGAATTCCCGTTGCCACGGAGTTATAACTTCATGAAATGGTTCGGCGGCAGGCGCAAAATAATAGGGCTCATTAATTCCTTGTTCGTGAAAATCAACATGAATTTGCGGCATCCATTGGTTATATATTTTTAAACGTTGCTGTGTTTCCACTTGGCTTGCCCACATCCAATCGCGGTTAAGATCAAAAAGATAATGGTTTGGCCGACCTCCGGGCCATGGTTCACTATGCTCAGTCGCATCCTGTGATGGATTGTATGGCGAAGCCTTTACTTGGTTATACCAATTAACATAACGATCGCGACCGTCGGGATTCACTCCCGGATCCATAATTACAACTACATTTTTAAGATAATTTTGGTTTTCGGTAATCAATTTATAAACCGTATTCATTGCGGCTTCACTGCTGCTGGCTTCATTACCGTGTACGTTATAACTTAACCAAACAATGGTTTTATCTGGATTTGCATTGCCAGAAAGAATGCCGATATTTTTTAAATTATCCGTACGTATCTGTTCAAGATTAGCAAGATTTTCTTCGGAAGAAATCACGGCGTAAGTAAGTCTTCTGCGTTCGTTGGTTTTACCGTAATCAAAGTACTTCACCATTTCACTGTTTGCGGCCACATGCTCAAAATACGATACAACATCGGCATGTCGGGAAAACTCTGTACCAATTTCATATCCCAAAAAAGCGGATGGGGATTTAGGTTGTGCGAAAATCAAAAGAGGGAAAATCAGTAATAAAAGAGTGAAGTAACGCGTCATTTTGCGGGTTTTAAATAGTGGCCTAAAACTACTAAAGTTTTACCAAATTCTGATTTCCGAATTCTGAATTCTGATTTATACTGTATTTTTGTTTGAATCTTTCTAAAAAACCGATGCCAAACCAATCCATTCCGTATAAAAAAACAGGCTATTTTTCAAAATTGATTACCGATTATCTCGCTGAGGATGAATCGCTAAAACCATTTTACAACCGCTTTCCAAATCTGGAAAATTTCAAACATCAGCTTGCGGAGAAGCAGAAAAATTTCACCGATGAAAAAAGGCATTTATTGTCGAAAAGAATAATGTTTCAATATGGCGATAATTCCATTTCGCAATCTACACTGAGCAATATCGATTTACTGCGCGAGCGAAGTACCTTCACCATTACCACCGGCCACCAACTCAATATTTTTACTGGGCCACTGTATTTTTTATATAAAATATTTTCGGCCATAAATCTTGCCGAACAGCTCAACAAACAATATCCAATAAACCATTTTGTGCCAATATATTGGATGGCCACGGAAGACCACGATTTTGAAGAGATAAGCTATTTCAACTTTTTCGGAAAAAAAGTAAAATGGAACCGCGATTCCGCCGGCGCCGTTGGCGAACTTTCAACGGAAGGGTTAAAGGAAGTAAAGCAGCAATTGAAAAAGGAATTTGGCGAAAGCGAAAATGCAAAGAAATTAATTTCCTATTTCTCCGATGCCTATACGAAACATAATAATTTGGCGGATGCTACGCGATATTTGGCCAACGCCCTCTTTTACCACCACGGATTGGTAATTGTTGACGGCAATGACTCGGAATTGAAACGATGTTTTATTCCATATGTTGAAAAGGAACTGAGCGAAAACCTAAGCTTTAAAAAAGTTTCAAACACTACCGAAAAGCTCACCAATCTAGGTTTTTCGGAACAAGTGCATCCCCGGGAAATAAACCTTTTTTATTTAAAGGAAAACCTTCGGGAACGTATTATTGGGGAGGATGGGAAGTTTTATGTAAACGAAACTGATATTGTTTTTTCAAAGGAGGAGATTTTAGAGGAATTGCTTGAAAATCCGCAGCGGTTTTCTCCGAATGCTTTGTTGCGCCCCTTGTACCAAGAAGTTATTTTGCCCAATCTGTGCTACATTGGCGGCGGCGGCGAACTTGCATATTGGTTTCAATTGAAAGATTATTTCAACAAAGTTGTAGTTCCTTTCCCTATTCTATTACTTCGCAATTCGGTGCTTTTAGTTCCGAAAATGCTCTCTGAAAAACTGCAAAAACTGAATGTTGAAATGGACGATTTATTTCTCCCACAGCACGAATTGATGACAAAGCATACGCGCGAAATTTCAAAAGTCAATATTGATTTTTCACAACAAAAAGAATTCCTGAGACAACAATTTACAGAATTATACGAATTGGCAAAACAAACCGATGCTTCGTTTTTGGGAGCTGTTGGCGCGCAGGAAAAGAAACAATTAAATGGCTTGGAGAATCTTGAAAAACGTTTGCTGAAAGCACAAAAGAGAAACCTTTCCCAAGAATTGGAAAAAGTAAAAAACCTACAAAATCAATTGTTTCCAAGCCAAAGCTTGCAGGAACGGCAGCTCAATTTTTCAGAATTTTATTTGGAATATGGGGAAGCAATATTGGATTTACTGAAGGAAAAACTTGATCCGCTTGATCCTAATTTTACTGTTTTAGAACTATAATTTTTCTGTTGAAAACCCATAAAAAAATTCCACACAACCTTTTAACCAACTTATATATTTAAAGTATTTTTGCCTATGCAAAACAACGTCCTCATTTTAGATTTTGGTTCGCAGTACACCCAATTGATCGCCAGACGCGTGCGGGAGCTGAACATTTACTGCGAAATCCACCCATACCATCACATACCGGAAAGCCTTGACCCATTTAAGGCCGTAATACTTTCGGGCAGTCCGTTTTCCGTTCGCGCGGAAGATGCGCCGCATCCAGATCTTTCAAAGATTAGAGGCCATAAACCACTTTTGGCTGTTTGTTACGGTGCACAATATTTGGCTCATTTTCATGGTGGATGTGTGGAACCTTCCAACATTCGTGAATACGGAAGAGCAAAACTTTCAATGATAAAATCTGGCGAGGATTTCTTTAAGGATATTCCAGAAAATACAAACGTGTGGATGAGCCATAGCGACACCATAGCGCAACTTCCCGAAAAGGGAGTGCGTTTGGCAAGCACAACAGATGTATTGAACGCTGCATACCGAATTGAAGGCGAGGAAACCTACGCAATCCAATTTCATCCCGAGGTTTACCACACAACCCACGGAAAACAATTGCTGGAAAATTTCTTGGTGAACATTGCAGAAGTTGAACAATCCTGGACGCCAGCGGCATTTGTGGAAACAACGGTTGAAACATTAAAAGAACAAATTGGCGACGGTAAAGTTGTACTCGGTTTAAGCGGTGGCGTAGATAGTACAGTAGCTGCAATTCTTTTAAATAAAGCCATCGGCAAAAATCTGTTTTGCATTTTTGTGAACAACGGTTTGCTTCGTAAAGATGAATTTGAAAATGTGCTCCACCAATACAAGGATATGGGACTTAACGTAAAAGGCGTAGATGCTTCGGAGCGTTTTTTGGAAGCCTTGCGAAATGAAAGCGATCCCGAACGGAAACGAAAAGCCATCGGCAACGCATTCATCGAAGTTTTTGACGATGAAGCACATCAATTAACAGGCGTTGATTGGTTGGCACAGGGCACGATATATCCTGACGTTATTGAAAGCGTTTCAGTAAATGGCCCTTCGGTTACGATAAAAAGCCACCACAATGTTGGCGGACTTCCCGATTTTATGAAACTGAAAATTGTGGAGCCTCTCCGCATGCTTTTTAAGGATGAAGTGAGACGAGTTGGAAAAGAAATGGGCATTGATCCAGAATTATTGGGAAGGCATCCTTTCCCGGGTCCCGGTTTGGCTATCAGAATTTTGGGAGAAATCACCGCGGAAAAAGTTCGTATATTACAGGAGGTTGACGCAATCTTTATTAATGGCTTGAAAAAATGGGAGCTTTACGATAAAGTTTGGCAAGCAGGCGCAATCTTGCTTCCAGTAAACAGTGTAGGCGTTATGGGCGATGAAAGAACCTATGAAAAAGTAGTGGCCCTTCGAGCCGTAGAATCCACCGATGGAATGACAGCTGATTGGGTAAACCTACCTTACGAATTTTTACAGGAAACAAGCAACCATATAATAAACCGCGTGAAAGGCGTTAATAGAGTAGTCTACGACATCAGCTCAAAACCGCCCGCAACCATTGAGTGGGAATAACAAAATGAAATCGAGACTATGTTTAGCAAATCTAAAAAATTGATTATCCCTATGTTGAAGTGTTTAATATACGTTTCGGTAACCTTTCTATTTATGGTAAGCTGTGGTTCAGCAGCGCAACAGCAGTACAAAAGCCATTCGGTTCAAAAAGGAGAAACGGTTTACAGCATTGCAAAGCAATACAACATTTCCGAAGAAACCATTTACAATCTCAATCCGGATTCCAGAAATGATTTGAAGGTAAACAGCGTGCTTATCATTCCCTCCAGCAGCGTAATAAGTTCGGGGACAAACAACAACAATTACCGCGACCACAAAGTAAAAAAGAAGGAAACGCTCTACGGAATTGCGCAACTTTATAACGTAAGCGTTGACGATATTAAAAAACTTAACAAGGAGCTCTATTCCCGTGGTCTAAAAAAAGGAGAGCGATTGTTGATTCCGCAAGCTTCCAATAGTACGAATGGTTCAAACACAAACAGTACTTTACCAGGTACACAGAAATATGTTGTAAAGGCAAAAGAGACAAAGTTTGGAATTGCGAGAAAATTCGGCATTTCCATTGCGGAGCTCGAAGATTTGAATCCCGAATTGGACGAAGGGCTAAAAGTTGGCACTACTTTGATTGTTCCAGAGAAAACAGTAATTGAAAATGCCGAAATTGACGACGACAATTTTCAATATTACGAAGTAAAACCGAAAGAGGGTTTCTTTAGATTGAAAGCAAAATTCGGTCTTTCCGAAGAAGAAATCGTTGCGTTAAACCCCTATGCAAAAGCTGGTTTAAAAGAGGGAATGATTCTTAAAATACCAAAAGAAGAAACAACAATTTCACAAGAAGATATTTCAGTAGTCAATCTTGAAAATAGCATCGAAAATAAAAAAATGAAAACGGTGGCGCTGATGCTTCCTTTCCGTTTAATGCGTAGCGCAAGCGATACTACCAGCAGCGATGCAGATTTGCTGAAAAAAGATCCAACCCTTCGCGTGGCGTTGGATTTTTACAGCGGCGCCCTCATGGCTGCAGAATTTGCAAAGGACAAGGGTATTTCGGTAACGCTAAATGTGTATGACACAGAAAAAAGTGACACTAAGGTAGCTTCCATTATTTCAACAAGAGAGTTTGAGGATGTTGATGCCGTGATTGGTCCACTGCTTCAAAAAAATGTTGAAAAGGCTTCAGATATGTTGAAAAACAAAAAAATTCCGGTCTTTTCACCTTTAAGCAATCGCGAAATGGCAATGAACGACAACCTTTTTCAGACACTACCCACGGATGCCGTACTGCAGAAAACAATGATCCATTATTTAAAAACGCACATTTCGGGGAAAAATATCATTATTATTTCAGATTCAAAAAGAGCGAAGCAGCGCGAAATGATTCAAACTGCCATTCCCACCGCCAAAACGGTATCACCCCGCGGTGGCAACTATATACAGGCAAGCGATATTACTTCTGTTGCCAGTGAAGGAATGGAAAATTGGGTAATTCTGGAATCCGGAAACCCAGTTTTGGTGAGCAGCGCCGTGAATGTTCTTTCGGCAATGCCAGCCAATTATAGAATTCGCTTGTTTACTTTAGATAAAAATGATGCGTACGAATGGAATGAAGTTTCCAGCATGCGTTTGGCAAAATTAAACTTCACTTTTCCATCGGTAAATAAAAATGTGGATGAACAGGAACGTATCCCGTTTTTAATAAGCTATAAAAACAAATATGGCGTACAACCCAATAGATATGCCATAAGAGGGTTTGATGTAACCTATGATGTACTGCTGCGATTGGCTTCCGAAAAGGATGTTTATGACGCCATTATGCCCGAAATTGAAACCGTGTATATTGAAAATAAGTTTAGATATGAAAAATCAAAAACTGAAGGCTACAGCAACGAAGCGGCTTACATTTTAAAATACAATAGCGATTTAAAATTTGAAGAGGTAAAATGAGCACTTCCAAAGTAATATATCTGGGCAATCTGCGCACTGAAAACCAGCACTTAAAATCTGGCAATACCTTTATTACCGATGCCCCAACCGACAATAACGGAAAGGGTGAGGCATTTTCGCCAACTGATACGGTTGCTACCGGACTTGCAAATTGCATGATTACCGTGATGGGAATTAAAGCTCGTGATATGAATGTGGATATGGACGGCACAACAGCAATGGTTACAAAAACCATGGCTGCAAACCCCAGGCGTATTTCAAAAATTGAAGTGGTTTTAAATTTTCCTTCGGGAATAGATGAAAAGGCTAAAAAAATACTTGAAAATACCGCAAGAACCTGCCCCGTACTTTACAGTTTGCACCCGGATATTGAGAAAGATATTGTTTTTAACTGGTAATTTCCCCTACCTCTCTACAAAAACTATTAAAAAAAGGTATTGTTTTTGATATTCCATTTTTATGAAATTACTCTTCGCATCAATATTTTTCTTCCTTTTTGTTCCGCAGCTTAATACCGAAAAAATCTTGTGGAACGAAAACCAAAAACTCAGTTGGAATGACTTCCGCGGAAAGCCAATTCCCAGTGCCAGTTTTGTAGCAAGTACCAATACAGGAATCAGTTTTCAATATTCCTATTCCATAAAGAATGGTGTAATGGACGTAAAATATTCCGTTGAAAGTTTTTTTACTCCGGAGGGTTCATGGTACATCCCACAGAGAGTCAACACCTATATTTTACGGCACGAGCAGGCACATTTTGATATTTCTGAATTGCACGCACGCATCCTTCTGAAAAATCTATACGGAAAGAAATTTTCAAAGAAGGTGAAGTCTGAAATTGAAAGCATCTATCAACAAGTAGAGCAAAAAAGACGTGCGATGCAAAATAAGTTTGATGCCGAAAGCGACCATTCCCGTAACGAAACGAAAGAAATTCAGTGGCAGAAATTTATAGCCCAACAACTCGCCGAACATGAATCCTGGAAGTAGCCCAGACCCAAACCACCTTGTGGAACTGGCCAATTATAAAATGCCTTTTGGAAAATATGAAGGGTATTACCTTGCCAACATTCCTGAGTATTATTTTGTGTGGTTTAAGCAAAAAGGTTTTCCCGAGGGAAAATTGGGTAGGATGATGCAGGAAATGTACGAGTTAAAACTGAATGGTTTGGAGGGTTTGCTTCAAAAATTAATCAAAAAATAATCGTTTGCAGGTACTTCAATAATCATAAATTCCCACTTCTGAATTTGGTTTTTGATTTTTGGAATTTCCCTGTTTCCTTTCCATAATAAAATGTACCTTTGCATCCCGTATAGTTATTTCAGCAAAGGCATTTATGAGCACCACAAAATACATCTTCGTTACGGGCGGGGTTTCATCTTCATTAGGAAAAGGAATTATAGCAGCATCTTTGGCCAAATTACTGCAGGCCAGAGGGTACCGCGTTACAATCCAAAAACTGGATCCATACATAAATGTTGATCCGGGAACGCTTAATCCATACGAGCACGGCGAGTGTTATGTAACAGATGATGGTGCCGAAACCGATCTCGATCTGGGCCATTACGAACGTTTTTTGAACGTAAATACTTCACAGGCCAATAACGTTACCACCGGCCGAATCTACCAGAGTGTTATTGAAAAAGAACGCCGTGGCGAATTTTTGGGAAAAACGGTACAGGTTATTCCGCATATTACGAATGAAATTAAAGAGCGCGTACAATTGCTTGGAAATACAGGCGAGTACGATATAATCATTACCGAAATTGGCGGTACTGTGGGTGATATTGAATCATTGCCATACATTGAAGCCGTTCGCCAAATGAAATGGGAAATGGGCGATGATAATGCCTTGGTAATACACTTAACGCTTGTACCCTATCTTTCCGCGGCTGGAGAGCTCAAAACAAAACCTACGCAGCACTCCGTAAAAACACTGATGGAAAGTGGAATACGTGCAGATATTTTGGTTTGTAGAACAGAACACGAACTTTCAAACGATTTACGAAGAAAACTTGCGCTGTTTTGTAATGTAAAGGAAGAAGCGGTTATCCAATCCATTGATGCCTCCACTATTTACGACGTGCCCAATATGATGCTCGAAGAAGGTTTGGATACGGTTACACTTCAGAAATTAAATTTGAAGGATTCCAAAAAACCCGATTTAAAACAGTGGAATAAATTTCTGCAAAGGCATAAAAACCCAAAAGGTGAAGTTCACATCGGACTTATCGGAAAGTATGTGGAATTGCAGGACAGCTACAAATCCATTCTTGAATCCTTCATTCATGCAGGTGCAGAAAATGAAGTAAAAGTAAAGGTAGAATTTTTCCATTCGGAACATATTAACGCAAAAACCATTGGCAAAAAATTATCAAAGCTTGATGGTATTTTGGTTGCCCCCGGTTTTGGTGAGCGCGGTATTGAAGGCAAGGTTGCGGCTGTAAAATATGCCCGTGAAAACAATTTGCCGTTCTTGGGAATTTGTTTGGGAATGCAAATGGCTGTGATAGAATTCGCCCGAAACGTGTTGAAACTTAAAGATGCCAACAGCACCGAAATGGATTCACAAACCAAAAATCCGGTGATAAGCATCATGGAAGACCAAAAAAATATTACCGATATGGGCGGCACCATGCGTTTGGGTTCTTGGAAATGCGACTTGAAAAAAGGAAGTATTGTAAGCAAAATTTATAAATCAAAAACCATTGAAGAGCGCCACCGCCATCGATATGAATTTAACAATAAGTACCGTGAGCAATTGGAAGCCGCTGGCTTAAAAGCTACCGGGATTAATCCGGATACCGGCTTGGTAGAGATAGTAGAAATACCTGAACATCCTTGGTTTGTTGGCGTTCAGTACCACCCAGAGTACAAAAGTACAGTTGCAAATCCGCATCCACTTTTTGTGGCTTTTGTAAAAGCGGTTCACCAACACGCTTTAAAAAATAAATAGGACAATTTGACGCAACACCAAAAAAGGCGGGATTATTGCCCTGCCACATACTATTAACGATAATATACTTTTGAATTATTCAAAAGAAGAATTAAAAGATGGAACAAAAGAAATTCGACTTTAACTCACTCATAGGCTTTTTATTAATCGGAGGAATCCTCATTTGGATGCTTTACATGAATAAGCCAACCGAGGAAGAAATTCAGGCGGAAAAAGCCAAAACCGAAGCCGCTGCAACACAAGACGCGGCCACCGACAAAAGCAAAGAAGAAGTCACCCTAGCGCAAGCAACTTCAGATACAATGAACGCTGTCAAACAAGGAGATTCACTGGCTTTTGAAAAGTTGAAAAACAAACTTGGCTCTTTTGCATATTCCGAAACACTTCCTTCGGCAACCGATGCAACTACTGTTTTGGAAAATGATGTACTCTATTTGGAAGTAAGCAATAAGGGAGGGTACATAACCGAAGCGCTTCTTAAGAATTTCACCAAATATGATTCAGTTCCTATTTATTTAATAAAAGATGGAACAGCTTCCTTAAATCTTCAGTTTGCATCTGAAAATAGAACCTTAAATTCACAAGACCTATATTTTGAGCCTACCTTGAGCAAAAATGGCGAAGACCAAGTGCTCTCCATGAAGCTGAAAACTTCAGAAAATGGTTTTATTGAATACCGCTATACGCTACATCCGGGTGAATATATGATGGATTTCAGCATCAACAGCCAAGGGTTGGACGGCGTCATAAACACTTCCCAACCAATGTATTTGGACTGGCAATTAAAGGGTTATCGCCATGCCAAAAGTATTTCGTACGAAAATCGCTATTCGCGATTAACGTATGAATATGATGATGAAAAGCATTCAAAATTATCTCCTACCGGTGAAGATGAAGAATTGGAAAAAGATGTAACGTGGATGAACTTCCGCCAGCATTTCTTCAGTTCTATGCTACTTACAGACACACCCTTTAAAGAAGTAAAACTTACCTCGGTCGATTTGGTGGAAGATGAAGAAATTGACACAACTTTCACAAAACAATACAGTGCAAAAATGCTTTTGGAGCCCAAAAATGGCGCCTTGTCTTATGACATGAATATGTACTATGGCCCATCAGATTATCAGATTTTCAAAAAATATGGTCGCAATCTTGATGAAGCCATGCCTTTGGGCTGGGGAATTTTTGGAATGATAAATAAATACATCATCATTCCGGTATTTGGATTTTTAACCGATTTTTTTGCGGCCGGAATAGCAATTATTGTTTTAACAATTCTCATAAAACTTTTATTGTCGCCCGTTCAGTATAAACAGTATTTGGCGCAGGCAAAGATGAAGGTTTTGAAACCAGAACTTGATGAGATCAAAGAAAAATACAAAGGCAACAGTTTAAAGATACAACAGGAAACCATGAAGGTGCAAAACTCTGCCGGCGCCAGTCCTCTCAAGGGTTGTTTACCTGCCTTGCTTCAAATTCCGGTGTTTTATGCCTTGTTTACGTTTTTC
>Ga0209344_10000849_pt1 | contig 46023 bp, 42 predicted proteins | sample Cruoilmetagenom6_FD_187293 | JGI IMG/M metagenome (GOLD analysis project Ga0209344, IMG submission 187293) | Oil polluted marine microbial communities from Coal Oil Point, Santa Barbara, California, USA - Santa Barbara Oil Seep Sample 6 (SPAdes)... | ecosystem: Environmental > Aquatic > Marine... | reverse complement strand
CAAATACAGCAACCTTAACAATAAATGCTAATAATCTAGCCTTAGCAGGTAATCAATACCGCGTAATTTTATCGTCACCAGCCTATGCGTGTGATGGAAATCTTACCTCTAATCCAGCAACCTTAAACTTCTTGTCTGATGTTGATGGTGACGGTGTTGCCGATGCTGATGATTTAGATTCAGATAATGACGGTATTCCAGATACTGATGAATCAGGTGGATTAAATCCGTATACAGATGGAGATGGAGATGGAGTTCCTTTATATTTAGATGATGATGATGGTAATCCTGGTGTTGGAGATGTTGATGGATTAATTGAAGCAGGTTTCGATACAGATGGCGATGGTGTGCCAAATCACCTAGACTTAGACAGTGATAATGACGGAATTTATGACCTCGTTGAATCTGGACAAATTGATGCCTTGAACAATGTAGTTGATACAGATAATAATGGAATTATAGACGCAGCAAATGCGGGAACCGTAGGAGCCAACGGATTGTTTGATCCATTAGAAACTGCTGTTGATAGTGGCGTGTTAGCAAATTCAACGGCTGATTCTGATACAGATGGAACTCCTGATTCTAACGAGCCTAATTCAGATGGCGACGGATGTAATGATACGCGTGAAGCTGGATTTGTTGATGGTGATGCAAACGGTTTCTTAGGAAACGGAACGCCAGGAGCTGGTTTGGTTACTGACGCTAATGGTGTGGTAACTGGTCAAGGAGGGTATACCGAGCCTGACGATAATGATGCTAATGGAATCTATGATTTCCAAGAAGTTGGTGTTGCAGTTTCTATTGCCACGCAACCTTCAGATGATACAGTTATCTTAAATGCTACGGCCAATTTTGATGTAACAGGAACAAGTCCAGTATATCAATGGCAAGAAAGTACTGATGGTGGTGCTACTTGGAATAACCTTACAAATGTGGGTATATATTCAGGGGCCGATACGGCAAGCTTAGCCATTAACGCCAATTCTTTAACCTTAAATGGTAACCAATACCGTGTAATTTTATCTTCTCCAGGCTATGCTTGTGATGGAAATATTACCTCAGACCCAGCTACCTTAACGGTACTTACCGATAATGATGGCGATGGTATTCCAGATAATATTGATCTAGATGATGATAATGATGGTATTCCAGATAGCGTTGAAGGAACAGGAGATTTAGATGGCGATGGTGTACCTAACCACTTTGACTTAGATGCCGATGGCGATGGCGTTTACGATACAAACGAAGCTGGTTTTGCCGATTTAGATGCAGATAATGATGGGGTGATTGATGGTGTTGCGGCTGACTTTGGTGCGAACGGATTGTTTAACGGTGTTGAAACCGATGATACTGGTGCAGCAACCATTAACTATACCTTATTAAATACAGACGGAGATGGAAATCCAAACTTCTTAGATGTTGATGATGATGGTGATGGGGTTAATACCTTGTATGAAAATGCTAATCCTGATGGTAACCTCGATCCAGCTGATGCGCAAGACACTGATGGAGATTTAGTTCCAGATTATCTTGATATTGATGATGATGGTGATGGCGTGAATACCATGTATGAAGTGTCTAATGCTGATAACGATGGTAACCCTAGCACTGGTGTAGCTATTTTAAATACAGATGGTGATTTATTGCCAAACTACTTAGATAATGACGACGATAATGATGGTATCTTAACCTTATATGAAAATGATAATTCAGATGGTGATGGGAACCCAACTACCGGAATTGTAATTAATACCGATAATGATAGTGTTCCAGATTATCTAGATAGAGATGATGATAATGATGGTATCTTAACGGCGTTTGAAAATCCAGATGCCAACGGTGATGGAAATCCAGCTGATGCCCAAGATTCTGATGGAAACGGCGTACCAGATTATATGGATATTGATGATGATGGAGATGGGGTGAATACCATCTTTGAGAATCCAGATCCTAACAATGATGGGAACCCTAATGATGCTCAAGATACCGATGGTGATGCGGTGCCAGATTATTTAGACATTGATGATGATAATGATAACATCTTGACTGAAAATGAGAATCCAGATCCTAACGGAGACGGAAACCCAGCTGACGCAGTGGATACCGATAATGATAGCATTCCAGATTATCTTGATAATGATGATGATAACGATGGGATCTTAACGGTAGACGAAGATGTTGATGGCGATGGTGATCCAACCAATGATGATACAGACGGTGATGGTGTGCCAAATTACTTAGATATTGATGATGATGGTGATGGTATCCTAACCTTAACTGAAGGTCCAGCAGATGTTGATAATGATGGATTCCCTAATTACTTAGATCAAGATGCCGATAATGACGGTATTCCGGATAACGTAGAGGGTCAATTAACCGCAAGTTATGTAAATCCTCAAGGTGATGCAGATGGAAATGGATTAGATGATGCGTATGAAGTTGGAACCAATGGAATTATTCCAGTGAATTCAGATGGAACAGATAATCCTGACTACCTAGATACCGATAGTGATAATGATACAGTTCCTGACAGTACAGAGGGGCACGACTTCAATGCAGACGGTGAAGCAGATATTTTACCTTCTGGGGTAGATAGTGATCAAGACGGCTTAGACGATGCCTATGATGGTTCGGTAGGAGATTTTGCAGACCCTAACGGATTAACTGTAATTGACAATCCTGCGAATGATCTTCCAAACAGAGATAGTACTGATGAAGTTGATTATAGAGATACGGATGATGATAATGACGGTTTACTAACTGCTGATGAAGACGGTGATGAAGATGGTGATCCAAGAAATGACAATTGTGATGAAGATGCATTCCCTGATTATTTAGACACAACGTCTTGTACAATCATACCAAATGGTTTCTCACCAAATGGTGATGGAGATAATGACACCTTTATTATTCCGGCGTTAGCTCAATTTGATAATTTCGAAATGGAAGTTTATGACCGATGGGGTAATATCGTTTATGAATATAAAAACAACGGTAGAGTTCAACCTATTTGGTGGGATGGATTCTCTGACGGTCCTAGAACGATTAGCAAAAAGAAAAAAGTACCTGCCGGTACCTACTATTATATCATCAGATATAATCAAGATGGAATTGCTCCAGTAGCGGGTTGGGTTTACGTAAATTATTAAAAAAGAGATAGGAATTTCTTCTAAAATCATAGAATCAAAGTTATGAGAATAGTAACGCTAGTAGTAGTAGTAATGTTAAGTTTAGTATCACTAGACGGGTATGGTCAACAAGATCCTCAGTATACCCAATATATGTACAATATGAATATTGTAAACCCTGCCTATGCCGGATCTCGAGGTACCTTGAGTATAGGGGTGTTAGGACGGACGCAATGGGTTGGACTAGACGGGGCGCCAAAAACAGCTACGTTTGCCATTCATGCTCCCGTTGCAAAAAACTTGGGGGCTGGATTTTCAGCCATTTTAGATGAACACGGTCCTGTAAAGGAACAAAACATCTATGCCGATATTTCATATACATTAACTACCTCTGAAGAGGGAAGATTGGCGTTTGGATTAAAAGGAGGACTCACCTTGTTTGATGTTAATTTGATTTCATTGGTCTTGCCACAAACTGAACCAGGTGTAGATCCTTTGTTTGACGACAATGTCAACGAGAGTTTACCAAATTTTGGGGCTGGGGTGTTGTACTATGACGATAAATTTTACGTTGGGCTTTCGGCACCAAATTTATTAGAAACAAAACATCTTGAGAAGTCAGACGGTACCATTACAAGAGCATCCGAAAAAATGCATTACTTCTTTACGTCAGGATATGTTTTCGACTTATCTACATCGTTAAAATTTAAGCCTTCAACCATGGTAAAAGCGGTTTCAGGAGCACCTTTAGCGATCGATTTATCGGCAAATTTCTTGATCAATGAGCGATTAGAACTCGGAGCGAGTTATCGTTTTGGAGATTCTGTAAGTGGTTTAATTAGTTTTGGGGTAACGCCTGATTTACGCTTGGGCTATGCCTATGACTATACAACCACCAATTTGGGCAATTATAATAACGGAACACATGAGGCATTTTTGCAATGGGATATAGATTTTTCTAAGAAAAACTTAAAATCTCCTCGATTCTTTTAAAATATTTTTGTCTTTTTTTAGTTAATAAGGTTTAAACTCAACTAAATGAAAACTTACATTGTCGCTGTTTTGTTACTTTTTGTAACGATTTCTTATGCCCAAGAAACGGGTTCTGGAAAATATACAGTCCAAAACTTAGAAGTAAACACCCCCCAATCCGATTTTGGAGCTGCCTTTTATGGTGAGGATAAAATTGTTTTTGCCTCCCCTAGAAGAGGTTTTCGTGTGGTTAGGGATGTGTGGGAACAAAATGGTCAACGCTTTTTAGATCTTTATGAAGGCTTGATAGAAGAAGATGGTCAAATTGTGAACAAAGCCAAGCTTAAAGGGGATGTCAATTCAAGATATCACGAGGCACAGGCTATTTTTTCAAAAGATGGTAAAACCGTATTCTTTACACGTGATAATTATTACCGAAACAAATTAGGTGTTGATAATAAAGGGATGACTAATCTCGCTATGTTTAAGGCAACCGTAGATGCCAATGGCGAATGGATTAATATTATTCCTATGCCCTTTAACAGTGTGGAGTATTCTGTTGGACACCCCGCTTTGAGTGATGACGAAAAATGGCTATATTTTTCATCGGATATGCCAGGAACCATTGGAGAAAACGACTTGTTTAGAGTTTCTATTAATCGGAGTGGTTTTGGTAATCCAGAGAATCTTGGACCAAAAATTAATTCTGCCGCTAAAGATTGGTTTCCTTTTGTAGATGGTGAAACCTTATATTTCTCTTCCGATCGTAACGGTGGGAAAGGAGGAATTGATATTTATGCAACCAAATTATCAGGATTTCAACCTACGCCTGTTTTATTAAACGAGCCAATTAATTCGGCCAGTGATGATTATGCGTTCATCATTAATAAAACTACTCGTAAAGGCTACTTCTCTTCCAATAGAGAAGGTGGTGTAGGGGATGATGATATTTATGCCTTTACTGAGCAAGAAGAAGTGAGTTTTACTTGTTTACAGGTGGTAACCGGTGAAGTTAGAGATAAAAACACCACCAATCTATTACCTGGTGCTGAAGTAGTGTTGAGTGATAGTGAAGGGAATATGATTGATTCAATGATTGTTGGAGAAGATGCAACCTTTACCTTTGAAATAAAGTGTGAAACAGAATATAAATTAGAAGGGAAGAAAATTCAATATACGTCGCAGTCTAAAACGTTTACCACGTCGAACGAAGCGGATAAAGAATTAAAATTATTAATCTTACTTGGAGAAGGGGATATTAATTTTGTAACGGATGCCAATGGAAATCCTAGTACCGAAGGAGAAGGAGAAGATATTAAGCCTGAAGGCTTGCCGGATGTATTGCCAGATGATATTGTAAAATTAGGACCAGGTAAATACGCGATCAATATAGATCCAATCTATTTTGACTTAAACTCTTCGTACCTAACCAAACAAGCAAAAACAGAGTTGCAAAAGGTGGTTGATTTGATGAATAAATATCCAAAAATGATCATAGAATCAGCCTCTCATACTGATTCAAGAGCGCCAGAAGGGTATAACCTATGGTTATCTGGAAACAGGGCCAAGCGAACGGTAGAGTATATTATTGGCCGTGGAATTGATGCCAGTAGGATTACTGGAAAAGGATATGGCGAAAGCCAACTGATTAATGGATGTGATGACGATGCAGATTGTACGGAGGCTCAACATCAAAAGAATAGACGAACTGAGTTTGTAATAATTAAAATGTAAGATGTAATCAACTAAGTATAAACCTTCGCTAACCCCGAAGGTTTTTCTGTTTATACCCAACGAATGAAAAATTTTTTATCCATCCTGTGTTGTTTATATGCGTGTAGCCAACTGCATGCGCAAATTGCACGTGCCGACTCAATTAAAGCAGCCAACTATGAAGTGCGGAACCTATCTGCCAATTCAAAATACCAAGATTTTGGTACGGTGTTTTACGGTAAGGATAAAGTCGTTTTCTCCTCTTCACGAAGAGCCGCTGGGGTATCTAATAGAGTATGGAAACAAAACAATCAGCCCTATTTAGATTTGTATATAGGCAACCTACACGAGAATGGGGAGGTAGTAAAAGTGAAACCTTTTTCAAGTGATGTAAATTCTAAATACCACGATGCTTTTGTGGCGTTTACACCCGATATGAAAGAGGTGTATTTCACTTCTAACAACTACCTTCATGGAAAGTTAAAATCCGAGAACATTAAAATTTTTAGAGCAACTATTAATGAAAAAGGGCATTGGACAGACATCATTACCCTCCCGTTTAATAGTGATGATTACGATACAGGCCATCCAGCTTTAAGCGCCGATGGTAAAAAACTATACTTTGTCTCTGATATGCCCGGTACCTTAGGGGATAAGGATATTTTTGTGGTGGATATTAACAATGGGCATTATGGAAAACCCGTTAATTTAGGACCAACCATTAATTCTTCTGCAAAGGAATTTACGCCGTTCATTGATGGAGGGGTAATTTACTTTTCTTCAAATAGAAAAGGAGGAAAAGGAGGGTTTGATATCTATATGACAAAGCTGGATGGTTCTTTGCCTCAGCCAATCAACTTGGGTGAGCCGATGAATAGTAAGGCCGATGATTTCTCGTTTATTATTGACAGTGAAAAATTAAAGGGATATTTTTCATCAAACAGAGCGAGAGGTGTTGGAGATGATGATATTTACGCCTTTGAACAAAAAACAGTTAATCCTATCTGTGATCAAATTATTACAGGGATTATTAAGGATAAAGTAAGCGGGTTACGCGTACAAAACGCTTTTGTGGCCCTCATTGATGAACGTGGAACCCAACTGAGAAAAGTGGAAACCAAATATGATGGATCCTTCTATTTTGGGGTAGATTGTGCAAGTCGCTATACCTTAGAAATTACAAAAGAAGATTATTTTGGAAATACGGTAGAGGTAACTACTTCTAATAAGAACGGTTTTGAGAATAATGAGGTTATATTTATTGAAGAGAAGGAGTTTATTGTGCGCAATGGACATGAAATGCTCAACGTGCAAAGTATTAATTTTGAATTAAATAGTCACGACATCAGTGAATCATCTGAACAAACCTTAGAGCGCGTAGTAAACTTAATGAATAAATATCCTGAAATGGTGATCGAATTTGGCGCACATACTGACGCTAGGGGAGGTGATGCGTATAACTTAAACTTAACCATTGGAAGGGCAAGAAATACCGTAGATTACTTGTTGAAAAAAGGAATTAGTCCAACCCGCCTTACCGGTAAAGGGTACGGAGAGACAGAAATTTTGAATAAGTGTGTTAACGATGTCAAATGTACAGAATTACAACACAGTGTGAATAAACGAACCGAATTTGTGGTGATCAAAAAATAATCAACTGTATAAGTTGGTCTTGAGTACATTAAAGCACACGTTTAGACCTAAAGCATCCTGAAAAGGGTGCTTTTTTTGTTTTAAAATCAATAAATTATGTAATTTCGCGCAACGATTGAAATGGAACAACGAATGAGCGTAAAATTCAAAGAATACAAAGGGTTAGACTTAAGTAAAACCGCAGATGAAATCTTAGCTTTTTGGGAAGAACAGGATGTTTTTCAACAAAGTATAGATAGTAGAGATGAACACAAACCTTTTGTGTTTTACGAAGGGCCGCCATCAGCAAATGGTCTACCGGGTATTCATCACGTCATGGCACGATCGATCAAGGATATATTTTGTCGATTTAAAACCCAACAAGGTTTTCAGGTGAAACGAAAAGCCGGATGGGATACCCACGGGTTACCTATTGAATTAGGTGTTGAGAAAGAGCTTGGAATTACCAAAGAAGACATTGGCACAAAGATTAGCGTAGAAGAATATAATGAAGCTTGTAAAAAAGCCGTCATGCGGTATACCGATGTTTGGGAAGACTTAACTAAAAAAATGGGACATTGGGTAGATATGCAAGACCCGTATATTACCTATGCGCCCAAATATATGGAAACAGTTTGGTGGTTGTTAAAGCAAATTTATCAAAAGAAGCTGTTGTATAAAGGATATTCTATTCAACCGTATTCACCGAAAGCAGGAACCGGTTTAAGTTCACATGAGCTTAACCAACCTGGAACCTACCAAGATGTGACTGACACTACCGTGGTGGCACAGTTTAAAGTGAATGACCCAGACAAGCTGGCTTCCTCGTTTGCTACGGAACTAGAAGGAGAGGCCTTTCTATTAGCTTGGACCACTACGCCGTGGACCTTACCAAGTAATACGGCCTTAACGGTAGGGCCAAAGATTGAATATGCCTTGGTAAAAACATTTAACCAATATACCTATGCGCCAACCAATGTTGTAGTAGCCAAAAATTTAATCGGAAAACAATTTGATGGAAAGTATATCGCCACGGATAATGAGGCCCATTTTTCTAACTATACTTCCGCGCAAAAGAAAATTCCGTATAAGGTACTTGGAACTTGTACAGGGAAGGATTTAGTAGGGCTTAGCTATGAACAGTTGTTGCCTTATGTAGTGCCATACCAACACCCTGAAAATGCATTTAGAGTGATAGCTGGTGATTTTGTGACTACAGAAGATGGAACAGGTATTGTGCATACTGCACCCACCTTTGGGGCAGATGATGCCTTGGTGGCGAAACAAGCTACCCCAGAAATTCCGCCCATGTTAGTGTTGGATGAACATGACAATCCAGTGCCGCTAGTTGACCTACAAGGTCGTTTTAGACCCGAAATGGGAGCATTAGCAGGAAAGTATGTCAAGAATGAATATTATGATGATGGAGAGGCGCCTGAGCGTTCTGTTGATGTTGAATTGGCCATTATGTTAAAGGAACAAAACAAAGCCTTTAAGGTAGAAAAATATAAACACAGTTACCCAAATTGTTGGCGTACAGATAAACCCATCTTATACTACCCCTTAGACTCTTGGTTTATAAAGGTATCTGATAAACGAGAGCGGATGTATGAATTAAATCAACGCATAAACTGGAAGCCGGCCTCTACAGGAGAAGGTCGATTTGGAAATTGGTTAAAAAATGCGAACGATTGGAACCTGTCGAGATCTCGATATTGGGGAATTCCCTTACCAATTTGGCGTACGGAAGATGGTAAAGAAGAACAAATTATCGGGTCTGTTGAAGAGTTGAAAGAAGGAATGAAAGCAGCCATAGAGGCTGGTTTTATGCAGGAAGATATTTTTGCCGATTTTGAAGTTGGAAATATGTCAAAAGAGAATTATGAGAAGATTGACTTGCATAAAAACATCGTAGACCAAATTGTGTTAGTATCACCTTCAGGTAAACCCATGCGAAGAGAAGCGGATTTAATTGACGTGTGGTTTGACTCTGGATCAATGCCCTATGCTCAATGGCACTATCCATTTGAAAATAAGGACCTAATTGATGAAGGAAAATTTTTCCCCGCAGATTTTATCGCCGAAGGAGTTGATCAAACTCGCGGATGGTTTTATACCCAACACGCAATAGGAACCCTAGTGTTTGATTCCAATGCCTATAAAAATGTGGTGTCTAATGGTCTAGTTTTAGATAAGAGCGGAAAGAAAATGTCTAAACGCTTAGGCAATGCTGTAGATCCGTTTAAAACCATGTCAACATATGGAGCCGATGCTACACGGTGGTATATGATTTCTAATGCTAATCCGTGGGATAATTTAAAATTTGATATTGAAGGGATAGAAGAGGTGAGAAGAAAATTCTTTGGAACCTTGTATAACACCTATTCATTCTTTTCACTCTATGCTAATATAGATAAGTTTGCCTATAAGGAAGACAACCTTCCCATTACGGACAGGCCTGAAATTGACCGTTGGATTATTTCTGAATTAAACAGTTTAATTGAAGAAGTAACCGCTTTTTATGAAGATTATGAGCCCACAAAGGCAGCCAGAGCCATCCAAAATTTTGTTACTGAAAATTTGAGTAACTGGTTTGTTCGACTCAGTAGACGAAGATTTTGGAAAGGTGAATATGCACAAGATAAAATTTCCGCTTACCAAACACTATATACCTGTTTGCTCAATGTGGCTAAATTGGCCGCGCCTATAGCGCCGTTTTACATGGATCAATTGTACCGTGATTTAAATAGGGTAACGCAGGTTGAAAGCACGATATCGGTGCATTTAGCTAATTTTCCAATAGCAGATGCAACCTTAATTGATACTGACTTAGAGCGAAAAATGCAAAAAGCACAAAGCATTTCTTCAATGGTGCTCTCTCTGCGCAAAAAGGAAATGATAAAGGTAAGACAACCTTTAAGACGTATTATGATTCCTGTGCTTGATCAACAAGAGCGATTGGATATTGAAGCGGTAGCCGATTTAATTATTTCTGAGGTAAATGTAAAGCAAATAGAACTCATTGATGATGCTTCTGATATCATTGTAAAACAGATCAAACCAAATTTTAAAACCCTAGGTCCAAAATTTGGGAAGGAGATGAAATTTGTGGTACAAGAAATACAAAAACTCGATAAATTAGAGATCTCAAAAATTGAGAAAGAAGGTCAAATTGAGATGGAAATTAACGGAAAAAACTGTATCTTGACCCTCGATGAAGTTGAAATTAGCTCTCAAGACATCGAAGGGTGGTTAGTGGCTAATCAGGGCAATTTGACCGTAGCATTAGACGTTAGTATTACGGAAAACCTTAAAAGAGAAGGTATTGCTCGTGAATTAGTGAATAGAATTCAAAATTTTAGAAAAGACGCTGGATTTGAAATCACGGATAAAATTAGCATTTCAGTTGAACGAGACGGAATAGTAGATGAAGCTATAGAAGACAACCAAGAGTATATTAAAAATGAAACCTTAACGGCGGATTTGCAGCTGCATGATAGCGTTGAAAACGGTGTTGAAGTAATTTTTGATGATGTGCATACAAAATTATTAATTGAAAAAGTATAAAGAAATTATGACCGATAATAAAGAAAAATATTCCGACAGTGATTTAAAGGAATTTAAGGAGATAATTCTTAAAAAGATTAAAACGGCAGAAGAAGATTTAGCGTTAATTAAAAGCGCCTATATGAATGACAGTAATAATGGCACTGATGATACCTCTCCTACTTTTAAGGCCTTTGAAGAGGGCTCTGAGACCATGTCAAAGGAGTCAAATGTACAATTGGCTATTCGCCAAGAGAAATTTATTCGCGATTTAAAAAACGCGCTCTTGCGGATAGAAAATAAGACCTATGGAATCTGTAGAGTAACAGGGAAATTAATTCAAAAAGAACGTTTGAAGCTTGTTCCTCATGCTACCTTAAGCATAGAAGCAAAAAATAATCAATAACGAAGGCTCCTGTGAGGGGGCTTTTTTGTTTTTAGGCCGTGTAAACCGAAGTGCTTTAAGCTTAGCGTGAGCAGAGCACCATGCATAAAATTGAAGAAACCTTTAAATTAGATACCGGTGAAATACCTTAAAATTTTGTTTTTATTTTGTATTGCACAGCAATACGGTCAACAACACATTAGCAAGCAGATTGCTTTTGATAATGAACTTATTGTGGTTGACCTTGACGATATAGACGAATTGCGTATCGAACAATCCTCAACCGCAATGCTCAGTGTTGAAATGGAGGGTCAGGAAGATAAATTATCTATGCTCGATCTGACCAAAACAAAAGGATTAATTCTGATTTCGAGTACCGAGTTAATTGATCAAACCTCAAATGGAACAGAGAAATTTTGCAGGATTCAACCGTTATTTAATTCCTATACCCTTAAAATACCCGATGGAGCCCAAGTAAAAGTCACCTATTTAGATGGAAATATGAAGGTAAATAATTTTTTTGGAGATCTTGATATTAAGATGAATCGGGGCAACATCCATCTTGCTTCATATCGTGGAAATTGTACCATCTCGCTTTACGCTGGAAATGTCTTTGCAGCACTTAAAAATACAGCATTTGCTATTGATACCAATCTTGGAAACTTTAAGACGGATTTATCCCCTGAGGCATATGGTGAAAAATCACATCATTTTACAGGAGTCTATGGAAATGCTAAAAATTTCTTAAAGGTAAACACCATTCGGGCAAATATTGACTTAAAAGGCGCCGAAAATCAATAATATTGTTATTTTTGTCACGCTTCAGACAAAGAGCATTTCTTCATGAAAAAGGCCGTCATCTTAATCGCTATCATACTTTTTATTGATCAATTCAGTAAAATATGGCTCAAAACTCATTTTGAATTGGGTCAGGAGATTAATGTGTTAGGTTTGGATTGGTTTAGAATCCATTTTTTAGAGAATTACGGAATGGCTTGGGGAACCGAGTTCGGAGGTAAAAACGGTAAGTTCTTCCTCACCTTATTCCGCTTATTTGCTATTACTGGAATTGGATACTGGTTGTATAAATCAGTTAAAAACGCTGCTCCAAAAATTTTGATTATTGCCATAGCGCTGATTTTTGCGGGTGCCCTTGGAAATATTGTAGATTCTGTATTTTATGGGGTAATTTTTGGTGATAGTGAAGGACAAGTTGCAACCTTTTTACCAGAAGAAGGTGGGTATGGTACCTTATTTCATGGAAAGGTAGTAGATATGTTTTATTTTCCAATCATTCAGAACGCAGAATTACCTTCATGGATTCCTGCCATTAGTTTTGAATGGCCAAGCTGGTTGCCTTTTGTGGGTGGATCTAATTTTGAATTGTTTGTCGATAGGCATTTTACCTTTTTTCAATACATTTTCAACGTAGCTGATGCCGCAATTACCGCTGGAGTTATGGTGTTGTTGCTATTTAATAAACGCGCTTTTCCAAAAGGAGAGAAAGAGAATGAATCAAAAGATTTTATAGAACCTCCAGTTGTGGTGAAACATTACAACAAACCAAAGTGATTCAAAATGAAGTTAAATTCTTAACTTCGTTCTATGCAAAACGCCGACTTAAGCCTACAGTTAAAAACATTGCCCGATACTCCCGGTGTTTATCAGTTTTATGATAAAAATCAACACATAATTTATGTTGGTAAAGCTAAAAATTTAAAGAAAAGAGTAAGCTCGTATTTTACAAAAACACATGATAACGGTAAAACACGTGTATTAGTAAAAAAAATTGTGACCGTTGAACATATTGTGGTCCGCTCTGAAACAGATGCCCTGCTCTTAGAGAATAACCTCATTAAAAAATATAAACCGCGCTACAATGTCTTATTAAAAGACGATAAGACCTACCCATGGGTTTGTATCAAAAAGGAACCTTTTCCCCGCGTTTTTATTACCAGAAATGTCATCAAAGATGGTTCAGAGTATTTTGGGCCCTACACTTCGGTACGTACCTTACGTGCCTTAATCTCATTAATAAGAGAGTTGTATATGCTCAGAACATGTGCCTATGACCTGTCTCCTGAAAACATTGCAACTCAAAAATATAAAGTATGTTTAGAGTATCATATAAAAAACTGTAAAGGCCCATGTGAAGGAAAGCAAAACGAAGAAGACTACCTCGAGGATATTAAATCAATACGAAATATACTCAAAGGAAATTTTAAGTCGAGTTTAGCCCATTTCACCACCCTAATGATGAATTTTGCTGAGCAAATGGAATTTGAAGAGGCACAAAAAATAAAAGAAAAAATTGAATTATTGGCCAATTATCAAGCCAAATCTACCGTTGTAAATCCCAGTATAAATAACGTAGATGTCTATTCAATTGTTTCGGATGAAACCATGGGGTATGTCAATTTTTTTAAGGTAAATAACGGGTCTATAGTACAATCGCATACCATTGAAATTAAAAAGAAATTGGATGAGTCAGACGAAGAATTATTAGCCTTAGCAATTATCGAATTACGCCAACGATTTAATAGTAAATCGGCCGAAATATACACCCCTTTTGCGCTAGATTTAGGAAGTGAAATTAAGGTTACCGTTCCCAAAACAGGAGATAAGAAAAGAATTGTTGAACTTTCCCAACGCAATGCGCGGTACTTTAGGCAAGAACGGTTAAAACAAATAAAAATAGTAGATCCAGACCGTCATGTAAAGCGAATCATGGCGCAGATGCAAAAAGATTTAAAACTGCCAGAAGAGCCAAGACATATTGAGTGTTTTGACAATAGTAATATTCAGGGAACAAATCCAGTTGCGGCATGTGTGGTGTTTAAAAATGGAAAACCCGCAAAAAAAGACTATAGAAAGTTTCATATCAAAACCGTAGTGGGGCCAGATGATTTTGGTTCGATGGAGGAAGTAATTTTACGGCGGTATAAACGATTGTTGAGTGAAGATCAGCCCTTGCCGCAGTTAATTGTAATTGATGGAGGAAAAGGGCAATTATCCTCGGCTTTAAAGAGTCTTGAGCTGTTGGGCTTGCGAAAAAAAATTTCAATCATAGGAATTGCTAAAAGGTTAGAAGAAATTTACTATCCAGATGATCCGATTCCCTTATATTTGGATAAAAAATCTGAAACCCTAAAAATTATTCAACAGTTGAGAAATGAGGCACATCGTTTTGCCATTACATTTCATCGAAATTTGCGTAGTAAAGGGGCATTAGACTCTGAATTAACTAGCATTCCAGGAATCGGAAAACAAGCGGTTTTATCATTGTTGAAAAAGTTTAAATCAGTAAAAAGAATACGCAGTGCCTCCTTAGCCGATTTAACCCATGTTATTGGAAGTTCGCGCGCAACTAAAGTGTATAATTATTATCATACAAATACAAAATAAACGCATGAAATTGTTTCTTTTCCTTCTGTTTAGTATCTGTGTATTTCAAGTTGGACATGCACAGCAGCGGCAGGGGAAAGACCTTAAAGTTGGACTTGTATTAAGCGGAGGTGGAGCAAAGGGATTTGCTCATGTAGGGGTGCTAAAAGTATTGGAAGAAGCTGGCGTGCGAATTGATTATATTGGTGGAACCAGTATGGGAGCAATAATTGGATCATTATATGCCTCAGGCTACTCGGCAACAGAATTAGATTCTATTATTAAGTCGGTTGATTTTAATGATTTAATGCAAGACCGAATTCCACGAAAGTCGAAATCCATTTATCAAAAAGAAAATTCAGAAAAATACGCGCTTACGCTGCCTATTAAAAATGGAGGAATAACCTTGCCTTCTGCCATTTCTAAAGGTCAGAATATATTTAATCTTCTTTCACAACTCACTACTTCAGTACAACAAATAGATGATTTTTCTAAACTACCCATTCCATTTTTCTGTATTGCCACCAACTTAGAAAATGGAAAGTCTGAAGTACTTGAAAAAGGATTCTTACCACAAGCTGTCCGCGCTAGTGGATCATTTCCCACCTTGTTAGATCCAGTAGAAATAGATGGTAAATTGTTAACAGACGGCGGTGTATTAAATAATTTTCCGGTTGATGTAATGCAGGATAAAGGGGTAGATATTATTATTGGCGTAGATGTGCAAGACGGACTAAAAGATAGGAGTCAGTTAAATTCGGCCTTGGAAATTGTGATGCAGTTGATCAATTTTCAAATTTATAGTGATGATAATAGGAAGGTCGAAGAGACCGATGTTTATATCAAGCCTGATATTAATACATTTAATGTGGTTTCGTTTAATGATATTGATGCGATTATTTTAAGAGGGGAAGAAGCGGCTAATTTACAGCGAGATAAATTGCAACAAATCGCTACGCAACAAGAAGGTGAACCAAGAAAATTCACAATCGAAAGCAAAGATGACTATTATATCAACGGGGTCGCTTTTAGTGGAAATAAAAATTATACCCAACGTTATTTATTAGGTAAATTAAAATTTAATCGCGTAGATACAATTACCCATACGCGCTTTATTGAAGGAATTAATAATTTGTCGGCTACCGGTAACTTTAATAATATACACTATCGGTTTATTCCAAATGCCGAGGGTGTGGCCTTGGATTTCGATTTAAAAGAAAGTGATGTTTCTACCTATTTTCAGTTGGGCTTGCACTACGATGATGTGTATAAAACTGGCGTGTTACTGAATATAACAAGCAAACACCTCGTATTTAAAAATGATGTGTTATCAACTGATTTAGTGTTAGGCGATTTTATTCGCTTTAAAGCAGATTATTTCATAGATAATGGGTTTCATTGGAGTTATGGCATTAATACCAGATACAATGAGTTTAAACGGTCATTTTTTGAATCTAGAATTAATCAAGAAGCGGCTATTGAGGCCGATGATGAAGCAATTGGTGAAATTCCATTTAAATATAAAGATTTTACGTCACAGGTTTTTGTACAAACCGAATTTAATCGAAAATTTGCCGTTCGCCTAGGGGGTGAATTAAAATCGCTCTCTACTTCGTTCGAAACGTTAGTAGGAGGAGAACGCGTAAAGGAATATCTAAATAACACAAATTATTTTAATGCCTTTACAACGGTGCTATTTGATTCGTATGATCATAAAAATTTTCCAACTCGTGGGATGTATTTTAATGCTGATTACCGCGCATATTTAAGTGCGTCAAAATTTGATGTCGACTTTAAACCCTTTTCGCAATTAAAAGGAAAGCTTGCCGGGGCTTTTAGTTTTGGTAGTTTTACCACCCAAATTGAAACAGAAGCGGGAATAACCTTAGGAGAAGGTAATCAAATTTTTGACTATTTCTTAGGTGGAAATAATAAAAATTACATCAATAATTTTATTGATTTTTACGGGTATAAGATGGCCGATTTAAGTGAGCGAAATTATTTAAAATCTACGCTTACTTTTCGCTATGAATTGTTTGCTAAAAACTACCTATCCTTTACGGCAAATGCGGCTAGAGCTGCCAGTGATTTAATTAATGAAGGAGCAATATTTGACGATACCAGAACAGGCTACGCCATTGGTTACAGTTTAGACTCGTTTATTGGCCCCATTGAATTAAAGTACTCATGGTCACCCGATAACAGCCAAAACTACTGGTTCTTAAATGCTGGGTTCTGGTTTTAATGACAGCGGGTTATCTCTAGACTTTATTTAGGTTGTATACGGGGTTGTTTTTGTTTTATTTTTACGATCAAAAATTCTAAATTTTAACTTTGTAATTAAATAGAATAAGATGGGTACTACAATTAAGGTTAAGAAGGTGGCTACAATTAGACCGTAAATAACGGTCCATGCTAGCGGTCCCCAAAAAACCACATTATCTCCTCCCATGTATATCTTAGGGTTTAATTCACTAAATAGTGAAAAGAAATTAATGTTTAAACCAATAGCAAGTGGAATTAAACCTAATATGGTTGTAATGGCTGTAAGAAGTACGGGTCTTAAACGCGCCTTACCGGCTTTAACGATACATTCAAAAATTTCTTCCATGCTTAAATGTTGATCTTCATTCAAGTCGTTTTTAACAATTTTTCTATCAATAAGTAATTGCGCATAGTCCAACAATACCACGCCATTATTTACAACAATTCCTGCTAAAGAAATTATTCCCATCATGGTCATCATTATGACAAATGGTGCTCCGGTAATTACCAATCCTCCAAAAACTCCAATTAAACTTAAAAAGATGGCAATCATGATTATGCCTGGCTTAGAGACAGAGTTAAATTGAAATATTAAAATAAAAAAGATCAAACTTAATCCCGTAAAAAATGCGGTGAGTAAAAATGCCATCTGTTTATTTTGCTCTTCAATTTGTCCGGTGTAATCAAATTTTATATCATCTGGTAGCGTTCTAAAACTCTTCATTTCATTTTGAATTTGCGCTACAATAGCTCCAGCATCGGTAAAACCAGGAGATAGGGCAGAATAAACCGTAACAACCCGTTTTATTTTCTTGTGCTTTATAGCACTAAAGCCTGATGTATTAGATTGACTAGCGATGGTTGAGACAGGAATCTCTTTTATCTGACCAGACGATGCATCTCTAAACGTGATATTTTGATTAAATATGGCGCTGGTATTATATCTGTTTTCTTTGTTAAAGCGTACATATATATCAAAATCATCCCCATCTTCTTTATACACACCAGCTTTAGCTCCAAAAATTGAATTTCGTAATTGCTGACCAACTTGACCTGAATTTACGCCTAATTCACCTGATTTTTTTCTATCTACTAGTACTTGGGTTGTGGGTTTGTCTTTATTGACATCTATTTTGAGTTCATCTATCCCAGCAATATTTCTAGAATTTATAAACTCGCGCATTTCTTCGGCAGTACGAATCAATTCATTATAATCATTTCCAGCAATTTCAATATTAATTGGTGCACCTGCTGGCGGTCCGTTCTGATCTTTTTCAACGGAAATAAGTACGCCTGGATAAATTCCAACCAAGGCTTCTTGTACTTTTTGTCGCAAGAGTTCACTATCTTCTCCACGTCTGAATTTAAATTCTCGCATGGTGGCTGTAATTTTAGCTCTATGAGGCATTTCTGTTGTTGAACCGCTGTCGGTTTGTGGATTTCCAGCTCCTTCTCCTACTTGGGCTACAGCACTTTCCACCATAAAATTATGTTCCCCATCCATAAATTTAGGATTGTTCAACTCTGCATAAACCCGTTGTTCAATTTCTTTGGTTATGGCATTGGTTTTTTCAATATCGGTACCTTGTGGGTACTCAATATAGACAATAATTTGATTGGGTTTATTATCAGGAAAAAATTCAATTTTGGTTCTATTTGAGCCTATAGAGGCACCAAAAGAGCCAAAAGCAAACAGTAACAATACAAAAGTTGCTAAGGTAATGACGTAAGGTCTCCATTTGGTTAAAGCCCATCGTACCTGATTTTCATACCAATTTTCTAATCTAACGAGCGCTTTTGTTTGAAAACTATTGGCCCATTTTCGCAAAAACAATCGATAAACCCAAAGCATGATGGCTGTAAATATCATTAGGGTACCCAATCCACTGTAATCTCCCCCCATGAAAACAATGATAAGTCCAATAATTGTCATAAATGAGGTGAGGTAAATAATATTTTTAAGCGGCATATCTTTGTCTTCAGTAGACATAAATTGAGAAACGAGCACTGAATTAAAGAATATTGCTACAAACAGTGAAGAACCTAATACGACCGACAAGGTGATCGGAAAAAATTTCATAAATTCTCCCATCATTCCTGGCCATAACCCTAATGGAATAAAGGCAGCTACTGTAGTTGCTGTAGAAATAATGATAGGAAAGGCAATCTCTCCGATACCCTTTTTTGCAGCTTCCACACGATTCATACCCTCTTCGTCCATTAAACGATATACATTTTCTACCACCACAATTCCATTATCTACCAGCATTCCTAAGCCCATGATTAATCCAAATAAAATCATGGTGTTAAGGGTATAGCCAAGCATATTAAGAATCATTAGAGACATAAACATTGACATGGGAATTGCAAACCCAACAAAAATGGCATTTTTAAAGCCTAAAAAGAACATTAATACAGTAACAACTAAGATGATACCAAAAATAATATTGTTCACAAGATCATCTACCATCCCTGTAGTAATAGAAGATTGGTCATTGTTTAAGGTAATGGTGAGGTCTTGTGGAAATTGGGTTTTTAAAGCACTAGTAACAATTTTTTTGATTTGATCTATTGCCTCCACCATATTTTTACCAGCTCGTTTTTTTACATCGAGCATAACAACAGGTTTTCCAAATTCTCTGGCGTAGGTGGTACGGTCTTTCTCTTTAAATGAAACGCTGGCTAAATCTTTTAAATAGATCGGATTACCATTTTCTGCTTTGACCACAAAATCATTTAAATCTGACGGTTGATCTATTTCCCCTAAAATACGCACTGTTCTTCGTTGTCCACTGGCAATTAAATTTCCTGCAGACATGGTTACATTGCCATTATTAATTGCTCCAATTATGTCAGAAAAACTAACTTTGGCAGCCATCATTTTATAGATATCCACCTCAACGGCTACCTCTTTTTCTTGGGCTCCACGAATATCTGCTTTTTTAATTTCAGGGAGGTCTTCAATTTCGTCTTGTAAAATTTCGGCATACTCCTTTAGCTTTTCAATAGTATAATCGCCAGAAATACTGATATTTAAAATGGGCATTTCTTCAGATAAACTTAATTCAAAAACATTGGGTTCTACCTTAGCCCCATTAAACGTTGGCCAATCCTCTCCCGAAGTTTCGGTATCTATTTCATCTTTGACCTTTTGTTTTGCTTGATCAACGGTTATATTTTCATCAAATTCAACAATAACCATTGAAAAATCTTCCTGTGAAGTAGAGGTAATTTCTACCACATTACTCACGGTTTTTAATTTATCTTCTAAGGGGTCGGTAATCAGTTTTTCTATATCCTCTGCGGTATTTCCGGGATATACTGAACTAATGTAAATTTTGGTTTCTTTTACCTCTGGAAAACTTTCTCTAGGCATTGCAAAATATGCTGAAATTCCTAAAAACAAGATAACAGCAATCATCACGTAAATGGTTGTACTATTATTAATTGCCCACGATGAGAAACCAAATTCTTTATCTACATTCTTCTTTTGTTGCTTCGCCATTTTTTGTAACTGAATGATTAAATTTTATAAACTATAACTTGTACGTATTAAATGCTGTCTTTGGATGTAGCATTCAATTCAAGAATTTTTACGGTTTGACCATCCTTTACACTGCGCGCTCCTTCCTGAATAATTTCTGATCCGTTTTCTAAACCCGTTAATACTTCAATAATATCGCCTTGGGTTCTGCCTGTGGTGATAATTAATTTTTTCGCAACCCCTTCTTTTTGGCTGTTAATATTTTGCACAACATATACATATTGCTCACCGTTTGCATTTTCGGAAATAATACTTTGCGGAATTAAAAAGGCATTTTTGCTAGTGTAGTCATTTATTTTCAATTTGGCGGTCAAATTCGGCTTGACCGTTTGGTCTTTATTAGGGATGCCAATTTCAATTTTAAAGGTGCGATTACTTGGGTTTATATAATCAGCAGTTTGACGAATTTTTGACGTAAGGGTTTTACCAATTACCGGTAATTCAACTAAAACTTCTTTGTTTACTGTAACGTCACTTAAGTAGCGTTCAGGTACCTCCGTTTCAATAAACATATCACTTAAATTTACAATACGCATCAATGGCGATTGACCAGCCCCTACAACACTGCCTTGTTCCGTAATAATATCATCAATAGTACCCGAAAAAGGCGCTCTTACACTTGTTTTCTCAAGCTGCTGGTTTAATTGGTTAATGGCCTTGGATTGGGCTTCATAGGTAGATTTGGCTTGTAAAAATTGGATTTCACTTCCTATGTTTTGTTTCCATAAGCGCTCTTGACGTTCAAAGGTAGTTTTGGCCAAGTCGGCTTGAATTTCTAATTGTGCTTTTTGTTGTGCCAAACCACCATCGTCAATTTTAGCTAGTAGTTGACCTTTAACGACACGTTGTCCTTCTTTTACAAATACCTTAGAAAGAATACCTGAATATTCAGGATATAAAATGAGTAAATTTTTGGTTGCCACATTTCCCTGTAACTCTAGATAATGATTGAATTGTTTCTTCTCAGCTGTAAAGGTTGTAATTAATGGAATATGGGTTACGGTATCTAAACTTGAAATTTTATTGTCAAGTTGTTTTAATTGTTCGTCAATTTCCAATTGTTTACTAACCACTTCGGCTCTTTTTTTTCTTATTTTCTCTAAATCATTTCCTGCAATTACCTCTTCTACAGATTGATTTTTATCGCTACCACATGCGGCAAGAAACACGGCGATGAGTACTATTAAGTTAAGTTTTTTCATAAAATTTAATTTATTGATTTATGGTCAAAATCTAGTCTTTGCTATTTGTTAGGCGTATTTAAAATGGTGGTTAATGCAGCTTTCGCTGTAATTACATCAAGCATGGATTGTAGTAATTCTTGCTGTGATGTGTATAATTGGGTCTGGGCTTGCCTTAATTCAAAGCTGGTGGCAATTCCTTCGAAAAATTTTGTTTGATTTTTTTGTTCTATACGAATCGCTAATGCCAAATTATTTTTTTTGTTTTGGTAATTCGCTATTGCGAATTGGTAGTCGCTTTTGGCTGATGCGATGGCTAACTTTAATTGTTGTTCGGTTTCAGTGAGATCTTCCTCAGACTTCAATACATTTATTTTTGCTCTTTGGGTAGCCGCACTACGGCCACCAGAACTAAAAATGGGAATATTTAAACTCACCCCTACTAACGATGACCCAAACCATTTTTGGTTTTTATCAAGGAAATTGAATTCGTTTGAATTGGCTATATAGCCTCCATTGATAAAAGCAGATAAATTAGGTAAGGCTTTGCTCTTCTCAAGTTTCAGCAATAATTCTTTTGATACCTTATCATTTTCTGCAATACGGTAATCAATGTTGTTGTCAATATTATCCGAGACGCTTAGCAGTGATAAATCAATGTTGTCATGCGTTAAATTTGTTAAGTCATCAGTCAATTCAGTTTCATTTTCAATGGGTAAGCCTAAGGTAATATTGAACATTCCTTTAGCTAAAACTTGCAAACGCTTCGTATTACGCAACGAATTTTGAACGCTAGATAAGGTGATTTTTAATTGCTCTACGCTTTCTTCCTCTTCCAAGCCATTTTCATATATTTTAATTGTTTCGGTTAGGTTTTTTTGCAATACGGCCAAATTTCGTTCTAGAATTGCCACGCTTTCATTAGCCATTAGCACATTTCCATAGGCCTCAATTACGGCTTTTCTGATTTCTAAATCGGTTTTAATTTTTGCATTCTTTGAGATTTCCAAAAAAACCTTTGCCGATTGCAAGCCCACTAAATAAGAACCATCGAAAAGTTTTTGGCGTAGTGTAGCTGTTGCATTTACACTTTGAGTCGTTCCAAAGGCCACTTCGGCAAATTCTCCTTGGTTACCTCCAAAAAATTCGGCTGGAATTAACGAAACCTGTTGTTTTAACCAGTTTTGATAATCTACGGTGGCGTTAATTTGGGGTAATCCTGTAGCGGTAGTCTCCCATTTTTGTTGTTTTGCCGCTTCAATATCGAGGGCCGCATTTTTGGCAGTCCTATTGTGTTGTAGAGCATAGTCAATTGCTTCTTCCAAACTGAAATGACGAATTTCTTCTTGGGCAAATGACGATATACATCCCAGAAAAAGAAGGATAATTGTGAATTTAATTTTCATTAGTATTAATTTTATTCAGGTATTGTTTAAGTGAGGAACGTCCTTTATCTGTGCAAATTCCACGTAAGTGATATTCTATATAGTTGCCCATGAGTTCATTCATGGAGAATTGATTAGGTGGAAAAATTTCGATGTCTTTAAGCAGTTGCATGCTGCTAAAATAGAGTCGTGAAATAAAATCTATATTAATGGTATCGCGATACAAGCCTAAAGCTACCCCTCTATTTAAATTGTCCGTTACGCATTCACGCATGATACCCATTTGATTCTTCTTAAGCGTGAGGTAAATTTTAGGGTAATATTTCTGTAATTGATATTGTGGAGATGACTTTTCATTTTTTAGATGTGTCATCACAAACTTTTTAATTTCAAAGATTTCAGCAATCGGATTGTTTTCAATGGCACAAATTTCATTAATCCCAGTAGAAATAAAGTGAAATAAGTGAAGGGTAGTGGCCTCCACTAAATCGGTTTTATTCTTAAAATACTGGTAAATAGTTTTTTTTGACATGCCCAATTGTTGGGCAATATCATCCATGGTAACACTTTTAAATCCGTAATTTAAAAACAATTCAGTGGCTTGTGTGATAATTTTTTCTTTCATAAGTCGCGGCAAATATACAATGGAAACTTTAAAAACAATTATAGTTTCCAAAGTTTTTTTAAATTTTATTGATGCACCAGTATCTTTAGTTTATTTTTACAAAAAAAATTATCTTGATTACAACGTATACAACCTCTTTTCAATCCTTTTTAACCGAATTATCTATTAAAAAGGAACCCAAAAATTTATATGAACCCATTGCTTATATTCTTGGTATTGGGGGCAAACGAATTCGACCATCATTAACCTTGATGGCTTGTGAGCTGTTTGGAAAGCCGCATACCGAGGCTTTAAATGCAGCGCTATGTGTAGAAATGTTTCATAATTTCAGTTTGATTCATGATGATATAATGGATAATGCCCCATTGCGAAGGGGGCATGAGACGGTACATGAGAAATGGAATTTAAACACGGGGATTCTCTCGGGCGATGCCTTGCTCATTTTGGCGTGTCAACAGTTAAATGGGTATGACGGTAAAGTTTTTAAACAGCTTAATGGGTTGTTTTATACTACTGCATTAGAAGTATGTGAAGGGCAACAATACGATTTTGATTTTGAACAACGTGTTGATGTTAGTGTTGAGGATTATCTTAAAATGATTCGTCTAAAGACGGCAGTTTTACTTGCGGCTTCCCTTAAATTTGGGGCCATTGTTGCCGAGGCAAATGAAGATGATATGCACGGAATTTACACCTTTGGCTTAAACTTGGGGATGGCTTTTCAATTACAAGATGATTATTTAGATATTTTTGGAACCGATAATTTTGGGAAACAAAAAGCAGGGGATATTATCAGTAATAAAAAAACGTATATGGTATTAAAAACGTTGGCCTTAGTTAATGAAAAGGAGCGTGAAACGATGAAGTATTGGTTTGCAACTACCGCCTATTCAGAAGAGAAGATTAGGGTGATAAGTAAGCTGATTAAGTCGTATAAAGTTGATCTGTTAGTGCAAAATGAAATTGCGAAATACACCCAACAGGCGATGCAAAACGTGAAGGAATTAAAGATTCCAGAGGAACGTAAAAAAACATTGAATGATTTTGCCACTAATTTGATGCTAAGAAAAATATAAAGGTTTAATAATGAATTATTGTACAGTCTATAAATAATTGGTAATATTGCACTCGATTTTTTTTGGGACCCATAGCTCAGTTGGTTAGAGCACCTGACTCATAATCAGGGGGTCGAAGGTTCGAGCCCTTCTGGGTCCACAAAATGTTACTTAAATACAAAAGTAGTTGTTTGTTGAACGACTGACTTGGTTGAACGTCTGAAAAGAGCAGGGTAGCGCGGCAGATGTGGAGTTAAACTAAAGGTATTGTATTGGTAATTAAAGCATTGATGTTGTGTTATTAATCGGTGTGCCTGTAAAAGTTAGTGTTGAGCAGTGAAAATATTAGAGCAACACACATCAGGGGCAGCGCGAAATGCGTTAAAAATATGCGTAGATGAGCTATTTTTTAATTCTGCAAAATGGAATATTGTAGTTTATCTTAAAAAAAGAATTTATATATTTGCAATTAATTAGCAATAATTACGTTTAGCAGTTAGTAAAAAGGGGAAGTATATGAACAAAAAAATCAGCAAAGTACTACTAATCATCGTTTTTTTAATGGTGACAGGTGTGATGTATCCCCAAGGCCCACCTACCCCGCCAAGTGGAGGTCCACCAAATGTAGTTCCAATACCTGGTATAATTGCAATGATTATTGCCGGTGTAACGTATGGTTACGTTAAATTGAGAAAGAAAGAGTAGCTATCGCTCCATCAAACGTGCCACGTATTTTCCAATAATATCAAATTCTAGATTAACTTTATCGTGTAAGCGCAAGGCGTTGAAATTAGTATGCGCATAAGTGTAAGGGATAATAGCTACGCTAAATTCACCTTTTTTTGAGTTGAGTACGGTAAGACTGACCCCGTTTACGGTTACCGACCCTTTTTCTACGGTAACATTTGTCTTTTCTTCCTGGTATGCAAAGGTGAATATATAGCTTCCTTCAGCAGCGGTGATGTCAATGCATGTGCCAATTTGATCTACATGCCCCTGAACGATATGACCATCTAAACGCGTGTCTAATTTCATAGCACGTTCTAAATTTACGGTATCTCCAATTTTTAGAGCACCCAGATTAGACTTGCTTAAAGTTTCTGCAATGGCAGTAACCTTATAGGTCAGGTCATCTACAGCAATAACCGTTAAGCAGACTCCATTATGAGCTACGCTTTGGTCAACGCGAAGTTCTGGGCTCAACGAGCTCTCTAGGGTAAAGGTAATATTGCGTTGTTCGGGATCTACTTCGGTTATTTTGCCGAGCGTTTCTATTATACCTGTAAACATATAGTTTGGATATTAATGATTACTTTTGTGGGTCAAAAATAGGAATTAAATAAATGAAGACGAAGTCGGATAGAATAAAAGTCGGAATCTCAGTGGGAGATATCAATGGGATTGGTATTGAAGTTATTTTAAAAACATTTGAAGACAAGCGAATGTTTGAATTATGCACGCCTGTTGTATTTGCTTCCAACAAATTAATGCAGGTTTATAAAAAAGAAGTCAAGCTAGAGGTTCCTACGTTTGAAATTAATCATATCGATAAGGTTCAGCCAGGCAAATTGAATGTACTTAGTGTTTGGAAAGAAGAAGTGAAGTTAGCTTTAGGAAGCGAGCAAGAGCAAGGAGGAACCTATGCTTTTAAGTCGCTAGACGCTGCTGTTAAAAGCCTCCGAGCAAAGGAGGTTGATGTGTTGTTGACCGCGCCAATTAACAAGCATAATATTCAATCGGATACGTTCAATTTTCAGGGGCACACAGAGTTTTTGGAGGCTAATCTGGAGGGAGAGAGTTTAATGATTTTACTATGTGACTCGCTTAAGATAGGGTTGTTTACTGGTCATATTCCGGTACACAAAATTGCTGATAGTATTACTGCAGAGCTGATTGAGCGAAAACTTCAAATCATGCACAATTCCTTACGTGTTGATTTTAATATTAATAAGCCTAAAATTGCGGTTTTGGGATTGAATCCGCATTGTGGTGATCACGGAGTGATTGGAAGTGAAGATGAAGACATTGTACGGCCAACGATTGAGAAGTTAAATGATCAAGGACAATTAATTTTTGGACCGTATGCGGCCGATAGTTTTTTTGGCAGTGAGACCTATTTAAAATTTGATGGGGTCATGGCAATGTATCACGATCAAGGCTTAGCTCCATTTAAAACATTGTCCTTTGGAACTGGGGTGAATTTTACCGCTGGATTAGATCGCGTTAGAACCTCTCCTGATCATGGTACGGCCTATGAAATAGCCGGAAAGGGAGTGGCAAATCACGAATCGTTTAAACAGGCATTGTACACTGGGATTGACGTTTTTAGAGCGCGAGCATCCAATTTAAAGCTTCAAAAAAATAAAATAGAGATAACTCCTTAATTTATATAGGAGTAATTATAAAAAATTATTATCTTTGCCCGCTCAAAATTGATATAAGGAAGATGAAGAAAACGTATATTATTCCTTTTGTAGGTTTAAAAAATGGAGAACATCAATTTGAGTATGAAATAGATAGTTCGTTCTTTGAGGTTTATCCTTACGATGAGATTTTAGGTGCCAATGCACAGGTTGCAGTACATCTAAACAAACAAGTAACCCTGTTAGAGTTTGAGTTTACGGTTACAGGAACAGTGGAGGTGCGTTGTGATGTTAGCAATGAGCCCTACAATCAAACCATTGACTCTACCTTAGCGTTAGTTGTGAAATTTGGTGATGTGTATAATGATGATCATTTAGATATTGTTATTTTGCCACGTGATAGTTATGAAATTGATATTGCACAATACATTTATGAATTAATTGTGTTGGCTTTACCGAAAAAAAAGGAACATCCAGGTATAAAGGATGGCACTTTAAAATCGGAAATCGTAGATAAATTAAAAGAATACCAACCAAAAGAAAATAGTAATAGCATAAGTTCTGACCCTAGATGGGATAAATTAAAGGAACTAATAACCGATAAAAAGCGAAAAGATGGCACATCCTAAGAGAAAAATTTCCAAAACAAGAAGAGATAAGAGAAGAACACATTATAAGGCTACTGTTCCTCAAATTGCAGTAGACCCTACAACGGGCGAAGCACATTTGTATCACAGAGCACATTGGCATGAAGGTAAATTATACTACCGTGGTCAAATTGTGATTGATAGTGAAGAGCAAGTGGCCTAGTTAACGTTTTGCCAAAATGTATAAAACCCTCAAATTGAGGGTTTTTTTTGTGTTTATTAGTTAAAAAGCATCAAAATCACGGCTTTTTTGCTAAAAACCGAAATAATTTTCATTACTTTGACCACATTTTTATTGAAATTTTAGCCTTAAACTACTATATATGGGTAATATCTCTGCCGCGATTACAGCCGTTGGTAAATATCTTCCAGAATTCGTTTTGTCAAACCAACTCTTAGAAACGATGGTTGAAACGAATGACGAATGGATTTCTTCAAGAACAGGAATTAAAGAACGTAGAATTCTTAAGGAACCTGGAAAGGGGACTTCCTTCTTGGCTATTGAAGCAGCAAAAGACTTGTTGTCTAAGTCGTCTATGGATCCTAAAGAAATTGAACTTGTGATAGTTGCTACGGCAACGCCAGATATGCAAGCCGCCTCTACCGCAGCTTTTGTCGCTTCAGAAATAGGAGCTACAGAAGCTTTTTCATTTGATTTAGAATCAGCCTGCTCCAGTTTTCTTTATGGAATGAGTACTGCAGCGCGCTATATTGAATCAGGAAAGTATACCAAAGTCCTATTAATTGGGGCTGACATGAATTCTTCTATGATTGATTATACAGATCGAGCAACTTGTATTATATTTGGAGATGGAGCTGGTGCCGTTTTGTTTGAGCCGAATACGGATGGCTTGGGAGTGCAAGATGAATATATGAGAACTGATGGGCAAGGCCGTGAATTTCTTAAAGTGGCTGCTGGCGGTTCTGTGCAGCCTGCAACAGCTGAAACGGTTGCAAATAATCTTCACTTTGTACGTCAGGAAGGACGTACCGTGTTTAAGTTTGCAGTTTCAAATATGGCAGATGTTAGTCAAAAGATTTTAGAGAGAAACAACTTAACTAAAGATGACGTACATTGGTTGGCGCCGCATCAAGCTAACTTACGTATTATTGAAGCAACAGCCAACCGAATGGATTTAGACCTAGCAAAGGTGATGATCAATATTGAAAAGTACGGAAATACTACCTCTGCAACGTTACCCTTGTTGCTTTGTGATTATGAAGACCAACTCCGTAAAGGAGATAATATTATATTTGCTGCCTTTGGTGGAGGATTCTCCTGGGGGGCACTTTACCTTAAATGGGCATATACCAAGAACTAACTAACTATTATTATAATGGATTTAAAAGATATTCAAAACCTAATTAAATTTGTTGCTAAATCTGGTGCTAGTGAAGTAAAACTAGAAATGGAAGATGTAAAGGTGACCATTAAAACGGGAGCTGAAAAAACGGAAACAACCATCGTACAACAAGCCCCTATGGCTGCTGTACCTGCCGTTGCTGCTGCACCGGCTGCACCCGCTGCTGCTGCACCTGTACCCGCAGAGAACCCTGATGATAAACATATTGTGATTAAATCTCCAATTATTGGAACGTTTTATAGACGACCTTCTCCAGACAAACCGCTATTCGTTGAGGTGGGTAGTACCATCAATGCAGGAGACACGGTATGTATTATTGAAGCGATGAAATTATTCAATGAAATTGAATCTGAAGTTTCAGGGAAAATTGTAAAGATCCTTGTTGATGATTCTTCTCCTGTTGAATTTGACCAACCACTATTTTTAGTGGATCCATCATAATTCTAATTAAGTAATTATGTTTAAAAAAATATTAATCGCCAATAGGGGTGAAATAGCCCTGCGTATTATTCGAACCTGTAAGGAAATGGGAATTAAAACCGTTGCCGTATATTCTACAGCCGACGCAGAAAGTCTGCATGTTCGGTTTGCTGATGAAGCGGTGTGTATTGGTCCACCTCCCAGTAATCAATCCTATTTAAAAATATCTAACATTATTGCGGCTGCAGAAATTACCAATGCGGATGCAATTCATCCGGGGTACGGCTTTTTAGCGGAAAATTCTAAGTTTTCAAAAATTTGTGCAGAACACGGAATTAAATTTATTGGAGCTTCTCCAGAAATGATTGATCGTATGGGGGATAAGGCCTCAGCTAAAGCGACCATGAAAGAAGCAGGGGTTCCAACCATACCAGGTTCGGAAGGAATCTTAGAATCTTTTGAAGAAACCGAACGACTTGCGGACGAAATGGGATACCCAGTGATGTTAAAGGCAACGGCCGGAGGTGGAGGAAAAGGAATGCGTGCGGTTTGGAAAAAAGAAGAATTGAAGAAATCTTGGGATTCTGCGCGTCAGGAAGCAGGTGCTGCATTTGGCAATGACGGGATGTATATGGAAAAACTCATTGAAGAGCCAAGACATATTGAAATTCAAATTGTGGGAGATGCCTTTGGGAAGGCCTGTCATCTATCTGAAAGAGATTGTTCAATTCAACGTCGTCATCAAAAATTAACCGAAGAGACTCCTTCGCCTTTTATGACAACCGCCCTTAGAAAAAAAATGGGGGAGGCTGCTGTAGTGGCTGCTGAATTTATAAAATATGAAGGAGCTGGTACCGTTGAGTTTTTGGTAGACAAGCATAAGAATTTCTATTTTATGGAAATGAATACACGAATTCAAGTAGAACACCCAATCACTGAACAAGTGATTGATTTCGACTTAATTCAAGAGCAAATTCTAGTTGCTGCTGGGGTGCCAATTTCAGGTAAAAATTATACTCCAAAACTTCATTCTATTGAATGTCGTATCAATGCCGAAGATCCCTATAATGATTTTAGACCCTCACCAGGAAAAATTACTACCTTGCATTCGCCAGGTGGTCATGGAGTGAGATTAGACACCCACGTGTACGCTGGGTATATTATTCCTCCAAACTACGACTCTATGATTGCTAAATTAATAACCACTGCTCAAACAAGAACAGAGGCGATTAATAAAATGAAAAGAGCCCTTGATGAGTTTGTCATTGAGGGGGTTAAAACGACCATCCCTTTTCATAGAGCTTTGATGGAGCATCCTGATTATTTGGCTGGGAATTACACGACCAAGTTTATGGAAGATTTTAAAATGCCTGAGTTACCTTAATCCACTTGGCCTTTATATATACCAATGGAACAAAAAGCAGTACATCTAGATGGAATTGATAAGATTATTCTTCATAAATTGATGAATGATGCCAGAATACCAATCTTAAGTATTGCAAAAGAAGTGGGGGTTTCTGGAGCTGCAATTCATCAGCGGCTAAAAAAGCTAGAGAAGTCGGGATTACTCAAAGGTTCAAAATTCATTGTTGATCCTAAGGTGTTAGGGTATAAAACCCTCGCCTTTGTTGGTGTTTTTTTAGATGCTGCCAGTACGTATAAAGAAGCCATCAAACGCTTAGAAGGAATTAATGAAGTAATAGAAAGTCATTATACTACGGGGAACTATGCTATTTTTGTGAAAGTACAGTGTAAAGACAATGAGCATCTTATGCAGGTATTGAATAAGCAAATTCAACGCATTAAAGGAGTGTCGCGAACCGAAACCTTTATTTCCTTAGATCAGCATATTGATCGACAAATCTCTATTTAAAAATAACAAACAAATCACAATTTTCAAAAAACAAACAAATCTCAATTTTTTAAAAATCAAAAATCAATTTCTACTAAGTATATACGACCTCCGATGAAGTCAACTTATTTCAATCGATGTTTGAATTTTGAAAATTGTTTTTTGGAGATTGTTTGTTTTTTGAAAATTGTTTTTTGTAATTTATACAAACTAGTCTCTTGAGCCTAAAACCTGCAAGCCCCAATAGAGCAACATGGCTAAGGATCCAAGCGCAGCGACCAAATAGGTTCTAGCGGCCCATTTTAATGCATCTTCAGAACCTTTGTATTCCTCTTGGCTTAGCATGTTTTTGTTTTTTAACCAAGCTAAGGCACGATTACTTGCATCGTATTCAACTGGGAGGGTAATAAAACTAAACAAGGTTCCCAATGCCATAAATACTAATCCCGCAACGGCAATATAAAATCCAATTCCACCAGACGTAGAGCTAGTTGCCGCGGCGATAATAATTCCACCAATGACCATAAATTGCGAAAACCTCGAGGTAATGCTCACCATGGGCACCAATTTAGATCGCATGGTTAACCATTCATAGGCTTGTGCGTGCTGAACAGCATGACCAACTTCATGAGCTGCCACAGCGGCGGCGGCGGCATTGCGTTGATTGTATACCCCTTCACTGAGGTTTACAGTTTTTTTAGCAGGGTTGTAATGGTCGGTTAACATGCCAGGGGTTGAAATTACTTGTACATCCGTTATTCCGTTATCACTAAGCATTTTTTGCGCAATTTCGGCTCCACTCATACCATTGCGTAAATGAACTGAAGAGTAGTGCTTAAATTTACTCTTCAGTTTATTACTCACCAACCAACTCACCAAAGAGATGGCTCCAATTAGTATATAAAATCCTATCATTATTTTAATATTTAAATTTTGTTTTAAAATTAATTAAACTTAATACATTTACAGCATAAATTGTTCCAAATATAAATATTTCTACGCAACTGCCACTATGACAAAAAAACCAAAAATTTTACTCATTTATACCGGAGGAACTATTGGTATGGTAAAGGATTATACAACAGATGCTTTAAAGGCATTTGATTTTAATCACTTGCATGCTCAAATACCCGAATTAAATTTATTAAGCTGTCATATTGAAACCATCTCGTTTAAAGAGCCTATTGACTCTTCCAACATGAATATTGAGAATTATCTTAAGGTTGTGAATTGTTTAGCGGCTAATTATGAAGAACACGATGGTTTTGTAATCCTGACAGGTTCAGACACGATGGCTTATACCGCTTCCGCGTTGAGTTTTATGATTGAAAATTTGCAAAAGCCTGTTATTTTTACGGGTTCTCAGTTGCCAATAGGAGATTTGCGTACCGATGCCAAAGAGAATTTAATCACCGCCATTCAAATTGCTTCGGCAAGAACAAAGACCAATGAGCCTGAAGTTACGGAGGTTGGATTGTATTTTGAGTATAAATTGTATCGAGCAAATCGAACTTCTAAAATAAATGCAGAACAATTTGAAGCTTTTAGCTCGTTAAACTACCCAGCCATTGCAGAAAGTGGGGTGCATTTAAAGTTTAATACACCATTTTTATGGAGATCAACAAAAGGTTTACCGGTTAAATTTCATAAAGCCCTTGACAATAGAATTGCCATTTTAAAGCTTTTTCCGGGAATTACTAAGCAGGTGGTTTCAGCAATTTTGCGGATAGAAGACCTTCAAGGAGTTGTTTTAGAGACCTACGGATCAGGCAATGCACCTACCGAGCCTTGGTTTTTAACCCTATTAGAAGAGGCCTTAAGAAAGGGGGTTAAAATAGTAGATGTTACCCAATGTATTGGAGGAAGTGTTATTTTAGGGCAATACGAAACGAGTGTTGCCATGCAAAAAATGGGCGTCATAAGTGGAAAAGACATCACGACAGAATCGGCCGTTGCTAAAATGATGTTTCTTTTAGGACAGAAAACGAATAATAATGACTTTAGAGGACTCTTTGAAACCTCCTTAAGAGGAGAATTACAATAATTTAATCGATATAATTTCACCAATTAATATTTTTTTATTTTATTTGACTTGTTATTAGAGATAATGACTTTGTAGGAGAGGTGGCCGAGTGGTTTAAGGCGCACGCTTGGAAAGCGTGTTTATAAGAAATTGTAACGGGGGTTCGAATCCCTTTCTCTCCGCGCTAGTACTTGTTTTTAATAAAAAATTTATATCTTTAACGCTTTAACTAATTTAATAATTAAGAATTTTAACAATGAAAAGACTATTTACCATCCTAGCGATCTCCGGATTACTATTTTTAGGTTCAGTACAAAACACCTATGCTGTAACAAAGGTACAAGACACTGAACAAGCCGCAGCGGATTCTGCAGACGAGAATAAAACCTTCCACCAGCAACTCAAACAGCGTTTTATTGAGGGTGGCCCTTTCTTTATGGGGATTGTATTAATTGCCTTAATTTTAGGATTAGCAATCGCTATTGAAAGAATTATTTATTTAAATATGGCAAGTACCAATACTGATAAGTTGGTTGCTAATGTAGAAGACGCCTTAAATTCAGGAGGTGTTGAAGCTGCGAAAGAAATTTGTAGAAACACTAGAGGTCCTGTGGCTTCAATATTCTATCAAGGATTAGACAGAATGGATGAAGGTGTAGAACAAGCTGAAAAAGCGGTTGTAAGTTATGGTGGAGTTCAAATGGGACTCTTAGAGAAAAACATCTCTTGGTTATCTCTATTTATCGCCTTAGCACCAATGCTTGGGTTCATGGGTACTGTAATTGGTATGATTGATGCCTTTGACTCGATTGAAAGTGCTGGAGATATTTCTCCTGATGTTGTAGCAGGGGGTATTAAAGTAGCCCTTTTAACAACAGTATTTGGTTTAATAGTTGCGATCATTTTACAAATCTTTTATAATTATATTATTTCTAAAGTTGACAGTATCGTAAACGGTATGGAAGACGCTTCTATTTCTTTAGTAGACTTATTAATCAGATATAAAAAATAAGACGGATGAACAATAGAATATTAAATGTAATAATATTAGTAATCAGCGTTATCGGTCTGTTCTTTATGGTGAGAATCATGATGGAAGGAAGCGATGTCGTAGAGGAATCAGCTGAGCTACAAGCGAGCATTGTAGATCCCTTTATTACGTTTGCGAAGATTGTTTTGATTATCGCTGCGTTGATTACTATTGTTTGGTCAATTATCAACTTGTTTAAAAACCCAAAAACATTAAAAACAACCCTTATTGGTGTTGCTGCATTTGTGGTATTATTTTTGATAGCTTATTTTACAGCATCAGATGTTATCCCTACAGATGTTTTTGGAGACACGATGGTGATGAAAGACATGAACGATAAGATCTTGAACCCTGAGGAAGCCGCTTCAACAATGAAAAATGTGACGGCCCTTATAAATTTCACTGGAATCTTAGGCGCAATTGGCCTTGGGTTAGTAGGATGGGGATTTGTTAAATCATTAGTAAAAAAATAAGCAATTATGGCAAGAAGAGACAATCCTGAAATTAATGCTGGATCTATGGCAGATATAGCGTTCTTGCTATTGATATTTTTTCTAGTGACAACGACGATGGATGTTGATCAAGGTATTTCTAGAAAACTACCTGAAAAGCAAGATCCTAATGTTGAACCACCTAACATTAAAGAGAAAAACATCTTTGATGTGTTAGTGAATAGAAATAACGAAATCTTGGTCCAAAACGAATACGTTGAAATTGGCGACATTCGTCAAATGGCCAAAGACTTTATTGATAACGGCGGAGGAGTCGATGCTGAAGGTAACCCATGTGATTGGTGTAATGGAGCGAAAGATCCAGAATCTTCAGATCATCCTAAAAAAGCCGTTGTCTCTATAGAAAGTAATAGAGGTACGAGTTATTCGACGTTTATATCCGTTCAAAATGAATTGGTAGCGGCGTATAATGAACTACGTGATGAGTATGCGAAAAAGAAATTTGGAGTATTGTTTAATGAATTGAGTGCTGATCGACAAAAAAAGATCAAGGATGATATTTATCCACAAATTATTTCTGAACGTCCACCCGTAAAAAATTAGATCATGTCAAAGTTTAAAAAGAAGAAAAAAGGAATGCCTGGAATTTCCACGGCGTCTTTACCGGATATCGTTTTTATGTTGTTATTCTTTTTTATGGTAACAACCGTAATGCGTGAGACTGATTTGAAGATCAAAAAACCTGTATTACCAAAAGCAGATCAAGTAAAAAAGCTTGAACGTAAAAGTTTGGTAAGCTATATTTATGTAGGTAAAGGTAAAGATGGAGGAACTGGAGATAAAATTCAGTTGAATGATAAGATTTCTACGCCAAAAAATATACAAAGTTTTGTATTGGCAGAGAGAGCGACGCATTCTGAAGCTGAAATTCCATTTTTAACAACGTCAATTAAAGCAGATAAAAATGCATTTGTCGGTACTATTTCTGATATTAAGGAAGAGTTAAGAGAAGTGAATGCATTAAAAATTAATTATTCAACTCTTCCAGGGTCAGCTTTGGATAACTTGAAGAACTAATAGCTTTTCATTACAGTTAAAACGCCTAAAGTAATTTAGGCGTTTTTTTTTGCCTCTGCCATAGCCTTAAATTGTAATAACTGTATATTTGCTTATGAAGTTACGGTATTTCTTTTTAGTGTTGTTCACGAGTGCTAGTTGGGCACAAACAATTGATTCTACCAAGGCAACCCCGTATTTAGAAGATCAGATTTATTTGGGTTTGTCGTATATCAACTTGGTGAGTAATGCAGATGCGGTCAATGCAAATGGGTTCTCTAATAGTTTGACCTTTGGGTTTATTAAGGATTTTCCATTTACGCTACGAGGTAATTTAGCCATGGGTGTTGGATTGGGGTATGGGAGAAATACTTATTATCAGAACATTAAACTCCAAGAAATTGGCGGGGCAACTACCTTTGAAACAGTAGCAGATGCAAGTGAGTTTAAAAACAATAAATTTTCGGCACACCTTGTAGAATTACCCATTGAATTTCGATGGCGTACTTCTACCTATGATAAATATAAGTTTTGGCGTATCTATACGGGGCTAAAGTTTGGTTACGTATTCGCTTCCAATGCGAAATTTAAAGGAACCTCAGAAACCATAAATAGTAAGGGAATTAGTGCCATGAACAATTTTCAATACGGAGCTACCTTTTCTGCGGGCTACGGTACATGGACGTTCAATTTTTATTATGGGCTGTCTAAATTGTTTAAAAATGCGCAATTGCCGGATACAGATCCACTAAATTTGACGGACTTCCGCTTAGGATTAATTTTTTATATTTTGTAAGCTCGAAATGGTTAATCGCTTAACGATGGAGATAAAAGATGAGCAACTGACTGCATACGCCAATAATAAAGCCAAGAAGTATTTCTTTAGGTTGATGTGCCTTTAAAAATAATCTAGCGGTCGCTACGAGCCCTAAAACCACAAATAAGATCATTAAAATTAAGAGTACGTTTAGCTGAAAGGAAATGCTGATGGTGGTTAAAAAACCAATCAGACCTGCCAACCCTACCGTGTGCAGGCTCGTTTTTATTTTTAGAAAAAATAAGAAATAAATAATACCAAGCGCTAAGGCACAGCCGTAAAAAGAATAGGCCAAAAGGTTGGCTAATCCTGTTTGTAATAAAAGCCGGCCCAATAAAAAAGTGATAATGGCTACAAAAAGAACAGGAAACTTCCGTTCGTTGATTGTTTTTAACTCGAAATCTTCAATTAATTTTACCCTTTTTAAGATGTATAATAAAACAATAGGGAGAATGTAGGTCATTACGAATACAATGCCTAGGACCCGCGATGAAAATGCTTTACTTACTGCCACAGGAACTAAGATAAAATAGAGTAATGCGCTAGCAATTGGAATAATAACCGGATGAAAAATATAAGAAATGAACCGATAAAACTTCATGCTAAATTTCTTTGCGTAAACGAGCCACAGGGATGCTCAATTGTTCTCGGTATTTGGCCACCGTACGACGCGCAATAAGATAGCCTTTCTCTTTTAAAATAGCTGCTAATTTATCATCTGTAAGTGGTTTTTTCTTGCTTTCTTCCTTTATGACATTTTCGAGGATCTTTTTGATTTCTCTGGTTGAGACATCTTCTCCTTGATCATTCTTCATTGATTCTGAAAAGAAATCCTTAATGAGTTTCGTACCATACGGTGTATCTGCATACTTACTGTTGGCTACTCTAGAAACAGTAGATACATCCATATTGATTTTATCGGCAATATCCTTTAAAATCATAGGCTTTAATTTGCGTTCATCGCCCGTTAGAAAGTATTCTTTTTGATGATGTAAAATAGCGTTCATAGTTAACAATAAGGTCTGTTGCCGTTGCTTAATTGCATCAATAAACCATTTTGCACCATCTAATTTTTGCTTGATAAATAGGACGGCATCTTTTTGCGATTTCGTCTTTGTTTTTGAATTGGCATATCCGCGTAACAAGTTATTGTATTCATTAGAAATATGTAATTCAGGAGCATTTCTTGAATTTAGCGTTAAATCGAGCTCACCCTCCACAATTTTTATTGAAAAATCGGGCACTATTTGCTCTACAATTTTATTGTTATTGGCAAAGGAACCTCCGGGTTTGGGATTTAATTTTTCAATTTCTGAAATTGCCCCTTTTAATTCCTCTTCGGTTATATCAAATTTTTGCATTAATTTTTTGTAGTGCTTCTTTACAAAGTGATCAAAAGATTTGTCAAGGATTTTAATCGCTAAAATTCGCGATGGATTTTCCTCTTTTCTTCGAAGTTGAATTAATAGACACTCTTCTAAACTCTGTGCACCCACGCCAGCCGGATCTAAATCCTGTACCGCTTTGAGCATTTTTAACACTTCTTCTTCACTGGTATACACATTAGATGAAAAGGCTAAATCATCCACAATATCTTCAATAGAACGTCTAATATATCCACTATCGTCAATACTACCAATTAAAAACTCAGCCACTTGTCGTTCTTGCTCACTTAATCGAACTGTATTTAATTGGTTTTTGAGAAATTGATTAAAAGAGGTGCCACCCGCATAGGGAATGTTCTTGTCCTCATCATCAGCACTATAATTATTTGACTGCAATTTATAACTGGGCGTTTCGTCATCGCTGAGGTAGTCGTCAATATTGATGTCTGTTTCTATGGTTTCGGTTCCACTATCTTCATATTCATTTGACATGTCAGCATCTTCATCACTATTTTTGCCACTTTCTAAGGCTGGATTTTCTTCAATTTCTTGCTTCACTTTTTCTTCAAAGGCTTGCGTAGGCAATTGAATTAACTTCATCAACTGAATTTGTTGAGGAGATAACTTTTGAAGGAGTTTATATTGAAGATTTTGTTTTAGCATGTTTTTTATTAAAAATACGAAAAAGAATTGGATTAAAATTCAGCATTTTGTGGTGTTCTAGGAAACGGTATTACATCCCTAATATTACTCATTCCTGTGGTAAATTGCACCAAACGTTCAAAACCTAAACCGAACCCAGAATGTTCAGCGGTACCAAATTTACGTAAATCTAAATACCACCAGAGTTCTTTTTCATCAATATCTAGCGCTTTTATCTTTTCTTTAAGGACATCAAGTCGTTCTTCCCGTTGTGATCCTCCAACAATTTCTCCGATGCCTGGAAATAATACATCCATGGCTCTTACGGTTTTACCGTCTTCGTTTAAACGCATGTAAAACGCCTTGATATTTGCGGGGTAATCAAATAAAATTACCGGACATTTAAAGTGTTTTTCAACTAAAAATCGCTCGTGCTCACTTTGTAAATCAGCGCCCCATGCATCAATAGGAAATTGAAATTTTTTCTTTTTATTAGGTTTACAATTCCGTAAAATATCGATGGCTTCGGTATAGCTTACCCGTTTAAAATTATTGTCTACAACAAAGTTTAGTTTCTCTAAAAGTGACATTTCACTGCGCTCCAATTTTGGCTTAGCTTGTTCTTCTTTTACAAAACGTTCATTTAAAAAGGCCAAGTCGTCTTTACAGTGATCAAGAATATATTGAATCACATTTTTTATAAAATCTTCTGCCAAATCCATATTCCCATCCAGATCACAAAAGGCCATTTCGGGTTCAATCATCCAAAATTCGGCTAAATGCCTTGTAGTATTTGAATTTTCTGCTCTAAAAGTAGGGCCAAAAGTATAGACCTTGCTCAAACCCATGGCATAGGTTTCTGCTTCGAGTTGACCTGATACGGTGAGGTTAGTTTCTTTACCAAAAAAGTCTTGTTTGTAGTCTACACTACCATCCTCATTTTTAGGAGCTTCTGTTGGCAGGGTAGTTACTTTAAACATTTCGCCGGCCCCTTCAGCATCTGATCCGGTAATAATGGGGGCATGAAAGTTGAAAAATCCGTTTTCAGTAAAGTATTTATGTACCGCAAAAGAGAGCATAGCTCGTATGCGCATAACGGCACTAAAGGTGTTGGTGCGGACTCTTAGATGCGCATTTTCGCGTAAAAATTCAAGGCTGTGTTTTTTGGGTTGAATAGGGTATTCATCGGGATTAGAATCGCCGAGAATTTCAATGCGATCTACTTGTATTTCTACGTTTTGTCCTTTACCTTGACTTTCAACCAATGTACCGTTGATTGAAACAGCTGCCCCAGTAGTGATGCGTTTTAGCGTTTTTTCATCAGTGTTCTCGAAATCAACAACGCATTGTATATTGTGAATGGTAGAGCCATCGTTTACGGCAATAAATCGATTCGCTCTAAAGGTTCTTACCCATCCTTTAAGGGATACCTCATGAGTAAATTGCTTCGATTGTAAGAGTTCTAGTACAGTTTGTTGCATTTTGCTTAGAATTTATAGGATGCAAAGATAAGATTTGATGGGTGAATATACCTTAGATTTTACAGAATAATACTACAGGTCAAAACGAAATTTTTTGTGTGCTATTGCGAAGTGAGGCGACATTAATCCCAATCTATCTCAGATTAAATAAATACTGATGATTGCATTAACGAAATGATATTAAAAACGATCACTTATATATTTAGAAAAATAATCACCTCTATATTAGGATATTAGATGATAATTGTTTTATTTTAGAATGCGCTAGCATTTAAAATGATAATAAGGAAGGGGCATGAAAACCATCAAGGTACTATTTGTTGAAGACCAAGAATATTTGATCAACAATTATATCACGGCATTTTCACTCGTTAAAAAATACGAGGGAACTGCTGAATATGTTATCACTCACGTCAATACTGCTTTTGAGGCACAAGCATTATTGGAAAATTCTAGGGTAACTTCGCCATTTAATTTAGTCATATTAGACATTGGAGTAAGTCTTTTAGACAAAGAAAGTTCTCCTTCGAAGGAAGACATAGGACTTCAGCTTAGGAAAGAATTTCCAAATACAAAATTAATTATTTCTACCCTATTTAAAGATTACATTAAGGTGTGTCAATTAGAAGATAAATTTGATCCTGACGGAATTATTCTCTCTCGGGCCATTGAGGATTTGTCGGAAGTTGCTTTTGTTATTTATAAAGTGCTTCATTGCCCGCGGAATGCTAAAAATAGAAAATTAGCGATTCTGGGTCATAAAGTTACCAAACCTTATTTATTGACGAAATTTGATAGACAAACTTTATTTTATTTAAATGAAGGATTGACCCTGAAAGAATTGGCCGTGGAAGTTTCAACATCTGAAGTAGAGCTAAATAACAGCTTAGAGAATCTATTTGGTGCGTTTTACATTGAATCTCGAAGTATTCGTGATTTATTGCTAGTTGCAAAGTCAATGGGTTTCGTTTATGATGAATAATATAAATGGAAAAGAGATATATATGAAAAATTTGAACGTTTTGATCATAGAAGATCATCCGCTAATGATCGATTGCTATGTAAAAGCCCTGGCCATTGTCAAAGAAAAAATGGGGGGGGGTAAATCTCGAGATTAGTCAGGCTTTTGATACGTTTGAAGCTTATAGTCAATTAAAAATTGCAAAAGAAAATCCGCCATTAGATATAGTATTTTTAGATATTAGATTACCCAATATTGACCCGAGTAATAAACGATCAGGAGCAGATATTGGGATAAAATTGAGAAAAGAATTTCCTGAAACAAAAATAATCATAGGTACCTTTTATGACGATAGTTATAGAATAAATAACTTAATAGACAAAATAGATCCTGACGCCTTATTAATAAAGGGCGATATCAAGGGTTTAGAAAATATTGCTTCAGCAGTGCTTAGAACACTCAATAATAAACATTATTACAGCACCTCGGTAATTGAAATAATGAGAACCAGGGTTAAAAATCCGCATCTAGTGGATGCAATTGATAGACAAATTTTACATGAACTGTCTAATGGAGCTAGAATGAAGGAATTATTAGAGCAGATCCCCTTATCAAAATCTGGAATTGAAAAACGAATTCGTCAATTATGGGTGGCTTTTAACATTGAATCACATTGTTATAGGGAATTGGTGATTTGCGCAAAAGAAAAGGGTTTTATTTGAGGTAAGATTACATGCTTTTTATTAATTTAAATTGATTGAATTTAATGTTGTACTTAATATGCTTACTAGAAGTAAGTTGATAAAGAGGTTAAATTTTTTATATATTAATAACTTTGAATTAACAAAAAAATACGAGTTAAATCTAATATATAAATAAAATGAAAAAAACTATTTTTAATTTTGGGTTCTTCCTGTTATTTACCTTTATAGGAATTATTTCCTTTAGTCCTGAAAGTACTTTTGCAATGTCAGAAGTCGTGATGGACCTCCCATCTGAACATACTTGCTATGACGCTTATCAACCAGGTGATAAAGTCTTAATTGTTAATTGTAATGAATGTACGGCAGCGAAATGCGATTGGGGTAGACATAGATCAAAATGCACCAGAGAATGAATAAGAAGTTAACCAAATTTGTTTTTTTAACCTTTTTACTAATGGCGGGTTTATTATCCTTCCGCCCAGTTGATTCATTTGCGTTAAATATAAGCGAAATAAATTCTGAGCATACCTGTTATCCTAATCCTGAAATAGGAGGAAATTTCGTTTTGTTTCCATGCGATGATTGTATACAAAGAAAAATTTACCTCTATCACAATGAAGTAACTGAAAAATGCACTAAAAATTAAAATTAATGTCAATTATGAAAACACAAATCAAAAAATTATCTTTATTCTCCCTTATTATTATGATTTTATCATTTAATATAGCTGATTCGTATGCTGAGATGAATTATAATGAAATGGATGAAGTAACTTGTTATGATGTTATTGAACTAAAAGGAACTTTCCCAAAATACTTTTGTCTTGATTGTATTCAAAGACGTGTAAAATCATGGAGTGATGATAGTAAGTGTACTAAAAAGTAGATAAGTTAAATGGCTTTTAACTAACTGGCTTAGTGTTATATCTTACTAAAATAATTGTCCTAACTGTTTTGCGTCTTTAATTTATGAATAATCAAAATTGATTATCTTCTCAAAGATAAAATTATTGGAGCGACTTGATTGGACTTAATTTTGAAAACCTAAACTAAATTTTAAAAAAATGAAAAAAAAATATTTCTTCGCAATTTCAATTCTTTTAATGGGATTTTTTAGCATAAAATCTAATAAATTTTATGCTAAAAATGTAATCGATAACATCTCTGAACATACTTGTTATTTACATCCCGAAGCAGGAGGAAATTTCGTTTTGTTTCCATGCGATGATTGTGTCCAGAGAAAAATTTATCTCGCAGACGAATCACCAACCTCGAAATGCACAAAAAACTAAATTGAGCGTCTATTCAGGTAATAATTATTATTTCGGTTACTTATTTAACAGAAGACTGTTTTGATTAGTACTTGTAATGACCCGTTAAATAATATTTAATGCATATCAGCCCAATCGCAAATTTTTATTTGGAATTAGTTTTGTAGAGTTAAAAGTACCAGATTTAATAAAATTATAGATATGAAAAGTGTTGTACAATTACTGATCCTATTAATTTGTCTATCATGTCAAACGAACGACAAAAGTAAGACTGTTTTTATTAAATCAACAGATTTTAAAAAAGAGTATTCTTTAAATTACACTAGTAGTTTGGACTATATCAAACAATTGAATCCAAGTAAATTAATAGTGTCAGATAGTTTATTAATAGTTCAAGATTGGTTGGAAAATCCAAGAATCCATTTTTATAATAAATATACGCACAACAAAATAGCTGAATATGGTTTTATTGGTGATGGACCAGATGAGTACAAAAACCCTGAATTTAATGGACAGTTTTTTACTGAGGACAATTCTCTTTTTTTTCTATTATATGAGTTTGGTTATGGACTTTTTTATAAAATTGATGCCAATGCGGTTTTTGATCATAAACCAACGGCTAGAAAAAATAAATTTTTTTTGAATCCAGAAATTAGAGACGCGGATAATCTTTTTTTAAAAGCAAATAATATTATTGGAGAAGCAGTATTTAATAATGATATAAAATACTTTAATTATAGTTTAGACCAAAATTCATTTAAAAAATTAGGAGTTAATTCTGAGAGTGAGTTTCTAATGAAAGTGCCAACTGAAGATAAAAAGAACATAGATAGATCACTCTTACATTATTCAGAAAAGAATGATAAAATGGTTGCTGGATATGTATTGTATAATAAGATAATTATCATGAATTCCGAAATGGTAGAAATTAAAACAATTATATATGGGGAAAATGAAAATACGCCTAATTCAATTTCACCAGGGTCTAGAGAAAATATAAGGTATTTTGATATGCCCTACGCTGGGGATAAATATATTTATATTGCACACTTCGGGAAAAAGCTTACTGTTGAAAACGAATATGATAAAGAAATTCTTATTTTTGATTATGACGGTAACGCCGTGGCAAAACTTCAATTAAATACTCCGCTAGAATCTTTTACTGTTGACGAAATGGAAAGGAAGTTGTACGTAGCATCTGGTTCGGAGGAACAAATCTTTTTTATATATGATTTGCCAGAACTTTAAATACAATTCAAAATATTTAATTAAATGAAAAAAATTATACTTTACTGTATTGTAGGCTTATTGTGTTTTGGGATTGGTTGGTCGATTAAATATTTTGACCTTCTTTCTTATTTTAGTAGTACATCGGAAATTAATTTAATAAGTGAAAAATTAAAGGACTTTGGAGATATATCCAAGGGAAGTACAGCTTCTTATTATTTTAAATTTGAAAATGCAGGGAAAGGGGATTTAATTATTGAAAATGTAGATACAAGATGTGGATGCACCGTGTCAGGATGGAATAAAAATCCGATTAAACCAGGTCAAAAAGACAGCATATTAGTTGACTATGATACTAATATTTTAGGCCCTTTTAATAGAACAATTTTAATCTATTCGAATGACAATCACGTTCCATTAAATGTTTATATCCGAGGATTTGTACAAGATTCAGTAAATTAAATTTTAACATATTAAGGTTTTAATTTATCAACCCCATCAAATACTTCCCATACCCACTTTTCAACAAGGGCGTAGCAATTTCGCGTAACTGGTCTTTATCAATAAAGCCTTTGTGGTAGGCAATTTCTTCGATACAACCAATTTTTAGGCCTTGTCGTTCTTCTATAACCTGCACGTATTGTTGTGCCTGCATCAAAGATTGAAAAGTGCCCGTATCTAACCAAGCAGTACCTCTATTTAAGATACTAACTTGTAATTTTCCCTGAGCCAAATACGCTTTGTTCACATCGGTAATTTCATATTCTCCACGAGCGGAAGGGCGTAAGTTTTTTGCAATTTCTACCACTGAATTATCGTAGAAATAGATGCCCGGAACGGCGTAATTAGATTTTGGATGTTCAGGTTTTTCTTCTATGGAAATGGCCTTATTGTTTTCATCAAATTCAACTACTCCATAGCGTTCAGGATCATTTACATGATAGGCAAAAACCACACCTCCTTCGGGGTTGGCTGAATTTAATAATACACGGTGCAAATTGGTTCCATAAAAAATATTATCTCCCAAAACCAAGGCAACCGCATCATCTCCAATAAATTCTTCCCCAATGACAAAGGCCTGTGCCAAGCCATTAGGCACTTCCTGTACGGCATATTCAAAAGTACATCCTAAGCGTCTTCCATCACCTAAGAGTCGTTCAAATAAAGGCAGGTCATGCGGTGTAGAAATGATTAAAATATCTTTGATTCCCGCAAGCATAAGGGTCGACAAAGGATAGTAAATCATTGGCTTGTCGTAAATGGGCATTAATTGCTTGCTAATGGCTAGGGTTAATGGGTGTAATCGTGTGCCGCTTCCTCCGGCTAAAATGATTCCTTTCATAGGTGTTAATTTTCTAAGTTATCAATTTCTTCGTCTATTTCTTTTTCTTTTGGAATCAGTTGAATAGCAGGCTTTTTAAAGACCTTTTTATTTGCAATTCGCTGCTCCAACGATAATAATAACGAAGGTAGAAGCAAAAGATTTGATACCATGGCAAATAATAGCGTTACCG
>Ga0209344_10000848_pt1 | contig 46026 bp, 40 predicted proteins | sample Cruoilmetagenom6_FD_187293 | JGI IMG/M metagenome (GOLD analysis project Ga0209344, IMG submission 187293) | Oil polluted marine microbial communities from Coal Oil Point, Santa Barbara, California, USA - Santa Barbara Oil Seep Sample 6 (SPAdes)... | ecosystem: Environmental > Aquatic > Marine... | reverse complement strand
GCTCTTAACGACTGCAGCTCCGGGTGGTTTGGTATCACCGCCTGATCGGCGAAACCGAGGGGCCTGCCCTCATCACGGATACAGCATGTACAGCGACGTACGACTGTCGCTTTCCTTCTTGGCACACCGACAACTAGCTTGATAATCATTGTTATGAGCCAGGGTTCCTGCATATTGAGATCAAATATTTGTCGCAGATGCCCGATTCTACGCAGCGACGTTATCTGTTTGTCGCCATTGACCGCGCAATACGGTAAGTATATTTCCGTGTTTGCCGCAACCAGGCTGAATTCAGCAGCACCGACATCTTGCGTCGACTGGTACAGGTCGCACTGGTGAAGTACAAAATATTCTAACGGGCAACGGGAGTCTATTTTTGCGCCTATGTAGAGCCACTTTTATTTCATGTGGTGGGGCGGTTAATATCTGATTGGTGCCTCTAAAAATTCAATTTTGCGAGCAGCCGCTTCGCAGCTTACCTGCTTACCCCGTTGCTAGGCAAGGTGAGGCGCGAATAATAAATTTTGGCGCGGCATATGGTTCATATGTAAATGATAATTTTTTAGAGTAACGCAGTATTGTGACGACAGTTAGATTTTTAGAGGTGCCCTGATATGACTTGGGTCTTCATTTTACTGCTATGGGTTCACTTCTACCTGCCCGCTCTGACACGATAAAATTGACGATAGAATCATACAAGTAACTGAATTAAAATGGGCTGATCATGATGGCGTAGTTCTGATTTATTTGCATGTTGGCGAGGTTTTAATGATATTTCGTTATGACCCCGTCATCTCCTAAAAAGCGCCTTGTTCTTGCCGTCGTATCACAAATTCGTATGGGGAATTCAATTGATCAAAAAGAGGGCCGCGAGTCCAAGGAAAATGAAAAAGCCACCGCTGTCGGTAATAGCGGTAAGCAATACACTAGAACCGATGGCCGGGTCACGCCCCATACGTTGCATGAACAGCGGTATTAACAAACCAGCCAATGCGCCAAGGACTAGATTGAGCACCATGGCACCAGTCAAAATTACACCAAGCAGCACGCTCTTATAAAGGAAGTAAGCGAACAATCCGGCTATACCACCCCAAATTAAGCCGTTTAGTCCTCCGATGGTGAGTTCCTTACCAATTAACCGGCCTGTATTAGATTGGTTAAGTTGCCCCAGCGCCAGCGAGCGGATGATAATTGTGGCGGTCTGGTTTGCCGAGTTGCCAGCAACGCCTGCCACGATAGGCATTAGTGTCGCGAGCGCGACAAGTTTTTCGATGGTGTTTTCGAATTCGCTTATCACGCGTGAGGCAAAGAATGCAGTACAAAGATTGAGCGCTAGCCACATCCAGCGATTTTTTACACTCTTCCATACCGAAGCAAAAATATCTTCTTCTTCGCGCAAACCGGCCGTATTCAAAATGTCGCTTTCTGATTCTGAACGTATATAGTCTATTACCGAGTTCACGGTAACGCGGCCAACCAGCTTTCCATCTTCATCTACCACGGGTGCAGAAACTAAGTCATAACGTTCAAATGACTGTGCCGCTTGCTCCGCCTTGTCATCCGAATGTAATTTGATGGTACGCGTTAGCATCAGTTCGCTAACGGGCAGTTCTGGTTCGTTCACCAGCAAGCGATTAAGTGGCAACACACCCTTAAAAATGTCATTTCTATCCACCACAAATAGTTGATCAGTATGATCTGGCATCTCGTCGAAACGGCGCAGATAACGCGACACGACTTCCAGAGTGACATCCTCGCGGATTGTCACCATATCGAAATCCATCAGTGCGCCTACAGCATCTTCCGGATAGGACATCGCCGCGCGCAATTGCTCGCGCTTTTCAATGGCGAGAGACTTAAATACATCACGCATCACCGCATGTGGCAAATCATGCGCCAAATCGGCGATCTCGTCAGTATCAAGCTGCTCTGCAGCCTCGCGCAGTTCCTCGGAACTCATGGTGGCAATCAATGATTCACGAACTGAATCGGAAACTTCGATCAAGATTTCGCCGTCACAATCGACATTAACCAGATCCCATACCAGCAAGCGCTGCTCGATGGGTAGCGCCTCCAAGATAAAGGCGATGTCAGAGGAATGCAGTTTGTCCAGCTTATTTTGCAGTTCGGCTAGGTGCTGCTTGTGCAGTATATTTCCCAACAACTCGTGACGTTTTTGGCGTGGCATTTCCTGCTTATGTGCCAGCATTTCGACCAGAGCGTGCTTATCAAGCAGGCTTTGTACCTGATGTAGATGTTCCTGTACGTTTTCGGTGTAATGATGTTCGCGGTTTTGGGTCATGATGCGCTATATTAAAGTCTGCGACTATTGTAAAGAGGTTGGATGACGGATGTGTGAATAATATCGGCTGTACTATGTGCATGCTACCAATCTGAACTTGGTAAATTAAAGCGAACATAACCAAAGTAATCGAAGCTATGCGTCATTACATTGTCGCCAAGTGCTACTTTCAATTCGGTTACATTTCGCTTTCAGTATGCTTTAGTTACGTTTGACACTGCGGTATTAATCTTAACCAAACGTTGGTGTCCATTTTTTTCATCTTATCTCAGGATACTGGCGTTAAAAAAGTCGAACACTCTCAGCATTATTTGAGCTGCAGTATTTGCACGGACAAACTCCTTTTTCTGTAAACATCAATACTTCGTCCAATATATTTAGGAGCACTTTACCTTGATCGATTTAGTGAGAAAGTGGAGGAATCCCGCCGCCATGTTTTTTTGATGTCGCGTGGTATTGTGCGTTGGATCTCAGGGTAATGACCGGTATATGTGCCGTGGCCGGGTCGGCACGCAAGAGTTTCAGGACTTTGAAGCCGCTGTGATGCTGGACGGATTGATGTCCGTCGGAATTACGTCCGAGTTGGATGCGCGTGCAATCTCGCTGCCGTTATCTCCGATCACTTCTACCAGCAGAATAATGTCGGGGTAGCACGCGATGACTTTCTCAACCAATTTCAAGTCCGACAGGCTGCTAGAGTAGGGTGCACAGCTTCGCTCTGTAACACACAAGCGGTTGGGCCAATACCGTTGTTTCGCCCCTTCCATGGATAGGAGTGGCTTGGCAACCGAGATGATTTTGAACCAGTACATGCTTTCCACACCGATGGTGCTTTCCACGTCGATTTAACTACGCGGAAACCTGACTGATTTCGCGTTCTGTAAATGTCTCGTATATACTTATTTTGAGTATATTTGTTGCGTGTATTTTGGATTCCGTTGTGGCTGTGTGTTTCGTTTGTAATCAATATATTGAGTTACATAATATTTATTTAAATGAAAGTTTATATTAAAATATCAACGATTATTAAAATTAAATCAATATGTTGTATTTCAGAGTGAGCGCTAATTAGGTAGTATTGTGCCTGTAGCGTATCGTCTAGTTAGCGCACGAAATAGGGTACTGAATCAAACATGAAAATTCACGAATATCAGGCCAAGGAACTCCTCCGTCAGTATGGCGTGTCGACCCCACACGGATCGGTGTGCTTCAGTGTGGATGAGGCCATTGCCGTCGCGCAGCAGTTGGGTGGCTCAATGTGGGTGGTGAAGGCGCAGATTCATGCCGGTGGACGTGGCCAAGGTGGTGGAGTTAAGGTAGCAAGGTCGGTGCCGGATGTTGACATGCATGCTGCAAAGATTCTTGGCATGACGTTGGTTACGCACCAGACTAATGTCGATGGACAGTTGGTTAGACGTTTGCTAATTGAGGAGGGTGTGCAGATTGTTAAAGAGTATTACGTAGGGATGGTAATAGATCGTAGCAAGCAGTGTGTCGTGCTTATGGCCAGTAGTGAGGGAGGAATGGAAATTGAGACAGTCGCTGCGCATTCGCCTGAGAAAATTCACAAGGTGTGGATTAACCCTTCTACAGGGCTGATTGATGCTGAGGCAGACACTGTGGCACGGCTGATTGGCATCCCGAATGCAGCGCTTGCTCAGGCGCGAGCCTGTTTGAAAGGCTTGTACCAGGCATTCGTGGAAAAAGATGCAATACTTGCGGAGATCAATCCGCTGGTGCTGACGGTGGATCAGAATTTACTGGCGCTGGATGCGAAAATTAATTTCGATAGTAATGCGCTATTTCGTCATCCAGAAATTGTGGCATTACGCGATCTGGATGAAGAAGATCCAGCCGAAGTTGAAGCTTCAGAATTCGGCCTTAGCTATATTTCACTGGATGGCAACATCGGTTGCCTGGTGAATGGTGCCGGGCTAGCCATGGCGACTATGGATATCATCAAGCTGTATGGCGGCCTACCAGCGAATTTTCTTGACGTAGGTGGTGGTGCCAGCAAGGAAAAAGTGACTGAAGCGTTCAAATTGATGTTGAGAAATCCGAAGTTGCGCGCAATTTTGGTAAATATTTTCGGCGGAATTATGAAGTGTGATGTGATTGCCGAAGGCGTGGTTGCAGCGGCGCGCGAAGTGCATTTGAAAGCGCCATTAGTGGTACGTCTGGAAGGCACTAACGTTGATCTCGGAAAAAAAATTCTGGCTGAATCTGGCTTGCCAATCATTTCTGCCGGTGACATGGCAGATGCGGCAGCAAAGGTTGTTGCTGCGGCAAAGGGGGCATATGTCCATTCTTATTAACAAAGATACGAAAGTAATGACACAAGGTATGACTGGTAAGGTCGGCCAGTTTCATACTTTGCATTGTAAAAATTATGCAAATGGAGCGAATTGTTTTGTCGCAGGAGTGACGCCCGGCAAGGCTGGACAAAGCTATGAGAGCATTCCGATATTCAACAGTGTAATGGAAGCGAGTGCGCAAACCGGAGCCACGGTCTCAGTGATTTATGTGCCACCTCCCTTTGCGGCTGCGGCGATTGATGAGGCGGTGGAAGCAGGGCTAGAGTTGGTGATCTGTATCACAGAAGGCATTCCCGAGCATGACATGCTACGCACTCGTTACAAAATGCAGGGCAAGAAGACGCTGCTGATAGGTCCGAATTGTCCAGGACTGATTACACCGGACGAAATAAAAATTGGCATTATGCCTGGGCATATTCACCGTAAGGGACGTATTGGAGTGGTGTCGCGCTCGGGAACGCTGACTTATGAGGCGGTCTGGCAGTTGACCGAGCTAGGCTTCGGGCAATCGTCCTGTGTCGGAATAGGCGGCGATCCGATCAATGGCATGAAGCACTTGCAGGTAATGAAATTGTTTAACGATGACCCAGAGACTGATGCTGTCGTGATGGTGGGCGAAATTGGTGGTAGTGATGAAGAGGAATGTGCGCGCTGGATTAAGAGCAATATGCAAAAGCCCGTGGTTGGCTTCATTGCTGGGCTTACCGCGCCGCCCGGTAAGCGTATGGGGCATGCTGGTGCAATTATTTCTGGGGGGCAGGGCGGTGCCGAGGACAAGCTGTCAGTGATGGAAGCATGTGGTATACACGTCACACGTAACCCGGCTGAAATGGGCAAAGTTATGAAACAAGTTTTAAAAGGGTAAGCCTCTGATAATGGATATGTTATCCATTTCGAAATTTTTTGTGCCTTTATAAAATAATCGCTCCTGATTTGTTATTTTTACAGGGTAGTTTAAGAAGCTACGATGCTCATGTAGCTTGCCTCACAAACAAACTGATCAATCTTTCTCTGCAAGCTGGAATCTGTCACTTACAAAAAAAGGAAGAAGAATGATTTTAGTAACAGGTGGAACCGGCTATATCGGCTCGCATACGGTTGTTGAGCTGATGCTGGCTGGATTCGAGATTTTGATTGTTGACAATTTTAGTAACAGTAAGGCAACGGTTCTTGATCGTATTGAACGTATTGTTAGACGTCGGCCGGGATTTGTTGAGGCTGATATTCGTGATCGGCAAGCGATGCAGGCACTGTTTGCACGACATAATTTTGATGCGGTAATTCATTTTGCAGGTTTGAAAGCGGTAGGGGAATCCGTGGCACAACCGTTACTCTACTATGACAATAACGTCTATGGCAGTTTGGTGTTGTTTGAGACTATGGCCGAGGCACAGATAAAAACGCTTGTTTTTTCTTCTTCTGCCACAGTTTACGGTGATCCTGCTACAGTTCCAATTTTGGAGAATTTTCCGCTTGGTGCGACCAATCCATATGGTAGAAGTAAGTTGATGGTCGAGGAAATGCTCCGTGATCTTGCGATAGCTGATCCATCATGGAAAATTGCCTTACTTCGTTATTTTAATCCTGTGGGTGCGCATGAAAGCGGTTTTATTGGCGAGGATCCCACTGATATTCCGAATAACCTGCTTCCTTACATTGCTCAAGTGGCTCATGGTCAACGTGAGGTGTTGTCGATTTATGGGGATGACTATCCAACCATTGATGGCACAGGTATGAGAGATTATATTCATGTTGTTGATCTTGCCATTGGTCATGTCAAGACCCTAGAAAAGCTGGCTAATCAGACTGGGGTGGCGACCTATAATTTGGGCACGGGGCGAAGTAATAGCGTCTTGGAGATGGTACGCGCTTTCGAGCAAGCCAGTGGGCAGAACATACCCTATAAAATAGTAGGGCGTCGCCAAGGGGATATCGCTACATGTTACGCAGACGCTACGCTGGCAGAGCGCGAGCTGGGATGGAGAGCTGAGCGAAGTATAGAGCAGATGTGTACTGACTCGTGGAGATGGCAATCATTAGGGAATCTCGATAAATCCTAAATTTACCCTCTCGTTTTCGATACTCTTTGCTGCATCGAACACCTCCGTTTCAAGATTAACGAAACGTTGGTGTCCAACCTTTCAGCTTACAACAATATCGCGGATTGCTTATGTAAATATTATCAGGCGACTTGTTTTTCGCGGATCTCATCCAGCGTTTTGCAGTCTATGCACAGCGTGGCGGTCGGTCGCGCTTCTAAGCGATTCAGTCCAATTTCTATGCCACAATTTTCACAATATCCATAATCTCCGCTATTTATTTTAGCCAATATTTCGTTGATCTTCTTGATCAGTTTGCTTTCACGATCACGATTACGCAATTCTAACGTCATTTCTGATTCTTGACTTGCGCGATCATTCGGATCGGCAAACACAGTGGCATCATCCTGCATGGAGTGTACCGTACGGTCAATTTCTTCACCTAGCCCAAGCTTGATGCTGTTCAGAATGTTGCGAAAATGATCCAGTTGCTTAGGGTTCATATAAGTTTCCCCCTTCTTGGTTTTGTACGGGGTAAAGGGCTTTGCGGGTTGTGCCGACATCAGATATCTCCAGAAACATACAAACAAAATTTAAAAATGCGCTTTAATACCAGAAATACAGCGCTATTGCAACTAAATTCGCCACTCTCACTGCATGAATAAACGACTGAAAGCCTAGTTAAATAACCAATAACAGCCTGTAAAGGATACCTCTCAATTGAGTCAGGTTTTCCGAGTTATTACGAAGTAATATCCCAGCTGAATTACTTCGTTCATAACTTAAAATAATGCATAGTTACAAAATATTTAAGCCGGATCTTGAGGCTCAATGTTAAATAGGGTAATTACAAGATTAAAACCCCCTGATTTCTAAGCATGGATATCAATAAAATAAGTGGCAGTCCGATTAGAGCGGTAGGATCGTTACCTTCCATCCGACTAATAAGTGCGATGCCCAAACCTTCTGATTTCGCACTACCTGCACAGTGATAAGGCTGCTCTTTGCGTAAATAAGATTCGATCTCGTCATCGCTGAAATTGCGAAAGCTTACGCAATTTGTCGCAATTTCAGTTTGAGTTTCGTCATTACGCGCATTCAACAGGGTCAGTGCAGTATAAAAATTCACGCTGTGCCCACGCATAGTACGCAATTGGCGCACAGCATTTTCATGCGTAAGCGGTTTGCCGAGTTGTTGCTCACCCAATAATGCGACTTGATCTGACCCTATTATTAACGCATCTGGGTAAAGGGGTGCCACTGCGCGCGCCTTTTCTCGCGAAAGTCGCCATGCGACTTGTTTAGCACTTTCACCAGGTAAAGCAGTTTCGTCTATGTCAGGGGCAGCAATTTGAAATGGGATTTTCAGGCGTCCCAATAGCTCACTGCGATAAATCGATGTAGAAGCGAGAATAAGCGGCTGACGATTCAAAAATTCTCCTTGGTGGAGGCCTTTCTAATATGAGAAGTACTCCTGCAAAAATTCGATTATAACCCGCGCAGCATGTTATCACTATCTGCTAAGGCATTGCAGAGTGACGGATGGCTTCAGGTTTCTTGCAGCCGAGAGATTTTTGAGGAGGTTTGTCGAAAGTAAAAAATTAGCGGCGAATCGGAATGAATGCGCATCCTGCCACGCATTTGTGGGGCATTGTCGGCATTCTGTAAGAAACACTCGAAATAAAGTGCCGTCGATTTTTAGGCAAAATCATAGGGGCACAAAAATCGTGCCCCTATGATTTTATGCTATACACCCACTCACAAAATACAAGCAGACGGCGTACATTTCACAACACTTACATAGGAAACTAGAAATTCATTGATCCATACAACCAGAACTTATCAATATCAGGAGTGCCAGAACTAGCGGTATAAGTTGATTTTGCATTAAAGAATGCAGCTCTGGTTCCGATGGAATAAGTCTTGTTAAACGCTTTCTCCGCGATTAAATCTATTTCTGTTCCATATTTGCTATTGCCACTATCCGCTCTGAAGTCATGATAGTCGGCACCTAAAACAACGCCGTATAATTCTGTCCTTGCAGATACGTAAATATCTTGAAGGCCTTTGCCTGGTGTTACGAGAAACTGATCAGCCCATCCATTATGTGCAAATAAGGTAGCTAATGGTGTCTGGACCGATCGTCCATTATCGCTACCGAGTAATTCATAGCCTACTTTGAATGTGGCAACATTGACATCTACGCCACCCTCTAGGAGATAGTAGTCAGCACGATAGTTATTGGGGTTGTTTTTATAGTCACTCTGACTCGCATATTCTGCTGTATATAGAACCTTATACCCACCTATTGGAGCATCGCCTTTAAGCCTGAGGCCTAATGTTTTCGTTGAGTTAGCCAGACCAAAGCCTGCGGCAGAGGAATCATAATCCAGGAAATAACCATAAGCAGTGATATCAGCAAAGCCTAACCCCGAGTATTTTACGTTAATGAGGGGGGACTGCATGTGATGGTTGCCGACAGGGCTGTTGTTACCGAACACACGGTTGGCATTGGTAATATAAGCTGCCGAGACTGTTGTGTCTGGGAGTGTTTGGTTGACAGCTGTATAGCCATCATAAGATTGATGGTTTTGACGCCAAACGACATTACCAATCCAACGATGGTTGTCATATGTAATTTCCTGACGACCAAGCTTTAATTTTGTTTGAGGCAAGCCACTGTAACTTATGTAGGCTTCATTGAGTTCAGTGACATCAGGATCGGCAACAACAGAATAATTAGTTCTGCCATTTATTGTGCTGTTGAAAGCATTGTTGCCTGTGATATGTTCCATTTCAACTTTAGCACCGAATCCCATAAACTCTGCTGTCTCATAGCCCAAACGTAACCGGATAGTTGAAGCATTTGCGGTTTTCAGATTATTCTTTTGGTTAACATTTTCATAGCGGTATTGCAAATTGGCAGTAACTTTACCACCCGTTACGGCTTCAGTGAAACTGTCTGCTGAATATGCTTCAGGAGCCAGAGTTAGTAATGCCAGTGGGGTAATGACTAATGACATTTGCTGCAATAATGTTTTATTTTTGAGCTTCATTATGGTTGCCTCCCTAAAATGTTATAGTGTTTATTTAATTAGAAACCTTCTAAGTTGTCACTGTTGCATGTTTTTGGTATGTCAATTTCAATTGGTCTAATCAAACTTCTCAAGTTTTAACTGAAGCTACAAAAAATAAATTAAATATATAACAATTTGAATTATATGGAAATTTATAAAATTACAAACAATCCATCGTAGCTTAGCGTGAGACAGTATATATTGTTAATATGGCTAATTGTTCTTAAATTTGATAAGAGTAAAACAAAAAATTAGAGGGAAGTTTATTTTTGAGTCGCTCAAGGTGTTTCTTGAACTACCTCAAAATCGTGCGTAATGTCCGCCGTCTTGTTTAGCATAATGGAGGCTGAGCAGTATTTTTCCGCAGAGAGCTGGATGGCGCGACCGACTTGTTCGAGCTTGAGGTCTTTACCAGTCACGATAAAGTGAAAGTGGATCTTGGTAAATACCTTGGGGTCATCAACAGCACGTTCGGCTTCGATTTTCACCTCACAATTGGTCACTTGCTGGCGGCTTTTCTTAAGGATGTGCATGACGTCGTAAGTTGTGCAGCCACCCGTGCCGAGCAGCACAAGCTCCATTGGGCGCGGCCCAAGATTTCGACCTCCGCCTTCGGGAGGGCCGTCCATCAGAATGGCATGACCGCTTTCAGTTTCGCCTAAGAAGGAAACCTGCTCTACCCATTTGATACACGCTTTCATATCGCTATTACCTTTTTATAAGTTCTCAGTTCAACGTCACCATTTTCGTAGGTCAGAACTTAACAAGTATTTTAGGTTGTTCCTTAAATATTCGTCATATTCATAACCGATACCATAGCAGCCTTCTGCATGATATAAAACTGGTAGTGTGCCCCTCGTTAAAAGGCGAAAGGTCAGGAGAGATTTTAGTCGTTTGCAATGCTTTAAGAAAAGAACTTATAAATTCAGGTTGTGGAACAGGGTGATATTTTGGTAGAATCCTGCCCTTAATTTTTGTTGAAGGTGGTTTGTTTATGACGACAGTGCGTGTTAAGGAAAATGAGCCGTTTGAAGTGGCTATGCGCCGTTTCAAGCGATCAGTGGAAAAGACTGGTTTGTTAACTGAATTACGCGCTCGCGAATTCTATGAAAAGCCTACTGCGGAACGTAAACGCAAGCTGGCTGCTGCCGTGAAACGTCATTACAAGCGCCTGCGAGGCCAAGTACTACCGCCAAAGCTATTTTGATCCTCAAACTGTTAGCGGCTACGCGTTAATGCGGAGCCTGCTGTTGAATTTCCCGCGAGATAGTACTCAATATGAATTTGACGCAGCAAATTAGAGAAGATATGAAGACGGCCATGCGCGCCAAGGACACCGTGCGCCTTGGCGCTATACGCTTGTTGCTAGCCGCAATCAAACAACGCGAGGTCGATGAGCGCATCGAGTTATCAGATTCCGACGTAATTGCAGTCATCAATAAAATGATCAAGCAACGGCGCGATTCCATTGCCCAGTTCGAAGCAGCAGCTAGGCAAGAGTTGGCCGACATCGAGAAGTTTGAAATCAGTATATTGCAGATATACATGCCGCAGCCGATGACTGAAGCCGAAGTGGAAATTGCAGTCAACAATGCTATTGCTAATAGCGGTGTTCAGAGCGCCCAAGAAATGGGTAAGGTGATTGCGTTGCTCAGGACGGAACTGGCAGGTCGAGCAGATATGAGCCAGGTCTCTGCGCTTGTGAAGGCGCGTTTATCTTAAGGTATTGTAAATTAAACGCTTAAAGTATTGCTTACTTTAAGTAACGCGAATACATGTTGAATTCGCACCATAAAGTTATAGTCCACTACCTAATATCTACATTCAATTGGCTTATCATAAGATGGTAGCTGCAGCGAAACTGAATCTGTCTCGAATTACGTATTAATCCACAATTACATACTTCTCAGTGTACATAACGCATTGGTAAAATGCGAGGCGGAGCTAGGATGATTCCAAAAAACTTCATTCATGATTTGCTCAACCGTCTCGACATTGTGGATGTCATTGAGCGTTACGTTCCGCTTAAAAAAGCAGGCGCTAATTATGTTGCCTGCTGTCCTTTTCATAACGAAAAATCTCCATCATTTACCGTCAGCCAAAGCAAACAATTTTATCATTGCTTTGGTTGTGGCGCGCATGGTACGGCTATTGGGTTTGTCATGGAGCATGGTGGGTTGGGTTTTGTTGATGCTGTGGAAGAATTGGCGCGTAATGCTGGCGTGACGGTGCCGAGCGAAACGCCTATGCCGGAACAAGCGCAGGAATATAAGCTTTCATCTGATTTGTACGAAATAATGCTGTCTGCAACACGTTATTATCGCGATCAGCTCAAACTGTCGTCACCCGCAATCGACTATCTCAAGCGCCGCGGCTTAAGTGGCGAAATAGCGTTACGATTTGGCATTGGCTATGCACCGGAGGGCTGGCAAAATTTGGGAAATGTCTTTGCTAACTATCAGGACAGTAGCCTCTTAAAGACTGGTCTTGTAATAGAAAACGAGGATGGTAAACGGTATGACCGTTTTCGCGACCGTATCATGTTTCCCATTGTGAATATGCGCAGCCAAGTGATCGGCTTTGGTGGGCGAGTGCTGAATTCGGGTGACCCCAAGTACCTGAACTCGCCGGAGACCGCGCTATTTGAAAAAGGACGTGAGTTATATGGGCTGTTCCAAGCGTTGAAAGCAATACGCACCAGACGACAGGTGTTGGTAGTAGAAGGCTATATGGATGTGGTAGCGCTTGCCCAGCATGGCATTGAATACGCCGTCGCCACATTGGGAACGGCGACTACGCCCTACCATGTGCAAAAAATGCTGCGCTTGACCGATAAAGTGATGTTCTGTTTTGATGGCGATGCAGCTGGGCAGCGTGCGGCGTGGCGCGCGATGGAGAATGCACTGCCACAACTGGTAGATGGTAAGCATATCGGATTCCTGTTTTTGCCTTCGCGACATGATCCTGATAGCTTTGTGCGAGAGCATGGAACATTGGCATTTGAGCAGTTACTGCAAGAGGCTTTGCCGCTGTCTAGTTATGTGCTGCGTGAATTATCCGCGAAAGTTAACCTGCATACCCAAGAAGGGCGCACTGCTTTATTGCAGCACGCCAAGCCTTTGCTGACAGTTATTTCTGCGCCCACTACTGCGCTTTTGCTGCGTAAGGAAATAGCAGCGCTGGCGGGGATTACTCAAGCGGAATTGGAAGCGCTATATGCGATCAAACCTATAGGTGCTTCGCCACTTCGCGCGCCACAAAAAGCGGCGCGCCCTGTGACATCGAACTTGCGCGTGTTACTGCGTTGTTTATTATTTCAACCTGATCTGGCGCGAGAGGTGCCAGAGAGTTGGATGGCCGTGGGGGCGGAAGCCGCAGCGATTACTGCGCTAGCCGAGTGGTCGCGCTCGCAAGAAGGCGCGATAAGCAGTGCAGCCATGATCCAGAATTTTCAAGGCACGGAGCATGAGTTATTATTGGCAGCAGAGCAAGCTGAAATTATGCAATGGGGCGAAACTTTTGATGTGGTAGCAGAGTTCCAAGACGTATTAACCAGATTACGCAATGAACAACGCAAACAGAAATTGCAGGCTTTACATGTAAAAATGCATGGCACAGGGATGAGCGGTTTAAACGAACAAGAACGATCGCTTTATTTGCAACTATTACAACGCAGTGAGCTTAAATAGAAGATATGGCGAAATTGGTGCGAGGAAATTTTTTTCAAAATCGGGTATAATTCGCTCCCTTTTCAAACGCATTGTTTTAACCTGCAATGTTTTAACTCATTTAATTAAATGGGAATCCATCGAATATGGCAACTCAGCAAGACAAAAAAACACCTAATTCAGCCAAACAGGCATCAATTGGAAAGCAAACTGTTGACTCTGTAGAGCTCTTGCAGGATGTTGAGGCACGGCGCACGCGCCTGAAGGCGTTGATTATTCTGGGCAAAGAGCGCGGCTATCTGACTTCTGGCGAAATCAATGATCATCTGCCAGAAATGTTGGAAGCCGAGCAGATCGAAGGCGTTGTCAGCATGATCAACGACATGGGTATTACCGTGTGCGACGAGGCTCCCGATGCTGAAAATCAAATCATGTCGGACGCGCCACCTGTGGTGGCCGACGAAGATGCGGTGGAAGCTGCTGAGGCAGCGCTTTCTACAGTAGACTCGGAATTTGGCCGTACCACTGACCCGGTGCGCATGTATATGCGCGAAATGGGTATAGTGGGCTTACTCACGCGCGAAGATGAAATCGTCATTGCCAAACGTATTGAGGAAGGCCTGAAGCACATGATTCAGGCGATTTCTGCCTGTCCAACCACTATTGCCGAAATTCTTGCGCTAGTTGATAAAGTTACTCGCGAAGAATTGCGTATTGACGAGGTTGTCGATGGTTTCATTGAGTCTGAAGCCGAGACTATAGTCACTGAAGAGAAGCCTAGTGATGAAGAGAAGCCTAGCGATGAAGATAAGCCTGGCGATGAAGCCATGGAGGATGACGAAGAGGATGTAGAAGATACTGAGGCTATTGCCGCAGCCAATCTGGCCAAACTCAAGGTTGATGCGCTTGAACGTTTCGCAACCATTCGCGAGCACTTTATCAAGATCGGCAAAGCTTATGAAAAGCATGGTTACCGAAGCGCACAGTATAACAAGCTGCAGGAACAGATTACCAATGAGCTCACGCAATTCCGTTTTTCTGCCAAGCAGGTAGATGCACTTTGCGACACTATGCGACATTTGGTGGAAGAAGTGCGCAGCCATGAGCGTATTATTCAGGTGCTATGCGTTTCCAAGTCGCGCATGCCGCGTCCACATTTTATTGCGACCTTTCCTGGCAACGCAGAGCGGCTAGATTGGGTCGCGCGCGAAGTGGCTGCAAAAAAACCTTATAGTGAAACACTGTCACGTTTCGAGGCCGCCATCGTAGAGCAACAACAGAAGTTGCTTGATTTGCAGCAACGTGTGGGCATTCCCATTCGCGATCTGAAAGAAATCAACAAGCAAATGACCAACGGCGAAGCCAAAGCGCGTCGCGCCAAGCGCGACATGATTGAAGCTAACCTGCGTCTGGTGATTTCCATCGCCAAAAAATACACAAACCGTGGCTTGCAGTTCCTCGACCTGATTCAGGAAGGCAACATCGGCCTGATGAAAGCAGTAGATAAATTCGAATACCGACGTGGTTACAAGTTTTCAACTTATGCTACCTGGTGGATACGTCAAGCCATTACGCGTTCCATCGCAGACCAGGCTCGCACCATACGCATCCCGGTGCACATGATTGAAACAATCAATAAGATGAATCGCATTTCGCGCCAAATTTTGCAAGAATCCGGGCAGGAAGCGGATGCTGCAATTATGGCGCTAAAGATGGAAATGCCCGAAGACAAGATCCGCAAGATCTTGAAGATTGCCAAAGAACCAATTTCAATGGAAACCCCAGTAGGCGATGATGACGATTCGCATCTGGGTGATTTTATTGAGGATGCAAATACTTTGGCACCCATTGAAGCTGCGGTATACGATAGCTTGCGCAATGTCACCAAAGACATTCTCGACTCGCTCACACCTCGCGAAGCCAAAGTGTTGCGCATGCGCTTCGGTATAGAAATGAATACTGACCACACCCTTGAAGAGGTAGGTAAACAATTCGATGTGACACGCGAACGTATCCGTCAGATTGAGGCTAAGGCTTTGCGCAAGCTTCGTCATCCATCTCGCTCAGATAAACTAAAAAGTTTCCTCGACGGGGAGGGTTAATTATAATGAACGCACTTTGAAAAGTGCTTCAAACAGTATTGGGTCGTTAGCTCAGTTGGTTAGAGCAGAGGACTCATAATCCTTTGGTCCGGGGTTCAAGTCCCTGACGACCCACCATATAGAATAAGGCTTGCAGAGATGCAAGCCTTTTTTCTTTCTGACTAACCTTGCGCCATGTCACCAATATGTCACTACTCTTTTTCAATCACCCTTACACCAGCCCCTAATGACAAGCAACAAATCGAACCAATGCTAGGCGTTCTGCAAGATCAAGTATCCAAACTTGGGTAGGTGCAGACACTGATTGCGGATACAGGCTATTGCAGCGAGAACAATATCAAACCTGTGAACACGCCAACACAATGCCCTTGCTATCCTTGGCTCGTCAGGGCCACCCCCCAACTAGCGTGACGTTTTGCTGAACCCACCTAGCTGGCTGCGAATGCTACGCCGACACAAGCCATGGCACATCGCTTGAACACGATTACAGGCAAAGCGGCTTGCCCCATCTTTAACATCCACAAAAAAATATTTTTAATCATTCGATTAGCACGAACTGGTGTTGCTGCAGACCGTTTTGCTCGTTATTCCCCCGTCAACTGATCAGTCTTTTGATCCCTCCAGGCGTTGAACTGATTGCTAGTGCTTGGTAGATTGCCATCAAATCAGGTTCCGCCCAAGTGCTCTTGCGCACATGGATTGTGCGGCCATCTTTACGCCACAGACTGGTTGTTACGCGGCGCTGAACGGCTAGTGACGCTCTCAATTGCGCCCAGGAAGCGTTGATCCTCGCATCCATAATGGCCATTGCGCCAGTTGGCGCATTCAAGTCAGTCTACATGAGTTTCAAGGTTGTTTCCTCCGATACGTTGCCAGCGAAGGACATGGAGCGGTGGATAAAGCATGTCCTGAGTTTATCGAAGTGGCCGCTGCCGTCGAGCACCAGCCCCAGTGTCACCAAGGGGCAATCGCTGCGCTTTTCTTTTGAGCGACTGTGCCGAGCTTTGGGGTTGGCCTCGGCTGCGCCTTCGAAATAGGGTTTGATCAAGTCATACAAGGTGACGGTCTGTTCCAGACCAAACAGTGTTTGAATGGTGCCAAACAGATGTTCCTCAAGGGCGCTGCGATGACGCATCAAGGCATCAGAGGCACGATATAAGCTCATATGCGACATGACCGCGTAATCGACATCGATCAACTCGCCCAGGGCACTCTGCGTTTGTAGCCAGCGCCAGGTGGAGCGCTCGGGGGCGGGTTGAGCCAAGCGCCCGATGAGATTGCCAATGATCGCCGCACGCATGGCCCCATTAAGGCCCAGTTCACGCAGTTTCTCGATCAAGCCGAGCTGCTTCAGCGCATGCAGCCCGACGTGTTCGACGCCCACCGAACGAGGTTGCGTCAGTTGCAATGAGTTGACGTCCACCTCCTGATAATCAGCCGCTACCGGCGCGGGCTCCGCTGTCATAGCAGGAACGCCAGATCCGGGCATGCTGGGTGATTCGTCAGGCACTTCCGCCTGCGGGGCGCGAACAATCAACTGCCCGGCATATGTGTCCCGTCCCATGTAATCATGTTTATTCCTTGTTTTTAATATTAACGATAACGTTTGATTTGTGGGTCGACGCAGCGGAGCGTCCTGCCCGCGTTACAGGCTATGGGTAAGAAGGTGCTTGTGATAATCTTTCGTCGTGGCTGGAAAGCACGCCAAGCAAGCCTGCTTGGTAACGTTCGGTCAGAGGTTTCATAATCAGTGTCTCCTCGAAAGGTGGCTACGAGGATTTTAGCTTTTTTGGTTTCGGCTTTTCCGGCTTAGTAAATAGCAGAGTTTGCCAATTTTTTGCTACGATGCCGCAATTAACGCATTAGACCAATGTCTTTCACCCAGTCAAAATATTCTTTGATCTGCTGGTGCATTAGATAATGCAGGTTCTACTTACACGGGTTGTAAAAAACCGTGCGCTCATTTTTTAGGGAATTGTCATTGTGCCATTTGTGTGATCTGAAATTTTAAATGAACTTATTGGCAAACTGCTGCCTAAAAAAATTATCGTGATCAGTACAAGCGGAGCAGAAGGAATAATGAGGGGTGTTGAGTGTTGAAATGTCAGTGTGCCAGATAAAAATGTTCGTAGTAAAGAGAAATATTATCGGCAAAGTAGATATAATCCTTGCAGTTTCCTCAGGCGAATATAACAATGCGTCCCTAATTTTTAGAATGGAGATTCCATGAAGTCAGTTTATATTTTGTTTCTGTTAATTGCATCTCTCTCGGTATCAGCTAATGCATATGCGAGCAGAGCCATGGTGAGCGTCAATGCGTACGCGGGCGGATCCTCGTTAGTCATCAATTGTAAAGGTGAGGATGCGGGGGCGGAAGTGTTTATTAATAACGAATTTAAAGGCGAATGTCCTCTCGAGGTAAAGGTGTCTGCTGGCAGATTAAAGCTGAAGGTGCAAAAACAAGTTGATCCCTTTAATGACCGAATATTTGAACAAGCAATTCGTTTGGGCGATGACGTTATAAAAAATATCGATGTAGTATTGGGCGAGGCTCAACTTAATCTCAAGGGCAAACAGCAGCAAGCTAAGGTGTCAGCCACAGATGTTAAGGCAAAAAAATTACCGGAAGAAAATAAAAAATGCCTCGAATGTCCCGAGATGGTGCCTATTCCAGGCACTAATTTTGCGATGGCAAAATACACTGTTACGTTCCAAGACTGGGATGCCTGTGTGGTTGATGGTGGCTGTAACGGTTATCGTCCTTCAGATAAGGAATGGGGGCATGGCAAGCGTCCTGTGATTAATGTGAGCTGGAATGATGCTCAGGCTTACATTCAATGGCTATCAAACAAGACTGGTAATACTTACCGACTGCCGACTGAAGAAGAATGGGAAATCGCTGCGCGAGCTGGCACTACTACTGAATATTACTGGGGTATTTTTGCTTTTGGAGATTCGGCCTCTAGTATTAATGCTAACTGCAATGGTTGCGGAAGCAAGTGGGACAATAAATCAACCTCACCGGTTGGTAGTTTTAAGCCAAACGGTTTTGGCCTGTACGACATGTCTGGCAATGTTTGGCAATGGACGGATAGCTGCTGGGAGGGCGACTGTAAGCAGCGAGTACTTCGTGGTGGCTCTTGGAATGACACTACGTCAAACATTCGTATAGCTACTCGTTTCAAGGATGATGTGGATGGATATTATCATATCAGCGGATTCAGACTTGCTATGACGCTGGATTAAAAAAATGTGAGTTAGTGTTTTGTTCTTGTCTTTTTTATAATGTGCATAACAGATGAATAAATATATAAAAGGCGATTATTGAGTGGAGATAGTATGGGAAACTAGAATAAATTTAAGTCTGGCCCCTCATTACAAATCTTGTGCATTAATGAAAAAAACCTCATCTGAAGAGGTTGGGAATGCTTAAAGAGTCTGCTTTTTTATTTTTTAACGGAGATTTCATGAAATTAATTTATTTTTTGTCCTTGTTGGTTCTGGCTGCATCAGCCTCTAACGTTTACGCTGATAGCTCCATACTGAGAGTCGTCTGCTCCGGTGATGATGTTGGTGCTGAGGTTTTGGTTAATGGGAAATTTAAGGGCGAATGTCCGTTGGATGTAAAGGTGCCTATGGGCACGCTGAAGTTGAAAGTGCAAAAGAAAGTTGATGCCTTTAATGATCGCATATTCGAGCAAGATATAGGAGTGGATTATGCCGTGGTAAAAAGAGTTGTTGTGCTATTGGGCGCGCCACAACTTAATGCCGAAGGCAGGCGGGCTCAACCTGAGCAATCGAAAATTGCCAAGACTAATGAAAAACAAGTAGATGAAAAGCTTAAGGCATGTACCTTCTGTCCTGAAATGGTGCCAATTCCAGGTACAGATTTTGAGATCGGGAAATATTCTGTCACGTTTGATGAATGGGATGCATGCGTGGCAGACGGTGGCTGTGATGGTTATATGCCAGCTCAGGAAGAGATAGGACGCGGCTTACAACCTGTAATTAATGTGAGCTGGAATGATGCTCAGAATTATATTGAATGGTTGTCGAACAAGACTGGTAAAAACTACCGTTTGCCGAGCGAACGTGAATGGCAAATTGCAGCGCGAGCCGGTACTACTACTCAGTATTACTGGGGAAATGAGCTAGGTTCTAAGAATGCCAATTGTCGTGGGTGTGATAACAACTATGACAAGAAAAAATATACCACAACCGAAGTGGGGAGTTATAAGCCTAATCCTTACGGTCTGTATGACATGTTGGGCAACGTCTGGGAATGGACGGACGGTTGCCGGGAAGGCGATTGTGCGCAACTGGTTCTTCGAGGCGGATCTTTTGAATACGAGCCTGAATATCTAAACGCAAGATATCGCGAGGGGATTGAAGCTACGGAACGAATTAACAATCTTGGGTTTCGACTTGCCAGGACTCTGCCGTAAATTAGCATCTTTAAATAATGAGTCGGCCATCGAATAGAAAAGCTGCAAAGAGCGGAAGTGTGATTGTTGAGAGTGAGCAAATTCAGCAATTATAGCTATTCACTGGTGTTGCTATTTCACAGGTTAAATCTATGGTCTGCCAATTGCAGCGTGGACAATGGCCGAGGAGCCGCGCTAGAGCGTAGTTGCAACGTTGAGATCGAGTACAACTTGACGTTGCGCGCTGGGCTTCCGGGGAGACTTAAGGGCACCTCCAAAATCTAATATAGCGAGCCGCAATGCAACTGCTCGCTATATTAGATTTTGGAGGTGCCCTTAATCTTTTGGAAACGACAAGAGATTGGCGGAAGCGTGAATTTTACTGTTGACATTGGCTGTCATAGAGGCGCTGCGCCATCAGGATCCATTGACTGCTAATGTTTAGCATCGCGTGATGGTTAAAGCTGCGCTAACCCCACTCCTCATATTGGCCCAGTCCGAAGTTCTGCTTCAAATCCTGGTAGTTTCGCTCTATGCATCAAAACATCTTGCTGACGAACACCATTCGTTTCAGCCTGAACTCGATGGTGCAATGACAAGGAAAAATTTTGCAGGCTTACCTCCTTACCTTCGGACTACTCGATCAGCAGCCACTCCTAATAGGCCATTCCGAGCCTAAGATAATCCAGGTGTGCAGGAGCTCGTGACGCGGTGAACGCCCGTAGGGCTAATTGTTGATGCCCGCCGCGTGACAGTGCACAACGCTTGTGACCAACGTCTAGTCAACAGCTTTGCTATCCAGTTTTTTTGGACCTATGATGTAACTTGGCTGGTCTTAGCCACATCCACGCTTTGGCGGTAAGTGGCGCAGTCCCTGAAGCCCATACAGTCCAAACCAAAGATGAAATCGGTATTACCATCGGCCACAATCAATTCCATCAAATTCGTGCTGGAGAAATGATCGTCTCTGCGCAACACTACATTGGCCCGCGATCCATGCTGCCGCGACAAGCCCAATACGCGCTTCATAATCATGGCGTTCTCGACACCACCGTCCGTATGCTTGCCCAGACGCAGCACAGCGGTCATCAAAGCATCGGAGCAAGCTTCGAATACCAGCAAAGACAGGTAGCAATAATGGCCATAATGAGTGTTGTAAAAAGAAAGTGCTTGCTGGCCATAAGTGGCATCGTAGGTGTGGTCGAGATCCAGAGGCGCGTTCCGCTGCCAGCTTGAACAGGGGCACGACGTAGCGTATTGGAATCATAGCCGTCCTCATAACCCGATGCTATTTGAAATGTGCGCTGCGTCAACAAATCATACAAGGAGTGCTTGATGTAGCCGAGGTTATGCAAATCGGTAATGGCTGTGGTCAAATGATCAATCAGACCAATATGGCGATCCACAGCTAAAAGCGGTAATGCGCCAAGGACCAGCCCGCGAAGTCAGCGTGGGTCGTGTAGCCAGCTCGGGAGGGAATCGGAGTTGTTCTGGGGTAGAATTGGCAGTAGAACGCGTAAAGGTAGTCATTGTTCGGTTTTTTGGGTAACTCGATTTATATAAAATGGTTGCTTTACTATTCACCATTTTTATGAAAAATTCGAGTTTGTATGGTGTGCGATATATTCCGTTGATACATCTGTGTCATCCCGAATCACCATGATTGAAAAACTTCGCCCATCGGGTGATGGTATTTAATATTGTAAGGGTTAGGAAATTAGTATTCATGGATCTACCAATTTATAGCGTTGTTTTACTGTCAATTGGATTATCAGTCGGCGCAGGTGTTGTATGGTTGATTCTGCGTAACCGCGCTTCTGTTTCCGAATTGCGGGCAAAAAGCGAAAGTCAGATTGAAATTGCCAGGCTCAATGAGCGTCTGTTGGCCTCACAGGAAGATGCAAAGCACCTTGCCACTCAACTTGCTGATCTGCAAAAACAAGCGATGCTATGGCGTGATCAACTTGATACAGCGGGAGACGAGCGTGCGCAATTGGCTGAACGTGCGGACCGTGTACCTAAACTTGTGGCTAATCTTGAAGAGGCAAATCAGGAGATAAGCACACTTAAGCAATCAATCGCAGATATTCGTGAAAAGGTAGGCAAGGTTAACTCGACCCTTGAGTCACAAGCTAAGCATATAGATCAGTGTCAGCAGGAACGCATCATTCTGATAGAGCGCACCGAGTTACTAACTCAGGACATCAAGATTTTGAGTGAGGAGAAATCTGTACTCACCACGATGCTGGAAGCTGAGCGTAAGCAGTCATCAGAAAAAGTGCAATTGTTGAATGATGCGCGCGAGCAACTTTCGAATCAGTTCAAGTCTTTGGCCGGTGAAATTCTGGAAGATAAAAGTAAGCGTTTTACTGAACAGAATCAAACGAATATTGGCGCGCTGCTTGGGCCATTGAAGACCCAAATTCATGAATTCAAAACCAAGGTTGAAGATATTCATCTCAAGGATACAGAGCAACAAGCAACACTAAAGGCTGAGCTAAATCAGTTGAAAAACTTGAATCGGCAGATTACTGAAGAAGCGCATGGTCTGGCAATAGCGCTTAAAGGTCAATCCAAGATGCAGGGGAACTGGGGGGAAATGGTATTGGAAAATATCCTGGATCGTTCAGGATTGAGATCTGGCAAAGAATATCGTCGTGAAGTCAGCTTCAACACTGAGAGAGGCAGGAGCCGCCCAGACGTAATTATTTATCTCCCGCAAGTGAAACATCTTGTCATCGATTCCAAGGTATCCCTTAATGCTTATACTCGGTACGTTAATGCAGAAGGCGAAATTGAGCGGCAATTGGCGCTGAAAGAGCACGTTGCAGCTATATCCTGCCGCATTAAGGAGTTGTCAGATCGCAATTATTTCGAGCTGCCTGGTTTAAACTCACCTGAGATGGTCTTTATGTTCATCCCCATTGAATCCGCTTTTGTGGAAGCGTTGCGAGCAGATGAAACACTATTCCAAAAAGCTATAGAACAGAATGTGCTGGTTGCGACGCCGACTACTTTGCTTACCAGTCTCAATATCGTGCGCCAACTCTGGAGATTTGAAGAACAAAATGTTCACACCGCAGAACTCGCGGAACGTGCCGCTAAGGTATACAAAAAACTTAGTACCTTCCTTGGCTCTATGGAAGGAGTCGGCAAGCAACTCGACAAGGCCAAGGATTCATTTAATATTGCTATGAGTCAACTCTATTCCGGGAAAGATAATCTGATCAAGCAAGCCAACGATTTCAAAAAGCTTGGCGTTGCAGTGCAAGGGGCTTTCCCCGAAAATCTGCTGGCCAAGGCAGAACTTGAATTAGAGCAACTGTCTGAATTACCCCCACAAGAAAATGTACCATTGAAATAAGCATGATGAATAATCAAGTCAAAAGTGACATAGACCGACTCTGGCTGGAGTTTGCTACGGGAGGAATTTCCAATTCGTTAACAATAATCGAACAGATATCCTTTCTGATATTCGCTCGCCTGCTGGATATGGAAGAAGCACAACATGAAAAAAATGCCTTGCGCTCCGGCGAATCCCCATATCATATTTTTCGGATCGATCAGCAAGCACTGCGCTGGAAAAACTGGAGCCAGATGAGTGATGGCGAGGCCATGTTTAAGTTCGTGTGCGACGAAGTTTTTCCCCATTTGCGCATTCTTGGCAGCAAAAAATTCACATTGGGCGAATACATGAACAACGTCTCGCTCCAAATTTCAAAGGCCAGCCTGCTGGTCTTGGTGGTGAAGCAACTTGAAAAGTTGCCGCTGGACAATAGCGACACCCAGGGCGACTTATATGAGTATTTGCTGAGCAAGCTTACTACGGCAGGCATACATGGCCAGTTTCGCACGCCGCACCATATTACCAAACTCATGGTGCAGCTTATAGACCCCAAGCCGTCTGAAACAATTGGTGATCCAGCTTGTGGCACAGCTGGTTTTCTGGTTGCAGTAATGGAGTATCTGCGCACGACTTACTCTGCACCGGAGTTCGACGAAACACGGGGAGGTGGCTGCAAAAGCTACTCTTGTGGCCCGCTTGAACTTCATCAGGAGTATGTTCAACACAGCATATTCCACGGTTTTGATTTTGATGCCACTATGCTGCGTTTGGCTGCCATGAATTTGATGCTGCATGGGGTGGAAAATCCGGATCTTCACTACATGGATACGCTTTCAAAAGCGTTTCCGGAAAAATTCCCGGTCATAGCCGATGGCGACAAAGGGGGGCTGGATATCATCCTTTCCAACCCGCCGTTGAAGCGCACACTTGCAGAAGATGTGCATCCTTCGTTACTCAAAATTGCCCAAACTAGCAAATCTGAGTTACTTTTCATCGTTCTTATTCTGCGCATGCTCAAGAGTGGTGGTCGTTCCGCTACGATTGTGCCCGATGGGGTCCTGTTTGGCGCAAGCAAAGCACATGTGGCCGTACGTGCGTATTTGCTAAATCATAACCAATTGGAGGGAGTGATCTCACTGCCATCCGGCGTATTCAGATCTTTTGCAGGACTTTCTACTGCTATTTTGGTGTTCACCAAGGGTGGGAGCACTCAGGATGTATTTTTTTACGACGCGCAATCCGACGGACACTCACAAGAAGAGAATTGCCAAGAAAATGTCGACAATGATTTGACCGACGTGTTGACCCAATATCGTCGGTGGCGTAACGGCGAAAGTGATTTTACTGATCGAACTGCAAAAGCCTTCAAGGTCTCCGCCGCCGACATTCGAGCCCATAATTTTGAACTTTCAATAAACCGCTACAGAGAAACCAGGCATCAGAAAGTGAAGGTCGAGGAGCCCAAGGTAATTTTGGCGCGTATGCGAATGCTTGAGGCCGAGATTCAACGCGATATGGCGGAGTTGGAGACTATGCTTCGATGAGGTTCATTAGGCTGGGAGAGGTAGCTCGCATCGTTTGTGGAGGGTCGCTTGACCGATCAAGCTCTTCCTGTTGGAATGGCACGATACCTTGGGTTACTGCGAAGGACATTCGCGGCGCACGTATCAATCATTCCTTGGAAAGGATTACAGAATTTGGCTTGAAAGAGTCAGCATCTGATTTATTACCAGTAGGAAGTATACTAGTGCCGGTGAGCATGACTCTCGAAAATGTGGTCATTAATGATGTGCCGGTTGCCATCAATAAAGACATAAACGCAATTATTGTTAAATCTTCGGACGTTGACAGGAATTACATTCAGAGATTCTTGCTCTCAAGAGCAAGTAATCTTGTGGTTAGTGGCAATGAAGAAACGACGAATGAGGAGCATGTAACTGAAGTTCTGGCTGATATTGACATCCCGCTTTTGCCCCTTGAAGAGCAACGGCGTATCGCCTTAATCCTCGGCAAAGCCGATGCTATCCGTGAAAATCGTCGCGCCACACTCAAACTGGCAGACAGTTTTTTGCATTCTATTTTTTTGGATATGTTTGGCGATCCTGTGACGAATCCAAAAAAATGGCCAACTCTTCCATTGAAGGATATTGCTGAGTTTTTACACGTTGGCCCAACAGGTACTTTGCTGCAGTCTGAGGTGCCCATTTTGGATGAGATGCCTGTTGTATATCCTGCGCATGCTGTTGACAGAGAGATGTTTTGTAATAATTCAATGTCTGTCTCAAAGGAAAATCATGCTCAGCTTATTACCTACCCCTTGCTCAAAGGAGATGTGGTTTTAGGTCGGCGAGGTGAGGTGAGACGATGCGTAGTTGTGACCAAGGATGAGAATTATTTGTGTGGTTCAGGCAGTTTGTTTATGCGGCCAGATCCACTTGTGGTCGAAGCAGTTTATCTTGCCCAGATGTTATCGGGCGATTTATCTAATGCAGCTTTTGAGTGGATTCTTAAAAGCGTACTGATGCTAAACTCGAACGAAACTATCGTTGGAAATTTTTGTGTACCAACTCCTCCGATTGCTGTTCAAAAACGTTATGCGAAAATCCATAACAAGGTAATTTTAATCAAGGAAAAACTTGCAAGTGAGCTGGTTCAATCAAATTTTCTGTCCAAAAACCTTGCCGAATCTGTTTTCTCAATGTCTGAGGCAGCCTGAGCAATGAGGATGAATATAATATGAGTTTACCAACCGCTACCAGTCAGACAGGTCTGACCAAAGTTAGTATCGAGAATTTCAAAGGAATCAGTTCCGAAGTTCAGATTGATCTAAAACCGATTACTCTCCTTTTCGGTGCAAACAGCGTTGGGAAAAGCACTATCATGCAAGCGCTGCAGTATGTGCGTGAAGTACTGGAACGCAACAACGCCAACCCCGATCGCACACTGCAGGGTGGAGATTTTGTTGATCTGGGGGGGTTTCGCAACCTCGTTCATCTGCGTGATACGACCCGCCATATTGCCATTCAGGTCGAGCTGGCTTTAGGTGGTAAAGGGCTGCCTGATTTGGTGCCGGAAGCCTTTGACGATTGGCAAACTGATGATTCCAAGGTATGGGCTTTTTACAACCTGTTGCAGGAAACACGGAATCGCATTGAATCGGTAAGCGTGAAGCTAGTGATTGCCTGGAGTCATCTACGTGATAAAGCGGTGGTGGTTGGCTATCAAGTGGGTGCCAATGGCGAATGGCTGGCCGAAATAAATGCTACAGATGATGGGCGGGATGTCAGTATCAGTATTAACGAAATCAACTCCATTTTTATGCGCCAGTTCACGCAGGAAGATCTGAACAATAATCTAGAATATTTTTTACGATCGAATGCGAATTCAGTTACATCCAGTAGCTCTGCAGCCTCCAACATTGAAACTCACTATACAGTATGGCCGCATATTATCGAGACGGTCACGGATGCGGGCATGGAAAAAACCGGCGAAGGATTGCGTGAGTGGCTATCCGGTTTTGATAGCGCGATGCCTCGATTGGGCGAACTGCTGCATATCCCAGCACCAGATGTGATCGGAGCGGAGAATGTTTATATCGCCCGAGAGTTCACGGCTTTTATTTCGTCATTGATTGTCGGCCCCGGTCTGTTGGTGCGCGATGAATTGCGCAGAATGCGCTATGTCGGACCTATTCGGCATGTGCCCGCACGCGATTTCGATGCCAGCCTGACTAAGGACGAGGCAGGCTGGGCAGATGGTTTGGCTGGATGGGAGGCTTTGCTGACTGGTCAGCAAAGCCTGATCGATGATGTCAGTCGCTGGTTGGCGGACGAAGACAAGCTCAATACTGGATATGCAATAGAGCGCCGTTGGGTGCGCGAAGTGCGCTCGGAGTGGCTGGAACTGATTGGCTCTGAAAAATTGAACCCCCAGCGTAAGCGGATGTTGAATAAAGCAATAGAAACATTGCTGACCAAGCCTCGAATCGGTTTGATCGATATTAAATCCGGTCTGGAAATGCAGTCGCGAGATGTCGGGATCGGTATTTCGCAAGTGCTTCCAGTGGTGGTGGCCGCGCTGGAGCCTTCTGCAAGCTTGGTGACTATCGAGCAGCCAGAGCTTCATATTCACCCTTCGGTGCAAGTAGGTCTGGGTGACCTGCTAATTTATAGTGTACTCCGCCACGATATGAGCTTTTTGATTGAAACGCACAGCGAACATCTGATTCTGCGCTTACTGCGTCGGATTCGCGAAACATCAGGGGGGGATTTACCGCCGGGCTTTCCGTCTGTTTCTCCAGAAATGATCGGGGTTTATTACGTGGGTCGTGGAGAAAATGGAGTTCAGATTAAATCCTTGCCCGTTGATGAAGCAGGTGAATTTACGGAAAGTTGGCCTAAAGGATTTTTTGATGAACGAGCCGGAGAGCTGTTCTGATGATCAAAGAATTTGCTTTGGATCCGGATGCCATCACTTCGTCTTATCGAGAGTTCTGCTACTTCACAGAGAAGTTCGGCGTCAGCCAGGGACGAGTTATTTCTGCATTTCCGAAAAAGTGGAGAAAACTGGTTTGTGACTCGGCCTTGCGCGAACATAAGGGTAAAGTCGAGTTTTCTAAAATTGTGGAACGGTTGAATAAATTTGGCAATGATATCGTTTTTGATACGGGTCGACCGAGTGGAGATGGTTCTCAGGCATGGATTGATCGGGCATTAATGGAGCACGCACGAAACCCCTTTGCTGCGATTATTTCGGCTACTGCTGTAAATCACCCGGATGTGCTGCTAAAAGATGAAATTGATGAAGAAAGCCCGCGCTTTAAAGCCGCTCGACAGTGTGCTATTCCTCGAACAGCGCAAGCTTTGATAGGCTGCGCTGAGTTTTTGATTCGACACTCAAAAACAATTAAGCTGGTTGATCCACATTTTGACCCTACCAAGCCTCGCTACCAGCGACCATTAGAGCTGATATTTTCTTTATTGCCCGGCAGCAAATCCATTGTGGAAATACATCGCAGCGATGAGGTTGCAAACGACGAACTGATTCGACGTTTTCAGCAGAGCGTTTCTATGTTGCCTTCTGGAGTGAGGATGCAATTACATATTTACGAGAAAGCACAAATGCACAACCGCTTTATCATTACCGAGAGTGGTGGACTGATTTATGGGGTTGGCCTTAGTGATAACGAGGACGGTGGTGGTGCGCCGGATGAAGAGGTCACCTTGATGGAAACAGCAGTTAAAAATACTCGCTGGAATGACTACAGCAAAACTTCGCCTGTAGCTATATGGCCATGATAAAAATATCTATGCAGGAGTGTTCAGTTGGAAAAATTGCACATGCGTAGTCTATATGACTAATACTACTAACACCATTCAACGGTTTACTTTGTTACTTTAGAAATGACATATCAAAAATTTATTAATCTTCCTCCCATGCTGAGCGCCCAAGGTACTGTGCGACTTCCTGGTTCAAAAAGTATTTCCAACCGCATGCTGTTGCTTTCAGCATTGTCTGATGGGGTAACAGAAATCCGTGATTTGTTGCATTCGGATGATACAGAATACATGCTGAAAGGATTGCGTGCTTTGGGCGTAACAGTGGAAGCATTGGGAGGCCATGCTTATCGTGTGCAAGGGTGTGCTGGTGATTTTCCGGTTAAGGATGCTCAGCTGTTTCTCGGCAATGCGGGCACAGCCTTTCGTCCCTTGACAGCTGCACTGGCATTGGCGGGAGGACATTATCAATTATCTGGCGTGCCACGCATGCACGAGCGCCCAATCGCTGATTTAGTGGATGCCTTGAGTGGGCTGGGTGCGGATATTCGATATCTGGGCAAGGAAGGTTTTCCACCACTTGAAATACATCCTGCTAAGCTGCCTAGCGGCAGCCGCATCGCGGTGTGTGGTGATGTTTCCAGCCAGTTTCTTAGCGCTTTACTGATGACACTGCCGTTGGTGCATAGTGCAACCACGGTGGAGGTGAAAGGCGAGCTGATTTCTAAGCCCTATGTCGAAATCACACTGGCAATGATGGCGCGTTTTGGTGTGCAGGTTGTACGAGACGGCTGGAGTTCGTTTACGATTCCTGCCGGTAGCAATTATGTCGCGCCGGGTTTAATTCATGTCGAGGGCGATGCCTCATCCGCTTCGTATTTTTTAGCTGCGGGTGCTATCGGTGGCGGCCCAGTGCGAGTTGAGGGTGTGGGTCACGATAGTATTCAGGGCGATGTGCGTTTTGTCGAAGCATTACAGCTGATGGGCGCGCGCATCGCAATTGGGCCGGACTGGATGGAAGCGCGTGCACCGGAAATCGGCAGAATGAAAGGCATAGACTTGGATTGCAATCACATCCCCGATGCGGCGATGACGCTGGCGGTGTGTGCATTATTTGCCGACGGTGTAACCACGCTGAAGAATATCGCGAGCTGGCGTGTAAAGGAAACCGATCGCATTGCAGCGATGGCCGCTGAATTGCGTAAGCTCGGCGCAACGGTGGAAGAGGGCGTAGATTTCATTCGCATCATGCCTCCTCAATCCTCGATCCTTTCGTCTCAAAGCTCGATCGATACCTACGATGATCATCGCATGGCAATGTGTTTCTCTCTTGCCGCATTTAGTCAGAGTGGCGTGCGTATCAACGATCCTCAATGCGTCGCCAAGACCTTTCCGGATTACTTTGAATGTTTTACCAGAGTGGTTAAGGCTGTGCCAGTCATTGCCATTGATGGCCCGTCTGCTTCCGGAAAAGGCACCGTAGCGCAACTGGTTGCAGCGCAACTTGGGTTTCATTACCTTGATAGCGGTGCCTTATATCGTCTGTTGGCGTTAGCTGCGCAACAGAGTGGAGTAGATTTAGATGCAGAAGGTCAATTGGCGGATCTGGCGGCACGCATGGATATACGTTTCGATGGAATGGATGCCTGGTTGGATGGCGTGAAGGTGAATGATGAGTTGCGTTCCGAGCAATCAGCTGTTGCGGCGTCCAGAGTTGCGACATTACCAGCGGTGCGTACCGCATTATTAGCTAAACAACTTGCTTTCAGGCGGGCACCAGGGTTAGTTGCAGATGGTCGCGATATGGCGTCAGTGGTGTTTCCTGATGCGGCTTTGAAAATCTTTTTGACTGCCAGTGCGGAGGTGCGCGCTGAACGGCGTTATAAACAGTTGATGGAAAAAGGAATGAGTGCTAATATTTCAAACCTTTTAGAAAAAATTCGCACGCGCGATAAGAGGGACAGCCAGCGTAGCGTGGCTCCACTGCAACAGATGCCCGGAGCCAGTTTGCTCGATGCTACCAATTTAACTATCGAGCAGGCGATGCAGGAAGTGCTAGCACGTTACTATTCCATGGATTGAGTCCCGCGCATGAGTTCGTTATGAAAGTTGTATTGATGTACGTTTGATAGCCCCGCAACGAAATTTTTCGTTCGGGTTTTTTTAACCAGCCCCGCCAGAAGCGGGTTTGTCTTGGGTATCTTTATAAATGAATTCTAACGCTGCTGTAATTGAAAATGATCTGGAAAGTTTTGCCTCCCTGTTTGAAGAAAGTCTGACGCGCAAGGAAATGCGAGCGGGCGAGTTGGTCACTGCGCATGTTGTGCGCATTGATCATAATGTAGTGGTGGTGAATGCCGGTCTGAAGTCCGAAAGCTTTATCCCTGTCGAGGAATTTTTCAATGCTGCAGGCGAGATTGAAGTAGCAGCTGGCGATTTCGTCACTGTGGCGATTGAATCGCTGGAAAATGGTTACGGTGAAACCAAGCTGTCGCGCGAAAAGGCCAAGCGGCTCGCTGCATGGATCGAGTTGGAAGATGCGATGAAAGAAGGCAAAATCGTTGAGGGTTATGTTAGCGGTAAAGTTAAAGGTGGTCTGACTGCTATGGTTAATGGCATACGCGCATTCTTGCCCGGTTCGTTGGTGGATATCCGACCAGTCAAGGACACCGCGCCTTATGAAAATAAGACGATGGACCTCAAAATTATCAAGCTAGATCGTAAGCGTAACAATGTGGTTGTTTCGCGTCGAGCGGTGCTGGAAGCAAGCCATGGTGCAGACCGTCAGGCTATGATGGAAAGCCTGAAGGAAGGCGCAATCGTCAAAGGTATTGTAAAGAATATTACCGACTATGGCGCGTTTGTGGATCTAGGTGGTATTGATGGCCTGCTTCATATTACTGATTTGGCTTGGCGTCGTGTCAAACATCCATCTGAAGTGCTGGCGGTTGGCGATGAAGTGGAAGCCAAGATACTTAAGTTCGACCAAGAGAAAAACCGTGTTTCACTCGGTATCAAGCAGATGGGTGATGATCCATGGACCGGCTTGGAACGCCGTTATCCACAAGGCACGCGGCTGTTTGGCAAGGTGACAAACTTGACTGATTATGGCGCGTTCGTTGAAATCGAACAGGGCATTGAAGGTCTGGTGCATGTGTCCGAAATGGATTGGACTAATAAAAACGTGCATCCTTCCAAAGTGGTTCAACTAGGTGATGAGGTTGAGGTCATCATTCTGGAAATTGATGAGCAGCGCCGACGTATCTCTCTTGGTATGAAACAGTGCAAATCTAACCCATGGGATGATTTTGCCTTGAATCATAAAAAGGGCGATAAGGTAAAAGGCCAGATCAAGTCGATTACAGATTTTGGTATTTTCATCGGCTTGGAAGGTGGAATTGATGGTTTGGTACATTTGTCTGACCTTTCTTGGTCTTTGGCTGGCGAAGAGGCTGTACGCAACTATAAAAAGGGTGATGAACTCGAGGCCGTGGTGCTGGCAATAGATGTAGAGCGTGAGCGCATTTCGTTAGGCGTTAAACAAATGGATGGTGACCTCTTTAATGGTTATATCGCAATGCATGATAAGGGCAGTGTAGTAAACGGCGTGGTTAAATCAATTGATGCAAAAGCCGCAACCATTACCCTGGATGGTGATGTTGAAGGTGTTCTTAAGGCTTCTGATGTGTCTACTGACCGTGTCGAGGATATACGTAATCATTTGAAAGAAGGCGATGCAGTGAAGGCTGTGATTATTAACGTAGATCGCAAGAACCGCGGCATTAATTTGTCGATCAAGGCGTTGGACAAGGCTGATGAAACGGTAGCAACGCAGAAGTCTGCGGCACCTGCTGTAGACAATACCGCTATAGCCGGAACGACCAACTTGGGTGCCTTACTTAAGGCTAAGATGGATACCAGCAAGATTGACGCACAATAAGGAGTGATAAGAATGACCCGATCTGATCTTATCGCTAAGTTGGCGGAGCGTTATCCGCAACTATTGGCCAAGGATGCCGATCTGGCAGTTAAAGTGATCCTTGATGCCATGGCGGGAACATTGGCGCGGGGAGGACGTATAGAAATCCGCGGCTTCGGCAGCTTTGCGCTGAACTATCGCCCACCACGGATAGGACGCAATCCAAAATCTGGTGATAAGGTGCAGGTTCAGGCTAAGTATGTGCCGCATTTCAAGGCAGGGAAGGAGTTACGTGAGCGGGTTGATTACCCTTCTTCCTGAAGTTTCTCCTGAGATTTTTGGATAGCTCAGGTCAGTTTAGTCGTAAATATTATTTGCAGTAATAAAGTTGGCGGCCTGTCGTGAGATAGTGCCGTCAATTTTTTGCTTATTCGTGCTATTGTCGTAACGAAAAAATATTGTGGGTGGATTTATGCGCTATATAATTTGGTTGTTGCGTGCAGTGTTATTTCTAATTTTTCTTGGTTTTGCCATGAAAAATGACCAACCTGTAGTGTTGCACTATTTTTTTGGCTATGCATGGCAAACATCACTAATGCTTATTCTGTTGCTATTTTTTGCCGTGGGCGTGTGTATTGGTGCGATTGCTGTGCTGGGCAAAGTGTTTCGGCAGAACAGGGAAATTGACAGTCTAAAACACGAGTTGCGTCTGAAAAACAAGCTTGCTAGTGTTGGCGATATGAAACCAGATATTCCATGAATTGATATGCGCTAAGACAATCTCACGTTTACTCCAGGTTATAGGGATTGCAAAGTTGATATTGTTGGATTATTTTTTGTTTACTATGCATATTAAAGTTTTTTCGAGCGAGGCATACATTGCTCCTCATTTCTAAATTTTTCTGACAAATATAAATCAGTGTAATCATCACTCAACTTATGAAATACTTAAGCTGATTAATTACATTTATCCTTTTTAATCTGATCTGTCGTTTATGGAATTTGAGCTGTGGATGTTGCTGGTTTTTCCGCTCTTTTTCGGGATGGGCTGGTTGGCAGCGCGCATAGATATCAAGCAAATGTTGTTTGAATCTAGTGCTCTGCCGCGCTCTTATTTTCAAGGGCTAAACTTTTTGCTCAACGAACAACAGGATAAAGCTATTGAGGCATTTATTGAAGTGGTCAAGGTTGATCCACAGACGGTTGAACTGCACTTTGCGCTAGGTAGTTTATTCCGACGCCGCGGCGAGGTAGATCGCGCCATTCGTATGCATCTAAATTTGATTGAACGCGTCGACCTGGAAGAAGATAAGAAGCAACAGGCGTTATTTGAGCTAGCGCAAGATTACCTTAATGCCGGAATATTAAATCGTGCCGAGGAGTTGTTTCTTAAATTACAAGCTACATCCTATGCCAATGCCGCGCTAAATTTTCTACTTGAGTTGTACCAAAAGGAAAAAGATTGGTTCAAGGCGATTGACGTGACACAGCGTCTGGATGTCTTATGCGGTCAACCGCATGGTAAGGAAGCTGCATTTTTTTATTGCGAACTGGCTGCCGTAGAATTGACACAACAGCGAATCGATGCCGCGCGCATTCATCTGGAGCAGGCTCTGGAAGCCAATCCTCAGTCGGCGCGCGCTACCATTATGCTAGGCGATATTGAAAATACGGCTCAGCACTTTTCAAAGGCAATTGAAATCTGGCAGCGTATCGAACTACAGAACCCGCAGTATCTGCCCTTGGTGGCTGAACGTCTGCTACAGGCTTATCGCCAGACTGAGCGTTTAGATGCAGGCATAGCCATATTGCAGGGCTATCTGAGTAAAAACCCATCTTTGGATTTGATGAATGTGCTGTTTGATGCCGTTCTCCAGCGTGATGGTGCTGAAGAGGCTTATAGGCTGGTGCGTGATGAACTTCAACGCAACCCTACGTTACTTGGTCTAGATAAACTGCTAGAGGCGCATTTGCTGGAAGTACCAATCGAACAGCGTGCTGATGTGGAAATGGTGAAAAATTTGGTGCATCAACGCACGCGCTCGCTGGCAATGTACCGCTGTGTCAATTGCGGTTTTAAGGCACGCCAGTTTTACTGGCATTGTCCGGCATGTCATGGTTGGGAAACCTATTCGCCACGCAGAAGTGAAGAAAACGGACAAAAAATATGAGCGATCCTAAAGTAATTGTTGCGCTTGACTATTCTGATGCACAATCTGCACTGGAATTGGTGGCACGGCTAGAGCCTGCGTTGTGTCGTCTCAAGGTGGGGATTGAATTGTTCAACACAGCAAGGCCTCAATTTATCGAACTGTTAATGCAGCGTGGTTTTGAGGTCTTTCTTGATCTGAAATTTCATGATATTCCGAATACTACGGCACAGGCATGTAAAGCTGCCGCAGAATTAGGAGTGTGGATGGTTAATGTGCATGCACTGGGTGGACGCAAGATGATGGAAGCGGCGCGCGAGGCAATGAGCCTGTATACCAACTTACCTAAGCTGATTGCAGTGACATTACTTACCAGTATGGCGCAGGAAGATTTTGCCGATCTGGGGATTGCAGCTACTCCCGCCGATATGGTGCTGCGTTTGGCTAAGCTTGCGCGCGATTGCGGACTAGACGGCGTTGTATGTTCCGCGCGAGAGGCTGCTTTGCTGCGCCAGAACTGTGGTAGCGAATTTTGTTTAGTTACACCTGGTATTCGTTCAGCCAATGCTGTTGCTGATGATCAATCGCGCGTTATGACGCCATGTGCCGCACTGGATCAAGGAGCGAACTATCTGGTAATTGGCCGTCCCATTACCCGTGCCGCTGATCCGTTGCAGGCATTACAGAGTATTATTAAGCAGATCGAAAAGTCGGAATGAATTTCTCCTTTCCATAATTTGATAGTGGGCGATGTGATGTGATCATCGGTTTGGCAAGGTTATGCATGTTTTCGACTGCGGGCGGATAAATATCGAGCATATTAATGATCGTTTCAAGAACAAAAACTTAATTGGGTACGCTTAGCTACTTGCTACACATAATAATGCGCGAAGATCATTCGTCGGGCGCATCAGTTTAGAGAAGCTGATATCTGAGCAGCAGTATGATGGCAGTGTTACTTTTGAAATTTAAATTCAAATACCCATTAAATAGTTATTTCTGCATTTCGACGAAATGTATTGTCGAAATTGTTCACAGTAAATTAAATACACTTTTTTGGCTTATTCGAGGTTTGTCAGCAATAACATGCTGTCGCTGGATGGTGTGATGCGTAACCACGTACGAACTGAATGACGAAAAAGACCGAAAAATTAGAAGTGAATTCCAATAACAGCACGGACGAGCGTGTAATTTTGTGTATGAAATGGGGCGTTAAATACGGCCCTGAATATGTCAACAGGTTATATGCGATGGTGACACGGCATTTGCGTGGGCCGTTTCGCTTCGTCTGTTTAACTGATCGAAACGAAGGTGTGCGCGCTGAAGTGGAGTGCCTGCCTATTCCTGATTTGGCTTTGCCAGATGGTATTCCTGAGCGTGGCTGGAAAAAGCTAACCACCTTTGAGTCCAACCTATACGGATTAAAGGGTACCGCGTTGTTTCTCGATCTTGATGTAGTGATTGTCGATGACATTGACTGTTTTTTCGAGCAACCGGGTGAATTTCTGATTGTTCATGATTGGAAGCGACGTTGGCGTATCACCGGCAACTCTTCAGTTTACCGCTTTCGCCTTGGTGCGCATGCTGATTTGTTGGCAGAGTTCAGGGCAAACCAAGCTGATGTTCGGCGTAACTTCCGACATGAGCAGGCATTCCTCTCTGACTGGTTGCATCGCCAAGGTAAGCTGAGCTACTGGACCGACGCTTGGTGCCGTAGTTTCAAATATCATTGTATTCCGCGTTGGCCTTGCAACTACTGGTGTGCCCCAAGGATCCCAGAAGGCGCGCGCATCCTGATTTTTCATGGCGAAGTCAACCCACCCGATGCGCTGGTTGGACGGCGTAACCGAAGACTCCGTTATGTGAAAGCCGCACCTTGGGTGTCTAAGCACTGGACCGAATAAATTCCCATGAAATAAGTGTGCTTTTTTAATGGCTATGTCGCAATTAGCTGTTGAATTTGGTTTGATAATTTACTAAACACTTATAAATCATATTGTTGCGCGTTTCCATGATTGACGAAAAATCCTTCATAATTAAATGGTTACCAAAAATCAACAGCTAATTGCGACATAGCCTTTTTAATGGGTATGAAGCTGCGTTCATCAAGCTCGATCGCATGGTGTTTGGGACATTTTTATTGAGTGGCCGTCATTTAACAGCTATCAAAGCCATCAGCTCGCTTTCACTAAATCCTGCCGCCCGTCTTGCTTCAATATTGAACGGCCCACGTAGCGTCGGTGCCTTGTACATTTCCGCAAGTGAGGCATAGGTCGATACAGGCTCCAGGCCGCGCGTTTCGCAAATCCAGTTATACCAACGATTGCCAATCAATACATGGCCAATTTCATCTGCAAGAATAATATCGATAATTTCAGCTGCAGCAATATCTCCTGCTTGCGCAAGCTTGGCCCGCAGAGGCGGGGAGGCATCCAAACCGCGTGCTTCCATTGTGCGCGGAACCAGCGCCATGCGGGCGAGGATATCGCCAGTGGTTTTTTCGACCATATCCCAAAGACCGTTGTGTGCTGCAAAGTCGCCGTAAGCATAACCTTTCGTACCCAGATGGGCAGAAAGCAAAGAAAAATGTCGAGCTTCTTCGGCTGCCACTTTTAGCCAATCAATATAATATTCGCGCGGCATTTCCGGAAAACGCCAGATTGCATCCAAGGCCAGGTTGATAGCATTAAATTCGATATGAGTCAGTGCATGAATCAGAGCAGCACGGCCTTCTTCAGTGTGCATAGATCTGCGTGGTACTGACATATATGAAACCAGCTCAGGACGCAGCGGGTGACCAGGGATAGGTTGTAGCGTTGTCAGAGAAGTATCGACCTCCAGGCTAATTTCGCCATTCTTCCATGCTTGGGCTAAAGCGATTACTCCAGTTGATTTCAGAATATGATCTGGCTCTTCCAGCCAATGAAGCGCTGCCAAGCGCAGTTCTTTAGGAACATCAAGAAGCATGCGTTATGCCTGCGACTTTTCAAACAGCGCGATGGATTCGACATGGGAAGTATGCGGAAACATATTCATCACGCCTGCAGCCTTTAGTACATACCCTTTCTGATGGACTAATATTTCTGCATCACGCGCCAGCGTTGCCGGGTTGCATGAAACATACACGATACGAACCGGTGCATCAGTACCTAGTACTTTGACTAATTCAAACGCGCCGTCGCGTGGCGGGTCAATTAGCATTTTGTCGAAATGGCCTAACTGCATCAATGCCGTTTCGTCTATCTCAAATAAATTCATCGCGCTAAATTGGGTGTTGTTCGCCAAGCCATTAAACGCAGCATTCTGCGTGGCGCGCTGCACTAGCGTCGCACTGCCTTCGATACCCACTACCTGAGCGCCACTGCGTGCAATAGGTAGTGTGAAGTTGCCCAGTCCGCAGAATAAATCAGCGATGCGTTCATTCGGTTGAGGATTAAGTAAACGCATGGCACGGCTCACCATGACGCGATTCATATCCGCATTGACTTGGGTAAATTCAGTCGGTGAAAATGGCATAGTAATCCCGAATTCTGGCAGGCTGTATGTCAGCTGAGGAGCGTCCAGCGGGTAAAATGGCACGGCAGTTTCCGGCCCTTTTGTTTGTAGCCAAAACTGTACCGTATGGATATCGGCGAACTGTTTGATTGCTTCTTCGTCAGCGGGTGAAAGCGCCTGTAAAATTCGCAGCACCAGCACATCCACATGTTCGCCGACTGCCACTTCGATTTGCGGCAATGCGTCGCGAGTTGTAAATTTTTCATTCAACTGTCCCAGCAGCGGCAATAGCTTGGCAATTTTAGGTGTCAGGATTTCACAATACTGCATGTCCGCTACATAGCCGCCACGCTTTTCGCGAAAGCCTACCAGCGTTTTGCCCTTCTTCATTACATGGCGCACCGAAAGCCGCGCTCGCTGCCGGTAGCCCCATGACTGCCCGTAGATCGGCAGCAAAATAGTCTGGGCCTTGATCTTACCGATGTGCCACAAGTTGTCTTCCAGAATGCGCTGCTTGGCGGCAACCTGTGCATGTGCATCCATATGCTGCATGGAACACCCACCGCACATGCCGAAATGCTTACATTTCGGCTGGATGCGCATGAAAGTCGGCTTAATAACTTGGCCGAGTTGTGCAATTTCGAAGCTGGTTTTTTTACGATATGACGAATAGGTGACGTGCTCACCAGTCAGCGCGCCTTCAATAAAAATTACTTTACCATCTACATGCGCAATGCCGCGACTTTCGTAGTCAAGCGATTCAACAACAACACTGTTTACGTGTACGGATTTATTAGTCATCTCACTCTGCAGTCTTAAAAATTTTAGTTTCCAGCATGACACCAATCCGCCCCAAGACTGAACTTACAAGGAATAAGCTCAATAACACACCAGCGCTATTTGCCAGCATGTCGGCATAATCAAAAACTCGGAAAGCGGTCATGCGCTGCAAATATTCTATCCCGACACCCAAGGCGACCAGCAGACCCGCTATAAGAATACGGGGCGTCCGTTGTTGGTAGATCTGACAGAACCATAACATCAGAAAACTGTATGTCAGTGCGTGCACCAGCTTGTCAGCATTTAAAAAATGCATCGGTTCCGGAGGATGAGGTGTGAGAGAAAGGTACATGGTCATGACAACCCATACTGCCCCCAGCCCAAGCCAGATTCGACGAAGCTTGTGCATGGTTATGTCTTTACGATTGGCCAAGCAGCGAGATATTCCATCCAGTGAGATTCGGGAGATTTGCTCAAGGTACTGCGCACCAATTCACATTCTTGCTCGTAACGAGCATGTGTGAATTGACCACGCATCAACTGAAAGCGTACATATACCAAATAAGTATTAACAACATCGGTCTCACAGTAATTGCGAATTTCATTCAGTTTGCCCTGCTGGTAAGACTCCCACACCTTGCTGCCGTCCATGCCAAGTTTGCCGGGAAAACCGATTAGCTTGGCCAGATCGTCCAGCGGAGCATTGGCACGGCCTGTATACAATGCGAGCAAGTCCATTAAATCAAGATGACGAGAATGATAACGGCTGATGTAATTATTCCATTTAAAATCCTTGTCATCCCCTCCCATATCCCAATAGCGAGCACATTGAACACCGTGAATCAGGCCTCGATAATGCAGCACTGGCAGATCAAAGCCGCTACCGTTCCATGACACTAATTGCGGGGAATATTTGTCGATGCCGTCAAAGAAACGTTGAATGAGGGCACTCTCGTCATCTTCCAGCCCACCTAGCGACCAAACGCGAAAATTGTCGCCTTCGCGCATCGCGCACGAAATGGCCACTATGCGATGCAGATGATGTTGTAAGAAATCCCCACCTGTCTTCTGGCGACGCATCTGAAAGGCCATCTCCGCCACATCCACATCGCTCACTTGTTCATCAAGTTCATACAAGGTACGAAGCCCGGCAACGTCGGGAATAGTTTCAATATCAAAAACAAGAACAGGAGTCATCAACACCGATGGAATCGTAAAGTTAAAATAAATGAAAACATTAAAAAGTTCCTCTAGAATTATTAAATCAGCGAGTATTTACGAGGACCATTGTCTCCCCAATTGCTCTTCTATAGTGAATTATGGAGCGATCAGTTTCGCTAGCTCTTTTCAGTTACTTTTTTGACCAATTGCCGCCGATCTGCACCCACCAACCTGCTTGGGCTCGCTGTATCCAGCGTTGTGCGAATGTATTGCGGATATCACCTTCCCATTCGGGATGTGCGTTAGCACGCGCAATCTCGGCATACAATGCCTTACGGTCCTGATTTTCCGCAGCAACCAGCCCATTGACCTTCTGACGACTAGCCAGTGGAACTGCATTTGCATCGCGTAAAGCAACCATACCATCAGAAGTTAACCCGACCGCACCGTTGTTATAGAACTCTGCCAACTGTGTATGGCGAGTCTGCATTGACTGCTGCAAAGCAACAACGCCAGGAGTATTAATTTCGATGTTTACTTGTGCCGATGCAGCGGCAGAAACACAAAGTAAACACAGCGCAAAACAAAATTTAATTAAGTTGTTCATATTGGTTTCTCCATTTTCATTTCAGGTGCAACTGACGGGGATTTGTTAGATTTCGAGGCCGCACCAGATTGCTCGAGTTTCCAAACTTCATCGATTATTTTGTCAGCTGCCTTTTCTGCTTCTGCGGCGGGAAAGTAAATATTGATGGTGACGCAGGCGCACAGTGCCATGCCTGCCAAAGGTGGTACGATCCAAATCTTTTTCATAGTGCCCCTCCTTTATTGGATCAATGCTTGATTATCCTGCAAAACCCTCTTTAAGCGGGTTAACAATTCACTCCAGTTTACTTTACGATTGTAGCCCATCACAGTGATGGCGGGAATACCGCCACCTTTTACAATCGTAAAAGCGTCGCCCTTGTCTTCTGCCCCTGCCATAGTACATATGTCATTGCGCAGTGCACAACTTAACCCGATGCGGTCATAGCCAAAACTCTTGAAAATTCTCAGAAAACTGCGCTGCAAGGCAGCAACCCCACCTGTTCCTCCCAGCGAGGAAATATTTTCTACTGCCTTTTGGCTGATTTTCTTGCTATATTTCCCCGGGCTGCTTGCCAGCTTGGCATCAAAGCGCACCGGACGCCAACGCACCAGCTCAAGATCTTTCACACCCAAATCAATACGCCCTTGGATATTGCCGAAGGAAAAGGTGCGTGTAAGCAGGTCAAGATCTAGTCTTCGCATGTCCAAATTACCAGACAGGCGGGGTGCACGACCGAAGGGATCAAACAGCTCCAAGTGATTTGCCAGCACCGTGCCATCGAACACTCGAAACAATAAGGTGCCATCCACCTTGAGCAAGCTGTTTTGATAGCTTACCTTCGGAATAGAGCCTGACAGAGAGCCGTGCATCTCCGGCCATTTTAGTGCAGCACTGAGCTTCTGCATGGAAATCGATGTCAGTGTGCTGGAAAAATTCCACTGCCACATGTCATTCTTGTTGCGCATGTGAAAATCGCTCACTTCTAACTTGCCGTCTAGTATGGGCAGTGTGGCGGTTGGCAGCATGAAATTTTTCCCGCGCATCAATATTTGCCATTGCGTTGCACCCAGCGACAATCCCATCAATTCACCATCGGCAAAACCCACATGCGCTACTCTCTTCAGTGTGGCGTGCCACGGAATGTCCGCATTAATACCGTGCAGTGCAAATCGTTTCTCACCATCTACTACTGCTACATCGCGGAGCTTAAGCAATAATGATTGAGTGGCGCCATTGCGGTATTGCCAGTCAACATCAGCAAGTCCTTTTAGCTTGGTCGCCGACAAAGCATTTTGTGCCAAAAATGGTTTAGCATAATCAGCAAAGCCATTAGCCAGTGAAAGATTCTTTCCAATCAAGCGACCTTCCAATAAATTTTGCTTCTTAATATCCCACAGTGCGTTCAGCTCAACTTTGCCTACCTTCGGCAGATTAGCCACAGCCTGTGTTACTTTTAGTTGTGACCCGTCCCACTGACCAGAGGCCTGAAGTGTGTGCCCGCCACGCAAATACAACGGTTGCCAGAACATTTCACCACTCTGCCAATCGAGTGCGCCACGCCAATTCCATTTTCTGCCTGTGCGAGTAGCTTTAACATGCACCTTGCCTGCCAATTTTTCGGCGGCATGCAAACCACTCGCATCCGCAGCAGCTAAATCAGTCAAATGCACATCCGCATTGAGTTGGCTTATTCCCGCTTTATCACCCCGTACCTCCAATGTGCCATTCAGGACACCTTGCGAAGGTAATGGCCCATCGGGTGGAAGAAAGCTAGTCAGGCGCGTGCCTTGCGCATTACGTAACAGTGCCGTGGCGCGCCACGGCTGTGCGCGGAAATCAGCGCTTACTTGCCACAACTCATTAGCTTTACCGGCAAGCCGCAAATCCAATTGTTGCGAGGCAAACGCATAACTAAAAGTGATTGGCATGTCTGGAATCGCATCCAACTTACCTTTACGGCATGCCACGTGATCTGAATTCAGCAAAAATTCTGCACAGTACACGTGTACCTTGCGCCATGTTTTGTCCGCCATATGCATTTCGGCTATGCTAAGTTCTGCTGAACCTCCATGCGCCAAAACCACTTTAATTCCGCGTGCGGTAAAGCTTGCTGCGGTAACATCTGCCACGTTTAATGTGATTCGCACGGCATAGAGAGGGGCAGGCAAAAATAACAGACAAAAACTCAACAAGCCGTATAAGTAGCAACTTAGCTTTCGAAATGTGGTATAAATAATTGTCTTGTGTAACATATGGCTGCTCAATTCCACGATACAAAACCGGGCGAAATGTCTGCTAAACCGATCTTATAGATTGATGATACCAATATGAGATTTTTTTCCGCGCTATCGCTGTTATTCTTTTTTATCTTACAACCCGTCTGGGGCGAAAATATCTCGCTACAGATTGGTATACACAGCATACAAGCCGAAACTGTCAACACCGCGCAGAGCCGTAATCAGGGCCTTATGCATCGCAGTTTTCTTTGTGCTAATTGCGGCATGTTATTTATCTTTGAAAAAGCTGACAAATATAGCTTCTGGATGAAGAATACGCCACTGCCGTTAAGTATCGCTTTCATCGCTGCCGATGGCTCCATTCTCAACATTGAAAAAATGCAGCCTAACACCTTAGATACTCACCACGCTCAAGGTGCTGCATTGTATGCGCTGGAAATGAATAGCGGCTGGTTTGCCCAACATGGCATCAAGCGAGGAATCACGGTTAAAGGACTAGGGCAGGCTCCCACAGGGCAATAACCTGGTTGAAATAAAAAATCCCGGCGAGTTCCGGGATTTTTTATTTCAACCAAATTTTATAATGACTAGCAGTTTTTCGCTACAAAATCCCAGTTAACCAAGCTCCAGAAACTTTCGACATACTTGGCCCGAGCGTTGCGATAATCAACATAGTAGGCATGTTCCCACACGTCACAGGTTAATAATGGCTTGTCAGCACCGGATAAAGGTGTGGCGGCATTGCTGGTGTTAACGATGTCCAGCGAACCATCGGCCTTCTTCACCAGCCATGTCCAGCCAGAGCCAAAATTCCCCAAACAAGAAGCAGAAAATGCCTTTTTAAAATCTTCGAAACTGCCCCAATTCTTGTTAATATTTTCAGCCAACGCTCCAGTCGGTGCGCCACCACCGTCAGGCTTCATGCCATTCCAGTAAAAAGTATGGTTCCAAACTTGCGCGGCATTGTTGAAAATTCCGCCACTAGCTTTTTTAACTATCTCTTCCAGTGTGGCGTTCTCAAATTCAGTGCCTTTAATCAAATTGTTGAGATTAGTGACATAGGTTTGGTGATGTTTGCCATAGTGATACTCCAGAGTTTCCTTGGAAATATGCGGTGCTAGTGCATCCATCGCGTAAGGTAGTGCAGGTAAAGTATGTTCCATCTGGTTCTCCTCAGTTTTAAGTGGTTCAAAATTACAGCCGAATAACAACCCTTAGGGCTTAAAAACGACATCACGATAAAGGCTAGTTGGATTTCTCCCATTCTAACAGCCTGTCAGACATAGAGACTCAAAAAATTTATTCTAAAGGGCGGCTCTAAAAATTCAATTTTGCGAGCCGCCGCTTCGTAGTTTGCCTGCTTACCCCGTTGCCAGGCAAGACAAGGCGCGAGTGAAAGATATAACGCAGCATATGATTGATATATAAGTGATAATTATTTTCGAGTTTTGCAGTATTGTGACGAAGATTGAGCTTTTAGAGGTGCACTTTATTGTATCGTCTATGTGTCTCTGCAATGGCCATTGATAAAATGGAATCTTGTCCGAGTTTTAAAATTAAATGCACATGATTCGGCATCAAACAATATGCCCAGATTTCAATATTCTTGGTATCACACTATTCTTTTAGTAACCCAAGATGAAAGATGTGATCATTATCACCAAAAAACACATCCTGACGGCGATTACCTCGTTGAACAATATGATGTGGATATCGAGGTAAAATTACTCTCGCCAGTCTCACCATTAGAAAATGATACCCAAATTAAGTATCGTGCCCCCAGAACTCCTATCTAACCTTACTCGTTAGATTGGCGCGTGAATGCAAGACCTTGTGCCTTACCCACCACGAAATAAGTAACGCAGCAAGAACTGCGGGCAAAATCACATAAAGGTGCTCGGGATCGATTATGTAGTGAAGCACCGAACCTATCCATTGGGGATTGCCGTGTCCTTCGTGAGCAAATGCTGACGCCGCCATGAACAAGAAAATTAGCGAGGTAAGTGCACGATATGCTGTCTTCATAGAACCATCTCCTTTTTCATTGATGTGCCTAAAGCAGAGCTCACCTGCAAACTTTACGGAGAGCTTTATGTTATGCCTTATGTAGCGAAAACCACGAGGTCAGGCCTTACACATGACATTTACCCATCCTATTCTCCGCTTGTTGCACTACTTTGCTCACGGTGGCATAACTCACACCAAAATATTCACCCACTTGGGCGAGTGTATAGTGTCCACTCCAATACGCCTGGGACAGGCTTTGGTCACGGGTTTTATATCGCTCAGAAAAATAGCTCAATGGTTTTACGGGAGCCTGTTTTTGCTTTTTGGGTATGTCTTTAAGCGATTGCCTGGGGTTAAGTTTGCATTGCATGTTATTTACAAAATTGTTATCACCCAGATAAATCTGATTTTTCAACTGTGACCAGGATGATGGCTGTCTTTTGTCTTCTTGAATAAAATCACGATAGCGTCGTTGTGCGATGTCTTTTATTTTGGAATGCTATTTTTACCATCCAAACGAAATACACCTTTTTCTTTGATTCGAGTTGAGCGCCCAAAACCACCGGTATCGAGTTTGGCCTCAAATTCGTACTCAAGGATTTCACTGGGAGAATCCATCATGTCCATAACCAGACGAGCCCCGGCAAAAAGATTGGCCGCAGCAGTGAGCTTGATGGTTTCTTCCGAGTAACCTTCAACCACTGGGAAATCCTTACCGACTCCCTTGACAACTTCATGGCCCTGGATAGATATCGTGTAGACGATGCCCTCGAGTTGAAATGAAGCGGCATTGGGATTGAGGATGTTCAGGCTAATTTCAAAGCTGGGGATTATGCCTTCAGAGGGCAGTGCACGGAATGACTTCAGGGTTACCGTGGGTTGCTCATAATTTGGGTCCATCGTTGCACAGCTGAGCAGTGTGAAACTGAAAAAACACATCAAAGAAAATCTTATTAAGAGTCTGCTGTATTTAAACATCACGCGGATTCAAGTTCGAAGTGCAACAGCCGGAGGTTGCTTGGTGTAGCGTAATTCCACCCCGAAGAATACCTCATGCGGGGTTCTAAATCCGAGTACTTTTCGAGGTCGGTGGTTGATCCGCTCTACCGCCTCCTGCACTTGTTCCTCGGTGATGTCTG
>Ga0209344_10000847_pt1 | contig 46127 bp, 42 predicted proteins | sample Cruoilmetagenom6_FD_187293 | JGI IMG/M metagenome (GOLD analysis project Ga0209344, IMG submission 187293) | Oil polluted marine microbial communities from Coal Oil Point, Santa Barbara, California, USA - Santa Barbara Oil Seep Sample 6 (SPAdes)... | ecosystem: Environmental > Aquatic > Marine... | reverse complement strand
GTGACACTGTTGGTTCTGCATCATAACCAACTTCATTGGTGAGTTGCTTAACGATGTTACCTTCTAAATCAGCTATAAAAATATCGTAGCTATCATAGATTGGCCAGATGTATTTTCCGTTTTTACGTAATGGTGTTTCTGGACATTCATCTTGCTTTAAATGCGTAGAAGCATAAATAATATGTTTGTTATCTGGTAAAAAATAAGCACAAGTTGTTCGTCCTTTTCCTGTGCTAACCATTGGAGGTATATTACCTTTAAAGGTCTCATCAGCATTCATTAAAAACATTTGGTCACAGCCAACACTCCATGCTTTATTATTAGATTGAAACACTAACTGTTTATCGTCAAAACTCCAATATGCTTCAGCATTATCACCACCAAAAGTGACTTGACGAATGGATTTAAAATGCTTTTCTTCAGGATAGATTAAACTGTCTTTTGTAGCAGCTACAGTTTCTATTTGTGCTTCTTTTTCAGTTTCAGAAGTTGTTTTCGTATCATTTTTACAGCTTAAAAAAGCAAATATCAATATGATAAAGTATGTGTATTTCATGCTATTATTAACTAAATTTGTGCAAAATTAAGACTTCATAAGATGAAAAACATATTATTTATACTTTTTTTGATGCTATTAGTAGCATGCAAAACTAATTCTGAAGAAAAATATACACCTGTAACTATTAAAGAAGATGTTGTTTTTTTGGCAGATGATAAGTTAGAAGGTAGACAAACAGGAACAGATGGAGAGAAAGCTGCTGCAAATTATATTGCGTCTCGTTTTGAAAATTTGGGAATTGAAGCTAAAGGCACATACGGTTATTTTCAAACGTTTTCTTTTAAACCTAAAACAGATCCACATCAAGAGGTTAATTATATCGTTAAAGATGGAGATAGTACAATTACAGGAACAAATGTCATCGCGTTTCTCGATAATAAAGCCGAAAACACCATTATTATTGGAGCGCATTACGATCATTTAGGTTATGGAGCTGAAGGGTCTTTGTTTAGAGGAGAATCTCAAGAAATTCATAATGGAGCAGACGATAATGCAAGTGGAGTTGCAGTATTATTAAACTTAGCTGAAAAATTAAAAACTAAGAATACAGGTAATAATTATTTATTTATGGCTTTTTCTGGTGAAGAAATGGGATTGTTAGGTTCTAATTATTTTACTAAAAACCCAACCATCGATTTAACTAAAGCCAATTATATGTTGAATATGGATATGGTTGGTCGTTTAAAACAAGATAGTACTTTAGCGGTTTATGGAGTTGGGACATCTCCAATTTTAAAACAAGTTGTTAAAGCAAACAACTCTAAGTTTAAAATTATTGAAAACGAATCTGGTGTTGGCCCAAGTGATCATACTTCGTTTTATAACAGTGATATTCCTGTGTTGCACTTTTTTACTGGTCAGCATGAAGATTATCACAAACCTGGAGATGATTTTGAAAAATTGAATTATGAAGGCATGGAAACCATTTCGACTTATATTTTCGATATCATTTCTGATCTTGATGACAATGGAAAATTACCGTTTAGAAAAACCAAAAACGAAAGTGAAGATGTACCGCGATTTAAAGTTGGTTTAGGTGTTATTCCAGATTATTTATACGATGGAAAAGGCATGCGAATTGATGGTATAAGTGAAGATAAACCTGCCGAAAAAGCTGGACTTCAAAAAGGAGACATTGTTATTAAACTTGGTGATAGTTTAGTTACAGATATGATGAGTTACATGAGAGCACTTTCAAGTTTTGATAATGGAGACAAAACCAAAGTAACCGTAAAACGTGGTGATGATGAGGTTGAAACAGAAATTGAATTTTAAAAACACAGCTCAGGTTTGGTAAAAATAGGCGACATAGAACTTCCAGATTTTCCATTGCTTTTAGCTCCTATGGAAGACGTTAGCGATCCTCCATTTAGAGCGTTGTGTAAAGAACAAGGTGCAGATGTGGTGTACACTGAGTTTATTTCTAGCGAAGGCTTGATTCGTGATGCTGCTAAAAGTGTTATGAAACTCGATATTTATGAAAAAGAACGTCCTGTTGGAATTCAAATTTTTGGAGCCAATATGGAGAGCATGTTGCAAACCATTGATATTGTTGAAAAATCGAATCCAGATATTATAGATATCAATTTTGGCTGTCCAGTAAAGAAAGTCGTTAGCAAAGGCGCAGGAGCAGGTATTTTGAAAGACATTTGTTTGATGGAACAGCTAACTGCGGAAATGGTCAAACGCACAAACTTGCCTGTAACTGTAAAAACACGATTGGGTTGGGATCACGATTCGATAAAAATTATTGAGGTTGCTGAACGTTTACAAGATGTAGGTTGTAAAGCCATTTCTATTCATGGAAGAACGCGTGCTCAAATGTATAAAGGTGATGCGGATTGGAAACCTATTGCTGCTGTGAAAAATAATCCGAGAATGCATATCCCTGTCTTTGGAAATGGTGATGTTGATACTCCAGAAAAAGCGGCTTTAATGAGAGATAGCTATGGATTAGATGGTTGTATGATTGGTCGCGCAACCATTGGAAACCCTTGGTTTTTTAAACAGGTTAAGCAATTCTTTGAAACAGGAGAACACTTAGCTCCAATTTCGATGGAAGAACGTGTGAATGCAGCCAGACGTCATTTGCAAATGGCTATTGATTGGAAAGGTGAAAAATTAGGTGTTTTTGAAACCAGACGCCATTATACCAATTACTTTAAAGGGATTCCAAACTTCAAAGAACACCGAATGAAAATGGTGACTAGTGACGATTCAAAAGATGTATTTGCTGCTTTTGATGAAGTTTTACATAAGTTTTCAGGTTACCAGTTTGCTACTTAGTACTTGTCGCAAGAAGGATGGAGCAATCTGTTTGAGCTCTCTAGACTTTTTCGTCTAGAAGCGAGTTGTGAGAGCCTGTTTGCCTGAGCAACTTGCCCAAATAATTTTAATTAGACTTCACTAAATCTTTTGTAATACGTTGCGATGCCAACTTTGAAGCCAACAAGCCTAGCGTTGCGATTGTAACCAAAACAAGAATGAAGTTGATGGTTTTAATGACCACAGGATAAGGCTCTGAAGGAATAATCATGACCAAAGAAAATTGCTGTTGTAAAAACACAATGATAAAACCTAAAACGAGTCCGATAACTCCTCCTAAAATTGTCATTAAACTTCCTTGAAGAAAGAAAATACGTCTGATTTCTTTTGTAGTTGCACCTAAATTGAAAAGTGTGTTTAAGGATTCCTTTTTATCTAGAATCATCATAATTAAAGCACCAATAACATTAAATAATGCAATGATAATAACTAAGGTGAAAATGAGATAAACGGCTACATTTTCGGTATTTAGCATTTTATAGAGTGCATCGTTGAGTTGAGCTCTGTTTTTAATCTGAATGTTGTTTCCTAAGACAGATTGCAATGTTTTAGAAACTTCAGATTCGTTTACATTAGGTTTTAGTTTAAACTCTATTGCAGATACCTGATTATCGTTATAATTTAAGAGTTGTTTTACCGTTTCAATATCTGCATAAATGTATTCGTAGTTTAATGTTTCGTTAATATTAAACACACCAATATTATAAACTTTAACTGTATTGAAAGCACTTTTTACTGAAGTGATTTGTCCTTTTCCAGGCTTAGGAACAGAGATGGTAAGGCTCTTTGTCATATCTAAGACACCAAAAGATAGTTTGTTTGAAATTCCACCACCAGACACAATTTGAGAAGTTCCATTTTCTAGCCAACTACCATACATTATCATAGAATCTATAGACGTAACTTTTTTGTAGTTAGCATCGACGCCTTTTATGGTAATAATTTGTTGTTTTTGATCGAACTGAACAATGGCGCGTTCTTCAATAATTTTAGAATACGAAGCCACAGCATCAATAGCATTTATGGCTTCTAATTGTTGTTCGGTAAGTGAAAACGATTTGCCTTGAATAGGAACAGCTTTTAAATCGGGATCGACATAAGACGAAAACCTTAGGCTAAATTCTTTTAGACCAGCAAAACCAGAAAGCACAATAAACAAAGCTGCTGAAGCAATAATAGTTCCTGAAGCTGCAATGATGGTCATTATATTAATAGCATTATTACTACTTTTTGAAAATAAGTAACGTTTTGCTATGTATAATGAGAAGTTCATTTTTGTGTTTTGGAAAAGTGACGCTTAAGATTTTTTACGTCTTCCCAAAAGATCTTCATCTTTTATAGGATTTTCTTCGCCTTTAAGAGATTTCTCGATGCCATCAATATATTCAAGTGAATCATCTATAAAGAACTCTAAATTAGGCATGCGACGTAATTGATTTTTTGTGCGTTGTGCCATTTCATGACGAATCAAAGGTGTGTTTGAGCGAATCCCTTCAATTAATTCTTGTCCTTTATTATTAGGAAACACACTGAGATATACTTTGGCTACAGATAAATCTGTGGTTACATTGACTTTACTTACTGAAATGATAATACCTCGCAATCCACCATCTTTAGATGCTTTTTGCAATATGTCGGCAAGATCTTTTTGTAAAAGTCCGCCAATTTTTTTCTGTCTTTGAGTTAATTCTTCCATAGTACTTACTTTGAGTCGTTTTTACTTCATCATCCGTTTTTCTAATATAACGACTTTTAATCAATAATAGAACCAAGTTTTGGTTTCGAACTGCAAAAATAGGCGATAATTGAGGAATATGTTATTTTTGGGTATATATTATTAATTAGATTTCCGTTTTAACGGAAACTGAAACATGTTTCAGATGAAAAAAATTGAACATATAGGTATTGCGGTAAAAGACATTGAAGCTTCTAATGATTTGTTTGGAAAGTTATTTGATAAAAAACATTATAAAACCGAAGCTGTAGAAAGTGAAGGTGTTTTAACTTCATTTTTTAAAGTTGGACCTAATAAAATAGAATTATTGCAAGCAACTAATGACGAAAGTCCGATAGCAAAATTCATTGAAAAAAAAGGAGAAGGTATTCATCATATTGCATTTGCTGTTGAAGATATAGAGTCAGAAATTGAACGATTAAAAGGAGAGGGTTTCAGAATGATTCATGAAAAACCAAAAAAAGGAGCAGATGATAAATTGATTGCTTTTTTACATCCAAAAGGAACAAATGGCGTTCTCATTGAGTTGTGTCAGGATATTGATAAATAATATTGACACAAATTTCTTGTAGAGTATTAAAATATGTAGTAATATTGCAGCCTTATTGGTCCCATAGCTCAGTTGGTTAGAGCACCTGACTCATAATCAGGTGGTCCTTGGTTCGAGCCCAAGTGGGACCACACTTAAAACCCTTCTTATTGAAGGGTTTTTTGTTTTTAGCACTTTAGATAGAAGATTATTTTGTATTTAATCTGAGGTCATACACTAATAAGAGTAAAGCTTTACAGAGATGTAAGGGCTTTTTTTTATTCCCAATAGCTATAATCTCAACGAATTCTAAACCATTGGTGACGAATTCTAGAAGCGTCCAAATTTCACTGCACTGCCAATATATCTTTGAAGTATAAACCCATAAAAACAAATCAGTATGAAAACTTTAAAGAACATCCAAGAACACAAAACAATGACGACTTCAAAAAGAATCGTACAAAGCCTTTTAATTGTAGCTGTATTATTTATCGTTTCAGATGTATTTTCACAAACAAAAGAAGTTGAATTTGATGTCTATTCAACATCAGCAACAAAAGCGTCAAAATATTTATTGGCAGATGATGTTGCTCTTCGTGACTGTCCATCAGTACAATGCGAACAATTAACAACAATTAATATTGGAACCAATGTAAGATTGTTAGCAAAAAGCAATACACCTCATACCATAAATGGAATTAAAAGTAGATGGTACAAAGTGAAAATGGGACCACAAGTAGGATGGATTTGGGGAGGAATGATTTCTCAAAAAACGATGGTAAGCACAACAAATCCAGAAATAAAATTTGTTTTTGGAGAAGCAGGATTTGATTATAAAGGCAATAAACAATTTCAGGTAAGAGCTATTAAAAACGGAATTCAAGTTGATAAGATTGTATTCAAATCAGAGCGATTAAACCCAAGTGATATTTCTTTAATGAATCAAAAAGACGCCAAATCAATAGTTGATGTTATCACGCTTTCTAGCATCCAAAAAAGTAGAATTGATGATACAGCATCTTATATTGTATTCAAAAATAATAAGCTTCAAAAAACAAACACTTTAGTTGCTAACACAGTCACAAAACCAATATATACAGGTTTGTCATATGTTTTATGTAACGAAGAAGAAAATTAATTAATGTTGTAGTTGATGTTTTTAGCGCTGCGTTTCTTTAAAGAGCGTAGCGCTTTTTATCTTTCATCAAAAATGTATATACTTCAACACTTAAAACTGCGTTCAAAATTGTAAGTTGCACTTAAATATTTATACCATATTGAAATACATTTTATCATACTGTCTCTTTGTTTTTTGCTGCTGTCTTGTTTCAGATTTACAATCCCAAAATAAGCAGCTTAGAGCTTATACTTTAGAAGATGGCTTGCCTCAATCTCAAGTATATGCAATGACAATAGATACCAAAGGCTATTTGTGGTTAGGCACTCAAGGTGGTGGTTTAGCACGTTTTGATGGAAATGATTTTAAAGTGTTTAATAAAACACACGGATTGGCATCTAACTATATTCAAACAATAAAAGCTTCAAATGACACTTTATATTTAGGAACCAAGAACGGAGTTTCTGTTAAAGTTAAAGACGTCTTTTATAATATAGACCTTCCTCAAGTAAATGAAATTTTAAAGTTTGGACACACTGTTTACTTACTCACTAACAATGGTCTTTACAAACTTTCCAAAGATCTTTCCGCAGAAAAGCTACAGTTACACTCAGATATTAATAATAGTAAAATCAATGATTTAGTTTTTGATGGAAATTACTTTTGGTTAGCGACAAAAAATGGCCTTTGGAAATTGAGTGCTCTTAATTTTGAAGCTAAAACAATAGAGCAACTTGACTACAATGATTATAAAGATCTTGCCATGTTAGGTTCTAAGATTTTTGCTTCTACATTTAATGATGGAACATTAGTGATTGAAAACCAAGATTTTGAAGAAGCTTATTTAATTAGAGAGCCTTTCCGAATTAATAGTATATCCATTCAAAATAGTAATCAACTTTGGATTGCTACTGATAATAAAGGTATTTCTGTTATAGATACCGAAACCTATAAAGAATTGTTCTCTATTAAAAATAATAATGGACTTTCTTCTGCGCACATAAGAGAGGTGCTTTCAGATCAACAAGGAAATATCTGGATTGGCACTTCAGGAGGTGGATTGTATAAATATTTTCAAAATAACTTTAAACATTATAATACAAATACGGGTTTAAACGGAAATCGGATTTATGCTGTTCATCATAACGAAAATGGGTTGTGGATTTCTAATTCTGAAGCTGGATTAATGCGAATTGATCAAATGGGAATTCATGATGTAGAACTGCCTGAAGCTTTTGCTAAAGTCAAAATAAAAACCATTGCAAGTGATAAAAACGGAAACATTTGGGCAGGATCAGATGGTAAGGGATTATTATTTAAAGGAAAAATAATTTTAGATTCAATTGTAATAGACACATTAAAAAAAGAAAAAAAACAATTTCCTGTTGAACGAATTATAACTAAAGTATTAAATACAAAAAATAGATTTCCTTTTGATTGGATAAGAACGATACACACTAAAAATGATACGATTTGGGCTGCTACATATTCTAGTGGAATTGTGAAATTTAGCTACAATCCTAAGTTAGACGATTTGTCAATTTACAGAACGTATTCCAGTCTTGATGGCATAGAAGATGTGTATATAAAAGATATGACTAAAGATGAAAATGACCGATTGTGGTACGTAACCCAAAATGGTCATTTAGGGTATTTAAAAGGAAATAAAGTCACACATTTAGGCTTAGTTTTAGATCAGGATATTTCAATTAATACTGTTTTAGTGCAAAATAATATGATTTTTTTAGGGACAGCTGGAAATGGAGTTTGGTGGTCTAGCGATTCTAATTTTAGTGCATTTAAAAAATTAAAAGGAACTAAAACCTTGTCTTCAGAAAACAGTTACCAGCTCATTTTCGATGACCAAGGCTATCTTTGGGTTGGATCAGAAAAAGGTGTAGATAAAGTAGAGTTAAGTAAAGATATTGAAATCAATGATGTCTTTTTCTTCGGAAGAAATGATGGTTTTTTAGGGATTGAAACGTGCTTAAATGCCATTGATAAAGATGAAAATGGTCATTTGTGGTTTGGAGCTATTAATGGCTTAACCGAATACCAACCAACAGAAATTAACCTTAGTTCTAAAAAACCTAAACTCTTTTTAGAAGATGTTAAAGTGGCATACAAAAGCATAGATACTATTAATTTATCGATGTGGAGTAATTCTGATAAGATATTAAAGTTAAGTCCAAATCAGAAGCAAGTCAGTTTTTCATTCAAAACGATTGACATAGGTCATCCAAACGGAATAGAGTATCGTTATAAATTAAATGATAGTGATTGGAGTCCATGGACAACAAATGATACTCAGAGTTTTTCAGAACTTAATTATGGCACTTATGAGTTTTTTGCGCAATCTAGAAATTATAGGTGGATAGAAGCTGATCCAATTCAATTTTCATTTTATTTAGAACGACCATTATATAAAAAAGTATGGTTTCAATGGATGCTGGTTGGAATTGGAGTTTTGATATTGATTTTTTTGATTTTTCAATATGTAAAGCGATTAAAAAACAAGAACATTAAAGAGCAAGAGCGTTTACAATTAGAAAATCATTTATTAACGCTTGAACAGAAAGCTTTACGCCTGCAAATGAATCCACATTTTATTTTTAATGTGCTTAATGGCATCAAAGCAATGGCGCCAACAAAGCCTGAAAAAATGAATGATACTGTTAATAGTTTTGCAACGCTTTTGAGAGAGACTTTAATGAATTCCAGAAAAGACAAGATTGGTTTAGATCAAGAAATTAAAACATTAAAACATTATATTGAAGTCGAACGCTTAATGGCTGAAAAACCTTTTGACTTTGATATTATATTGAATACCGATTTAGATATTGAGGAAATTCTAATTCCTCCTATGTTAATTCAACCTTTTGTTGAAAATGCAATACGACACGGAATTTTAAAAGGTCCGAGAAAAGGAAAACTTAAAGTTCAGTTTGATACCACAGAAGAGGTCTTGAAGGTAATAATTGAAGATAATGGAGTTGGTATTTATAATTCACAACAACAAAAAATCAAAACAGACCATCAGTCGATGGCTCTTAAAGTAACACGAGATCGATTAGAATCTATTTCTGGTAAAGACGCTTTAGAAATAAAAGAATTAAAACAAAAAGACGGAACAATTGAAGGTACAATCATAGTGTTTAAAATTCCGTTAGAAACAGATTATTAATATGTTGACAGCAATTATAGTAGAAGATTTATTAGATGCAATGCAGCTTTTAAAAAGTGATATTGAAAAGCAGCATCCTGAAATAAAAATTATAGATACAGCCAAAAGTGTTGTTGAGGCCGCAAAGGTGCTTCGTAATAATGAACCAGATATTTTGTTTTTAGATATTATGTTAGGTGATGGCACTGGATTTGATATTCTTGAAATTTTTCCAGATTTAAAATCAAAAATCATTTTTGTCACAGCTAGTGATGAGTTTGCTATAAAAGCATTCAAATTTGCTGCTATAGATTACGTTTTAAAACCTTATACTCAAGAAGAGTTATCACAAGCTATAGAAAGAGCTAAGGAGCAAATTCAACCGAATAAAGAACGATTAGACATTTTAAAACAGACTTTAAATGCGCCTGAGAAGAAGCCAGATAAAATTTCTTTACATACTTTAGATAAAATTATAATAGTCAACTTAGATGATATTAATCGTTGTGAATCTGATAGTAACAACACCATGTTTCATCTTCAAGATGGCAGAAAGATATTTGTAACGAAAACTCTAAAGTATTTTGCCGATATGTTAAGGCCTTATGGTTTTTTAAGAGTGCATCAAAGTCATTTAGTGAATTTACAATGCATAAGTGCTTTTATTAAAACTGATGGAGGTTACTTAATGCTCAAAAATGGAAAGAGTGTTCCTGTTTCGGTTAGAAAAAAGTCAGAGGTTATTGAGGTCTTAGATCAAATGCACTGATAGATTAATTTTACTTAATTCAAATATTATAAAGAGAGAAAACAGAGGTACTAGATATTATCGTATCTATATTGAGAGTAAATTACAATGTAACAATACTTTAAAACTAAAATAATGCTGAATTACTTTTAATTATGTCAAAAAAGCATATATTTGGCACTGTGAAATTTTAAATGATTTAACACAAAAATACATTTCATCGATGTTTTTTGTTTTTTAGAGTGGAGTTTTCACATTTTATTTTGTTGATACAGTTTTTTTTATACTTTTACCACCTAATGAAAATACAAAACAGGAAATATATAGCCTCAATCTTATTTGTATTAATAAGTTTTGTATGTAACGCTCAGGCTGATGGGGTGCCACCACCACCTGTGCCACCACCACCACCTGGTTTACCTATTGATGACTATTTACCTTTTTTATTAATGATTGCACTTGTTTATGGTGTTGTAAAACGATTTAAGTTTTCAAGACGTTAAGAAGATATTGCATTTACATCATATAGTCTCTTTATATATTTTCCAACAACATCAAATTCTAGATTTACAACAGTTCCTTTAGTGAAGGAGTTGAAATTAGTATGTTCATAAGTGTAAGGAATTATGGCTACACTAAACATATTTGTTTTGGAATTTACCACAGTTAAACTAACACCATTAACTGTTATAGATCCTTTTTCAATCGTGATATTGTTCAAGTTTTTGTCATATTCAAAGGTGAAGACCCAACTTCCATCAACTTCTTCTATAGATTTACAAACAGCAGTTTGATCAACATGGCCTTGTACAATATGTCCATCAAGTCGATCTCCAAGCTTCATAGCGCGCTCAATATTTACGATGTCTCCAACTTTTTTTTCGCCCAGATTAGTTTTGTCTAATGTTTCTTTAATAGCTGTAACTGTATATGTGTCATCTTTAATACGCACTACAGTTAAACAAACACCATTATGAGCTACACTTTGGTCAATTTTTAATTCATGAGTTATTTTAGAACGCATAGTAAGATGAAGGTTTTCTTGCTCGTTTTCTAATTTAATTATAATCCCTAAATCTTCAATAATTCCTGTAAACATAATGTCAATTAAATGGTTAAATTTGTAATGACAAAAATACGCACAAAAGATAGGATTTAATTAAAAGGACTTATAAATTTTAGCTAAAATCAGATTGGTAATGTGCTAAAGTATGCAAGCAAATACATGAAGAAAGAAAGTAAAATAAAATTAGGAATTTCAATTGGTGACCTTAATGGAATAGGTTCTGAAATCATTATTAAAACGTTTGAAGATAATAGAATGCTGGAGTTTTGTACGCCAATTATTTTTGCATCAATAAAAACAATGTCTTTTTTTAAAAAGCATTTTAAAAGCAGTATTAATTTTCATGGTATTAACCATATAGATCAGGTTGTTGATGGAAAAGTGAATGTCTTTAATGTTTGGAAGGAAAATGTAATCATTAATTTTGGAGAAGAGAATGTTAAAATTGGAGAATATTCAGTTAAATCTCTTGAAAAAGCAACTGAAGCATTAAAAAAGCAAACTATAGATGTTTTGGTTACTGCGCCTATACATAAACACAATATTCAATCAGATAGTTTTAAGTTTCCAGGCCATACCAATTATTTGGCAGAAAAACTTGAAGGTAAAAGTTTGATGTTTATGGTTACCGAAAATTTAAAAGTAGGATTACTCACAGATCATGTTCCTGTAAAAGATGTACCTGAACATATTACCTCAGAGCTCATAGTAGAAAAGGTTGATACCGTTTATAATTCATTAATTAAGGATTTTAGAATTAATAAACCTAAAATTGCTGTTTTAGGAATCAATCCACATGCAGGAGATAATGGTGTAATTGGAAATGAAGACGAAAATGTATTAAAACCAACATTAGAAAAAATCAGAGGAAATAAAAAGTTGGTTTATGGACCTTATTCAGCAGATAGTTTTTTTGGTTCTGGTAATTATAAAAATTTTGATGCTGTCATTGCTGCATATCACGATCAAGGTTTAATTCCTTTTAAAACTATTGCTTTTGGAAATGGTGTAAATTATACAGCAGGACTAAATAGGGTAAGAACTTCACCAGATCATGGAACAGCTTTTGAAATCGCTGGAAAAGGAGAAGCTGACCATGGTTCTTTTAAAGAAGCTGTTTTTACAGCCATTCAAATTTTTAAGAATAGAAATGAATTTGAAACCTTTTCAAGCAATCCTTTAAAGGTAAGACCAAAAAAGATATAAACATTTTTTGTTTATAACACGCTAAAACAAATAAATATATATATATTTGCAGGCTCAAAATGAATGCTATGATGAAGCCCTTAAAAGACTATACCATACCATACGTTGGTCTCAAGTTAGGAAAGCATCATTTTGATTATCAGATTGATAAAAAGTTCTTTGAACATTTTGAGTATGATGATTTTAATGATGTAGATGTTAAAACAGAGTTAGTTTTTGAAAAAAAAACAACACTGTTAGAGTTACATTTTCAAGTTTCAGGCACTGTAAATGTCAATTGTGACCTTACAAATGAGCCTTATGATCAAGACGTAAATGGAGATTTCGATTTGGTAGTTAAGTTTGGAGATGATTATAATGATGATTTTGAAGACATTATTATTTTACCTCACGGCGAGTACGAAATAAATGTAGCGCAATATATATATGAGTTAATCATATTATCAATGCCTGCAAAACGTATTCACCCAGGAGTTGAAGATGGTACATTAGATTCAGACATACTTAAAAAGTTAGAAGAGTTAAGCCCAAAAGGCTTAGAAGAAAAAGAAGAAACATCAGAGGATATAGATCCTCGTTGGAATACATTAAAAAAACTATTAACGGATAAATAACATATAAAATGGCACATCCTAAAAGAAAAATATCTAGAACAAGAAGAGATAAGAGAAGAACACATTATAAAGCATCTGTTCCTACTATTGCTACATGTCCTACTACAGGAGAAGCACACCTTTACCATAGAGCCCACTGGCACGAAGGTAAATTATACTATAGAGGTCAAGTATTAATTGACAACTCTGAAAAAGAAGAAAATTTAGCATAAGTATTATGCATGCATATAATAAAACGCTCATCACTGAGCGTTTTTTTTATGTTTAATTTCTATAAGTCTTAAAAACGACTTAATTTGCGCCATATTCGTTCAGAATTTAGTAAATTCATTAAAAATTTGCCTTTTTTTGACAATTTTTGTCTTTTCTGGACGGTTTTTTAAAAATACAATATGAGTAAAATCACAGCTGCAATTACAGGTGTAGGAGCATATTTACCTGAATATAAGTTGACCAACCAAATTTTGGAAACCATGGTCGAGACTAATGACGAATGGATAACCACTCGAACAGGTATTAAGGAACGCAGAATTCTCAAAGAAGAAGGTAAAGGAACATCTTTCCTTGCGATTAATGCCGCTAAAGATCTTATCAATAAAAAGGGAATCGACCCTAAAGACATAGAATTAGTAATTGTCGCAACCGCAACTCCAGATATGAAGGCAGCTTCAACTGCAGCTTATACAGCAACTGAGATTGGTGCTACAAATGCATTTTCTTTTGATTTAGAAGCTGCGTGTTCCAGTTTTCTCTTCGGAATGTCTGTTGCGGCTAGTTATATTGAATCTGGTAAGTACAAGAAAGTTTTACTTATTGGAGCAGATAAAAATTCTTCATTTATAAACTATAAAGATAGAGCAACGTGTATCATTTTTGGTGATGGAGCAGGAGCTGTTCTGTTCGAACCAAATTATGAAGGACTAGGATTACAAGATGAGTTATTAAGAAGTAATGGTGAAGGTCGTGAGTTTCTTCAAGCAACTTATGGAGGATCATCATATCCAATTAATGAAGATACTTTTAATGAAGGAAAGCATTATATTTTTCAAGAAGGAAGAACAGTTTTCAAAAATGCTGTATTTAATATGGCTGATGTAACTGAGCGTATCTTAGAAAGAAATAACTTGACAAATGATGATATTGCTTGGTTAGCAGCGCATCAAGCGAATAAGCGTATTATAGAAGCAACGGCAAATAGAGTATCGTTAGACCCAGAAAAGGTAATGATGAATATTCATAAGTACGGAAACACAACATCTGCAACATTACCATTACTTTTACATGATTACGAATCGCAATTAAAAAAAGATGATAAAATTATATTCGCAGCATTTGGAGGCGGATTTACTTGGGGCTCAATATATTTAAAATGGGCTTATAATTCTTAACCGTTTAACTAACGAACTAACTAATTAAAAGACTAAATAATTATGGATATTAAGGAAATTCAAAACTTAATCAAATTTGTAGCCAAATCTGGAGCAAGTGAGGTTAAACTAGAAATGGATGATATTAAAATCACCATTAGAACTGGTGCAGATGATAAAGGGGAATCTACCACTTATGTTCAGCAAATACCAATGAATCAACCAGTGGCTCAAGCAATGCCAGCCACAATGCCTGCCATAGAACCAGCAAAAGAAGTTCCAGTTGTGTCTGAGGATTCTAAATATATTACAATTAAATCACCAATTATTGGTACGTTTTATCGTAAACCATCTCCAGATAAACCTGTATTTGTTGAGGTAGGAACTTCAATTGGTGAAGGAGATGTACTTTGTGTTATTGAAGCAATGAAATTATTCAATGAAATAGAATCTGAAGTCTCAGGAAAAATCGTTAAAATTTTAGTTGACGATGCTTCACCAGTAGAATTTGATCAACCATTATTTTTAGTTGATCCATCATAACCAAATTTAAAATTCCAAAATACAATTCCTAAGTTATTGGAATTTGGAATTTGAGATTTTAAATAGAAATAAGTTATGTTTAAAAAAATATTAATAGCCAATAGAGGTGAAATAGCACTACGTGTTATTAGAACCTGTAAAGAGATGGGTATCAAAACCGTTGCTGTATACTCTACAGCTGACGCCGAGAGTTTACATGTGAAATTTGCTGATGAAGCAGTTTGTATCGGTCCTCCTTCTAGTAGTGAATCATACCTAAAAATATCTAACATTATTGCAGCAGCAGAAATTACAAATGCTGATGCTATACATCCTGGTTACGGATTTTTATCTGAAAATGCTAAGTTTTCAAAAATTTGTGAAGAGCATGATATCAAATTTATTGGTGCATCTCCAGAGATGATTGATAGAATGGGAGATAAAGCAAATGCTAAAGCGACAATGATTGAAGCTGGTGTACCATGTGTTCCAGGAAGTGAAGGTGTTATAAAAGATTTTGAAGACTGTAAAAAAGTAGCCAAAGAAACCGGTTATCCAGTAATGCTTAAAGCATCTGCTGGTGGTGGTGGAAAAGGAATGCGTGCTGTTTGGAAACCAGAAGACCTTCAAAATGCATGGGAATCTGCAAGAGCAGAATCTAAAGCTGCCTTTGGAAATGATGATATGTACATGGAGAAACTTATTGAAGAACCACGCCATATCGAAATTCAAATTGTAGGTGATTCTACAGGTAAAGCATGTCATTTATCAGAACGTGATTGCTCTGTTCAACGTCGTCACCAAAAATTAACTGAAGAAGTGCCTTCTCCTTTTATGACAACAGCTTTGCGTAAAAAAATGGGTGAAGCTGCTGTAAAAGCTGCTGAATATATCAAATATGAAGGTGCAGGAACGGTTGAGTTTTTAGTAGATAAACATCGTAATTTCTACTTCATGGAAATGAATACACGTATTCAAGTTGAGCATCCAATTACAGAACAAGTGATTGATTTTGATTTAATTCGTGAGCAAATTTTAGTCGCAGCAGGTGTGCCAATTTCTGGTAAAAACTATACGCCTAATTTGCATTCTATCGAATGTCGTATCAATGCCGAAGATCCTTTTAACGACTTTAGACCGTCGCCAGGACGTATCACAACATTACATGCTCCAGGTGGTCATGGTGTGCGTTTAGATACGCATGTATATGCAGGATATGTGATTCCACCAAATTACGATTCTATGATCGCTAAGTTGATTACTACTGCGCAAACGCGTGAAGAAGCCATCAACAAAATGAAACGCGCTTTAGATGAATTCGTTATCGAAGGGATCAAAACAACCATTCCTTTCCACAGGCAATTGATGGAGCATCCAGATTATTTGGCTGGTAATTATACCACCAAGTTTATGGAAGATTTTAAAATCAAACCTATAGAAGACTAATATAACAACTCCGAAATTAACGTTTCGGAGTTTTTTTTAGTAAAGCCCTGATTTTAAAAGTTCTGAGATAATGAATTAAAAATAGATGGTTGCACTAATCCCGAATTCATTTCGGGATCTCATAAATTAATGTTTAAATTGTTATTGGCTGTTACCCTTTTCCGCAAAACGCTCCAAAGCGTCAGGCTTTCACTACTCGCTCTCTACGAGGAGCTCAAACAAACCGTTCAATCCTTAACAGAGGTGTTTATCAAATTACAGTTTATAGATTTTACAGTTAAGCAAACCAAAAATCACTATTTTTAACAAACAAATCTATAATTTTGAACTTATCGTATTGGGAAATAAAATCGTGGCTAACTAATGTAGATTATACTATAGTTGGTAGCGGAATTGTAGGTCTTAATTGTGCTTTGCAGTTAAAACAACGCTTTCCTAAAGCAAACATTTTAATTCTTGAAAAAGGCATGTTGCCTCAAGGTGCAAGTACTAAAAACGCAGGTTTTGCATGCTTTGGTAGTTTAAGTGAAATTATAGATGACCTTAAATCTCATTCTCAAGAAGAGGTGTTTCAATTGATCAAAAAACGCATTAATGGTTTACAGTTATTGCGAAATACTTTAGGAGATGCTAATATCAATTACCAACAACTTGGTGGTTATGAGCTGTTTTATAAATCTGATAAATTGCTAGAAGAATGTAAAGACCAATGTGCTAGTGTAAATTCATTTTTAAAACCCTTATTTAATCAAGATGTGTTTCATTTTGAATCTGATACTTTTGGTTTCAAAAACTGTCATGAAACCTTAAGTGTAAATCAGTTTGAAGGTCAGATTGACACGGGAAAAATGATGACCTCATTAATGCAACTTGCGTTAAGTTCTGGAATAAAAATATTAAATAATATTACTGTTGAGAATTTTTCAGAAGACTTAAAATCTGTAAAAATTAAAACAAATCAATTCGAATTTACAAGCTCAAAATTGCTAATTGCAACCAATGGCTTTGCTTCAGCTTTACATATTCCCAAAGTAAAACCTGCAAGAGCTCAAGTATTAATTACAAAACCAATTGAAAATCTTCATATAAAAGGAACGTTTCATTTAGATCAAGGCTATTATTATTTCAGAAACATAGATAATAGAATTCTATTTGGTGGTGGACGAAATCTTGATTTTAAAGGAGAAGAAACAACCGAATTAAATCAAACAGAACGCATTCAAAACAAACTAGAAACGCTTTTAAAAACCACAATTTTACCAAACACACCTTTTGAAATTGAACATCGATGGAGTGGAATTATGGGTGTTGGACAACAAAAAAAGCCAATTGTCAATCAGTTGAGTAACCATGTATTTTGTGGAGTTCGTTTAGGAGGAATGGGAGTTGCTATTGGAAGTTTAGTTGGTAAAGAATTAGCCGATTTAATTTAATTATCAGTAAAAATGCTATTAATTTATCCTGCAAGGTTTCAAAAACCTTGTAGGTATGATAAATTTTTTTAATATATAATATAATACTTATATCTAAGCAAAAATTAAAGTTCTACTTATCACGATGAAATTTATAAAACGTTTTTTTAAACTCATTTTCAAAACATTGTTTTGGCTCTTTGTGTTTTCCGTGGTAGTGGTTGTGGTTTTTAAATGGGTTCCTGTGCCAATCATACCTTTAATGGTTATCCAGAATATAGAACAAACGAGTGCCAATAAAAAAGGATGGGAACATGATTGGATTCCTATTGAAGAGATATCTACCAATTTACAGCTAGCTGTTATTTGTAGTGAAGATCAAAACTTTTTGAAACATCATGGCTTCGATATTAAAGCCATCGAAAAAGCTTATGAAAACAATAAAAAAGGCAAAAAATTAAAAGGCGCAAGCACCATTTCTCAGCAAACTGCAAAGAATGTATTTCTGTGGCCAAATAGAAGTTGGTTACGTAAAGGGTTAGAAACTTATTTTACGTTTTTAATTGAACTCATTTGGAGCAAAGAGCGTATCATTGAAGTTTATCTTAATAGTATCGAAATGGGTCCAGGAATTTATGGAGCGGAAGCAGCTTCACAATATTGGTTTAAAAAATCAGCCTCAAAATTATCAATATATGAGGCAGCAGCTATTGCTTCAATATTACCCAATCCATTACGCTACAAAGCCAATCCTGCAACAACATACATTGAAGGTAGAAAATCTTGGATTGTGAAACAAATGCGCTATTTTGGACCATTAAACTACCCTAAACGAGATGACAACAATGAATAATATAAAGCAAGAGTTATATAGTCTCTGTCAATTGTTTGTTGATAAACGTTTGAAAGCCATTCAAAAAACTATTGACGAAATTCAAGAATCTCTAATATCAGAAACTAAAAGTTCTGCTGGAGATAAACATGAGACAGGTCGTGCGATGCTTCAGTTAGAGCGAGAAAAAGCAGGACAGCAATTGTCTGAAATACAAAAATTGAATCAATTGCTTTCTAAAATAGATGTTTCAAAAGCTAATTCAACTATCGGACTTGGAAGCCTAATTTACACAACTAAGGCTAATTATTTTATAGCCATAAGCGCAGGAGAATTAAAACTAAATGAGGAATGCTTTTACGCAATTTCTGCTAATACTCCTATTGCCAAATTACTGTTAGGCAAGCAAAAAGATGATTATATTAAGTTTAGAGATCAGATGTTTGGGATTATTGAGGTTAACTAAATTTAATCTCAATCATTTTTCATTGTATCTTTAGTAAATGAAAAAGATTAAAATAGCACTTGTATTATTTATCGGTTTTACGTTTTCGTTTATCGGTAATTCACAAGATTTAAAAACTCAAATTTCAGTAGATTTTAAAATTAGAAACTTAGGAATTAATGTTGACGGATTCTTCAAAAACGCAACAATTACAACAAATTTTAAAGCTCAAGATATTTCGCAGTGGACCTTATCTGGAAACGTGAAAGTCAACTCAATTGCTACAGGAAATAAAAAACGAGACGAACATTTATTAGAAGATGATTACTTTAATGCTAAAACTTATCCCGAAATCGTCATAGAAGCCACTAATTTTAAAAAAGTTTCAGAAAATAAATACGACGTTACTGTCATCCTTACGATAAAGGAAACGACGAAAACAATCATAATTCCAATGCAAATTATTAATAGTGATAATAACCTAAAATTAAACACCTATTTTGAAATCAATAGACGCGATTATGGTGTTGGAGGAAGTAGTTTTGTTTTATCTGACACAGCAAAAATTAATGTCAACTATACTTTAAAAAAGGAATAATTTGAATCACAAACCACCTAAAATAGATGTGCTTATTATTGGAGGAGGATTAGCTGGTTTGTCGAGTGCAATTCACTTATCAAAAGCAAACTTGAGTGTATTTGTCATTGAAAAAAATAGCTATCCAAAACATAAGGTTTGTGGCGAATACATCTCTAATGAAGTTTTGCCATATCTTGAGTTTTTAGACATTGATGTTTTTAAATTAGGTGCTAAAAAAATTGATAAATTTCAATTATCGACAACTAAAAGTAAATTGATAGCTTCAACATTACCATTAGGTGGTTTTGGAATTAGCCGATTTTGCTTAGATCATGCTTTAGCTAAGAAAGCGATTGATGTTGGTGTAGAAATCCTTCAAGATTCAGTTGAAACTATTGAGTTTTTGAATGATGCATTTTCAGTTGAAACAAAAAGCGTTAAACAATTCAAAGCAAAAATTGTAATTGGAGCCTACGGAAAACGTTCAAACCTCGACATCAAGCTCAATCGTCAATTTATAAAGCGTAAATCACCTTATTTAGCAGTAAAGACTCACGTCAAGGGAAACTTTCCAGATTATGTCGTAGCATTACATAATTTTGAAGGTGGTTATTGTGGTGTTTCAAAAGTTGAAAATGAGAGTATTAATTTGTGTTATATCACCAATTTTGATGCGTTTAAAAGGTATAAAGATATAGAGGAGTTTCAACAAAAAGTTTTATATAAAAATACATTTCTAAAAGATATTTTTATGAATACCAAGCCTGTATTTGATGAGCCATTGACTATAAGTCAAATTTCATTTGATGATAAAAAACCAATAGAAAATCATATCTTAATGTGTGGTGATACAGCAGCTTTAATACATCCACTTTCTGGCAACGGAATGAGTATGGCTATGCGAAGTGCCCAAATGGCTTCACTTTTAATTATTAAATATTTTAAATCGGAAATTCCTAATAGAAAAGCACTAGAAAAACAGTATCTTATAGAATGGAATTCAGCATTTAAATCTCGTTTAATAACAGGTCATATTATTGCCGATTTATTTAATCAACCCAAATTATCTGAGGTGTTGCTGCAAAGTCTAAAATGGTTTCCAGGTATTTTGCCTTATATTATAAAGAAAACACATGGTGAACTAATGACAACAGAATGAGTTTTTTAGTGAGCACAAAATATAGAAGTGAAGATCAAGAAATTATGGATGATTTGGGTTATAATGGTCCAATACTTCTAGATTCGCTTGATAAGATTTCAAAAATAAATCAGTGGTTAGGTGGAAATATTGTCGTGATTAATGGACTTAAAAAAGCACTTGAGAATCATCCAAAAAATGAACCGATTACTATTGTTGATTTAGGTTGCGGAAGTGGAGATATCTTGAGAGAAGTTTCACGATTTGGTAAAAAAAATGGTTATCAATTTCGATTAATTGGTCTTGATGCAAATCAGCATACAATTGATTACGCTTACACATTATCAGAAGCTTATGACAATATAGAGTTTAAAGTGATTGATGTTTTTTCTAAAGCTTTTAATGAAGTAGATTATGACCTTGCTTTGTCAACATTATTTTTCCATCATTTTAAAGAAAGAGAACTTGTTTCGTTTTTACAACCTGTTTTAGAAAAAGCAAAATTAGGAATTGTTGTTAACGATTTACACAGACACAAACTCGCTTATTACTTGTTTAAAGTACTATGTTTAACTATCAAAAACAAAACAGTTATTGAAGACGGATTGACCTCTGTATTAAGAGGGTTTAAACGAGAAGAATTAGTTGAAATATCACAAGAATTAAACACAAATTATCAAATACAGTGGAAATGGGCGTTTCGTTTTCAATGGATTTTGAAGCATAAAACAATATGAGTGTAAAGATCACTTCAGTAGCAAAACAGCTACCAAAATATACTAGAGAGACTAAGGATATAATTCCGTATTTAAAACTATGGATGTCTGGTCAAGAAGAACGATTTCAGCGGAAAGTAATTAAGCTTTTTGAAAATGCAGGAGTTGATCGACGTTATTCTATTATGGATGCTGAAGAAGTGTTTTTAAATACATCTTTAGAAGAAAAAAATGAGATATATTCTCGTGAAGTGGTTAAGTTGGCTGAACAATCTTTGGTTAAAGCTTTAGATAAAGCGAATCTAAAACCAACAGAAATTGATTATATAATCACAGTGAGTTGTACAGGAATTATGATTCCATCAATGGATGCGTATTTGATTAATAATCTTAAAATGAAACAGGATATTGTACGACTTCCTGTGACTGAAATGGGTTGTGCTGCAGGTGTTTCAGGAATTATTTACGCAAAGAATTTTTTAAAAGCAAATCCGAATAAACGTGCAGCAGTAATCGCTGTAGAATCGCCAACAGCAACTTTTCAGTTAAATGATTTTTCTATGGCTAATATTGTTAGTGCAGCAATTTTTGGTGATGGAGCATCTAGCGTGATTTTATCATCATATGACACAGAAAAAGGCCCAAAAATAGTTGATGAAGCCATGTATCATTTTTATGACGCTGAAACAATGATGGGTTTTAAATTGGTAAATACAGGGTTGCAAATGATTTTAGACAAGGCTGTTCCTGAAACAATTTCAGAACATTTTCCTAGGATCGTACATCCATTTTTAGAGCGAAATAACATCACAATTGAAACTATTGATCATCTGATATTTCATCCTGGAGGAAAGAAGATTGTTCAAACTGTTGAAGGTTTATTTGGCTCTCTAGGAAAGAATATCGATGACACCAAAGAGGTTCTTAAATTATATGGCAACATGAGTAGCGCAACAGTTTTATATGTTTTAGAACGTTTTATAGATAAACAATTACCAAAAGGAGATCTAGGATTAATGTTAAGTTTTGGACCAGGATTTTCAGCACAACGCATATTATTAGAATGGTAACAAGACAATTCAACTTGTCATGCTAAACGTGATTAAGGCATCTTTTTTAAAAAGTAAAAATGAAAGAATTTCAAAATAAAAATTATTGGGCACTCATTTTAGGAGGCTCTAGCGGATTGGGTTTAGCAACAGCTAAAAAACTCGCAAAACATGGTATGAATATTTGTATTATTCACCGAAACTCAAGAACTCAAAAAGATGAGATTAATGCTGAATTTGATAAAATCAGAGCTACAGATGTACAATTCAAATCGTTTAATATTGACGCTTTTAAACCAGAAAAAAGAAAACAAATCATATCTGAGTTGAAAACTATATTTGGTACTCAAGGAAAAATAAGAACCTTAGTGCATAGTGTTGCAAAAGGGAATTTGAAACCAATGTTAGATGATCAAAATCCAACACTTAATACAGATGATTTCAATTTAACGATTAACACAATGGCTATTAGTTTATACGATTGGACAAAAGCAGTTTTTGAAGCTCAACTATTTACTGAAGATACTCGTATTATCAGTTTCACCAGTGAAGGGAATACTAAAGCTTGGCGAAATTATGCAGCTGTTTCTGCAGCCAAAGTAACTCTTGAAGCTATTACTCGAAATATTGCTTTAGAGTTTGCACCTTTCGGAATTAGAGCAAATTGTATTCAAGCTGGAGTGACAGATACAACATCTTTACGCATGATTCCTGGAAGTGATAAAATAATAGAGCACAGTTTAAAACGCAATCCGTTTAAACGTCTAACACAACCTGAAGATGTCGCTAATGCTGTGTATCTTTTAACTAAAGATGAAGCGTCTTGGATTAATGGATGTGTCATTCCTGTAGATGGAGGCGAACATATATCTTAATTATAAATTAAAACTAAATGTCACCTTGAGCGCAGTCGAAAGGTCTTTAATAATTAATATTTTTAATTGAACAGTAATCAAATCATAGCGCAATTACCATATCAAGAACCGTTTTTGTTTGTTGATAAATTGACTTCGATGTCTTCTGAAGGCATAAAAGGACATTATACGTTTAAAAAAGATGAACACTTTTATGTAGGTCATTTTAAAGACAATCCAATTACACCTGGAGTAATTCTAACAGAATGTATGGCGCAAATAGGTGTTGTGTGTTTAGGAATATATATAATGAAAGATGAACTTTCAGAAACTAACCATCCGAAAATTGCTTTAACATCAAGTCAAATTGATTTCTTTTTGCCAGTCTTTCCTGGAGAAAAAGTGACTGTGGTTTCTGAAAAAGAGATGTTTCGGTTTAATAAATTGAAATGCAATGTTAAACTGTACAACGAAAAGGAAGAATTGGTTTGTCGCGGAAACATATCAGGAATGATTACCACATGAAAAACAGAGTCGTCATAACAGGGTTAGGCGTTGTTGCACCAAATGGAGTAGGCATTGATGCGTTTTCTGAAGCTATAAAAAAAGGAAAATCTGGAATTACGTTTCATCAACAGTTGGCTGATTTAAATTTCTCCTGTTGCATTGGTGGAATTCCGAAAATTTCCGAAGAGAAGAAACTAGACTATTTAACACCTTTACAATTAAGAGGGTTTAATAGCTCCGGAATTTTATATGGTTGTATGGCTGGAATGGACGCTTGGAAAGATGCTGGATTTTCTATTGATGCAGACAGTGAATTAGATTATGATAGTGGAACAGTTTTCGGAACAGGAACGTCTGGTGTTGAAAAATTTAGAGAGGCCATTTATAAACTTGATGAAGGTGAAGTAAAGCGCTTAGGAAGTACAGTTGTTGTGCAAACGATGGCAAGTGGAATTAGTGCTTTTTTAGGTGGAATTTTGGGTTTAGGGAATCAAGTAACGACTAATTCTTCAGCCTGTACAACAGGAACCGAAGCGATTTTAATGGGTTATGAACGTATTAAAAATGGGCAAGCCAAGCGAATGTTGGTTGGTAGTTGTAGTGATGATGGTCCTTATATTTGGGGAGGATTTGATGCGATGCGAGTGATGACTTATAAGCATAATGATTCACCAGAGCAAGGTTCGAGACCAATGAGTGCAACTGCATCAGGTTTTGTTCCTGGAGCAGGAGCAGGAGCTTTAGTTTTAGAATCTTTAGAGAGTGCTTTAGATCGAAATGCAACTATTTATGCTGAGGTTTTAGGAGGACATATTAATTCTGGAGGTCAACGACAAGCAGGAACCATGACTGCTCCAAATGCTGAAGCAGTGCAACGTTGTATCAAAGAAGCCATTTCAAATACTAATATTTCAGCAAGTGACATTGATACGATTAATGGGCATTTGACTGCGACTTCAAAAGATAGTCTTGAAATAGAAAATTGGACCAAAGCTTTGAATAGAACAGGTAAAAATTTTCCTTATGTCAATTCTTTAAAATCAATGGTTGGTCATTGTTTGGCAGCAGCTGGAAGCATTGAAAGTGTGGCAACTGTATTGCAATTAAAAGAGCAATATGTATTTCCAAATATTAATTGTGAGGACGTGCACGAAGGTATTTCAGCATTAATTTCCGAAGAAAAAATTGTTAAACAAGTATTGCATACTGAATTGAATATTGCAGCAAAAGCTAGTTTTGGTTTTGGTGACGTAAATGGTTGTATTATCTTTAAAAAGTATTCAGAATAACTAAAAAAATCAATGTCTCCTCGAGCGCAGTCGAGAGGTATTAATTCCCTACAGCGAACCAACTGACATAAAAAATAACATGATCAAAGACGAACTTATTGCCAAATTAAAAATGATTGTTCAGCCTTATATTCAAGATGAACAAGCTTTTGAAAATTTATCGGAAGACACAGATTTTATTAATGATTTAAAAATCAATTCTGCAAATTTGGTTGATGTCATTTTAGATGTTGAAGACGAATTTGATATTAGAATTGAGAATGATGATATGGAAAAAATGATTTCTGTGAAAACAGCAATGGTTATTATTAATGAAAAATTAGCTGAAAAATGATTGGAAACGACATTGTTGATTTAAAACAAGCAGCAAAAGATTCTAATTGGGAACGACCTCGATTTTTAGATAAAGTATTTACTCTAGAGGAACAATCCGTTATTTTTTCTTCAGAAAATAAAGACCAAACGGTTTGGTTGCTATGGAGTATGAAAGAAGCTGCTTATAAAGCTTATGTAAGAGAATTTGAGCACCGTTTTTTCAATCTGAAACAAATAGAATGTCAATTGGATCAGAACAACGAAGGTGTTGTTATTATTAATGATGAGATCTATTATTTAAGAACAGTAATTACTTCGGAATATATTCACAGTGTTGCAAGTAACAATAGCACGTTTCCGAAAACAGATGTTTTTAAATTATTAGAGGTGAATCAAAGTGAAGAATTGAGAATACGATTAATCAATCAAATTTCTAATAAAAAAGGGGTGGATTTGAATTCAATTCAGATAAGAAAAACAGCATTAGGAGTTCCAAATTTATTTTTAAATGATGAACAAATATTTAATGCGTTATCACTATCACATCATGGAAAATATGGTGCTTTTGCTATGTGTTAATTTTTAAAGAAACAATACTGCCTGCTGAAAGGTCTTCAGAGGATTCAAAAAACAAAGTTTCATTTTCGAAGCTAGATTCAATCAAATAATAGTGTCCTTTAAAATAACTTTTATTTACCTTCACTTGAATATTTGATTTTTCAACAACCTTTAGTTGATGTGCGTAAACAATTTCATTATTAATACTATTAAATTCATCAAAAAAGGAAGCAACTAGAGGTGTTTTTGGATGTTTAAATAAATGTTCTGGCGAGTCGTTGGCTTCAATTTGAGTATTGTTTAAAAGAATCATTCGATCTGCAAAACCTAAAACATCATTTTTATCGTGAGTAGCAACAACACATGTAATTTGTTTGTCTTTTAAATATTTGAAAACACGTCGTCTAAGAGATTGTTTTTTAAAATTATCAATATGGCTAAAGGGTTCATCTAGCAAGATGATTTCAGGCTGTTTGGCCAATGCACGAGCTAATGCAACACGCTGTTTTTGTCCACCACTTAGTGTTTTTACTTTGACATGTGCAAATTCAGTAAGTTCAACAACTTCAAGTAATTCAGATGTTCGTTTTTGTTTTTCTTCAGGAAAGAAATTGGATAAGAACTTACCAATATTTTCTTCAACAGTTATATATGGCATTAAATCAAATTCTTGAGCGACATACTTTATAAAATCATAACCAATTACAAGATTATATTTTGGACCTAAGATTTCCTGATTTTTCCAAAATATAGTGCCTTCATCTAAATCGTATTCACCATAGATGAGTTTGAGTAATGTAGTTTTACCAGAGCCACTTTCACCAATAATTGAAATGTTTTCACCAAGATTTACAGAGAAGTTAATCTCATTTAAAATTGTGGTTTTCTTATAACTAAAAGTGAGGTTTTTAACTTGAAGCATACTGCAAAAATACCATAAAAAAGCCGCTACAATTAATGTAGCGGCTTTTTTGTAAAATAAATTTAAAAGAATTAATACTTAATAAATTTTTGATTTTTAATTGTATTATCAGAGACAATACTTATGATATAATTTCCTGATGTTAATTGAGATACATCAATTGATTTAGAATTGTTTAGAGAATTAGTCATTACACGTCTTCCACTGATATCATAAATATTATAGAACGCATTTTGTAATTGCAATTCAGTAGAAATATTTAATGTGTTTTTAGTTGGGTTTGGTGATAAAATGAAATCAGAAACAAGCTCATTATCATTAAGGCTTAGAGCAGTTCCCGTACCTTCAACGGCTTCAAATTCTTGATTGATGCCTGGGTTTGAAAATACTTCACCACCAGAATTTGGCCAGTATATAACAATTTGTGATATACTAGTATCACTTCCAATACCAAAATGGGTGTTTAATGTACTCATGTATTCAAAACCTTCACCACTACGCACATCTCTAATTTGCACGCCACTATCTGTGTAGATTTCAACACGAGCACCTATCCCATCAATATTACTAGCAGTACCAACAGTGTTTATTTTAATCCAATTGTTATTAGTAGTAAGGTTCCAATAGATATTGCCATTAGAATATGCATCAATAAAACCATCATTATTTAAATCGCCAAAAGAGCCATTAACATAACTGATTTGAGTGTTATCGGCATCTTCAAAAGTAAGGTCGCCTTTTCCGTACAAAATTGTACCATTACATAAAATATCTAAATAGCCATCATTGTCAATATCATAGCTGACATTTTCGTGACCATTAGGAGCACTACTCACACCTGCGCCAGATGTTACGTCTGTAAACGAACCATTGCCATTATTACGCATAAGTTTGTGAGAACCAGAGCTAGCACCAACAAAAACATCCATGTCACCATCATTATCATAATCTCCCCAAGATGATGACCAAGTTTGCATAGGATCAGCAAGACCTAAGGTGTTAGCGTTTTCAGTAAAACTACCATCACCATTATTGGTTAACATTTGATTTGTTCTTCTAGCAGTTTCACCACCACATTTAGCGATGAACATGTCCATATCTCTATCATTATCATAATCTATCCAAATAGAACCATAATTACCACCTGAACAGTAGTTTCCTAAACCACCAACAGTTCCAACTTGATCTGTAGAGGTTGCTGGATTATCACAACCGTCATTATATTGAGCTCCTTGGTAGAATGTAAGGTTTCCACTCCCATCATTTATATAATACACGTTTGGTGCTACGTCATGACAAACAAACGCATCTAAATGGCCATCATTATTAATATCAACAAAGTTTGAACGTTGTGAAAACACATCTTCACCAGTAGAAATTTCAGTAAACCCTGTTCCAGTACCATCACTTTTCATAAAGGTTACACCATTTCCAGAACCATATAGCAAATCAGTGTATCCATCTTTATTAAAATCGGCAGCAGCCATACTCCAACCAGGTAAAAAGTCAGCATTAGGTGTCGCAATATTTACTTCATTAAAACCTCCATCAGCTAATTGATAATGGATATTTACATTATTAGCAGATGCAGATACAATATCATCAAGATGATCTCCATCCATATCAACAACCGTTAAGTCGTAACCACTAATAGGTATACTTTGAACAGAAAAATTAACTCTAGATAAAATTAATGTTGTAAAGTTTACAGGTCCAATCCAATTGCTGAAATCTGTTCCTCCACAAAAGCCTCTAACATAAACCTCATAAGATGTGTTGGTGTTTAATCCACTTAAAGTATGTGGATTGTTTGTAGTTGTAAATGTTCCAGATCCAGAAGGAATTCCAGTTCCTTGAGCTTGTACAGCAATTTCCCAAGAGGGTTCAACATCACCAGCTTGCCAGAAAACATTAGCGCTATTTGACGTTATAGAAGTCACCGATAAATTAGTAATATTAGGACAAGAAGGAGGGGTTTCTGAACGAATTAAAGGAGAATCAAAACAAAAGCCCCAACCATAAGATTCATTATCCTCATAAAGAATACGATATTTAAAATTAGTTAATTGCGATGCTGTAAAAGAAGCAATATTTAATGTTTGATTTACTTGTTCTGGAGTTCCATTGCAAAAACCAACAGTTGGGGCGTTAGTAGTTTGAGTTAATTCCGGACCAAAATCCTGCCAATTTCCAGCATCATTATCCCAATATTGTATTTTTAAGTCTTCGTTTTCAAAAATATTAAAAACGTAAGAACCTATTACAGAAATCCAAGTTTCACCAGCATTATATGCTTCAGTTAAATTGATTGTATTAGATTCTGCAGCAATGGTATTATCCGAACCTCCTCCAGCTTCGTCATCATCAAAAGAAAAATGAGGAGATCCATCAGCTGGATTGTCAGTAAAAATAAGAGGATTGGCATCATAAGACCCTGTAATTGTCCAGCTGCTATTTGGCCAGTTAGCTGATTCATTTAAAACCTGAGCTAATGAACAATACGACACTACAAGAAATGCTATTAATGTAATTTTTTTCATAAAAATTTATGTATTAGATAAATAATATCTAAAAGTAATAAAAAAAACCTCCAAATAAAGCTTGGAGGTTTCTTAATTACAATATTTTATTTTTATGATTTAACTCATTTTATTGATATAACGTGTAAGTTTGGTATTTACTATTAGTGTTTTATCATTTTTTTAGTTGTTATATTTTCTTCAGAATATAATTTTAAGAAATATATAGCAGCATCTAATTGGCTGACATCTATTTGATTAAAATCAGAGTCTATTGTTTTTATGAGTTGTCCGTTAATATTAACGATATCTATTCGAGTTAAATTTTCTGTATTTCCTTTTATATAAATAGTATTCTTTACAGGATTAGGGTATACAGAAATAGCGTTAGTATCATACTTAGCGATATTCAAAGTACTAACTGCAGCAGCAGAACAATCGTAAGTGTCATCAAAAATTTGTTCTCCAGGGTTATTAGTACAATCTGCTGTACCTGGGCCACCACATGCTGTAAAAAATTGATCTTGAAAAACACCTTGATTATAGAAACAAACACCAGCTTCTTCTCCTGCATCAACATATTTTATTTTAATATGAAACAACACTTTTGGTGTTGAAGTAATTTGTATTTCAGGAGCTGTTTCTAATCCTACTTGAGCAATATTTTGTTGAAAAGACAGAGAGACTCTTGATGTTATATTATCATTTTGCACAAAATCTTTATAAGCAGGAGAGAACATACCAAAAGTATATCCTAAAATAGAACCAGCAGGTTGACTATACTCAATAGCATTATTTGAAGATACATTTTCACCAAAAGCCGCTGTATTATAATCAAAATAAACTTGACCAGAACCTATATATAAATTTTCAGTTGAAGCAATCAAAATATCAGCTTCATAAAAATTATCACTACCATCATTGGTGATTTGTGCATTAGCAAATGATAATGTAACGTTAGTATCTAATTGATCTGCAGCAGATCTTTGAAATTGTTGTCCACGACCAATATTTGGATTAATTAAGGTATTCACATCTGAGTTTTGGATTTGAGTATTTACATCCATATCGGCATTATCATATCCAGAACCACCAATTAGTTGTATAACATCACTAGCATCAGAATTTTGAATTTGTGCGTTACCATCATAATCACCAGTATACATACCGTATTTACCATTAGCTAAAGAGGCAACAGCATTGCTAGCACCTTCAACAGAATTAGGATTTGCAGATAAATCTATAACGGTATTAGAAGGACTCAAAGCAAAAGTTGTAGCACTTAATAAGCCAATATGGTTTCTGTGTTTAATAGAGATATAATAGTTTCCTCGTTCTTGTTCAAAACTTAAAGCTGATACACCATCAATGTCAACCACATCACCATCACGTTGTAAAAGTGCAGATTTCGAATCTAAAATTATTGTATTATCGTCTTTATCACGAAGTTCAACAAATACCCAATCAACAATAGCATCTGCTCCTGTAGCGTTAAAAACAGAAGGATCAGCAATTAAAGCATCAACATAAGGACTTGTAGTTGCATTAGAAGTTAGCCATCCATTAAGACGTAAATCATCACGCATTAAGTTATTTTCTCCTGAATTCGGATTTAAAGCTGCACCTTCTAGGTATACAATTGGAGATACAACAATATCACAAGAGACACCTGCACCTTCAACCGCAGTAAATGGTTGATTAATAGACGGGTTTAAAAATGTTTCACAACCAGAATTTGGCCAGTATATAGTAATATGAGAAACACTAGTGTCACTTCCAATACCAAAATGTGTATTTAATGAATTCATATATCTAAAACCATCACCACTTTTCACATCTCTAATTTGAACACCACTATCTGTATAGATTTCAACACGTGCTCCAATACCATCAATATTACTCGTTGTTCCAACTGTATTTATTTTAATCCAATTGTTATTGGTTTCTTTATTGTTTATATATATGTTACTAGAATTAAATGCATCAATGTAACCATCATTATTTACATCTCCATAAGCACCTGCTCCTGGGAAAATCCCAGTATGTACAGTAAAATTCATATTTCCATCTCCAAACAGTAAGTTACCTCCAGAAACAAGGTCAAGATTCCCATCATTATCAAAATCAAATGTAACAGTTTCTGTTGAAGTAAGTGATAATGAATTCACACCAGATCCTGCAGAAATATCTACAAAAGTTCCACCATCATTTCTCATAAGTTTGTGATCACCAGAACTAGCACCAACAAAAACATCCATATCACCATCATTATCAAAATCTCCCCAAGCAGCTGACCAAGTTTGCATTGGATCTGCAAGACCTAAGTCACTAGCATTTTCAGTAAAACTACCATCACCATTATTGGTTAACATTTGATTGGTTCTTCTAGCCGTTTCTCCACCACATTTAGCAATAAATAAATCTAAATCCCTATCATTATCATAGTCTATCCAAATAGAACCATAATTACCACCTGAACAGTAGTTTCCTAAACCACCTACAGCTCCAACTTGATCTATCGAGGTTGCTGGATTGTTACAGCCATTATCATATTGTGCGCCTTGATAGAAAGTTAAGTTCCCACTACCATCATTTAAATAATATACATTTGGAGCCACATCATGACAAACAAAGGCATCTAAATGGCCATCATTATTAATGTCTACAAAGTTTGATCGTTGTGAAAAAACATCTTCAGGTCCCGAAACTTCAGTAAATCCATTCCCAGTACCATCACTTCTCATGAAAGTTACTCCGTTTCCTGCTCCATATAGTAAATCTGTATAACCATCTTTGTTGTAATCTGCAGCTGCTAAACTCCATGATGGTAGGTAGTTGGCTGATGTAGTTGTTATGTTTTTTGTTGTAAATCCTCCGCCAGGATTTTGTTCTCTAATATTGACGTTAGTTGAAGAAATAGACACTAAATCATCTAGGTGATCACCATTCATATCAACACATCCATATCTATAAGAGCCTGAAGATCCAGAAGAACTTGCTGTAAATGTTACAGGAGCTGGAACAGGTACATTGTTTGTAACCTCTAAGCAAAAAGCAACATCAGAAGCTCCTGTGCCTTCAAAATCATAAATTTGGATGATAAGGTCATCTCCAATATTCCATCCTCCAATAGTTTCTGAAGCAAAAGTATCTGTACATGCAATTTCAGTAAGTTCCATGTTATTAATACTATAAACTACAATACCTGGATTACCTGGGTTTTCAGAGGAGAAATTTAAACCGAATGTTGTTGCTGTCCATGTGAAAAACTGATCTAAACCAGAAGCTCTACAAGAACCTTGTACTCCACTATCAGTAGTGCCATCTGTTGAAAAAGGAAGGTTGAAAGGACTAGAACAACCTGTTCCATCAGCAGCTGGTGTAATTGGAATAGCGCCTGAAAAAACATCATTTACTGGCTGAGCAAAAGCTTGAAAGCCAAATGCGGAAAGTGCCAATGTCAAAAAAAGTAATTTTGTTTTCATAATAATATTTGATTTCAAATTTTAATTTAATTATTCACATTCTCCTTCTAAGGAGTTTATCCACTCTTCAATAAGTCTAACACCTTCAGCATGTTGAAGTGTTCGACCCAATAGTGGCATTCTATATTGTTCTTCTGTAGAACTAATTCTAAAGTGTAAAAGCGATTTATCAACCTTTCCACTTGAAATAATATGTGTATAAGGTGAAATTTGAGTGTCTGGAGTAACACAAACGCCTTTATTTACATCATCACCATTTTCATTAAAAGCTAATCGCAAAGGACGATATTCACAATAACTCTCTTCAGAGTGACAGTGTGCACAATTAATATCTAAATATGAGCGCACTCTAAGTTCTAAAGGATAAGAATCATCTTCCCAATTAACTGTAGAAAGAATAGTTGCTGGCATATTATCTTCTAAGTACCCAAAGTCAATCCATTTACTTAATTGATTAGAAGCACCATCAGCATAATTGTATGTTTTATTTAAATTTTGAGGTTTCGGACCAATAGGCAATGGTGTTCCAAATTTATTGTGACAAGAGAAACATTCATTTCGAGAAGGGATTCTATAATTTACAGACTTAGTTGTTCCATCTTCAATCCAATCGATATCAATAAAACTTCCGTTATCTGCAAATGTAGCTTCCGTTTGTTCATCATTCCAAACGTATTTTGCAAAATCCCAACCATCATCAGTCATAAACATTAAACGAGTTTCTACAATTCTCGTTGTGTTTTCTGGCTGAACGTTTTCGTAGAAAAAGTTTTTTATCAACATTCCGCCTACAGGAAAATCTAATGGAGTATGATCGCTGTTGTAACTAGCTGTTGTTCCCTCAGGCATCCAAACAAAACGTTTTTTATGAGCATAATCACTAAAAAGAGGCGAGTTTAAATCGTAAGGTAAAACACTTGGAATAGGCTCTAAATCTTTTAATTCACCTTCGAAAAAATTATATTCTGAAAGTGTTTGGTATGGCATCTCATCAGGATTATATACAACTTCTTGTTGAGGTATTACAGTCACACTTACATCTTCTGTAGAACAACTAATAGGATCTAAATTGTTACAAATAGTGTATGTAAATAAATCAGTTCCAACAAAATCTGTATTTGGTGTATACAAAACAATATCATCTGAAGGGTTATTTGGTGTATTGTTTACATCTAAGATTTCAATGCTTCCATTTGTAGAATTGCTAGTTACTAAGCTTCCAGATGTTGGTACATTGTTATCATTGTTCAAGACATTTATTTCTATGTCGTTATTCTGAACAGTCTCTGCAAAATCTGGAGATGTTTCTATAATAATAGGAATGTAATTACCACTTTTATCATCATCTGCACAAGATTGTATTGAAAATACCAATACGAAAAGCAATAGTGATTTAAAGTAAATTTTAAACATTAATAATAAATTTGGACAGTAAATATAGTTACAAACTATATATTAAAATAATTAATTAGACGTAATACTCTTTTTATCAGACAACAAGAGTGCTAAAATAGCGCATTTATTGATTAATTCAATATTGATTTATATCAATATAACAACCCAAACTGGTAAAACCCTAAAGTTTTATTTTAAAGTAAATTATTTTTTAATAAATATTCTGCAATTTGAATAGTGTTTGTCGCCGCTCCTTTGCGAAGATTATCACTAACAATCCACATGTTTAGAGTATTAGGTTGAGATCCATCTCTACGAATTCTACCCACAAAAACATCATCTTTTCCGTTGGCATAAATTGGCATTGGATAGGTATTTACGTCAATATTATCTTGAACAACAATACCTTCAGAATTGTTTAGTATTTGTCTTATTTCAGAAAGATCAAAGTCGTTTTCAAATTCAACATTTACAGCTTCGCTATGTCCTCCTGCAGTTGGTATTCTCACTGCAGTTGCTGTTATAGCGATTGTGCGATCATCTAATATTTTTTGAGTCTCACGAACTAATTTCATTTCCTCTTTTGTATAGCCATTTTCTTCAAAGACATCACAATGTGGAATAGCATTTTGGTAAATAGGATAGTGGTAAGCCATTTCTCCCTTAATGCCAGCAACTTCATTTTCTAATTGTTTTACAGCTTTTACTCCAGTTCCTGTAATAGATTGATATGTTGAGACAACAATACGTTTGATTTTATATTTTTTGTGAAGAGGAGCTAAGGCTAGTACCATTTGTATTGTAGAACAATTTGGATTAGCTATTATTTTGTCTTTTGTAGTTAAAATACCAGCATTAATTTCTGGCACCACCAGTTGTTTTGAGTGATCCATTCTCCAAGCTGAAGAATTGTCTATAACAGTAATACCTGCTTCTGCAAATTTTGGAGCCCATTCTAAAGATGTATTTCCTCCTGCAGAGAATAATGCTACAGTTGGTTTCAGGTCAATGGCATCTTGCATGCTAATAACCTTATAATCAATCCCTTTGAAAGAAATTAATTTACCTATAGATCGCTCTGAAGCTACAGGAATTAATTCTGAAACTGGAAAATTACGTTCTTTAAGAACTTTAAGCATGACTTCACCTACTAAGCCTGTGGCACCAACTACTGCTACTTTCATTAGAAATAAATTTTGATAAACAAAAGTAGGGATTAATTCATTTTTCTTTTTAAAAAAAGACATAAAAAAACCACCTCTTTTTTGAGGTGGTTAAGATTTAAAAAATAGGTAATGTAGCGGTTAGCTATCTTATTTTTTAAGTAAATCTCTAATTTCAGACAGTAAATCAATATCTGATGGTCCTGCTGGAGCTGCTGGAGCTGGAGGAGTTTTTGTTTTGTTATATGCTTTAACAATCATGAACAATACAAATCCAACAATAATTAAGTTAATAATTGCATTAATCCATTTACCATACATAATTGCGTTTTCTGGAGTTGTAACTGTTCCATCAGCAGCAACTATAGCAGGAGAAAGCACATGCTTCATATCTGCAAAGTTTACACCTCCTGTAAAATGACCCACTAATGGCATCATAATATCGGCAACAAAACCATTTACTACTAATCCTACTGCACCAGCAAGAATAACAGCAACTGCTAAATCAATGACATTTCCTGTCATTATAAAATTCTTAAATTCTTTAAACATAATTTTAAATATTTTATTAGTTAGTATATTCAATAAGACCCTAATTTAGTTAAAAAGTCACAATTGACAGCTAGAAAAACTAACTATGTTAAAAACACACGTTTAACTCTGTGAGAAATTGCAGTCAAAATTTCATAAGAAATGGTTTGAGCTGTTTTTGAAAACTCTGAAGCTGAGTGTGGATGATTACCAAAAATAATGACTTCATCACCTTCATTACAATCCATAGTTGTAACATCTACCATAATCATATCCATACACACATTACCAATAATGTGAGCAGGTTGACCATTAATAATGACATAGCCTTTTCCGTTGCCATATTGTCTACCAATGCCATCTGCATGACCAATAGGTATGGTTGCCGTTTTAACGAAGGTCTCACTTTTATAAGCTCTGTTATAACCTACAGTTTCACCTTTTTTAATAGAGTGAATTTGTGAAATCACAGATTTTAATGTCGCTATTGGTTTGAAGTTTTTATTTTCTTTTTCAGAATTTCCATAGCCATACAAACCAATTCCAGTTCGTACCATATCTAAATGGGCTTCGGGATAATTTAATATTCCTGAAGTATTACAAATATGAAGCATAGGCTTAAAACCTATTTTTTTAGAAAACTCTTCAGTAATTATTTTAAATTTTTGAATTTGTTGAAGGGTAAACTCTTTTTCTGATAAGTCTTCACTAGCTGCTAAGTGTGAAAACACAGATTTAGCGATGACTGAATTTGTTCCTTTTAATTTAGAAACGACATCATCCACATCAGTGTTCTCAAACCCTAATCTATTTAATCCTGTATTAAATTTAATATGAACTGGATAATTGGTCTGTTCTAACTTTGAAGCGATAGCAATAAATTCATTTAAAATCTTTGCATTATACAAACTAGGCTCAAGGCACCTTTCAATAAGAGTATTAAAGTTTATGGTTTGAGGATGTAGTACTAAAATTGGTTTTGTAATTCCAGCATCTCTAAGCGCAACACCTTCAGAAACATAAGCCACAGCAAAGTAATCAACGTCTAAATTTTGAAGATAATTAGCAATTGTTTCTGCATGACTTCCGTAGGCAAAAGCTTTTACAACAGCTAAGGTTTTAGTGTCTTTCTGTGTTCTAGATTTAAGATACTCGAAGTTGTGTTTGAGCGCTTTTAAATCTATTTCAAGTACAGTTTCTTGCGCGTTAAGCATTAGAATTGTTGTTTTTTTTCGTCACTTCTTCTGCGTCATTAATGTTCATGTTTTTTACCTTGTCACGAAGCATTGCTTTGTAGTAAGCTGCGCGACTTAAAGGTTCATATTCATCAACCTCACCAAGTAGAACAAGACTATCACTTGTAGATTTACGATAACTGTATTGTGCTAAATTTCCAGTACGTGTGCATACGGCGTGTACTTTTGTTACGTATTCTGCAGTTGCCATTAAATTAGGCATTGGTCCAAACGGATTACCTTTAAAATCCATATCTAAACCAGCAACAATAACACGAATGCCTTTATTTGCTAGATCATTGCAAACGCGTACAATTTCATCATCAAAGAATTGTGCTTCATCAATACCAACAACATCACAACCATCTGCTAAAATGGGAATATTTGCAGCTGCTGGAACTGGAGTTGAACGAATTTCGTTTGAATCGTGAGAGACAACCATCTCTTCATCATAACGCACATCAATTGCAGGTTTAAAGATTTCAACTTTTTGCCTAGCAAATTTGGCGCGTTTAAGTCTGCGAATCAGTTCTTCGGTTTTACCAGAAAACATTGAGCCACAAATAACTTCAATCCATCCAAATTGTTCTTTATGATTTACTGTATTTTCAAGAAACATTTTGTAATTTTAACACTAAAACAAACCGTTTAGTCGTTTTGCATAAAGGTGGCGTAAATTTATTAAAAATCAATCGCATAAATTCGTTTTAAATTTAAAAAGTTATGAAGAAGAAGTTAGAATCTGAATTAGTAAGCATTGCGCATCGAATTTTAAAACTCAAAGGAAAGGAAGATGTCATAAAAATGCATGCTGAAGTTTCTGTGTTATATGAAAAGCTAAGTGTTTTAAAATTTGCTAATGAAAATCTAGAAGGAGATTCTCCAACCATAGGAAATAATTCTTCTTTCTTTGGAATGTTAGACACTGCTTTTAATAATAAAGTGAGTGATAATATTGAAATTGAAGATAGAATCTATGTCAACCTTGATGAAAATGAAGATGATCATATTTATGAGCCAGTAATGGAGAAAATAAAAAATATGGTCGCTCATATGCCTCAAGAGTCTCATCAAGAGTCTCACCAAGCAGATGATATAATTGAAACTGTAGTTACCAAAAAAACACCAGTTACACATTTAGAAGATATTACTGCAGGTTTTGAAGACATGCCAGAATTTGAACCAGTTTCAGAGGCTAATACTAAAAAGTCATTAAATGACAAATTAAAAAAAGGAGCTCTAAATATTGGTTTAAACGACAAACTAGCGTTTATAAAACAACTATTTGATGGTAAAATAGAAGACTACGACCGTGTTATTTCTCAATTGAACACAACACAATCGTACGAAGATGCCAATCGTTTTATAAAAGACATTGTAAAACCAGATTATAATAATTGGTCAGGAAAAGAAGATATAGAAACTCGTTTTATGGAAATTATTGAGAGTAAGTTTGCTTAATAAACACAAGCTTTTAATAATTTAAATACACCCAACCAATCACAGGTTGTATGGTTTCAGAAATTTCTAAGATGTAAAAATAAGTTCCTACAGGAAGTAATCCTGAGTTCTCAGGAAATCCTCTATTTGCACTACCATTCCAATCATTTTGATAAGCTTTAACTTGGTAGATTAGTGTTCCGTAACGATTATAGATTTTAATAGAATTTTCTGGATAAAGATCTAAACAAGGAATCTCAAACACATCATTTAAGCCATCATCATTAGGCGAAATTCCCTTAGGAATATTTAAACAATTATCTACCGAAGTTTCAGCAGAAGCTTCATTATTTGTAAGATCTCTATCCACTTCATTCACATCATTTAAAACAGCAACATTTAGCAAATCTTCGGAAGAAATTACACGAACAGTAAGCGTCAAACTTTCAGATTGATTAGGGTCTAAAGAAGATAAACTCCAAAGAGAAGACAATTCGTTATAAGTTCCTGCTGTAGTTACATGAGAGATGTATTGATAACCAATAGGCAATTGTTCTAAAATTTCAACTTGTGTGGCTGTTGTTGTGCCAATATTAGTGGTAGTAATCGTAAAATCGATCACGTCGTTTAAAAACACAGATGTTTGAGATACTGTTTTTAAGACTTCAATATCAATATTTGAAGTGTCCTCAATGACAGTCAATAGTGCATTTGTTTGCGACGTATCAATATTATTTTGGTTGCTAAAATTGGAGTTATTATTTAGATATGTACCAATGGTATCTGAAGTCACTTCAATAGAAAACGTACAACTATCAACGCCATTTGGAAATATTAAATCGGTTACACCAACAAAGCTATCACCTGTATTTCCAACAAAAGTTGCTGTACATCCATTTGCATTTACCCAAACAGGAGTGTTTACTAAACTTAGTTCTGGAGCAAGATTATCCGTAAAAGAGATAGCAGTCTGAGCAGGATTTGTTGCTATATTATTAATGGTAAATGTTAAGGTGCTTGTCGCTCCAGCTATAATAGTTTCAGGATTGTAGCTTTTAATTAAAGTTGGTGCTATCACTTGAGCATTACTGATAGAAATATTAGTTTCTGGTGTTAACTCTTCATTATTAATAGCGCTAGGAAATACAGTTGCAGTATTATTAAAAATACCACCATAACTTGGTGCTGTTACTGGAATTAAGATTCGTAAGGTAGAACCTGCTTCTAGCTGAGGAATTGTTCCTGTAATTGTTGAACCATTTATATTAAAACTTGTAATGCACGTTGCTGTACCATTCTGAATTTGACAAGTTGGAGTTCCAACAATAGCAAACGCAGGATTTATAACATTTGAAAACTCAGCATCAATTGCTGTAGAACTCGTATTGCTATTGGTAATATCAACAACCCAATTGAATGTTGAATTTATCGGAATTACTGATGACGATGGAAACGTCTGTATAATCAAATCAACACAAGGCGTAAAATAGGTGATTACAGAAGAGCTATTATTGGCAATGTTGTTATCAGGAGTTTCGCCATAGGCAAGAATAGTTACTGTATTCTTTACAGGTATTGGTTCGTTATAGCATTCTGGAAACCAAGAATGAACAGTTCTAAAAGTTACAGAAGATCCAGCAGGCATAAACCAATTATCGTCTTCAGTAATTTCCCAAAAGGTTGAATCTGTTGAGTTTTGGTCTATTTCTACATCAATATTCTGAATGGCTATCGTTCCACAAGAAGCGCCTCCAGTTGCCGAAATACAATTGACACTTCTTAAAATACTAGAAGCATTAAATCCAGAGTCTTCATACAAATCCACCAAAGTCATATACGTGTCCTCATCACCTACATTACTTACAGTGATTTCATAAGTTACATTTTCCCATGGCATAGGATTTTGATCAGTACTACCATTAGGCAATTGAGGATCGATTTGAGTTTTAGTAACTGCTAGATCTGAAGATGCACATTCTTCAGCTGGCAAAAGCTCAATAAAATCATCATCGTAATTGTTACTGTAATCAATATCAATAATGTCATTTGGAATGATATTAACAGCACTTCTTATTTGTGCAGTAAATAGTAAAGGGTTTGGATTACATTCTGGTTCGACATAATTTAAAACGGTTTGAACAGTAACGGTTGCTCCAGCAGGAATATTAAAACTAAAGGTATTCCAAGAATCACCATTTAAACTAAAAGAGATGTCATTACAATCTAAAGGACCTGTTGTGCCTGTACAAGTGACACTAATAATATTCCATGTGCCCACAGCTGGAGATAAATTCTGAAGAAAGAATCGAATAGGCACATCAAATGTTCCTAAATTAGATACAATGGTTTCTAAAATAACGATATCATTCCAATCACTAATGTTGCCACTTGTTGGTTGAATTATTTCGGTTTCTATGGCAATATCAGTAAGTAAACAAGCTTCAGGAGTTAATAAAATGGTATTGACAATATTTGATTCGTTAGATGAAATATTATCATGATTTAGTTCTATTTCCACAAAACTATCCACAGTAATAACACCTGGTTCTTCTGCACATCGACCTTCAAGAAATTTGACAACAATTTCAAAAGTAATCGTTCCATTCACAGGAAATATAATTGCTTCAGTAAATGTAAATATATCTGATCCAGTACCAATACTTTGAATGTTATCTAAAAACGGAATGGTTTCAGGACATTGTACATCATTCGTTGTAGCAATACATTCTAAAGATTCAATTTGTATATCAGGCTCTCCATTTGCTACAGGATTACTCGCCATATTCATTTTAAAAAGCTCTAATGGAAACGCAATACTACTGTTATTACTAATTGTAAATTGATACGTAACATTGTCTCCCCAAGCATTTATTGGTGTGCTTTCATTTGGTGTTATTTGATTAAGAACAACCGTAAAATCTATGTCAAGATCTGTAACATCTAAAGAAATAATAGATTGATTGTTGGTGTTGTCATTATCTGTTGTGTTTTCTGGAGGAAATACAGTCACATTAGTGGCAATTCCTCCAACAAACGTTGGTGCAATAACCGTAACTTTTATTTCAATACTAGCATTTGTTGGGAGTGAGGTTACAGCTCCAGATAAGCTGTTCGTATTATCGTCTAAAACTAAATTAGTCACAATACCTGCTCCTCCTAAAGCATTTTGATATTCAAAAGACACAACTGTAACATTGGTGTTTATGTCTTGTGTAAATGTAGCATTATTAACCAAATTCCCAGAATTGAGAATGGTGATGATGTACTGAAATTCTTGGTAAATATGGACTTGGGAAACCTCTGTATTACTTGTGTTTTGTGCTTCAACTAAAACCGCTAAATCTGTCGTTTGACTATGTACTTGTAAGCACAATAAAAAGAAAAATAACAAACGAAAGAGTTTTACAATCATAGAATGTGATAGTTTTGACTAATATAACGAGAAAATGAATAACCTCAAGACTATAACAAGTAAGTCTAGAATTTCCCTACTATAAGCCATTAACTTATAAAAAGCTTCTAAATAGCACAAAGTTGTTTAATTATAAACTAAACATTGTAAATTTGGAAACAATCAAAATGATAATGCCTAAACTTTATATTATTCCGACTCCTATAGGAAACTTAAAAGACATGACTTTTAGAGCTGTTGAAGTGCTCAAAGAAGTCGATTTAATTCTTGCTGAAGACACACGTACTTCAGGAAAACTACTCAAGCATTTTGAAATAGGAACACAAATGCAAAGCCATCACATGCATAACGAACATAAAATGGTTGAAGGTTTGATTCAGAAGCTTAAAAGCGGATTAACCATTGCACTCATTAGTGACGCAGGAACTCCAGCCATTTCAGACCCTGGATTTCTACTCACAAGAGCTTGTGTTGAAAATAATATTGAAGTCGATTGCCTACCAGGAGCAACAGCTTTTGTGCCAGCACTTGTAAATTCTGGATTGCCAAACGATAAGTTTGTATTTGAAGGCTTTCTGCCTGTAAAAAAAGGAAGACAAACGCGTTTATTGTTATTAGCTGAAGAGCCTCGAACCATCATTTTTTATGAAAGTCCACACAAGCTAATCAAAACATTAACCCACTTCTGTGAGTATTTTGGAGACGACAGACCTGTTTCTGTATCGCGAGAATTAACCAAGTTATACGAAGAAACCATAAGAGGAACAGCAAAAGAAGTTTTAGAGCATTACACAAACAAACCACCAAAAGGTGAAATTGTAATTATTGTTGGAGGTAAGAAATAGCTTTTTAAACTAGACGTCATTCTAAACTTGTTTCAGAATCTCATTATTCTCTTGTAAGTAACAAAATCAGTTTCAGTTTGACAAAAAGATGAGTTTATATATTAATAATGCAAGATTTACTCCACGACATAAGACAATGCCGAATCTGTGAGGGACACCTTCCTTTAGGGCCAAGACCTATTGTAACAGCACATCCAAATTCTAAAATCGTAATTATCGGTCAAGCACCAGGAACTAAAGTTCACGCATCTGGCATTCCTTGGGATGATGCGTCTGGGAAACAATTACGAAAATGGCTCAATGTATCTGAAGAGGAGTTTTACGATGAGACCAAATTTGCGATTATTCCTATGGGATTTTGTTATCCAGGAAAAGGAAAAAGTGGCGATTTACCACCTAGAAAAGAATGTGCGCCACAATGGCATCAGCCTTTATTTGATGAAATGAATACTGTAGAGTTGGTGATTTTAATTGGCATGTATGCTCAAAAGTATTATTTAAAAGAAAAAGCCAAACGCACTTTAACTGAAACGGTTGCGAAATATAAAGACTACTTACCTAACTATTTCACATTGCCACATCCTAGTCCAAGAAACCGTTTTTGGCTAACTAAGAATCCTTGGTTTGAGGATGAGGTGTTATATGATTTGAAAGAAATGGTGCAACAGGTAATAAAAAAATAAGTTTTAGTTTTTTTGTCATTCTGAGCCACGCGAAGAATCACATCATCCCATTTCCTACCATAGCCTTAATTTTTCAATAACCCAAACAAGCAGGTTTTCCAATTCGTTGCAAGACTTGTTTTAACACCAACCAGCACAAAACAAAATAATAGATTATAGCGTGGTTATGGTATGGTTATAGCGTGGTTGTAATGTGTTTAAGCCTTAGTAACAGCAAGTTAAGTTAAGGCGAGATCGTATACACCAACTTATATTAAGGTTATCACTAAAGATTTAATACTGAGAGCCATCATGTTTGCCAACCTCAAAACCATGTTTTCCAAGGTATTGGTTACCGCTTTCAACTGCACCATCTTCAATAGAAGTTCCCATTGAGTCATTCCAACGGTTGAGATACCCAAACAAAGAAATCACACCAAGCATTTCTACAATTTCACCTTCATCCCAGTACTCGTATAAGCGCTTTTTGATATCTGCATTAACTGCATTTGGGACTTGAGAAGCTGCTAAACTAAAATCTAGAGCAGCACGTTCAGCTTCAGAAAATGCAGCGTGTGTTCGGTATTCCCAGATATTATCTAATTGTTCTTGTTCTGCACCATAACGTTCTGCTGCACGAATAGCATGCGCTTGACAATAACGACAGCCTGTAGCATTACTACTTACCCAAGCAATCATTCGTTTTAAAGCTGAAGTCACACGACCTTCATTAGCCATAACGGCTTTATTTAAATTGATAAAAGCTTTGCTAATCGCAGGACGACGTTGCATTGTCAATACTGAATTTGGACAAAAACCAAGGGTTTCATTAAAGAATTCTGCCAGCTGTTTGGTTTCAGGATCGTGTTCTGCAGATAATGGTGTAACTAATGCCATATGTTTGTTTTTAGTAGTATTTTTGAGTTTACAATAAACGAAAAATACTTTGGATATGTCTAATAAAGTAGTCACTCATTGGAAAGGAAACTTACAGTTTGAATCAGATAATCCTAGCGGAAAACTATTTACGATGGATACGTCACAAGAACATGGAGGTCATAATTCTGGATTAAGACCCAAAGCCTTGATGTTATCTTCTTTGGCTGGTTGTTCTGGATTAGATGTTGTGTCCATTCTGAAGAAAATGAAAGTACCTTTTTCTGATTTCAGAATTGACACCTATGGAGAATTAACTGATGAACACCCAAAATATTACCATACTGTTTCTATGGAATATCATTTTTATGGCGATAAGCTAGATGAGGTCAAGATTAAAAAGGCAGTTGACCTTTCTGTTGAAAAATATTGTGGCGTGATGGAAATGTTCAGAAGGTTTGCCGAAGTAAAAACATCGATTTATTATCATAATATTTAGCGAAAATTTTCTATATTAGTACAATATTGACATAATTGTTGTCAGGTTGAGCGTGTTCGAAACCTTTTTAAGGGCTTCACTAAGTTCTAAATGATAACTAATTTTACAGAGATTAATTCATGCGTTGGACTCTAAAACCAAAACCAGATCCTAAAACCGTCGAAGAGTTACAAAATGCGCTTCAGGTAGATCGTTCTGTGGCAACCTTATTAATACAGCGTGGTATTGATACTTATGAAGCTGCTAAAACATTTTTTAGACCTAGTTTAGAAGATTTACACGACCCATTTCTAATGAAAGATATAGATGTAGCTGTTGCTCGTATCGAAAAAGCTTTAGCTAATGAAGAAAATATTTTAATTTTTGGTGATTATGATGTAGATGGAACAACGTCTGTCGCTTTAATGTCCTCCTATTTAAAAACCAAATCTGAAAGAATTGCGACTTATATTCCAGATCGTTATGCTGAAGGTTATGGTGTGTCTTTTAAAGGAATTGATTTTGCTCACGATAACGAATTTACACTTATTGTAGCTTTAGATTGTGGTGTAAAAGCAATCGACAAAGTAGCTTATGCTGCTGAAAAAGGGATCGATTTTATCATCTGTGATCATCACAGACCAGGAAAAGAATTACCTAAAGCTGTAGCCATTTTAGATCCTAAACGTGACGATTGTGAATATCCTTATAAAGAACTATGTGGTTGTGGCGTTGGCTTTAAATTAATTCAAGCATTAGCTTCAAAAGATGGCCAAACTGCTGAAGATTTAGCAGAATATTTAGACTTAGTTGTGACTGCTATTGGAGCAGATATCGTTCCAATTACTGGGGAAAATCGAGCCTTAGCCTATTTCGGATTACAAGTTATAAACACCAATCCAAGACCAGGTATTAAAGCATTGATTTCCGAAGTAAAAAAAGAGACATTAACCATCACAGATGTTGTGTTTGTTGTAGCACCAAGAATTAATGCTGCTGGACGAATGAAACATGGTAATTATGCTGTGACCTTATTAACTGAAACAGATGAGTTTTTAGCAGAGGCATACGC
>Ga0209344_10000846_pt1 | contig 46130 bp, 41 predicted proteins | sample Cruoilmetagenom6_FD_187293 | JGI IMG/M metagenome (GOLD analysis project Ga0209344, IMG submission 187293) | Oil polluted marine microbial communities from Coal Oil Point, Santa Barbara, California, USA - Santa Barbara Oil Seep Sample 6 (SPAdes)... | ecosystem: Environmental > Aquatic > Marine... | reverse complement strand
GTAAGAAGAATAAATTAGAAAGAAACTTTTCATTTCTCACACTCCAAAATAGTAGAAAAAGGGAAGCAAAAAATCTTCTAAATTCAATTATATACTAAAAACTGTAAAAAACGAACAATTCTAATGTCTAGCGCCTAAACGTGTATGGGGTAGGATTTACAGAAGCCGCGTCAGTTGCTAGTGGGCAACCTGAAGGCACATCAAGAAAGTAGGCATCTGAAGCAAAGAAAAGACACGCTAAAATAAAGAAACTAGAGTATTTCTTTGAATTATTTAAAAAGAGGAGTGTTCTAGGATTGGGAGAATCAACAGCTTAATGTATAGTGGTGATTCGTAGGCGGGTATTATTAATTGTAACTCTAATTGTGTGGGGAGTTTGATGCGGCAAAGACTTGCACCAGAATCTAATCGTATAGCTGACAAACTATGGGCAGCTATGCGTGACAACGAAAAATGGTGGTCAGTGAACGATATTTCAACAGAAACAGGAGCGAGTGGTCGATATACAAGACGCTATGTAAGAGCTCTAAAAGAGGCCGGTTATGTTGAAGCTTCTGATGAAGCAAAACGGTTTCACTCTACCTATTATAAACTAATAAAAGACACCGGTGAAACAGCACCAATTTTGCGTGGGCGTGATGGCAGTCTTGCTGTTTACGATCCAAATTTATCTGACATGACAGGCGAAGAGCTAGAGCAAATTCGCAGTCAGCTAAATTTAACTTTACGTGAGTTTGCAGACATAATAGGTGTGCGCGATCCAAGAACGGTACGCCGTTATGAGACTATGGATCATGTGCCTCCTCAGGTTGCTGATACGGCACGCAAAGCTCATGTGCGTTAAAACTTAGGTTGAAATTTCTAACTTAAGACTTCATCAAAATATTGAAATTTTCATATTGAGACAAAATTTCCAAAAGCCTCTTAAATTTTTACACCTTTAAAACTGAAGGAGTAAGAGGCTTTTGGAATATCTAAAATACACAACCATTAAAAATTGTACTTAAATATAGCCTTGCAGGCAAAAGCCTCTCGCGCTATGTACAGAGCTGGGAATGGAAAAAGAGGTAAAAATGCCTTTTATCTTCCACAAAATGTAAATGCAACGTGCTCTAACTAGCTAACCATCAAAATTTAAAGGTTCACGGAAATGCAAATCAATGAGGCCACGGTGAGAAAAATCGCCAAACTGGCACGCATTAAAGTCACAGATCAGGAAGCAAAATCGTTGGAAGGTGAGCTCAGCTCAATTCTTTCATGGGTCGAACAGCTCAACGAGGTCGACACAGATGGAGTGGAACCTTTAACAAGTGTTGTGGAAACAACAATGAAGAAGCGTGAAGATGTTGTCACTGATGGTGGTTATGCACAGCGAGTAACTAAGAACGCACCGCTTTCTGAAGATAATTTCTTTGTAGTACCAAAAGTGGTGGAGTAAAATATGCCGGATTTATTAGATTTATCAATCGCTGAAGCCCGTGAAGGGTTAGATAATGGTGATTTCTCTGCCAAAGAATATACGCAAAGCCACCTGAATGAAATTGAAAGCGCCAATAAGGCCTTAAATGCTTACATTTTAGAAACACCAGAAAAAGCACTGGAAATGGCAGCTAATTCTGATGAGCGCATGGCCAAAGGCGAAGCTGGGTTACTGGAAGGTATTCCACTTGGCATCAAAGATTTATTCTGCACAGATGGTGTGAGAACAACGGCTTGTTCTCATATTCTAGATGGTTTTGTGCCACCGTATGAATCAACCGTTACAGAAAATCTATGGAATGCAGGCGCTGTTATGCTCGGTAAGCTCAATTTAGATGAGTTTGCCATGGGGTCATCTAACGAGACAAGCCATTATGGTGAAGTCGTCAATCCTTGGCGCCGAGATGGCGATGACGCTAAATTAGTTCCGGGTGGCTCATCAGGTGGTTCAGCTTCAGCAGTTGCAGCACATCTTTGCGTAGCCGCGACGGCAACCGATACGGGCGGCTCAATTCGCCAACCAGCAGCATTTACAGGCACTGTTGGTTTAAAACCAACATATGGCCGCGTTTCTCGCTGGGGTACAATTGCGTTTGCTTCAAGTCTTGATCAAGCAGGGCCAATTACCAGATCGGTTGAAGATGCTGCAATCATGCTGCAAGTCATGGCTAGTCATGATGCCAAAGATACAACATCAGTTGATATAGCAGTACCAGATTATCGCAAAGAGCTAGCTGGCAAAGTCAAAGGCATGACCATTGGTATTCCAAAAGAATATCGCGTTGATGGCATGAGCGAAGAAATTGAAGCGCTTTGGCAACAAGGCATCGAATGGTATAAAGATGCCGGTGCTAAAATTGTTGAAGTGAGCCTGCCCCATACAAAATACGCATTGCCTGCTTACTATATCGTAGCACCAGCTGAGGCCTCTTCTAATCTTGCTCGTTATGATGGCGTGAAATATGGCCTCAGAGTTGAAGGTGACACCATCGATGGCATGTATGAAAACACCCGAGCTGAAGGTTTTGGTGATGAAGTCAAGCGCCGCATACTAATGGGGACATATGTGCTCTCCGCTGGGTATTATGATGCATATTATCTTAAAGCTCAAAAAGTGAGAACTCGTATTAAGCAAGACTTCGATGAAGCGTTTAAGAATGTTGACGTGATGCTTACACCAACAACGCCAAGTCCAGCTTTTGCTATGGGAGAAAAGTCAGGCGATCCTTTGGAAATGTACCTAAATGACATTTTCACAGTGACGGTAAATATGGCAGGCTTACCAGGCATATCGGTTCCAGCAGGCATGTCTTCATCAGGACTACCATTAGGCCTACAACTTATCGGCAAACCATTTGACGAAGGCACTTTACTTAAAGCGGGCCAAGTGATCGAGCAAGCAGCAGGCGAGTTACCAAAGCCAACAAAGTGGTGGGCATAGCACGGTTGCTAGTGGGTAACTAAAGCGAAGAAAAGAAAGTGCGGATGCATAGTTGGCATCTGAAGCACATAGAAGTGGGCAACTGAATAATAGATGATGCTATCCTCTGGAAGGAGGAGTGATGCTTTTTCAGCATCAAGACAGGCGGCCCGGCGCCTAGCACAGCCCCTCGGAGGCCTTCTGAGTTAGCAGAAGAATAGCCGTGAGAGGTATATAAAGAGAGATAAAGAATGACAATTAAAGCACCAAAAGATTGCACTTCAATGGATGACGTTCGTGCTGAAATTGATCGCTTGGACGAGCAGCTGGTAACCTTAATTGGAGAGCGCTTTACTTATGTTGATCGAGCCTGGCAATTAAAAGAAAATCCGGCTGATGCAACAGTACCATGGCGCATTCAGCAAGTGATCGATAAAGTTCGAGCTCATGCCGAAGAAAAAGATGTCCCACCACGGCTTGTAGAAGCTCTTTGGCGGCAAATGATCGGCTGGTTCATTCAGTATGAAGAAGAAAAATTGGATGAAAAGCAATCAAAGGAATAATTTCTCTTGATATTGAATCAAATTTAGACTTAAGTATCAACAACGGATTCAAATTGACGAGTTTTATGAACCTCTGGGGAGGGGTCATGAAAAAGGAACAAAACAAAGTGAGGCAAAAAATTGCCCCTTGTTTTGTTCCTTTTTTGCTTTCAGGCAGGCTTTTTTTTAAGCAGAGCTAGACAAACTTATTTATCCCAAAAACCTCCAACAACTAAATAAGCCCAGCTAATCGTTGCGTTGGTTAATTCATGAATGCCGGTTAGCTCTTTTCAGAAGAAGCTCGTTGAGCTTGAATGACCCGCCAGAGATAGTAAACGTTCGAGTGCAGCAATGTGTGTTTGCGACCAAAGCGTACAATCACCAGATCATGCTCAGGCAATAAATAAACAAGTTGCCCTCCATGCCCAACAAAATAGGTAAATGGGCCTTGAATGGCTTCATTCGCACGATCAAGTATGTCATGCCGAACATGAAGGCCATAAACCCCTTCGCGCAAGTCTTGAGCTTTAAATCTTCCAGGTACCATATATTTGAGAACAGTCGATGATTGTAAAAACGGAGTAAGAGATATAGGTTGGTCTGATTGATTAGCTTGATCAATGGTCATGCCATTCTTTGAAAGGAAATAGGCAACCTTGGCCCAATCTTCGACAGTAGCAAAAAGGCAGCAATAAGGGGTCACACTTCCTTCATTTGTAAAGGTACGCCAATGGGCATGAGACGCCCCAGCTGGCCTCCATATTTTTTCGGATAAAAGAACATTCAGTGGCTTTTTATAAATGCGAGTGAGCATCAAACCCAGAAGTGCAGTGTTCACATTCTGATAGTGATAATCGGATGAAGGGGCTTCCGGCATTTTTAACTGGGACAAAATGCCAGGTAAACCTTCAATATGCATTTGGGCAAGCAAAGTAAACGGGTTAGACGCATCTTTATCAGGGCCGCGTTTGGCATCTTTGGCCAAAGGTTTAGGAGGGCCTTTCTTTTCAATTTGCAGACCACTGCGCATTGTTAAAAAACGCTCAATCGTTTGATTTTTCAGGCCCTCATCTTTTAAATCAAGTAAATAAGTGCCAATGGAGCTGTCAAGACCGTCGATCTCACCCTCATCAATGGCTTTTAAGACCAGATAACCGATAAGGCTTTTCGCCATCGAATATGAATTGAACTGAGTTTTTTCATTAAAGCCGGGGCGGAAATAGGCATATTTTAGTTGGCCCTTATGATAGGCCACCAAAGCATCTGTTTCATTCTCTAGGTTCAGTTGCTGTAATTTCTGGCCGTACTCACTATCAAGAGCGGCGTCAGCTTGAAATTTATGGGGCCATTGTTGAGCTTTCCCAACAACATCAACATAAATGCCCTTCGCAGGCCAGGTTTTAGCAGGAAAACCTTCTTCAGCAATCGCAATCACATGAGGGTAGCGATAAGCAACAGCACCCGTTCCAAGCGCTAAGAGAACAAGAATAAGCAAAAGTAAAATCAGAAGTTTTTTCATCAAAATTCCTCAATAAATTTGCCCTCAGACAAACAAATTATCGCCAAAGTGAAAATTAAATGGCAAGAAGTGTCAGCCAACCGGTAAAACAGTACGCCAATCTGCATGAAAAGCGCACAGATGATATTGCCCTAAATCAAACATTACGGTAAACAGTTCCCTTCAAGCAAGTTATGCATCGGGGATAAGAGAATATTTCATCCTTGTGTGCCAGATTTGCGGCAATTAATAAAGCGGATGCGTAGTGGGTATCTAAAGCATAATAAAGCGGATGCGAAGTGGGCATCTGAAGCGTATTAAAGTAAATGCGAAGTGGGCATCTGAAGCGTAATGAAGCGGAAGCTTATACGGTTGCTTTTAGGCAACCTGAAGCACATTAAAGCATCTGAAGCGCAAAAAATAACACTCTAGAATCTTTTAAGAGGTCAAAATGTCATCTGATAAATCACATCTAGTTAAGGGCGCCACAGGAGATTGGGAGGTCGTTATCGGCCTTGAAGTGCACGCACAGGTGACATCAAATTCAAAGCTATTCTCAGGCGCATCAACAGAATTTGGCGGTGCGGCCAATGATCATGTCTCACTCGTCGATGCAGCCATGCCAGGTATGCTCCCGGTGATCAATGAAGAATGCGTCAAACAAGCAGTACGAACTGGCTTAGGATTGAAATCAGAAATCAATCTCTTTTCCCGCTTTGACCGGAAAAACTATTTCTATCCCGATTTGCCACAAGGTTACCAAATCTCGCAATTCCAATACCCAATAGTAGGGGAAGGCGTTGTTGTTTTAGATATGAAAGATGGTTCAACCTTTGAAGTTGGCATTGAGCGGCTACACCTAGAACAAGACGCTGGCAAATCCATGCACGATCAGCATCCAAGTTATTCTTATGTGGACTTTAACCGCACAGGTGTCGCGTTGATGGAAATTGTCTCCAAACCAGATATGCGCTCAGCAGAACAAGCAAAAGCTTACGTAACTAAATTGCGCACAATCCTGCGCTACCTCGGCACGTGCGACGGCAATATGGACCAGGGCTCTATGCGCGCTGACGTGAACGTCTCTGTGCGCCGCCCGGGTGAAGAGCTTGGTACAAGAACAGAGACCAAAAACGTGAACTCAATCCGCTTCATTGGTCAGGCCATTGATCATGAAGTGATGCGCCAAATCGACGTTCTAGAAGATGGCGGCACCATCGACCAGGAAACATTATTGTTCGACCCAAAAACGGGCAAAACAAGATCAATGCGCTCGAAAGAAGAAGCACATGACTATCGCTACTTCCCATGCCCGGATCTATTGCCATTAGAATTCGATCAAGCTTTTGTTGATGAAATGAAGAAAGACCTTCCTGAATTGCCCGATGAAAAGAAAGAGCGGTTCATAAAAGATTATGGTCTGAGTAATTATGACGCTGGTATTTTGGTAGCAGATAAAGCTTCATCTGGTTTCTTTGAGAAAGTGGCCAAAGGAAGAGACGCAAAACTAGCATCAAACTGGGTCACAAACGAATTCTTCGGCCGCCTCAATAAAGAAGGCAAAGACATTGAAACAAGCCCTGTGAGTGCCGACCAACTTGGCGGTATCATTGATCTTATTTCAAAAGGCGATATCTCAGGTAAGATCGCGAAAGATCTTTTTGAAATTGTGTGGGAAGAGGGCGGAGATCCAGCCCAAATCGTTGAAGATCGCGGCATGAAACAAGTGACAGATACTGGCGCGATTGAAGCCATTATTGACGAGATCATTGCCAATAACCCAGGTCAGGTTGCCGGCGTAAAAGAAAAACCACAACTCGTCGGATGGTTCGTCGGCCAAGTCATGAAACAAACCCAAGGCAAAGCCAACCCGAAAGCGGTAAACGACATCCTGAAGGAAAAGCTAGGTCTGTAATTGTACAATCGTACTGAGCAATGCAGGCAAAGCCGTCAACATCCGCGCAGATGTTGCGCACTAGACAAACTTCGTGAATAAAAAAAGAGCCCTGCATAATCTTATTTGATAGTGCAGGGCTTTTCTTTATTTCTTATCAACCAGCACCTCTAAATAATCAGCTGCAATAATAGAACTGCCACCTTCAGCGATATTAAAACGCTCAATGAGTGCGAGCATGTCTTGTGTCAGTTCCTCTTGTCCAGCCGGTTCAAGAGCCAAGAAGGCTTTATGCACCGGGCCATAATAAGTGCGGAACAAATCAATGAACGCCATCGGGCTTTCAAAGCGGAGCTTAAAAGTCTTTGGAGCAATTGAAATGTTGGAAGCTTCGTTTCCAAAGTTCTCTTCAAGCCATTCCTGAGTTCCCCAACGTGCAGGTGATTGAACACCAGCTGGCGGCGGCACAAGGCGGCCAAGGGTTTTAAAAAGCTGGCCGATAAACCCATCCGGTGTCCAGTTAGCAAGACCAATCCGGCCACCAGATTTACAAACACGCAAGAGCTCGGAAGCCGATTGTTCCTGGTTTGGTGTAAACATCACACCAAAGGTCGAAACAACACCTGTAAACGAACCATCATCGAAAGGTAAGTTTTCAGCATCAGCCACCTTGAAGTTAATATCTAGGCCTTCTGCATCTGCCCGTTTACTGCCCATCTCTAACAGGTCGCCAACATAGTCACTAGATGTAACCTCATAGCCACGCCGCGCCATGGCAAGCGTTACATTGCCATTACCAGCGGCAACATCAAGAACAGGCACACCAAAGGGGAGGTCCATTGCTTCAGCTAAGGTCTCTCCAACAAGTTGAAGCATAACACCAACCTTGGCATAGTCACCTGAACCCCAGGCAGCATTTTGTTTTGTCTTAATAGCTTCAAAATCAGGGGAAACTTGTCCCGTCATTTCATTTGTCATAATCTATCTCCAATCAGATTGTTAATTTGCAGAAATTTAATTTTTAAATTCTGTCGTTGTATGAAGAGGTGATACAAAATTAACAAATCTACAGATGTGCAAAATATCACACATTGGAGTAATTATGAAATTCAGTTGTCAGCTAATACTCTTTCCTTGGTGTTCCAAACGTTTCCGAACAAGGCTAATAGCTCCCCTTAAGTGATAAAACTGATCAGAAAATTCTTTTGGCACCGGGATCGATTGTACAGCTGTCTCTATACGTTCTAGTTCGTCCCTATTCGTCGTAAAAAGTTCATTGCTTTCATCAAGGTTGATGTTGTGCTCCAAAGTTTTCAATTGTTGATACCAATGAAGCAACCTATTTCTAATGCGCCAGTTATATAAAAGAGGGGCTAACTTAAAAATGGGAAACAGCACTGTCGCAATAGGCAATAGCAAGATAAATGATCGCTGTAGAAAAGAAGCTAACCAAAAAGGCAAGTAACGCTGCAAGAAGGGAACGCCATCTTTATAAGAGCGTTTGGTATCTGAAGTGACCAAATATTCAGGGTCATTCATTTTCGGAAATTCTGCCGTTTTTTGAAAAACATCCCCTTTGCTATGCACTTCTTTTAAGGCTTGAATAAGTAATCCAGCTAGAGCGGGGTGTAAATTTTCTTTGGCAACAAGAGCTGCTGATGGAGCAATGAGGTTTACATTTTGAGACGGAATGTTATTTACAAAATCTATCGTCCCTTCAGGGAGAGTGATTTTAGAAAGATAAGGAAATATACGAGTATAAGCCTCAGCTCGTTCAAAATTCATCAATTTGAGGTTTTTCTTCTTCAAGAGCCCTTGTATAAAAGGCGAGCGCGGAGCAACCACAAGAAAAACGGCATCAACCCTGCCATCTTCAAGAGCATCAATAGCAGATGAACCGCTAAGAGTTAGCAATTGCGCAGTCTTAGCTGATATACCGTTTATAGAAAGTAACGCATTAGCTAATTGGCGCGTACCACTGTTTTTTGGCCCAACAGCAATGCGTTTGTTTGTTAAATCGGTCAACCGTTTGATCTCTAAATCAGAGCGATAAAACACCCAAACAGGTTCTAGAAAGATGCGCCCTAAAGACATAAGACCATCTCGCTCAGCTGCCATAGAGACACCGCCTTGCATAAGAGCAAGTTCAATTGGTTGTTCTTTCGAACGCAGCCTCTTTAAATTATCGAGAGAGCCAGCTGAAGAGAGAACTTTGAGTTCAATGTCAGATCTTTTTAGAATTTCAGCATAATTTTTTCCAAAGGCATAATAAGCACCTTTGGTACTACCAGTAGAAATCGTGATAGTTTTAGGTGGTGCTGGTTCAATAAATTGAAAAGTAGCCCAAAAAGCACCGCCAATAACCAATATGGCTGGCACAACTACAAAAAACATATCTCTCACTTTAGAGAATGACATTGGTGTTCTCCCCATTATTTTAATATTCATGAAAGACGATTTAGAATGGATCAGTCAATAGACCTTTATCAATCTTATTGATATTTCGTCTAATAAGTCACTAAATTCAATAGGCTTATGTGGTTTGGGGTTCGTTGTTCGCTTGAAATCATTTTAATGGTATAAAGTTCAAATTAATAAAAAGTCATAAGGAATAAAACAGCTCCTTTAAACGTGGACATATTAGCGCATCTAAAAGTGTAGAAAATCGTGTGAGGAGAACGTATTATGACTAAGGCTAATGAACCCAAAAAAGGGCTCTATGATTTTTTTTGAATGCCATCAAAAGGAAACCACCGCTCATGACCAAAGCAAACCATAACAAAACGTCTGGGAAAATCAGAGTGAAGTGTTTATTTGGAGTTTTGGTATTGGGGGCGCTCTTAAACATAAGTGGAGCAAATGTTGCTAACAGCAAACAGAGCCAACAGAGAGAGAAAAGTGCAGATACACCAGCAAATACAACATATGAAATTGTAAGCCCCCCAACTTGCCTAAATTATAAAGGTGAAAAAGTACAATTCATCAACACTACGAAAGGGCGCAAAGGTATAGCTGCTGGAATGGCCAATAAGGATAAAACGGGAGCCCCAGTTATCTACAGGTCAAATTTCGGGGCTGCCCCAAAAGAATTCCAAAGCTTTATTGATAGACATGAATGCGCCCATCAGCAAACCGGGGATATCGACCGACCTCATCCCCCGCGTAATGGTCCAGAACACTTAATGAATGAAAGCATAGCTGATTGCATCGCGATCATGCGCCTTCGAGATGAAGAAAGCTACGACAAGGCGGGGTTTGATCGCGTCGCACAGGCAATGAGACATGATATGGAGAAAATTGGATTTCCAAAAATCAGTGTCAGTAGCAGAATTAGTAATATTACGAACTGTTATAAAAAATACGAAGGTGCTGAGAGCTTCATAAATAAAATTTTAAAGCGAAGAGGCCTAATAAGACCACAGTTAAAGCAATAACTTAAATCTGAATTTAAGCGTTAAGCTGTTCTGTCAACTCAAGCCAGTTCTCTTCTATTTCTTCAATATCACGTTGAGTGAGGCCACGCTCCATAGCAAGCTCTTTAACTAATTCAGGGTCTTTTTCATAAAGAGTGACATCATCCAACTTTACATCAATGACTTTAAGTTCATCATTTAACTTAGCTATCTTTTTCTCAAGTGCTTGTATTTCTTTGCGAAGGGGCGCTTGGAGTGCACGTTTTTCTGCAGCTAAACGACGTTCTTCTTTGCGGCTAACTTTAGGTTTATTGCTGCCATTATTTTTGTCTTGCGACTTAGTCTTGCCACCCCGTGTTTGTAAAAGCTCTTTCCGATAACTTTCCATATCGCCATCATAAGTAACAGTCGTTCCATTATCGACCAGCCAAAGGCGGTCAACCGTGGCTTCTAACAAATGCCGGTCGTGAGAGATTATAATCACAGCACCTTCATACTCATTAATCGCATGAATAAGCGCTTCGCAACTATCCACGTCAAGGTGGTTGGTAGGTTCGTCAAGAATAAGAATATGAGGAGCATGAAAACTAGCTAAAGCAAATAATAACCGCGCCTTTTCGCCACCTGAAAGGAGAGCCGCTTTTGTATCAGCCTTTAAAGGACCAAACCCAATTGCAGCGCATTTTGCACGTTTCTGTGCTTCAGTTTTATCTTCCATCAGCTCAGCAATATGATCATATGGAGACTCTTGTGGGTTTAGCTCATCCAATTGATGTTGAGCAAAATAACCAATAGAACATTTTTTCGAAGACTTCCGAAAGCCATCTATTGGAGAGAGTTGCCCCATCAAAAGCTTTGCCATTGTCGACTTGCCATTGCCGTTTGAACCAAGCAAGCCAATACGATCATCCGCATCTAAATTCAAATTCAAATTGCGCAATACTGGCTTGTTCTCTTCATACCCAACAGAAACATCATCAAGACGAATAATTGGATTGCCAAGTTTGGTCTTTGAGCTTGGAAATATAAAAGGAGCAACCTTGTCATCTATTTGAGCGGCAATGGGTTGCATTTTTGATAAAACTTTTAATCGGGACTGAGCTTGTTTTGCTTTAGATGCCTTGGCTCTAAAACGGTCAACAAAAGCTTCAAGGTGACGGCGGGCATCATCTTGCTTTTTCATCATCTTTAGCTCAAGCCGTTGCTGCTCTCTACGGGTATTTTCAAATTGATCATAGCCACCCGTGTATAGAGTTAGTTTTTGTTTGTTCAGGTGTAGAATGTGAGTGACAGACTTATTTAATAGTTCTCGATTGTGAGACACCATCAAAACCGTATGAGGATAATTCTTTAAAAAGTTTTCAAGCCAAAGCGTGCCTTCAAGGTCAAGATAGTTTGATGGTTCATCGAGTAATAAAATATCTGGTGCCGCAAAAAGGGCAGCAGCAAGAGCTACACGCATACGCCAACCACCAGAAAATTCTGAGGCATATCGTTGTTGAGCAATTTCATCAAACCCAAGACCAGACAAAATAGTTGCAGCTCTGGCAGGCGCTGAATGCGCATCGATATCAAGCAGTCTTAATTGAATTTCGCTAATGCGAGTTGGGTCCGTAGCTGTATCAGCCTCTTTTAATAAAGCATCACGCTCAATATCAGCCTCTAAAACGATATCGAGCAAAGTAGTCTCACCTGAAGGGACTTCTTGTGCCACATGTCCAATGCGCTGGGTCTTGGGCCAACTAATGCTGCCATCGTCAATGGCCAGTTCACCAGTAATCAATTTCAAAAGGGTAGTTTTACCCGTACCATTTCTGCCTACAATACCAACCTTATGTCCTGTTGGAATGGCGATGCTGGCATCAGAAATTAAAAGACGGCCATCAATTCGAAAAGTGAGGTTATTAATGTGCAGCATTGGCTCGGAAGGATCCCCAGTTAGGAAGTTGTAGGTTTTTGTCTGTAACTTTATGACAAGTGATTTGTAAAGTTTGGTAAGCACGCAATTGAAGACCTGAGAACCCAATTGTCAAGCTATCTGGGTCCAAACTAGGTGAAAATAAGCGATTGTTTCAGAATTTACGCGACATAAAAGCAAATGTCCGGGGCTTTTAGGGTAAAAAACAGGAGAAAATTCCAGTGTTAAGTATAAATTACGCTATAATTGGCTCGAAATGATCAAAAATTAATACGAAACGCCTAATTTAAACTTATAAATTTTATGCTAGATTTAGAATCTACTAGTTGGTAGAATTCAATTGTGCGCATGTAAAATAATAAACGACTTAAACGCGCCATAAACCGATTAGACAGCACGTAAGAGAAGTAGAATAATGCTCGCGGAATAATCACTTAAGACAAAAATAAATATAAAAGAACAAAATGACTTAAGTTGAGCGCGAGAATTAAATTTTGGGGATCATAAGCCCGTTTATCTGCTAAAATAGGCAAATAGGCGGGGATTAGCTATAAGCGGGAAGAATTATGAGCAAAACAAAAACAAAGCATAAAGTTACAAAGATCGCACAATTATCTAGTAAGCTGTCTTGTGCAGCATTATTAGCGATCGCTATATCAGCAACGCCAGTAACGATAAATAGTATTTCAGCTGCTGAATCTACAGTTGCTATACCAAAAGATAGCCTGAATTCAGTTATGTGGGATTTTATGGCCAAGGAACATTTGCTGACGGATACAAGTAGCAAAAAAATCGTCATGAATAACAGTATCTTAGTGCATGCGCCTAAGGTTGCTGAAGACCAGTTAAACCTCCCCATTCATGTTGATGCGCGCAGCATAAAGAATATACAAAAAATCGTCGTAATTGCTGACTTAAATCCAATTCCAAAAGTTTTAACTTATGAACCAAGGCAGGCTGAAGCAAGAATAAGCTTCCGTATTAAAGTAGGGCAAGCCACTCCAGTAAGAGCTGCGGTTTTGGACAAAGACGGTGTCTGGCATATTGGCGGGACATTTGTTGATGCCTCAGGCGGTGGGTGCTCACAACCAGCTGTTGCTTATGGTAATGATGATTGGGTTAAAAGATTAGCCGAAATCAGAGGAAGAATCTGGAGAACACCAGGTCAAAAATCTGCAAAACTCAGATTTTCAGTGCGCCATCCAATGGACACTGGCTTAGCAGATGGCATTCCTGCATTTTTCATTGAAAAGTTGGAATTAAAAGGGGCTGACGGTAAACTACTGGGTAACTTGTACATTAACGAGCCAATTTCAGAAAACCCAACAGTTACACTCTTCCCTATACTGAAAGAAGCAACAACGTCCGTTCAAATCACAGGACGAGATAATGAAGGCAACTTAATTGATGTCGCTGTTCCAGCGCCTATTCAATCATCTGCTTTGCAAAACTAAATTAAAGTAAAATCAAAATTATAGACAAATGAGGTGTCCTGATGGATAAAGTTCGTCGCTCGCTATTAATAGGGGGCGCCTCTAGTCTGGCAGCCCCAATTCTGCCAGCCTTCGCAGCCCCCCTAAAATACAATCTAAAGGCACAAAGAATTGCGAATAATTCGTATGTCGTAATTGGTAAAACTGAAGACTATTCTCCAGATAATGGCGGAGACATTGTTAATGTAGCGTTTATCGATACATCTGATGGCGTCGTGCTTATTGATACAGGCTCATCAAGAAGGTATGGAGAAGCACTAAAGCAGTTGATTTATGCGACAACTGGTAAAGATGTTATTCGTGTTTACAATACTCACTTTCATCCGGACCATTGTTTGGGCAATCAGCTATTTGACAAGAAAAAAATAGCAGCCTTACCAAAAACGATCTCAGGTCTAAAAGCTTCAGGTGAGGATTTCTCAAGTAATTTATACCGAATTCTTGGAGATTGGATGAGAGGAACTGAAGTCATTATTCCAGAACACGTAATAAATTATAGTTCGGAAAAATTTGGCAAACACAGATTTGAAATGCTTCCCTTCAAAGGGCACACTGATGCAGACCTGGCTATATTGGATCATGAAACGGGCGTTTTATATGCGGGAGACATTTGTTTTCTTGATCGAGCTGCAACCACACCGCATGCAGATCTTGAGAGCTGGCATAAATCTCTTAAAGAAATAAAGAAAATACCTCATAAAATCATTTTCCCAGGGCACGGTCCGGCTGACACAACAAGTCGTTCAATTGAGCAAACTGACACTTACCTGACATGGTTGGAAACGAATCTTACAAAGTCAGCACGAAGTGGTAAGGACATGTTAGAGGCTGCAAAAATGCCAATACCTGAAAAATTTCATTCTATAGACGTCATTGAGTTGGAAATTGAGCGCTCAGTCGCCCATCTTTACCCTGGAATCGAAGAAAAAACACTTCCTTTTCTTGGACAGGGAGATAGTTAAGGCACTGTAATTTATACATCTTTTTTAATCTCTCATTAAAAACTCAAAAAAGATGTACTTATTGCCAATAAACTGGAAGAGCAAGCTCGGCTAACGTCTAAGATAGTCGTTAATTACATTGGAAGTAAACGGTTAGTTTCATTCTGAAAAAAAGCAATAAACAGTCAGATAAGTTTTGGGATAGACAGAGATCTTACTTGCTCTCAGTAGATTCTAAGATATGATTTAATTGTTATCTTTTCTCATTTCAAACACATTCATCAACAATCTTTGAGTGTTCTATGAAGTAAAAGAATGGAAAACAATAATCGTCAAATTTCCAATTTATGAGACGAATAAAATTTTAACAAAGTCCTAGGGGAAGGGAACATAAGTATGCGCCTAAGAAGAGCAATCTTAGCGGCGGCAAGTATTCTTGCTATCGCAGCTAGTACTCCGGCTTCAGCCGAGGGTGTCAGTATTGACGACATCCTAAATGACCAAAAAACAGGTGGAGACATCGTAACGAATGGCCAAGATATCCGTGGCCAACGTTTTAGTCCGCTTGACAAAATTAATACATCAAACGTAGCTAACTTGGCACCAGCATGGGTATTCTCATTCGGTGGCGAAAAGCAACGTGGACAAGAAGCACAGCCAATTGTATCTGATGGCATCATCTACGTAACTGGTTCTTACAGCCGTATGTGGGCGATCGACGCGAAAACCGGTGAAGAAGTATGGCAATATGATGCCCGTCTTCCTGAAGGAATTCTTCCTTGCTGTGACGTTATTAACCGTGGCGCAGCTATTTTTGGTGATAAAGTTTACTTCGGTACACTTGACGCTCAAATCGTAGCGCTAGACAAGAAAACTGGTAAAGTTGCTTGGCGCAAAAAAATCGATGATTTTAAAGCTGGCTTCTCTTACTCAGCTGCTCCATTGATCGTTCCATCAAAACATGGTCCATTGCTTGTAACTGGTGTTTCAGGCGGCGAATTCGGTATTGTTGGTCGTGTTGATGCGCGCAACGTTGAAACTGGTGAGCTAGTTTGGTCTCGTCCAACCATTGAGGGCCACATGGGTACCCTTAAAGGTAAAAAATCTACAATGACTGGCAAGAAAAACGAATCTTGGCCTGGTGATATGTGGAAATGGGGCGGTGGCGCTACTTGGCTTGGCGGTACATACGATCCAGATACAAAACAAATCTTTATCGGTGCCGGTAACCCAGCTCCATGGAACTCACACTTACGTCCTGGTGACAACAAGTGGTCATGTGCTCGTCTAGCTATCAACCCTGATACAGGCGAAATCAACTGGGGCTTCCAAACAACTCCTCACGATGGTTGGGACTATGACGGCGTGAATGAAGTTATCTCATTCGATGCAGACGGCAAAAAACTTGCTGCTACTGCTGACCGTAATGGTTTCTTCTATGTTCTAGATCGTGTAACAGGTAAATTCCACAATGGCTTCCCGTTCGTGAAACAAATTTCATGGGCTAAAGGCTTAGACAAAAATGGTCGTCCTGTATTCAACAAAGACAACTATCCTGGAAATCCAAAAGCTGGCAAAGACGGCAAAAAAGGTAAAGCAATCTTCGCTGTACCAAGTTTCCTTGGTGGTAAAAACCAAATGCCAATGGCTTACAGCCAACAAACTGGTCTTTTCTACGTTCCTTCAAACGAATGGGGCATGGACATCTGGAATGAGCCTGTATCATACAAAAAAGGTGCAGCTTACCTAGGTGCTGGTTTCACAATCCGTCCAATTTTCAAAAGCCATATTGGTTCTTTGAAAGCTGTTGAGCCACTAACTGGTAAAGTTGTGTGGGAATATAAAAACAAAGCACCTCTATGGGGCGGCGTTCTTACAACAGCTGGTGGCCTTGTATTTACAGGAACACCTGAAGGTTACCTAAAAGCGTTTGACGCAAAAACAGGTAAAGTTCTTTGGCAATTCCAAACTGGTTCAGGTATTGTTGCTCCTCCAGCAACTTGGGTACAAGATGGCCAACAAGTCATCGGTGTTTCAAGCGGTTGGGGCGGTGCTGTTCCACTATGGGGTGGTGAAGTAGCTAAGACTGTTAAGTACCTTAACCAAGGTGGTGCTTTCTGGTTGTTCAAACTTCCTAAGAAAATGGCTGCTAAATAAGTAGTTATTCTCTACCGATCATGATTAGTCCCGGGCTTTTTTAAGTCTGGGACTTTTTTTTAGTATTTCGTCCTATAGACTATTAAATCATTACCTTTAAAAAATACGTGGTTTTTGGTATATAAGGTCTGTGAATATAGCTGAACTAGAAAACACATAGCCAAGCCTGGAAATTAGGGCTTGAGCAACTTTTTTCAGCTCACATATTAAAATTCATTTAGAATTAAGTTTAAGAGCACATTTTTTTTAAAGTCATTACTTGGTGTCACATTTGTGGTACTCTGAAGCATGCGCGAACACCATTTGGTAAGACACACTAAGGTATGACCTGGGGAATATAAAAATGAAACGCATTCTCATAATTGATGATCATCCGCTCTTTCGCGAAGCATTACATAATTCTATTAAAAGCATAATGCAGCGCGTTGAGATCCATGAAGCGGAAACAATTGATGATTCAGTTCAAATCCTAAAAAATATAGGTCGCTTTAAATTAGCCCTTTTGGATTTGTTTATGCCAGATACAAACGGTTTCGATGGTTTGTTAACTTTGCGCAAACAATTCCCGAAATTGCCAGTAATGATCGTCACAGGTCAGGAAGATAGTCGCTTAGTGAAAGAGGCTGTAAACTACGGTGCAAGCGGTTTTATTGCAAAAACAGCAAGTGGTGAAGAAATCGCCCATGCCATTTCCGAAGTTCTAGCTGGAAATATTTATATCCCGGATGATTTTAGTAATGAAAGCCTTGATGAAAGTGATCAAGAGCGTGAAGATTTAGCACGTAGGCTATTCTCACTAACACGTCAACAGCTCATTGTTTTAAGAATGCTACGTGAAGGTAAGTTAAACAAACAAATTGCTTATGAATTAGGAGTTGGTGAAACAACAGTCAAAGCGCACGTTTCTGAAATTTTGCGCAAAATGAACGTTGTTAGTCGCACCCAAGCCGTGATTGAAGCCAGTAAAATTGACTTTGACATGATCCTAAATCAAGCAACAAACAGCTCACCAGCTGATTAAAATTCATAGTAATCTTCTGAAGTTTTCAAACCTCTAACCAATGGCAATCACATGCCATAAAACGGTTAGAGGTTTTTTATATTGTGCCCGTACATATTTCAAAGTCAGAGGTGAGCATTTAGTTAATGCGTTCCGCCAAAAAGAAAATCCATCAAAAAGAAGAATGCCTTTGGCAACTGGTGCCGTAAAAGGAAACTTTGTTCACTGAGTTGTGACGTATACAACAGTTGCTTTTATGGATGCTTGTAGGCATCTGGAGCACAAAAATGGCAACTGAGGGCACTAATACGACGGTTGCTAGTGGGCAACTGAAGGAGCACTTAAAAAAATAGCGGTAAGAGCAAAGAAACTTACTCAAGCGGATGAACGCTGAGGCTCGTAATTTTGTTCTGATGCTTTCTAAGGACATGAAAACGATAGCCATGAAAAGTAAAAGCTTGTCCAGGTTCTGGAATGGCCTGGGCCTCATGAATAACAAGTCCTGCAATTGTAGTTGCCTCATCATCCGGTAAAGACCAGTCCATATGTCGATTAAGGTCACGAATAGGAACTGACCCCTCAACATTAACAGAGCCATCAGATTGAGGGTGAACACCGCTAACTTCTAGATCATGTTCGTCAGCGATCTCGCCAACTATTTCTTCCAGGATGTCTTCTAGGGTAACAAGCCCCATCACTTCACCATATTCATCAACAACCAAAGCAAAATGTGCTTTGCGCCGTAAAAATGCGTTCAGTTGATCTTGTAGACCTGTACTTTCAGGAACGAACCAAGGTTTTGAGGCAAATTGTTGAATGTCTAATTTGGCAATATCAAAATCAAGTGTAGAGAGTTCACGAAGCAAATCTTTCGCATGAACAACGCCTACAATATTATCACTTTCGTCTTGCCAAAGAGGCAGGCGGGTAAAGGGGCTGGTGAGAATTTGCTCTACTATGTCTTGAGCGTTGTCATCTGCATTGAGTGAGACAATTTTTGTACGATGGACCATCACATCAGAAACATCTAGTTCCTTAAGGTCGAGAACGCCTCCAAGCATATCCTTGTCATTCTTCACCACTCCACCTTCTTTATGGTGCAGTTGAATGGCGCCGCGCAGTTCATCATGAGCTGAGATTAAGCTGGCTTTTTCCGCCAAATCACTACCGAAAAGATGAAAAATCTTTATGATTACCCAGTCAATAGCGCGGGTAAACGGTGTTAAGGCAACCACAATCGGTCGTAAAACAGGCGCAAACAAAAGCGCTGTTTCATCCGGTTTCGTAATCGCGTAAGTCTTAGGCAAAACCTCGGAAAAAATAACAACAAGTATGGTCATCGCAATAGTCGCATAGGCCACACCAGCTGTTCCAAATTCAGAAAGGAATAAACTCGTTGCAAGTGATGACGCCAGAATGTTCACCAAATTATTGCCAATAAGAATTGAGCTAATTAATTTTTTGCGATTAGATAAAAGCTTATTTACAAGTTTAGCTTTGTGGTCACCATCGGTCTCAAGTGCAAGGATACGTGCCTTTGAAGCTGCTGTAAGAGCCGTCTCAGAACTGGAGAAAAAAGCCGAAACAAGCAACAACAAAAGAATGCAAAGGATAATAAGCAAAATCATCTAATTGTGTCCTGACAGTTGTAAATCCAAAAATTCACGCAGTTGGTCTTCAGTAACATTGCGATAGACAAGAGCATCTCCAATGGCATTGCTCAGAATAAAAACAAGGTTGCCGCGCTCAACCTTCTTATCCTGGCGCATTTTATCAACCAACGTATCAATAGAGAATTCTTCAAAATTCGGGATGTCTTGAATGCGGGTTGGCAATCCAGCAGCTTTGAAATGAGCTTCAACTACTGGAGACAATCCTTTTTCGCAAAGACCTAGTTTTTCAGAAAATTCAAAGGCAAGAACCATCCCAATAGCAATTGCCTCACCATGTAACAACCTGTCGCCATATCCACAAAGTGCTTCAAACCCATGACCAAATGTATGGCCAAGATTAAGAAGGGCACGAACGCCATGTTCTTTTTCATCCATACTGACCACATGTGCTTTCATGGCACATGACGTTTTGATTGTATGAACTAAAGCTTCGGTCTCTAAGTTATAAACCCTTTCACGGTTTTCACTGAGCCATTTAAAAAACGGTGCATCTTTAATCAAACCATATTTTACAACTTCAGCATAGCCAGCTTTAAATTGTCTCGGGTCCAAAGTCTTTAGAACATCAAGATCACATAAAACCAACAAAGGCTGGTGAAAGGCCCCAATGAGATTTTTACCATATGAGCTATTGATCCCTGTTTTCCCACCAACAGAGCTATCAACTTGAGCCAAAAGGCTCGTGGGAATTTGTACAAAATCAACACCGCGTCGTAAAACACTAGCCGCAAATCCGGCGAGGTCCCCAATGACACCACCACCAAATGCAATCACTAAATCACCGCGCTCTATTTCGTGGGAAAGCAATGCATCAAGCAAAAAACTTAATTTATCAAAAGATTTTGTAGCCTCGCCTGCAGGCAGAATAACAGTTTTAAACTCAATCCCAGCCGACTTAAGAGAAGCTTCTAAACTGGCCAAATGGAATGAGGCCACAGTTTCATCTGTGACAATAGAGCATTTAGCCTTAGGTCGAAGTGCCGCTATTTTTGTGCCAGCTTGTTCTAAAAGCCCACCTCCAATTAAAATATCATAAGAGCGTTCACCAAGACCAACATTAATAAGAGTAGGTGAAGAGGAACTAGAGGTCTCATTTGAGTGAAGGTTTGTCTCTGTTGTCTTAGAGAGATGCGAGCTCATAAATGAATGAACCTTTCATAACGGATTAAAGTTGTGATTGTCTTGCAATCGATTTAAGGATTTCCTGAACGATGACTTCATGGGCTACATCGCGGCTTTCAACTGTAATGTCTGATTGTGAATATATTGGGTAACGCTCATCTATCAATTTCTGCATAACAGCTGTTGGGTTCGTTGTCTGTAACAACGGCCGATGATCACGTCTGCCAACCCGCTCCATAAGAACATCAAGATCAGCACGAAGCCAAACAGAAATGCCATGAGTTTTGATATTGCCTCGCGTAACAGCACTCATAAAAGCCCCGCCGCCGGTCGCTAAAATAAGAGGGCCATCAACCAGAAGGCGCTCAATTATTTTCTCTTCTCGGTCACGAAAATGAGCTTCCCCATGTTCTGCAAAAATATCAGAAATGGATTGCCCTGCAGCTGTTTCAATTTCGGTGTCCGCATCAAGAAAATTCATTTGTAAACGTGAGGCAATACGCCGGCCAATAGCCGATTTCCCAGCCCCCATCAAACCGACGAGAACCAGAGATTTTTCAGACAATATTTTTTTGACAGTTTGATCGAGTTTTTTAGTTTGAATTTGCTGCATAATAAAGTTTTTTCGTAAAAGTAGATTTCAATCAAAGCCAAAATTTAGAGCATAGTATATCAGCACTGCTGATTTACTATGCTCTATTGTTACCAAGCATGATGTCATGATACAATAAAGAGAGCGAATTTAGTTTAAATTACTTTAAGCTTAAGTATGGCAATGTCCAAAAAACAGGTGATATTATTTCATCTCCACTGTTGGAGCCTTGTTATTATGAAAGCAAAACGTAATATAAGCTAAAACTTTATATTTTTGGGGGCCTTATGCCAAGCCTGGTAGCGTTTTTGACGAGAATAACCATCATTTTATCGATTACTTTTACAACCTTTTACGTTTTGGCAACAGTCTTTGAGCCGGCTTCACGCGAATATCGCCATGAAGTTTTAGGGTTAAAAATAGCGGATGAATAAGTTTCAATAAAAGAACCCTCAAATAAACGCGTAAAAATTCAACATTTATAATTGTTTGTCTGTGTTTTCCTTCAAAGAGATAAATAAAAAACATAGGGAGTGATCATGCTCTCAAATTCGAAAAAATCTATTTCATCATTCAAATTAATTGCTGAATTTCTGGCAATGCTAAGCGCTGAACGTGGAGCCAGTAAAAATACACTGGAAAGCTATGAACGTGATTTAAATCGCTTTAATGATTTTATCGAGAAAAACATTAAAAATTCTTCTGAAACCATTTGCCTGCAATATGCAACAACTTCAGATATTAAGGCTTATCTTAGCAACCTGAAAGCAAATGGATTAGCTAGTTCATCACGGGCCCGCCAATTATCGACATTGCGTCAGTTTTATCGCTTCTTGCTATCAGAACGTTTAATTATTGATGATCCAGCCGCTCATATAGATACACCAAAACAAAAGCGCCCTTTGCCAAAACTAATGAGCGCAAAAGATGTCGAAACTTTATTGACGGCATCTAAAAGTGACTGCGAGAAAAAAACAGGACATGCCCAACATCAGGCGATACGGCTAAATTGTTTACTAGAGCTCTTATACGCAACTGGTATGCGGGTAACTGAGCTAGTTAGCTTGCCATATTCCGTTTTAAATGGTGATGAGAGGATGTTTACTATCAAAGGTAAAGGTGGAAGAGAAAGGTTAGTGCCATTAAATAGTTCAGCTCGAACAGCTCTAATTGACTATTTAGGCAGCCTTGAGGGAGAAACAGCACCCTCTGCAAAACGGCAACCCAAATGGCTTTTCCCCTCAAAAAGTAAAGAAGGTCACTTAACACGCCAAAGGTTCGGTCAGGAATTAAAAGAATTAGCTGTAAAAGCAGGATTAAGAGCAGATAAAATCTCCCCACACGTTCTTCGGCATGCTTTTGCAAGTCATTTACTAGAACGTGGGGCTGATTTGCGGGCGGTGCAACAATTATTAGGCCATGCAGACATTTCTACAACTGAAATTTATACTCATGTGCTTGAAGAACGACTAAAGAAATTGGTAGAACAACATCATCCATTGGCAAAGTACGAAAAAACCTTTAAAAGGCAAAATTAACCCTTTAAATATGCTGAGAGAAACAAGCTTGACACGAGCCAAAGTGCAAGCAATTCTCTCATCTGGGTTAAACAGTGAATGAATGATTTATGACAAAGGTCATATATTAAGTTGTTTGGTGGAAATCTTAAATTTATAAAATATAAGATCATCAAAAATAAGTATTAATAAGCCTCTATAAGCTTCATTTAAGCTATAAAAAGAGAGGTAAAAAGGGTTTTGAATGCGCACATATTTGGATTTTGAGAAGAAGATCGCTGAGCTTGAAAGCAAAGTATCTGAATTAAAAAGCATCGCTGCAGATGATCAGAATGAAGAAGATGCAAGTTCGGTTTCTATTGATGATGAAATTCGCACATTAGAAGAAAAAGCAGGTAATGCCTTAAGCGATACATATGATAACTTAACGCCTTGGCAAAAATGCCAGGTCGCACGTCATCCAGACCGCCCCCATTGCATGGCCTATGTTGATGCAATGATTACAGACTTTGTGCCCCTGGCAGGTGATCGCTATTATTCTGATGATGATGCATTAGTTGGCGGCTTAGGTCGTTTTCGTGGGCGCTCTGTTGTCATTTTAGGGCATGAAAAAGGCCATGATACAGAAAGCCGTATTAAACATAATTTCGGCATGGCACGCCCTGAAGGTTATAGAAAAGCTGTCCGTCTCATGGACCTGGCCGAGCGGTTCCAAATGCCAATTTTAACCTTTGTTGACACAGCTGGCGCCTTCCCTGGTGTTGGTGCTGAGGAGCGTGGGCAAGCAGAAGCCATTGCCCGCTCAACTGATAAATGCCTCTCTCTTACAGTTCCAATTGTCACTCTTGTTATTGGTGAAGGCGGTTCAGGTGGAGCGTTAGCCATTGCAACGGCGAATAAAGTGTTGATGCTAGAGCATTCAATTTACACTGTTGCGTCTCCTGAAGCTGCCGCTTCAATTCTATGGCATGATTCTACAAGGGCAAAAGATGCTGCCACAAATATGCGCATTACAGCCCAAGACTTGGATGAACTTGGTGTTATCGATGGCATAATAAGCGAACCTATTGGCGGTGCTCATAGAAATGCAGAGAAAATGATTGAAAGAGCCGCAAATGAGATGGAAAAACGACTTGCAGCTCTGGAAGAATTAAAACCAGCAGAAATCCGTCATCAAAGACAGCAAAAATTCCTGGATATTGGCAAATCTCTACAGTAAATTTTAAATTAAAATCAAGAGGTTAGTTGATTTTTATCAACCAGTCTTGAAAATGCCCAAAAAATCATCTTTTCTAAAAACCCTCAACTAGTGCAGTTTGAGGGTTTTTCTTTATTGGAGGTTTGATTGGTTACAAATCAATCGTTCCTAAATCAAGAACGCATCAACGGATAAATTCACTGTGATCAATCATTGATTTCAATGCCACCAGACATGAGAATCTGTTTAACTGTGTAGTTGATATAAGTGAAAGTTAGAAAAAATCGTATTTAAAAGAATTAAGCAACTCAACATTTGAATAACTTCATTTTTGTTTGAGTTGGTTATGAATAAAAATAATTCGCTGTTTTTAAACTTAAGGTGAGATCTCAGTTGGTCCAGGCCAGATTATCAAGAATAAGTTCTACAGAACAAACTGTTAGAACAAAAAAATATAAAGCAAATGACCACAGCAAGAATTTGGTGAAATCTGTTTTTAAACTGCTTTCAATTTGGAGCAGAACAAAAAACAACGACCCCAAATTAGCTGATAGATTAGCTGTGCTTAAAACAACCCTCCTATCACTATTTACGGGCTTATTTTTAACGGCATGTAGCCAAACCTTTGAACCCACTTCTAACGCCGCGCAAAACCCAATCCCAAAAGCAACCCAAGAATTATTGATTAAAAAAGGTATGCGGATCAGCTCTCCAATTTTCATTCGTATTTATAAAAAAGAATCTGAACTGGAAATCTGGAAACAAAAAGATGATGGATTATTCTATCCCTTCAAATCTTACCCGATTTGCAATTGGTCCGGTAAATTAGGACCTAAAATAAAACAAGGCGACAAGCAAGCACCAGAAGGATTTTATAGGGTCTCTCGCGGGCAAATGAACCCGAACAGCAAATTCCATCTTTCCTTTAATCTCGGCTATCCAAATCAGTATGACCGCTCTTTTAACCGAACAGGGGCCAACTTAATGGTTCATGGAGACTGCCGTTCAGCTGGTTGTTATGCCATGACAGATGCTTTGGTTGAAGAAATTTATGCCTTGGCAAGAGAAGCTTTTGATGGCGGGCAAAAAAACTTTGATGTACATGCTTACCCATTCCGTATGACAACAAAAAATATGGAAAAGCATAAACGCTCAAGATGGATTAAATTTTGGAGAGACTTAAAAAAAGGGCATGACGAATTCGAACAAACAAGAATTCCTCCTATCATTCGTGTTTGTGAGCGCCGCTATCATGCAAACCCGGCTTTCGCGAATATAAATTTCCAAATTAACCCAGCCGGTCCATGCCCGGGAACACCCGGCTTTAGGCCAATGCGCCAGGCCCCGAGACTAACCATAGCAGGACAAGAAAAGAAGAGAGACCCCATCCAAGACGTTCTTAGAGATAGCACTGACGATGAGTCTCAGAGAGATAAAGGTTTTGACCAATTAAGTTTGCCAGATGATTTGTTTAGTGAGGATCTGGGCGGTAGCAGCCTTAGAAATGGCGTTTATTAAAAATAGCATTTTCAAATCATGAAATGAGTATAATTTGTGCCACTCATTTTTGTGCTATTTTTAAAGGGGGATTTGAATGTCTGGAAAGCCTAAGAAAAAGAAGCATAAGGGCTTAATATTCTTCATAGTTTTCACTGTTGTTTGTGCAACTACTTTTGGCTTCTTAACTAAAAACGGACAACAATCCCTTGATGCTTGGCGCGATAGGATGCAAACAAATCAAAACTGGTTAAGCTATAAACTTAACCGCCCTCTGCCTGGAACACCAGATCTCTCAAAACAAAGCGAACGCTTAGCCAAATTAAATTTGAAATTGGGCAACCCAATATTCATGCGTATTTTCAAACTGGAAGGTCAGTTAGAATTATGGATGAAAGGAAAAGAAGGGTTTAAATTGTTTGCCACTTATCCGATTTGTAGGTGGTCAGGCCGTTTAGGACCAAAGCTGAAAGAAGGCGATCGCCAAAGCCCAGAAGGCTTTTACAATGTACATAAATATCAGCTCAACCCAAATAGCCGCTGGTATAGATCATTTAATTTAGGTTACCCAAATAGTTTTGATAAAAGCTTCAAGAGAACTGGTTCATTTCTTATGGTTCATGGTGGCTGTTCATCCATTGGCTGTTATGCCATGACAAATCCTGTGATGAAAGAAATTTGGCAAATTGTCACAAATGCCTATAAGGGCGGACAAAAAAGATTTTCAGTGCACGCATTTCCCTTTCGCATGACAGATCGTAACATGCGAGTTTACAGCAATAAAAGCTGGGCACCTTTTTGGCAAAATTTAAAAGAGGGGTATGATCTATTCGAAAAAACAAATATCCCGCCACAAGTTTTTGTCTGTAAAAAAACGTATAGATTCAAACCAGGTCTATTGATTGAAAAAAATCACCAGTACGAGCTGCAGAAACAATGTCCAACAACAAAAGTCAGTTCAATAAACCAATAAGTTTAGAGCCAAAATTTAACTTAATCAAAGCAAGGTTTCTATAGTGGGATACTGCTAAGAGATGTGAAGAAATCAATAATCGCTTGAGCTTCAAAAGTTTTGGATATGATCAGAATATGCAGACACCAAAAAATGATGGCAACAATATACATAGCCGTATAAGCAAGCGAAAAAGCACCTCCAGCATTCTTTCCAGGATAGGTGTTTTGGATCATTTGAAAATCAAGATCTCTCTCAATTCGTTTGGCTTCTCTTAGAAAAATCTTAATCTGGCTAGTCGTCCGACGGTCAAAGATCATCGCAAATACAAGCAAGAGCACGACCATAACGGAGGCAATGACCTTGGTGGGTTGGCTTTGCAGCGTATTGAGAATAATAGGATAAAGGATACTGTTAATCGCAATGATAAAACCAAATAGCTTAGTTTTATGGTCTAAAAAATAGCGAAAATTCACAAGCGCCTGCTCATACTCAACCGGACGCTCTAAAATAGTAATCTTATCCATAGCTACGCAACCCCCAAAACTCATGAATATTGCTATTATAAAGCCTTTAAGCCTTAAAAGAGCAAGCTTATCGACTAGTCAGACCATAGAAAAAATCGAGACTGTGGCCTCTTTGCCTTAAAAAGCAGTCCCAAAATCCCTTAGAATTTCCAAAAAACCAATATTGCAGGCACAGCCACACTGATGATTAATATCTCAAGCGGCAGCCCCATACGCCAATAATCACCAAATTTATAGCCACCAGGCCCCATAATGAGCGTGTTGTTCTTGTGCCCTATCGGCGTAAGGAACGCACAACTCGCAGCAATCGCCACAGCCATTAAAAACGGGTCAGCACTCACATTAAGCCGGTTAGCAAGGTCTACAGCAATCGGGGCCGCAATCACAGCAGTCGCAGTATTATTCAGCACATCAGAAAGGGTCATTGTCACGACCATCAGCAATGTCAAAACAACCCAGGGCTCATAACCAAGAGTGACATCAACTATCCAGTTCGCAATCAACCCCGTGCCGCCAGAAGCTTCTAAAGCGGCACCAACTGGTATGAGAGAACCAAGCAAAACAATCACAGGCCACTCAACTGAATCATAAATTTTCTTCACAGAAACTATATTGAGTAGTACATAAGCAATTACAGTAAGGCCAAGCGCAAAGGGGAGATATAAGATCCCTGTGCTGGCCGCTATAATAGCAGCTGCAAATAATCCAACAGCTAGCATCGCTTTATCGCGTTTAATTACCTGCAAGCCTCGTTCAGCTAGCGGTAAACAACCAAGCCAAGTCGCGATTTCAGAAAGTCGCTCTGTTGGGCCGTAAAGCAACAGGATGTCACCAGCTTTAATCTCAGTACGCCGTACTCGTTCATGAATTTTTTCACCCTGGCGAGAGATACCCATCAACGTAACGTTGTGACGATAAAGCAATCTTAAGTTTAAGGCCGAATGTCCTTCAATACGCGCGCCTTCAGGCACCACAACTTCCATAAAGCTAGTATCGGCTGCAACAAGGGCACGTTCGTGTTTTTCAGAGCCAACAAACTCAACCCCTATGATACCGGAAAGTTCTTCAATCACTTGCGGGTTGGATTCAACCACTAAAATATCCCCGGCTTCAATCACTTGCCAGGCAGGAACACCAGGCAGCTTGTTACCGCGCCGAACAACACCGATGACCTGCACATCACCAGCGTCTTCAAGAGCTGTGATATCTCGTAAACGCTCTCCAACCAATAAGCTATCACTGGAAACACGAACTTCAGCAACATAATCATCAAGCTGGAAAAGTTCTTTTGCTTGGTTCTGATCTCCTCTGGCTCGCGGGATCATCCGCCAGCCAATTAACGCCACAAAAATTACACCAACAAAAGCGCAAATTAAACCAACGGGAGCAAAATCAAACATATGAAACGGTTCACCAAGAGCTTTTTCTCTATAACTTGCGATGATAATATTAGGCGGAGTACCAATTAACGTGACAAGGCCACCAAGAATAGAAGCAAAAGACAAAGGCATGAGGGTAAGAGCAGGGGAGCGCCCCGCTTTTTCAGCTGCTCTTAGATCAACCGGCATAAGCAAAGCAAGCGCACCAACATTATTCATCACAGCTGAAAGGGCAGCAGCTAATCCGGCCATGATCCCAATATGGGAAGATAATTTCCTACTGCTATCAATCATGTAACGGGCAAGTAGCTCAATAGCACCTGAGTTTGAAAGACCTTTGGAGACAATCAGCACAAGCGCAATAATAATCACTGCCGGGTGACCAAACCCAGAAAACGCAGTGGTTTGCGGAATAACGCCAAGGATGACCCCAGCTATTAACGCGGCAAAAGCTACCAAGTCATAGCGAAATCGCCCCCAAAGCAAAAGTGCAAACACTGCGCCCAATAGGCTAAAAAGCATAATCTGATCAGTGGTCATAAATTGCCCCTATTATAGAACCGCTATTGAATTAAGGTTTCTGTTTTAAACTAACTCTTTAAAAATCCATAATGATTTTATTTAAATGAACCTAGACTTCGCAAAGTTCGAGAAAAGAAAAAAGTGCAAACTCAATACAAAGAAAAAGCACTCCTGACAAATTTGTCAACGAGTGCTTTTGCAATCTATCCATATTTTATAGTGATATACAAAATGGACAATATGTTGAGCTTAAATAGTGAGGGAATTAAACCCTAACTTAACTTACCATGACAATGCTTGTACTTCTTTCCAGAACCACAAGGGCATTTATCATTACGAGCAACTTTACCCCAGGTCGATGGATCATTAGGGTCAATCGTCTCAGCTGATTGGCGGCTCCGCACCTGAGCAGGCATACCTCCAGCTTCATCTGGATGAAACTCATCTTCTCCTGATGAATAATCCATATGATGGGCTTCCATTTCTGGTAGCTCAGCATCATCAAGTGAGGGGAGGTCATCACCAGAAAGTTCAACATGCGACAATTGCCCAGTCACTGCTTCCCTTAATTGGCCAAGCATAGCTTCAAAAAGAGTAAAACTTTCGGTCTGATATTCATTAAGAGGGTCACGTTGACCATACCCACGCAAACCAACAACCTGTCTAAGGTGCTCTAGCGTGATCAAATGTTCGCGCCACAGGTGGTCAAGTGATTGTAATAGAACGGATTTTTCAACTTGACGCATCAAGTCAGGGCCAATATCAACGGCCTTTTTTGCAGCAGCCTTTTTGGTTTCTTCTATAAGGCGGGCGATAATTTCTTCGTCAGCAATACCTTCTTCGGCTGCCCAATCTTTAATTGGAAGCTCTAAGTTGAAAACACGCTCAACTTCTTCGGACAAACCTTCAACATCCCATTGTTCTGCATAAGCATTGTTTGGTATGTATTTTGGAACGATTTCATCAATCAGCTGCAAACGTAAATCTTCAACAGTTTCAGAAACTTCCTCATCGCGCATCAATTCAATACGTTGATCAAAGATAACTTTTCTTTGCTCATTCATAACATTATCAAATTTTAAGAGGTTTTTCCGAATATCGTAGTTGTGGGCTTCAACCTTCTTTTGAGCTTTCTCAAGCGCCTTATTAATCCAGGGGTGAATAATCGCCTCCCCATGTTCTAAACCAAGTTTAGAAAGCACACCGTCCATTCGATCAGAGCCAAAGATCCGCATCAAGTCATCATCTAAAGAGAGGTAAAATTTAGATGACCCCGGGTCACCTTGACGGCCCGAACGACCACGAAGCTGATTATCGATCCGGCGACTTTCATGACGCTCAGTGCCTACAACATAAAGACCACCAGCATCTAAGGCTTGTTTTTTCTTAGCTTCAACATCAGAGGTAAGCATAGCGATTTTTTCATCGCGCTTCACACCCTCTGGCATGTCTCCAACTTCATTCTCAATGATCATTTCCAAATTACCACCAAGCTGAATGTCAGTACCACGGCCAGCCATGTTAGTCGCAATCGTCACTGCACCAGGACAACCCGCGTCAGCAATGATAGACGCTTCTTGTTCGTGGTGGCGTGCATTAAGAACAGCGTGTTTAACTTTCTGTTCTTTTAAGAGGCTAGCTAAAAGTTCAGATTTTTCAATTGATGTTGTACCAACCAGAACAGGCTGGTTACGAATTTGGCAATCTTTTATAAGCTCAATAATAGCTTCATATTTTTCTTTAGAAGTCCGGTAAACTTCATCATCTTCATCCAGCCGAGAAACAGGCTTATTTGTAGGGATATCAAGCACATCAAGGCCGTAAATATCCATAAACTCTTCAACTTCCGTCGCTGCCGTACCTGTCATGCCGCAAAGCTTGTCATAAAGACGGAAGTAATTTTGAAACGTAATTGAGGCCAGTGTTTGGTTTTCTGGCTGGATTTCGGCACCTTCTTTAGCTTCAAGAGATTGATGAAGACCATCAGAATAACGGCGTCCATCCATCATCCGGCCAGTAAATTCATCAATGATGATCACAGCATTATTTTTAACAATGTAATCTTTATCTTTAAGGAACATATGATGCGCGCGTAGAGCATTACTAAGGTGATGAACAAGTGTCACATTCTCAACATCATAAAGGCCGCCTTCAGTTAGCAGGCCAGCTTCTTTGAGTAATTCTTCTGCATGCTCATTACCAGCATCAGTTAAGGCAACTGATTTAGCTTTTTCGTCAATCTCATAATCATCAGGGATAAGTTGAGGAACGATTTTATCAATGGCAGTATAAAGATCTGTTTTATCTTCAACAGGGCCTGAAATAATAAGAGGGGTCCGCGCTTCGTCAATTAAAATAGAGTCAACTTCGTCAACAATTGAAAAAGAATGACCACGTTGAACCATTTCCCCAAGGTCATATTTCATATTATCGCGCAGATAATCAAAGCCAAATTCATTATTGGTGCCATAAGTCACATCACAAGCATATTGCTCACGGCGTTCATCATCATCCATATCATTTGTAATGGTGCCAACCGTCATGCCAAGAAATCGATAAACTTGGCCCATCCATTCCGCATCGCGTTGCGCCAAATAATCATTGACTGTCACAACGTGAACACCGCGGCCAGAAAGCGCGTTTAAGTAACCGGCCAAAGTAGCAACGAGAGTTTTACCCTCACCAGTACGCATTTCAGAAATGCGGCCCTCATGCAAAACCATGCCACCAATGAGCTGCACATCATAATGACGTTGGCCAAGAGCACGTTTCGCCGCTTCACGAACAGTCGCAAAGGCAGGAACAAGCAAATCATCAAGTGTCTTACCAGCCAAGACTTCCTGGCGAAACACATCAGTGCGAGCCTTCAGCTCTTCGTCAGTTAGCTTAATCATATCAGGTTCAAGGGCATTAATGGCGTCTACGCGCCCCGAAAAGGCTTTGATTTGCCGTTCATTTGATGTTCCAAAAAATTTCGCACCAAGTGCTGAAAACGATACCATGTCTCTGGGCCTAACCTGACTTAGTTAAATGACTGCCCCCTTATCCTTTAGGGGCTGACAAACAATTTATGTAAAATGGCACTCAAAAAATATGAAGCAACCAAAATAAAGTTAATTGGACTAAACTAAAGTCCAATAGCGTTAAAGAGTTCAATAGTGTGGCCTTTATAAGAGCCAAAGCAATTCAAAGCGAATGCTTAACACCAAAAAAGGAACTGTTCAAATACCACTTGTAAATGCGTGATAAAGTGTCAAATAACACACGACAATATGACAGATAGAAAGTCATGTGCCGATTGTCAACGCGTCAGTCGTTAACAACGGCTCAAACAAGGTAAATTTCAAATTAGCGTCACAATTCAGTGATCAAAAACAGGCTCAAAAGCTTGCTTAAGAGCTTGAATTAACCTAATGAAGACACAAAGTGTTTTTAAAACATAAAATAACAATGGATAAGTTGAGCTGCATAGATCAGCTGAGACATAACTCTGAGGAAGAAAAATAGTGAAATATATAGCAAAAAGCACATTAGCAGCTATTCTGGTTATATCATTTGGGTCTTTGCAGCTTTCAGCTGAACCTGTAAAATCAGACAAAGTCGTTGCCAAAATTGATGATGTCTCCATCACTGAAACGGATATGGCTCGCGCTGAAACAGAAATGTTCAATCAACTCGTAAATGTACCAAAAAATGCGAGACGCAAGGTTTTAATTGAATATTTAATAGAGACACAACTTCTTGCAAAAGCCGCAAATGCTGAAAAAATCGCTGATTCAGAAGGTTTTAAGGACAGAAAAGACTATTATCACCGTCGCGCGCTAAGAGATACTTACTTTGACAAAAAGGTTTTCGAATCTGTAAGTGAAACAGATGTGAAGAAAACATATGATGATGCGAGTAAAGAAGAAGAAGCTCACGTTCAACACATTCTTGTAAAAGAAGAAAAATTAGCTAAAGAAATCGTTGAAAAGCTAAAAGCTGGCGGAGACTTCAAAAAATTAGCTGCTGAACATTCAATTGACCCGGGCTCAAAGACAAAAGGTGGCGATTTAGGCTTTATTATCAAAACACAAGTTGTACCATCATTCGCTAAAGCCGCTTTTGATCTTAAAAAAGGTGGAGTTTCAGAACCAGTGAAATCACAATTTGGTTACCACGTTATTCGCCAGATAGAGAAACGCAAACGCCCTTTGCCTCCATATGCAACAGTTCAAGCACGTATCAAAGAAGTGCTTTGGCAGAAGAAAGCTCAAGAATTGATTGAAAACTTGCGTAAAACCGCAAAAGTCGAATTTCTTGATAAAGAACTAGAAAAACCTCTACAACAACCACAACAACGTGGCAGCAATTAAGTCTTTTTAAAAAACTAAAATGACTGTTTATAAAACGCCATTGAGAGTGATCCTCAATGGCGTTTTTTTATTAACACTCTAAAATAGTGTAATTCTTAAAATAACAATTGAAATTATGAAGCCTCACCAGATGAAAACATCTCCATTCGCTCCCAAAAAGCTTCCTCAAATGCCAGAGATCAAAGGCATTCAACTAGCTGTGACAAAATCCGGCATCAAATATGAAGGCCGGTTAGATTTACTCTGCGCTCATTTTTCTAAAGGCACAGTTGCTGCAGGAGCACTAACTAAATCCAAAACAGCCTCAGGTGCTGTTGAGTGGTGCCGTGAAAATCTAAAACAAGGTGATGCAGCAGCTTTAATTGTGAATTCTGGTAATGCGAATGCGTTCACTGGAGCAAAGGGAGAAAAAAGCGTTGAAGACATCGGTGCGTACCTTGCAAAGGCATTAGGGTGCCAGCCAACAGAAGTCTATCAATCATCGACAGGTGTAATTGGAGAGCCATTGCCGGAAGAAAAGATGCTTCAGGGAATTGATAGATTAAAGGAAAAGCTTGGAACTGCTTCATATTCTGAAGCGGCGAGCGCTATCATGACAACTGATACTTACCCTAAAATGTCAACCAAGAGCTGCATTATTGATGGTGAGACAATCACCTTAAATGGTATTGCAAAAGGCTCTGGCATGATAGCGCCGGACATGGCAACCATGCTTGCTTACCTTTTCACAGATTTGCCCATTGAACAAAAAATTCTACAAAAACTTGTTTCAAAAGCGATTGAGAAGACCTTCAACTGCATAACAGTAGATGGTGACACCTCAACAAGCGACACAGTGCTCGTATTTGCAACTGGCAAAGCCAATATTTCTCCAATAACGGATGAAAAAGACAGCAGACTTAGAGCTTTTAATCGCATCTTGAACAAACAATTAAAAGAGTTAGCCCTAGCAATTGTTAAAGATGGAGAAGGCATTTCTAAATTCGTGACCATTAAAGTCAAAGGAGCAAAAGGCAAGAAGGCAGCCAAAAGAATAGGCCTATCCATTGCAAACTCCCCTCTGGTGAAAACGGCCATTGCTGGTGAAGATCCAAATTGGGGGCGTATCATTATGGCTGTTGGAAAATCAGGAGAAGCCGCAGATCGAGATAAACTTAATATCTGGATTGGTGTGCACCAGGTCACTTCAGAAGGAGCCAGAATAGAGGGGTATGATGAAACACCACTAGCTGAGTATATGAAAGGTGAGAATATTTACATAGAAGTGGATATAGGCCTGGGGCGTGGCATAGCTGAAATCTGGACCTGTGATTTAACCCACGACTACATATCAATTAACGCGGATTACCGTAGTTAAGCGTAAAAAATTACAAAATGAAGCCAAATAGATAAAATTTTATCTATATCAAAGGCTAAACTTTAAGAGAAATTTGCAATAGTGATGTCATTAGAAACTCAATTAAAGAGCAATAAAACAAAAATTTTACATGTTGTTGCATGCGCCCTGATTGATAGAGATGGCCGTGTTTTATTGGCCGAACGTCCAAAAGGGCGTTCTATGGAAGGACTTTGGGAGTTTCCTGGAGGAAAAATAGAAGAGGGTGAAACGCCTGAAAAAGCGTTAATCCGAGAATTGAATGAAGAGTTAGGTATTGATACTAGTGAGAATTGTCTGGCACCGTTTACATTCGCCAGTCATTCATACGAGGAATTTCATCTATTAATGCCACTTTACATCTGCCGTAAATGGAAAGGGCAGATTATAGGTAAAGAAGAACAAAATTTAAAATGGGTGAAACCCAATAACTTAGCAGACTATCAAATGCCACCAGCTGATGTACCTTTGGTAGCGATGCTTAGGGATTTTCTTTAAAATACGGAAACGTAATAAGGGGGTTTAATATAAAAGATATGTTCAAAGATAACTTATATAAATTCCAATCTTTTTTAAAAGATGAAAATGGGACGACAGCAATTGAATATTCTGTAATAGCAGCTGTTATCAGTGTTAGTATTGTCACTGCTGTGGGAACTATCGGTGATAAGGTAATGGATTTGTTTACGACAGTTGAAAATGAAATTAAATAATAGTATTTTCCTCGTATTTAAAGTTGTTAGAGAAATATCTTTACATTCACTTCCCAAAAACATCTTTTAAATTCACAGCCCCGCTACCAGGGCGCAGAGGTTTTTGTTGATCTGGGTGCGGTGCCCATCCCATTAAATAAATTAATTCAAAACTCGCATAAACCCTGCCATCATCATCAGAATAATACTCTGCATAAAGTTCATCGACGCGCTTAAATAAAGCCTTAGAATTATGGATGCGGGAGCGATTGGAGAGAACATTACTAGCCCCCATAGCCTGAAGCTCTTTCATCAAATGTGTAGCTGAATTAAAACGCACCTTCAAAACATCTCGATCAGTTACCGGAAGCGCAAATCCTGCTCGCTGCAATAGATGACCCATATCTCGAACATCAGCAAAAGGAGCTACCCTAGGGCTAGCACCGCCATATAGCTCTTCTTCAGCCATAAGGAAAACATGACGTAACTCGGTTAAGCTTTCGCCGCCGAGCAGTGCAGCTACAAAAGCACCATCAGCTTTGAGGCACTGTCGTATTTGTAAAAGCGTGCCCGGTAGGTCATTGACAAATTGAAGGCTTAAACTCGAGACAACCAGGTCTAAACATTCAGCGGCAAACGGAAGCAGTTCTTCATCCCCATTAATTCCTAACGTTGAGTTTTTTTCAACCATCTCAAAAACACTGTCTAATGAAAAAACATCAGTGATAGTTGAGAGGTCTTTTAAACGATTTGTAAGGTCACCATGATGTGCTCCCAAATTAAGCACAATGGGGAATTCCCTCATAATAACACTAAGACGATCTACAATGTCTTCATGAGCATATTTTAGTAGATAATCTACAGTTTCAATAGTGTGCACTGCTTTGCGACGCCGTTTTCTTAGTAGCACTCGATCAAATATTTCTGGAGGATTTGTCATTATGAAATTTCTTAAAAATGGGACTAAAATGCAGACACACACTATAAAGGTTAAGTTTTTAATTACAACGAGCTCGTTTGAACCTTTACTAAAAATTAAGCTTTAGAGCCGACTAATAGTCATCAGACAATAATCAATTTTGGTCTTAAATGTTTGGCGTCTTAAATGGACCGGGAGCAAGAATTGCTATGGCAACCATATTGGCATTTTCCAATTTAAACGGAAAAAAAACTTTTGAAAAATCACCTTTAACTAACGTAAAACGTGATCAAAAAAGCAAAAAAGCTGAGATAGTTATTTTTCCAGGTGTACGAATCGAGCGAATTAGCTCAGATAAATGTGAGACAAAGCAAAATATAGATAAGTTGAGTAAGATTAAGTGTCAATTGTAATGCACTCTGGAAAGCTTTTTGGCAACCGCGCTGTCCTACAATTAGATAAAGCCGCTTATTAAGCCAAGATACTTAGTCCTGTTTCAAAAATCGTAGAGTTCTTAAAAAATTTGTCAGTTGAGTTTGTAAAAAAGCAACCGGATATGAACTTTACCTATGAAGACTTTATTCCATATTACCCAAATTCTATGCGCTCTTCTTTTAGTGTCAGCCTGCGCCCTTAAAGATGATTTCGGCCGAGCAAAGCCATCTCAGCTACAAGCAGATGCTATTGAAGCCGTAGGCGCCATCCAAGAACACACAGGTCTGCTCTCACGTGATGCTGCGTTTCATATTCCATATAGTGGTGATGAGATGACGTTGCGAATGACGTTAAAACATTTCCGTAAACCATTTTTAGCAAAACCAATATTGCGCTCTCCTTTAAACACAGAGGGTCTCACTAAAAAGAGCGCTGGGGCTAATTTCCAAGCAACAATGCTTTCAAATATTAAATCTGACATCAGTCGTATCAATTATTTTAAACAAGCCGTACCCAAAGTCATTACTCAAGACCGTCAACGTTTTGAAGTTATCTCTCATAAATATGATATTAATGACAATGATAGCCGTTACATCCGAGTGCGTATTCGAGAAAACCGTGCGGTGACAATGAGAGTCATGCAATTATTGGATAAACGAAGCGCAGCCTATGATAAAGCGATTGAATATGCTGGGCTCCAATATCCTAAAAAAACCTTTCAGCCAATTGTTCCACTGATGGATTTGTTGAGAACAAAAATCTCAAGCTTAAAAACAAAATATGAAAGCTATGTTTATTTAGAAGGAGCAGATGACGAACTCTCTCAAAGACGCTCCTACAATGGCGCGAAGTAAGCCAAGACTTAGTAAGCCAAGACTAGTAACCGAAGTTTAAAAAGTTCAAATTTGCTCTAAAGTTTTTAAATATGATCTCAAAGTCAAAAAATGCTTTTAAGTAAAAATCTTAAACTTTTTTTCTGGGCTTAACTGTCTCAACTTGTATTTGATCACATTTAGCTCTGTTCAGCATATCAATCACAGTCTGTTTCATAACAGGGTTGTCAAAAGGAGCTCTTAGAACCAACAAGCCTTCTTCCTGAGGCACATTAATTGGGAGCGCATCATTATCTCCTTTAATATGGTCTGGCCCCAAAAGGAGAAGGCTGGTTTCCTGGCGTACAAAATCAAACCCGTCAGCAGCGTAAAAATTTTTGCCATCAGGGTCATAAATAGCAATAGACCAATATCCTCTTAAAAGCTCAAAGTCGACCTGAACCGGCCCCTTCGTCACATCATAGCGGCATATGGCAAAACTCATATCAGGGGCATGAAAAGCCCAAAGACGATTTGCCTCTGTAACAGAATTTACAATAAGCATTTCATTGACTTTGGTAAAATTCTGTAATTTTTTCCAAGCATCATTCTCAGAAACAAGCGGTATAGCAAGAACTGCGCAAAAATGAATGATAAGGGCGAGGATAACAGTAGCTGCCCCCCATAATATATGCCTGATATTCATTAGCAGGATACCCGTTTAATTAATGGCAAAGGTACATCTCCATTATTTTTTATCTGTGCTTCACTCAATTGTTTTCTATAGAGACGAAAAACCAAAACAAATGGCCCCTTATCACCAAGAGGAAGCCAGTTAGCTGGTTGTACTGTTTGGGATAAATAGATCCTAAAACCACCATCAAATTTAATCATAGAGCTTCCAGCGTTAAAGCTGTAACGCTCAATTTTGTTTTTAAACACTTGCCCCTTATGATCATAAGCAGCCATAGTCCACCACTTGGCATTCACAGCAGAACTTTCAACAACATAAGTGCAGCTTGTATGTAAGCGTCTGTGAGCATTGTCATAAAGCGCGTAATAAGTTTGTACAATATTCGGCGGCAGGGGTAATTGACCAGTTTTGGCAATATAAGCTCTCGTATAAGGATCTGCATTTAAATGTGCAGCATCTTTCCAGCTTTTCCAGCCACCAACTCTTTTAGCAGCCAAACCAGAACCGGTGCTTAAGGAAAGAGCTGTCAAACCAAAACCAATTAAGATAGCCATAAAAATATAGGTAACAAACCTTATAAAAAATAACATGGTGTCAAGTCCGGCCTATTAGTTTTGTTTCTTGGAAGGAGGTAGGGGAGTGCCCTTTAATTCAATCTTAGCTTGTTGCTTTGCAGGTGTTTTCTTAGCTGGCGCAATAGACCCAAAATTATCTTTAGCTTTTTGCAGCAAAGTGCCAATCGATCCAAGCAGCTTAAAGGTGCGTTTGGGCATCCGCTCATCTTTAGTGTCATCAAAGTTTGCTTCAGGGTTATTCGCTCGCAAATAAGCAAGCCGTTTGCGCTCAGCAACTTGCACCGGATGAAGAGGTAACCCAGGAATTTCAGGGATATTCATAGACCGGTGAGCTTTCGCCATATAGTCATGCCATGTTTGAGTTGGTAAGCTACCACCCGTAACTCGATTTGTCGGACGGCTATTGTCATTACCAAACCATACACCGGTTACATATTTACCTGTAAAGCCGAGAAAGAACGCATCTTTATAACCTTGTCCCGTACCCGTTTTACCAGCAGATACAGTAAAGTCTAAATTTGCACGCCGCCCCGTACCACCTGTAACCACTTTTCCAAGCATCTGATTGAGCATGCTGATATGTTTGATATCAAAAATTTGTTCCTGGCCTTTGGGCTCATCTTTATCCCGAGAATAAACCACTTTACCTTGGTCATTCCTAACTTCGATAATGGCATAAGGCCGAACCTTTTTACCGCCGTTTGCAAATGTGGCATAACCACCAGTGTGCTCCAGTAAGGACAATTCTGCAGTACCAATTGGCATAGTACAGTTTGGACGCACACCTTTAAGACCAAGCTTAACTGTATTTTTTACAACCTTTTTATGTCCGACCTTTTTGGCCAGCCAAACAGGGATGGTATTAATACTCTTGGCAAGAGCAAGTTCAAGGGTCACAGCACCACGATATCTTCGGTTGTAGTTTTTAGGTGACCAACGATTACAAACCACAGGATAATCAACCACCCGGCTACTAGGTTTAAACCCGGCTTCAATAGCTGTTAGATAAACATAAGGCTTGAAAGTTGATCCAGGTTGTCTCTTAGCATTAACAGCTCTGTTAAATTGACTTTCACCATAATCATGCCCGCCAACCATCGAGCGTACAGCGCCATCAGTTGTCATGGAAACTAAGGCAGCTTCCGCAACACGCTTTGATTTTCGGTTTGGTAATAAAACATTGGAAACAGCTTCAACAGCAAATTGCTGCAATTCCATATCAACAGTCGTTTGTACTGTTAAAGAAAGTTCACCTTTTTTAGCGGTTAACCGCTGCACTTCATCAAAGGCCCAGTCAAGAAAATGTTCAGGGCTATTCAGGTTATCCGCTTGAGAAACAGGAATAGCCGGGTTCAAACGAGCACCATGCACTTGGCCCTCAGTCATAAATCCAGCTTCAACCATATTATCAAGTACTTCATTAGCGCGCGCTCTGGCGGCTGGTAAGTTAGCATGTGGAGAATAACGTGTGGGCGCTTTAAACATGCCCGCCATCATGGCTGCTTCAGCTAAAGTAATCTCCCGAGCAGATTTGTTGAAATAGAGTTGCGTTGCAGCTTCAATACCATGAGCACCACCGCCCATATAGGCCCGATCAAGATAGAGCCGTAAAATTTCTTTCTTCTCATAATGGTTTTCAAGCCAAAGCGCGAGAAAAGCTTCTTTAATTTTCCGGTCAATGGTTCGTTCAGAAGAAAGAAATAAGAGTTTGGCCAATTGTTGGGAAAGGGAGCTACCACCTTGTACAACTCCGTTGGCACGGGCATTTTCAACAATGGCACGAAGCGTACCAAAAACATCAATACCAAAGTGAGTGAAAAAACGCCGGTCTTCAGTTGCTAAAACAGCTTTAACAAAATGATCTGGTAGTTCATCAATGGGAACCGAGGCATCATGTAAGATCCCGCGATGGCCAACTTCATTACCATACCTGTCAAGGAAGGTGACACTGAGTTCGCCGCGGGCAAGCCAATCTCCCTTTTCAATAATACGAACGGATGGGATACAGAGGGCAGCCATGACAACAAAACCAGCTAAGCCCAAATTAAATCCTTCAGATAAAGCTTCATTTAGTAATTTACGGTAACCAGAAAGATGAAAACGAGAAAAAAAGCTGGTGTAAGACTTCCAAATATTCTTGATAAACAGCCATATGCTAAAGACCCCAGAATCCAGTTTGGAATCGAGTGATAGCAAATTAATAGAGTGCTGGCGCTCTCCCTTTTTAAACATCCATTCAGGCACAGCTTTTCTTCCCCATAAATCTATGGTTAGTTTAAAAAACGAATATGGCATTCTGGCGGTAAAAACTCAATCGGTTGATCAAGTCAAAGTGGGGTTTTGCACTTGAGAAACACCTTAATTGGATGAGGGTAAAGTGCAATTTAATAAAGATGTGAGACAAAACAGGGCACTTAGCTAATGGAAGACAATTTTTGGGAACATAAACCTCTTTCTGAAATGAACAATACTGAATGGGAAGCTCTCTGTGATGGGTGCGGTGCCTGTTGTCTTATTCAACTTGAAGATGAAGAAACACAAGAACGAATATTTACAAAAGTAGCCTGTAAATTATTGGATATTGGGGCATGTCGTTGTAAATCATATGAAAAAAGGCATGAGATTGTTCCTACATGCAGCAAAGTCACGTTAGAACTTCTAAAAACCGCAGATTGGCTGCCGCCGACCTGTGCTTATCGGTTGTTATATGAAGGCAAATCACTTCATTGGTGGCACCCTTTAATTTCAAAAGATCCAGAAAGCGTTCATCAATCAGGTGCTTCAGTGCGGGGATGGGCTCGAAGTGAAGAAGATATTGGTGAAGACATAGATGAAAAATATTACGCACCAAATTTATTCGCAAAATACAAGGAGTAGGAAAAAATTCTTATTTTAGGAATTTATACGTTGACAGCGCGTCGGTGTTGCGATATAAATACGATACAGTCAGAAAAGTGCGTCACTAATGTTTACCAGCCACAGCGTTCTGCCCAAAAGTGCAATCGCTAGTGGATAACTGAAGCGCTAACTAAAACGAATACCAACCAGCCAACATCTCTTAATGAGATCGAGCTGGTTTTTTTATGTCCAGTTACCAGGAATAAGGAACAAATTTCAGCATTGAAACAAAAAACTTTGGAGCAAAATGAAAGATGGACACAAATTCAAAAAGCTTACGAGGACAAAAGCCAAACGGTTAAGCAAATTTGTGATCAATTTAAACTGAAACAAACAGAGTTTTATAAATATGCCAAAGAAAATGATTGGCGTCTTCGGGCAAAGAAGAAAAACAGAACAACAATAAAGAGTAGCACTCAGACTAAAAGACAAACTGAAAATAAGCAAAAAGTAAAAACAACAAGTGAACAATCTAAACTAAGAGAACCAACCGAAACACTAGAAGACGCATTGGAATTTATCACAATGGATTTAATGCAACGCATTCAAAAACGCACCATGGAAAGTGAGGCAGATCATGACAAAGACGCGCGAACACTTTCTTCATTGGTAAGGACCTATGAAAAGTTAAAAGAAATGAAAACTTCACCCCAATCCTCCAATCAAAAAGGTGAGCAGCAACATCCCCCAATCGAAAAAGCCGATGAGGACGCAAAGCGCCGAGAAATTGCGACAAGCCTTGAAAAGCTCATTCAAGGTCTCTGAGCAAGAAACTGATGAATTAAGATCAAGAGAATTAAAAAAGTTTTTAAGGCAGCTACCACTCCAACAATTGGAAGCGCTACAACATGATTGGCAAATTTGGGCAAGAGATGATCAACTTCCACCAAAACACTTAAAAGATGGTGAGCAAGCCTGGAATATTTGGTTATTGTTGGGAGGAAGGGGAGCCGGAAAAACAAGAACAGGTGCAGAATGGGTCCGCGCAATGGCGCTGGGTTTAGAACCGATAGCATCAGAGCCTGCAAGAAGAATAGCCCTTATTGGTGAAACACTGGGTGATGTTAGAAGAACCATGGTTGAGGGTATCTCTGGTATTTTAGAAATTCATCACCCTAGTGAACGCCCACTGTTTGAGCCATCAAAACGAAGAGTAACCTGGCCAAATGGTTCTATTGCTGAAATGTACTCCGCTGAAGATCCTGAAAGCTTAAGAGGTCCTCAATTTATGGCAGCTTGGTGTGATGAAATATGCAAATGGCATCATGCAACAGAGACATGGGATATGTTGCAATTTGCGCTACGGTTAGGCGAAGCGCCGCGCCAAGTTGTCACCACAACACCAAGAGCGACCGCTCTGTTAAAAGCAATAATTGCAAATGAAAAAACAGTTATCCAGCGCTCAAGAACACAAGATAATAACGCAAATTTATCAAAATCCTTTTTAAAAACCGTCGAAGAAAAATATGGTGGCACTAGATTAGGCCGCCAGGAACTAGATGGTGAACTTATCGAGGAGAGGGAAGATGCTCTTTGGCAAAGGGAGCAAATTGAAACAGCTAGGATAAGGAAAGCACCAGAGCTTGAGAGGATAGTCGTTGCAATTGACCCGCCAGTAACAAGTGGGGAAAAGGCAGATTTATGCGGCATTATCGCTGCTGGCATTGATCAAGAAGGACAAGGTTTTGTCTTAAAAGATCATAGCGTTAAAAGAGCAACGCCTTTAAAGTGGGCGCAAATTGCCGTCGAGCTTTATCATGAAATGCAAGCTGATCGCATTGTTGCTGAAGTCAATCAAGGCGGCGAACTCGTCGAAGCCATTCTTCGTCAGGTAGATGAAGCCGTTCCTATTAGAAAAGTTCACGCAAGTCGTGGAAAATATTTAAGAGCAGAACCAATCGCAGCTCTCTATGAACAAGGTCGCATTTGTCATGTTGGTTGTCATGAAAAACTAGAAGATCAAATGTGCGATTTTGGTCCTGGTGGTTTATCAAATGGAAAAAGCACAGATCGGTTGGATGCTCTTGTTTGGGCTATGACAGATCTGATGTTAAACGTCACAGCTGCACCGCGTATGCGACGACTATAAATTCAAAAAAAATCTGGGTCAGTAAAAGGGTCACTATATGCCAATGTGGAACCAACTGTTTGCCTTTTTGGCAAAGCAGCCAAAAAACATGCCTAACTCAATAGGCCATGAACGAAATAGTCAGACAAATAATTTCGAGCAGAAAGCCAGCCAAGCAAAGTCATTGATATCAATGCATCAACTGGGGCAAGCTCAATGGACCCCAAGAGATTACACATCTTTTGCAAATGAGGGTTTTGCCCAAAATGCAATTTGTTACAGATGCATCAGAATGATCGCTCAATCAGCAGCTTCAATTCCTCTGCGTGTTAGAGAAGGTGGAGAAGATTATAAAGAGCACTCCTTACTAGATCTGTTGAACAATCCAAATTCGCATCAATGCGGGCCTGATTTGTTTGAAGAATGGTACGGCTATCTGATGGTTGCAGGTAATAGCTATCTAGAACTTGTGAGTTTAAATGAAACACCGCGAGAGCTTTATGTCCTAAGACCAGACAGAATGAAAATCATAGCTGGTGAAGAAGGATGGCCACAATCATTTAGGTATTCAGCAAATAATCAGTTCGTCTCATTCCCAATCCCAGATGGTAATGAGCAGTCTCCCATATTGCACACGAAACTCTTTCACCCAACAAATGATCACTATGGCATGAGTCCAATTGAAGCGGCTGCCACTGCAATAGATATTCATAACGCAGCGTCAAATTGGAACAAGGCCCTCCTTGATAATTCAGCCCGACCCTCGGGTGCTTTAATTTATACCGCAAAAGATGGCCAGCTCACGAATGAACAATATGAGCGATTACAAAGTGAGTTGGAAGAAAATTTTGAAGGCGCAGCCAATGCCGGCAAACCACTGTTACTAGAAGGAGGATTGGATTGGAAAAACATGGGGTTAACACCAAGAGACATGGATTTCATTGAAGCCAAATATGTTGCCGCAAGAGAAATCGCTCTGGCATTTGGAGTTCCTCCTATGTTGCTGGGTATCCCAGGAGACAATACATATTCAAATTATGCGGAAGCCAACCGGACATTCTGGAGACAAACCATTTTACCATTAGTTGAGCGCAGCGCAAAAACATTAACAAACTGGTTACAGCCATCTTTCGGAAGCACACTAAATTTAAAACCCGATATCACAGAGGTCACTGCTCTAACCCAGGAACGTGAAGCACTCTGGCAACGTTTGCAAGAAACGGATTTTCTCACCAAAGATGAAAAGCGCACCCTTATAGGATACCCCCCACTAGTACCGGATGATGAGGCAATAAATGGAATGGGGTCAGGTGAGGGGGCAAGCGAATGAAAATAGTGTCAAAAACTAATTCAAAATTACCTCTGATGAGTTTTAAGGATTTTAGCGAAAGAGAAGTAAAGTACGCACCGATCAATGTTGAAACGATTAATGACGAGGGCATATTCCAAGGCTATGCAAGCCTATTCAATACTGTTGATTTAACAAAAGATAAAGTTGTTAGAGGAGCGTTTTCAAAAGGGTTAAAACATAAATCACCTTTAAATATAAAAATGCTCTATCAACACAACCCGAGTGAACCGATCGGCATCTGGCAGGTGATTAAAGAAGATCATAAAGGTCTTTATGTTCAAGGGAAATTGTTGAAAGAAATCAGGCGCGGAAAAGAAGTTTTAGCGTTGATGAGGCAAGGAGCTCTAGACGGTCTTTCAATTGGGTATAAAACCATACGCTCAAGACAAACCAATAAGAAAACCACAACTGAGAGAACCGGTGGCATACATCCCTCAAACACAAAAAACGGTGCAATCAGAGAGCTTCTTGAAATAGACCTATATGAAATTTCCGTTGTGACATTTCCCATGCACCCTGATGCAAGAGTACAGGCAGTAAAAACTCTTGCCATGAAAAATGGATTTCCAACCATTAGAGAATTCGAGCGGTGGCTTATGCGAGATGCAGGCTTCACCCGAAAACAAGCCCAAATAGCAATCGCTAAAGGCTTTAAAACATTAGCTCTCACGCGCGATGCTGAGAGTAATCAGAAGAATTTAACCAAGAGAAATCTTAAGTTTAATTCACACCTTTCCCTAATCGAAAAGATGAAACAAGCCACAAAACAATTGACCAATTAATGAGGAATATATGACTGAGCACACCCCTCCCAAACACTATGAAACCAAAGCAGAAAACTTCGGTCATGATGCTGAAATTAATTCAGCATTTGATCAATTCATGAATGCCTTTGATGAATTCAAACAGACAAATGACACACGTTTACATGAACTTGAACAAAAAATGAGTGTTGATGTCCTCACAGAAGAAAAACTAAATCGAATTAATCGAGCGCTTGAAGATAATCAAACTCAAATGGACACTCTTTTGTTGAAATCAAGCCGTCCGTCACTGAACGGTATAAAAGAAAGTTCTTTCCTTTCAACAAAGCACCAGGCAGCAGTAAATGATTTTGTCACTTCAAGTAATTCAGTGACATATCAAGGACCAGTTGAATGGACGTGGCGCCGTATGGTTTTACATTATGCACATCTTTGCCAGTTAGCTGGCGGTGTCGATA
>Ga0209344_10000845_pt1 | contig 46155 bp, 45 predicted proteins | sample Cruoilmetagenom6_FD_187293 | JGI IMG/M metagenome (GOLD analysis project Ga0209344, IMG submission 187293) | Oil polluted marine microbial communities from Coal Oil Point, Santa Barbara, California, USA - Santa Barbara Oil Seep Sample 6 (SPAdes)... | ecosystem: Environmental > Aquatic > Marine... | reverse complement strand
TCAGCGTACCCTTAAGGCGCTCAATTCCTTCGGTGGCGAACATTTCGCCGAACAGGTCTCCGAGATGATGGCCTATGAACATGGCCGCTTCCCTCAAGGCCACCCTTACGCCGAAGTCACCGTCGTCCCTGATGAAGTGGCATTGCCGCCCATCTGGGTTCTGGGGTCCTCAGGGGCCAGTGCCCATTTCGCCGGGCAATATGGTTTCGGCTATGCCTTTGCCGCCCATTTCTCCAAAACCCCGGCCGCACCCGCCTTCGCCGATTACCGCGAAGCCTTTGTCCCCTCGGCGGCCTTTCCCAAACCGCACACCATTCTTTGTGTGGCGGTGGTCAGCGCCCCGACCCAGGAAGAGGCCGAATGGCGCGCCGGCTCGATCAAGCTGATGTGGCGTAACCTGCATGCCGGCACCCCCGGCCGCATCCCCAGCCCCGAAACTGCCGCTGCCTATCCCTTCACCGAGCGCGAGGAACTGGCGCTGGCCGGCCAGATGCAACTGGTCATCACCGGCACGCCCGAAACCGTCGCCGAGCGTGTCCGCGCGGCAGCGGCCGCAGCCGATGCCGATGAGGTCATGATCTCGGCCAATATGCATGGCCATGAAGAGCGGCTCGAGGCCTTCCGCAGTCTGGCTGTGGCGCTCGAGATCCCGGCCACTCCGGCATAACAGGGCTTGCCTTTGCAGCGATTCTGACGGCATAAATCCCGTCCGGTTGACAAGAAGATGCCTAAATCCCCGCAACCGGATTTATTGAACACGGACATCAAGCCGGCCAGACCCGAGCGGGTAGAGCAGGATTTGTCATAGACAAAATCCCTGTCACGCTTTGGGCCTATCGGCTTGTGTCAGGGGATTTTGCAATGACGGCAATAACAGCTTCAAAACAGCTCTGGCGGCACGAACTCGCCGCCACCATGGCACTCGCCTGGCCGCTGATCATCGCCCAGGTCGCCGGCATTTTGCTGTTCACCACCGATGTGGTGATGATGGGCTGGCTCGGCCCCACCCAGCTCGCCGCCGGCACGCTCGCAACCTCGCTCATGCACCCCATCTTTCTGGGCGGACTCGGCGTTGTCACAGCCACAGCGCCGATGATTGCCCAGGCCATTGGCGCGCGCGAAGGCCGCAGCGTCCGCCGCACCGTGCGGCAGGGTTTTTGGGCAGCGCTATTGCTCGCCGTACTCATCGCCCCGCTGCTGTTCAATGCCGAGCGCCTGTTTCTGTCTCTGGGTCAGAACCCTGAAGTTTCCGCACTGGCGCAGGGCTATTTGCATTTTGCCGTCGGTGCGGTTCTGCCCGGCCTGCTCATCGTGCCCTTGCGCTCGCTTTTGCAGGCGCGCGGTAACCCAACAATTATTCTCTACCTCACGGTCGCGGGCATTTTCGTCAACGCATTGGGTAATTACGCCCTGATCTTTGGCAATTTCGGCTTCCCCCGGCTTGAATTGGCGGGCGCGGGCATTTCCACCAGTTTTGTCAATTGGGTCATGCTGTTTCTAGCGCTGGGATTTGTTTTGTTCCACAAGCGCTATCGGCGCTTTTACATTCTGGTGCGGTTGTGGAAACCGGATTGGCCGCGTTTCCGCGATATTTTCCGCATCGGCATCCCCATTGGCCTGACACTAATGTCCGAGGTCGGCATGTTTGGCGTGGCCGTCATCATGATGGGCTGGCTCGGCACTAATCAGGTGGCAGCCCACGCTGTGGCGCTGCAATGCGCGGCCATTGCCTTCATGGTGCCGCTGGGCCTTTCGCAGGCGACCACCGTGCGTGTGGGGCTCTTCATGGGTGCCCTCAATGCTGAAGGGGTGCGCAAGGCCGGCTGGACCTCGCTGGCGCTGACGATTGCCTTCATGTCAGCCACCTGCGCGCTGTTCCTGTTGGCGCCTGACCTTTTGGTGCGTTTATTCCTTGATCCGCTCAAGCCCGAAAATGCCATCAGCCTTGGCCTCGCTGGTGCCTACCTCGGCATTGCCGCGCTGTTCCAGCTCGTCGATGGCACCCAATGCATCATGGGCGCTGCTTTGCGCGGCATGAGCGATACGCGCGTTCCCATGGTGTTCGCCTTGATCGGCTATTGGGTCATCGGCCTGCCGGTCGGCTATATCGCCGGTTTTGTCTTCGGGCTGGAAGGCGTCGGCATCTGGCTGGGGCTTGCCACCGGGCTGACGGTCGCCGCCATTGCGCTGACCGCGCGTTTTGCCCTGCGTGACCGGCTGGGCTTGATGCAGCGTGACAGTATAGTCGTCACCTCCTGAAGGCGGGGCTCAGAACAGTCCCGCTGCCGCCAGTCCCTGCCAGACGATCCAGAAGCCAACGCCCAGTACCACCGTCGCAAACACATAGCGCAGCGCATTACGGCTTTTGCCCAACAGCTTGCCGAGCATGGCACCAGCCACGCCGCCAACGGCACCACCGGCAATGAACAGCCCGGCAATCGGCCAGTCGACGAGCCCTGAAATCGCATAATTGGCTGCGGTTGTCGCTCCGAAGGCAGCCACGGCGACCAGCGAGGTGCCAATGGCAAAGCTCAAGGGCATGCCCGTCGCAAATATCAGCCCCGGCACAATCAAAAACCCGCCGCCAATGCCGAAAAAGCCCGACAGCGCGCCAACGCCGAAACCCACAGGGATCAAGCGGGGCAGCAAGGCCCGCGCCGTCTTCTGGCTCAACCGCACATCGGGGTCGCCTTCACCATTCTGGCCAAACAGCATGGCAAGGCCCACAACCAGCATCAACAGGCCGAACAGTAATAACAGGCTGCTCCCGTCAATGATCTTGGCAATGCTGGAGCCGGCAAAGGCACCGATAATACCGGTCACAGAAAACACCAGCGCACAGGGCCATTTGATCTTGCCCGCCCGCCAATGCGGCACCAGATTGGCCAGCGCGGTCAGCGCCACGGCAATGGCACTGGTGCCGAGCGCCATATGGGTGGAGCCAATGCCCACCACATAAATCAAGAGCGGCACCGCCAAAATCGAGCCGCCGCCGCCCACAAGGCCGAGCACCAGCCCCACAATAACACCGGAAAGCGGTGCCAAAAGGTCAGTGGCGATCACTTCGCCTCGACGCAGAATACTTCATACAAAATCGTCATCAGTCTCTCGGTCCGGTCATCGGCAATCCGATACCAGATGGTTTGGCTGTCGCGCCGGGTCGCCACAATGTTTTCTGCCCGCATCCGCGCCAGATGTTGTGACAGCGCCGATTGGGACAGGCCGACTTCGCCGGCCATTGTGGTCACGTTCATTTCGCCCGTACCCGCCAGCTTGCATAAAATCAGCAGACGTTTGTCATTGCCCAACGCCCGCAACAGGGTGGCCACTTCACCGGCTTTTTCTTCCAGTTCACTAAAATCGCTATCGAGCATTTCGCCGGCTCCTTGAATAAGCACTTGCTAAATTAGGTTAGATACATATATAAGTCAAGCAAGATGTAACGAGGGAGAAATGTCATGACGACATCCAATCCGCAAATCGACGCTTTTTTCGATGAGGCGACGAATACAATTTCTTACCTGGTGTCCGATCCGGCGACCAAGGAGGCTGCGGTTATAGATCCGGTGCTGGACTATGACCATGCCTCGGGCACGGTCGACACCCGCTCGGTTGAGCACATTCTCGCCGCCGCAAACGCGCGCGGGTTGAACATCACCTGGGCGCTGGAAACCCATGCCCATGCCGATCATTTGTCCGGCGCGCCTTTCTTCAAGGCCCAGACCGGTGCCCGCATCGGCATTGGCGAGCATATCAAAAAAGTTCAAACTATCTTCCGTCCCGTTTTCAACGCCACCGATCTCAAGACCGATGGCAGCGATTTCGATCATCTGTTCACCGATGGCGAACGCTTTAACATCGGCAATCTCGAAGTCGAAGCCCTCTATACGCCGGGGCATACCCCCGCCGATCTCAGCTATCACATCGCCGACGCGGTTTTTGTCGGCGATACCCTTTTCATGCCGGATTATGGCACTGCGCGGGCAGACTTTCCCGGTGGGGACGCGCATATGCTTTATCAATCCATTCAAAAATTGCTGGCCTTGCCGGATGCGACCCGTCTGTTCATGTGCCACGATTACAAGGCACCCGGGCGTACTGAATATGCCTGGGAGACTTCCGTAGGCGAGCAAAAAAACAATGTTCACCTGAAAGATGGCGTTACCGAGGAGCAATTCGTCGCCATGCGCGAAAAGCGTGATGCGACTCTGTCGGCGCCCAAACTGCTTTTACCCTCCATCCAGGTCAATATTCGCGCGGGGCGTTTCCCCAAAGCCGAACAAAATGGCGTGCATTATCTCCTGGTCCCCGTCAAAGCCAAAAACCCGGATGCTGAGGCCGCAACCCTGATCGCCAGCTAAATCAACAGGATTTTTTTTATATGAGTTTCCCCAATATCAGATCGATGTTTCTCGGCGACGGCGGCAATAGCGGCGGCCCGGAAATCATTTCCGCCTCTTCCGCCGTCCAGTTCCACGGTGATGCCGACACGGTTTTTGTTGACGTGCGTTCCTTGGGCGAAATCATGGCCTCGGGCACCGTCGCCGGTGCCGTCCGGGCACCCTTGCCCGAGTTCACCCGCCATGCCGTTGCCGACGGGTCGGGCAGTCTCCCCATGGCATCGGCCAGTATCCGCATCATTTGCGTTTGTGCCTCAGGGGCCCGCTCCGGCGCGGCCGCCCAGCAGCTTCTCGCGATGGGTTATACCAATGTGGCCAATCTGCGCGGCGGCATCGGGGCCTGGATGCAGGCCGGCGGCCCGCTCGAGCGCTAAAGCGGGGATAAAACGCGGCCTATACGGGGCCGGTAACAGGCGGGCAGGGCAGCGGATTTAATCCGTCCGCCTGTCCTCTTGCGCTTGTCGCTACTTCCCCCTATAACCCGCACTTCTAAACCGGATCGCCCGGCCGAAAGGCATGCCGTGGCGATCTATAATGCTCCGGTCAGCAATGGCCTACTAAGGAACAGCAAAATGCCCAAAATGAAGACCAAGTCAGGCGCCAAAAAGCGCTTCAAGATGACGGCTTCCGGCAAGGTGAAGGCTGGCCATGCTGGCAAGCGTCACCGTCTGATGAGCCATGATTCCAAATATATTCGTACCAATCGCGGCACAAAACTGCTTTCCGATGCTGATGCAGGCATCGTGAAGAAGTACATGCCATATAACCGCTAACGCCAACAAAGGAGACACCATATGTCCCGCGTTAAAAGAGGCGTTACCGGTCACGCCCGTCACAAGAAGGTCTTGAAGGCAGCCGAAGGCTATTACGGTCGCCGCAAGAATACGATCCGCACCGCCAAGCAGGCTGTCGAAAAAGCCGGCCAATATGCGTATCGCGATCGTCGCGTCAAAAAGCGTAATTTCCGCGCTCTTTGGATCCAGCGTATCAACGCTGCCGTGCGCGATCACGGTCTGACATACGGCCGATTTATCGATGGCCTCAGCAAGGCTGAGGTTGCGGTTGATCGCAAGGTCCTGTCCGACCTGGCCATCCGCGAGCCTGAAGCATTCGGCGTACTTGTCGCCAAGGCCAAGGCTGCTCTCGCTTACCTCGAAGGCGTTGAAAAGACGACGCACGAGCGGATCCCGGCGTAGCACCTTAAGTTCTCAGTCAAGCTGAGGCTAAATTATGAGCCTTGCGCCGGCCCCAGGGCTAGCGCGAGGCTTTTTGCGTCTATACAACCCGCACTTGAGACTTCCCCGCTGAAAACGGAACACCTGACATGCCCAGTGCCGACCTCGATACCCTCAAGGCTGAAATCACCACAGCCATAGATGCCGCCACCAGTGAGCAGGCGCTCGACGCCGTTCGTGTTGGCGCACTGGGCAAAAAGGGCTCCGTCTCGGCGCTGCTCGCAACCCTGGGCAAAATGACCCCGGAAGAGCGCCAGACCGCAGGCCCCGCCATTAACGGCCTCAAAAACGAACTCGCCGGCCTGATCGATGCCAAAAGCGCCGAACTCAAGGCTAGGGCACTCGAAGCCCGGCTCGCTGCCGAGCGCGTCGATGTCACCCTGCCGGTGCGTCCCGCCCCGACGGCGCGCGGCCGCATCCATCCTGTCTCCCAGGCGCTTGACGAAATCACCGCCATTTTCTCCGATATGGGTTTTTCCATTGCCGAAGGCCCCGATATCGAAACCGACTATTATAATTTCACCGCGCTGAATTTCCCCGAAGGCCATCCGGCCCGCGAAATGCACGACACCTTCTTCTTCAACGAAGGGCCCGACGGCACCCGCAAGCTGTTGCGCACCCACACATCCCCGGTGCAGATTCGCACCATGCAGCAGGCCAATGAAAAGCCGCCCGCCGCCTGGATGACCCCGTCCCAGACCCCGCCGATCCGCATCATTGCGCCCGGCCGCACCTATCGCTGCGACAGCGACCAGACCCACACCCCGATGTTCCATCAGGTCGAAGGCCTTGTCATCGACAAGACCTCGCATATCGGTCAGCTGCGCTGGATTCTGGAAGAATTCTTCAAGGCCTATTTCGAGGTCGACGAAGTCAAAACCCGCTTCCGTCCATCCTTCTTCCCCTTCACCGAACCCTCGATGGAAGTCGATGTGCAATGCGACCGTTCGGGCTCGGAAATCAAAATCGGCGAGGGCAGTGACTGGCTCGAAATCCTCGGCTGCGGCATGGTCCATCCCAATGTCATCCGCATGGCCGGGCTCGACCCCGATGAATATCAGGGCTTTGCCTGGGGCATGGGGATCGACCGCATCGCCATGCTGAAATACGGCATGCCGGATCTCCGCGCCTATTTCGACGCCGATCAGCGCTGGCTCGACCATTACGGCTTCCGCCCGCTCGACCTGCCGACCCTGTTCGGGGGGCTGAGTTCGTGAGAGTGTTGATGGCCGGAGCTGCCGATAGCTCCCATGGCGAATTGCCAGTGCTGTACCGGAGCTGATCATGTGGTTCGATGACTGGACATCGATGGGACAGCTCGTCATCAAGGCCGTGATCGGTTTTGCGGCGCTCGTTTTTCTGCTGCGCATCGCTGGCAAGCGCACGATCGCCAAGCTCAATGCTTTCGATCTGGTGCTGGTGTTCACCGTTGGCTCCATTCTGGCAACGACCATTCTGAATACCCAGACCACCATTTCCGAGGGGCTTCTGGCTTTGGCGCTGCTGGTGGGGCTGCAATGGCTGACCGCATGGCTGACCACACGTTCCGCAGGTTTCCGCGCGCTGATAAAATCCGAGCCAACGCTTTTGGCTTATGATGGCCAGCTGCTGCACGCCAATATGCGGCGCGAGCGTATTGCCGAGGTCGAGCTGCAAGCGGCGCTGCGTCAGCATGGGGTGCATGACCTGGCTGAAACGAAAGCCGTGGTGCTGGAGACCGAGGGCGATATTTCCGTGCTCAAGGCTGGCGACGGCGATCCATCCGGATCACTCAGAGCCTCGGGCATCAATGTCGATGCGGCGAAAAAGGGTAACAAATGACCCATACCTCCGCCGAACCCGTGACCTTCATTGTCACCGACATTGAAACCGATGGCCATTCGCCGCTGCGCAACTCCATGTTGAGTTTCGCCTCGGTCGCTGTCGGCTATGACGGCACAATCCACGGCGAGTTCGAGGCGGTGCTGGAAAGGCGCGAGGGGCGGCAGCCCGATCCGCGCACCATGGAATGGTGGCAGGGTTTCCCCGAGGCCTACAAGGCCGCAACTCAAAACCCCGAAGACCCCAAAACCGTGATGCTGCGCTATGCCGACTGGATTGAATCAATCCCCGGCAATCGTGTCTTTTGCGCAGCGCCCATCATGTTTGATGGCCCCTGGATGGATCATTATCTTGATACATTCGCCGATACCCGCGCATTGGGCGGCCCCTATACCGGGCGGCAATTGTTCCGTGGCGGCGGCGTTTGTCTTTACACCATGGCCGGCACAATACGCGGCCAGGATTATCTCAACTGGGGCATGCAGCGCGCACCCGCCGACTGGTACGGCCACATCCCCCACACCCACAAGGCCATCGACGATGCCCGCGGCTTCGCCAATGTCCTTGTCAAACTGTTTGACCTGAACGGGCAATTGCCCAAAATCGAAAACGCAACAGGCGCATACTGATGAAATTCACCCTGGACTGGCTCAAGGATCACCTCGAGACCACAGCGAGCAGCACCGAAATCGTCGACACACTGACCATGATCGGCCTTGAAGTCGAAGCGGTCGAGGATCAGGCCAAGGCGTTGCAAAGCTTCACCATCGGCCATGTGCTGGCAGCCGAAAAGCACCCCAATGCCGACAAGCTCAAGGTCTGCAAGGTCGATACGGGCACCGGCGAACCGGTCAATGTCGTTTGCGGCGCGCCCAATGCCCGCGCCGGCATCAAGGTGGTTTTCGCCAAACCCGGCACCTATATTCCCGGCCTCGATATCACCATTCAAAAGGGTGTCATTCGCGGCGAGGAAAGCCATGGCATGATGTGTTCGGGCCGCGAACTCATGCTCTCGGACGATCATGACGGCATTATCGAACTGCCCGATGATGCGCCCATCGGCATGACCTATCCCGAATATGCCAAGATGGATGGTGTGGTCATTGATGTGGCCATCACCCCCAATCGTGGCGATTGCACCGGGGTTTACGGCATTGCCCGCGATCTCGCCGCCACCGGTCTTGGCAATCTCAAGGATGCCGCCATCCCGCAGACCGCCGGCACTGCCGGGCCCACCCCTGCCATTGAATTGCGCTTTGATGATCAGGCAAATCCCGCCTGCCGCATGTTCGCCGGCCGCCTGATCAAGAATGTCAAAAACGGCCCGTCGCCGGAATGGCTGCAACAGCGCCTGATCGCCATTGGCCTGCGCCCGATCAACGCGCTGGTCGATATCACCAATTACATCACCTATGACCGCGCCCGCCCGCTGCATGTCTATGATGCCGACAAGCTCAACGGCACAATCCATGCGCGCATGGGCAAAAAGGGCGAAAAATTCCTCGCTCTCGACAACAAGGAATATGAAGTCGACGAGACCATGTGCGTCATCGCCGACGATTCCGGCGTGCTCGGCCTTGGTGGCATTATCGGTGGCGAAAGCACATCGAGCGAAGAGGGCACCACCAATGTCCTCATCGAATGCGCCTGGTTCGATCCCAATGTCATCGCCTCGGCCGGCCGCAGGACCGGCATTGTCTCCGATGCCCGCTACCGCTTCGAGCGCACGGTCGACCCCGAATTCGTGCGCCCCGGCATGGATCTCGCCACCAAAATGGTGCTGGAAATCTGTGGCGGCGAACCCTGCGACATCACCATTGCCGGCAATGTCGAAGGCCCCGAAATCATCATCGATTTCCCGCTTGCGGAAATCCACCGCCTGACCGGTCTCAATGTCAGCGCCGGCGAGGTCAAGGCCATCCTCACCCGTCTCGGTTTCTGGATGTCCGGCACAGGGGACACCGTCAAGGTTGCCGTGCCCTCATGGCGTCCCGATGTCACCATGAAGGCTGATCTCGTCGAAGAGGTCATGCGCATTGTCGGTGTCGATCAGGTCCCGGTCGATCCCTTGCCGCGCCTTTCCGGTGTCGCCCCCAAAATGCTGACCCCGATCCAGAACCGCCGTCGCATCGCCCGGCGGGCTTTGGCCGCGCGCGGTCTTGATGAGGCGATCACATGGTCGTTCATTTCATCGGATCAGGCGGCGAAATTCGGTGGCGGTGCCCCCGAACTGAAACTGGCCAATCCCATCGCTGCTGATCTGACCGACATGCGCCCCTCGCTCTTGCCCGGCCTTTTGGCTGCTGCCGGGCGCAATGCCAATCGTGGTTTCCCCGATGCGGCCCTGTTCGAAGTTGGCCAGATTTTCCTCTCCGACCAGCCCGAAGGCCAGCACACCTATGTCACCGGCATCCGTACTGGCACGGCCGGTCTCGATGGCGCGGGCCGTCACTGGCGCGGCAATGCCGCACCGGTCAATGTATTCGATGCCAAGGGTGATCTGGCCGCCGTACTCGATGCGCTGGGGCAGGATATCGACAAGGTTCAGGTTGTCGCCGAACCCGCCGCATGGTCCCATCCGGGCCGGGGCGGGCGTCTGCAATTGGGCCCCAAACTGATTCTCGGCTGGTTCGGCGAAATCCATCCAGCGCTTCTGGCCGATCTCGATCTTGATGGCCCGATTGCAGCTTTCGAACTTGATCTCGATGCCTTGCCACTGCCCCGTCAAAAGGGTGCCAAGACAAGGCCACCCCTCAACCTCTCCGATCTGATGCCGCTAAGCCGCGATTTCGCTTTCGTCGTTGATAGCAAAATTGAGGCGGCCAGCATCATCAAGGCGGCGCAGGGTGCCGACAAGAAGCTGATCACCGGGGTCAATATCTTCGATCTCTACGAAGGCGAACATGTGGGCGCGGGCAAGAAATCCGTCGCCATCGCTGTCGCCATCCAGCCCAGTGGCAAGACGCTGACCGAAGAGGAAATCGACAAACTCTCCGCCGCCATCGTCGCCGCCGTTGAAAAAGCCACCGGCGGAGCCTTGCGCACCTAATGGCCGATCTGGAGCCCATCGCCTCCTTCTGGCATGGCCCGCTCAGCTGGCTGGAGCGGCTCTCGATTGCCTCCTTCGTCCGGCAGGGCCATCCCTTCCACCTTTATAGCTATGAAAAGGTGGAAGGCCTGCCCGAGGGCGCCGAACTGCGTGATGCCAATGACGTGCTGCCGCGCTCTTCCCTGATGTTCTACAAGGGCCACGGCACGCCGGGCGTCTTCTCGGACTGGTTCCGCATGGCCTTGATGCAGCAATCGCGCGGCATCTGGGCCGATTGCGATGTCTATTGCGTCCGCCCGCTTTCAGGGCTCGGCGACTACATTTTTTCCTGGGAACGGCCCGGCTCGATCAATGGTGCCGTACTGCGCATCCCCGCCGACGCGCCTTTGCTCAAGGATCTGATCTCGATCTTCACCGAGACAAAGCGCCCCCTGCTCGAGCCGCACCTGCCCCTGTTCCGGCGTCTGGAAGTCGCCGCCAAACGCCTGGCCGGGCAAAGCGTCGGCCCCGAATATATGCAATATGGCGCCACCGGTCCGTTCATGCTGACCTATTATGTCCCCAAGCACGGGCTTGTCGAAAAGGTCCAGCCCGCCGAGGTGTTTTATCCGGTCCCCTATACCGGCATCCCCCCTTTGATGCAGGCGGGCAGTTCCATTGATAATCTGATCACCGAGCAAACCCGCGGCGTCCACATCTGGCGCAGCCAGCTCACCCGCCGCGGCCGCGCCGATATAGCCCAGCCCGAACCCGGCAGCGCCCTCGCCAAACTCTGCGCCCGGGAAGGCATTTCCTCTAGCGAGTGACCTGTCTCTTCCCACTCGTGGGGAGGGAGAAGAAGCAAGTCAGCGCATTTCCCGCGCATCGTCATCCCCGCGCAGGCGGGGATCCAGTGCGCCGCGTCGGCGGCGCAAAAAGCCTTGCGCGGGCAGGACTGCCCGCCGCTGGTTTCCCGCCTGCGCGGGAATGACACTGTGGCCCCCAACCTCATCCTGAGCCCGTCGAAGGATAGGCCACAAACGTAAAAACCCCCACCCCTTCGACAAGCTCAGGGTGAGGGTTTCAATGCGGACAACGGCGCGAAACCCGAAGGCCCCGCGCCAAAATCAAAAGCCTATTTTGGCCCCAGCATCAGCTCAGGCCGCACCACTTCGTCAAATTCCGCTTCGGTCACAAAGCCAAGCCCCACCGCTTCCTCACGCAGGGTCGTGCCGTTCTTGTGCGCGGTCTTGGCGATCTTGGTGGCATTGTCATAGCCGATCTTCGGTGCCAGCGCTGTCACCAGCATCAGGGAGCGTTCCATCAGCAGCTTGATATTGTCTTCCCGCGCTTCAATCCCGACCACGCAGCGATCGGTGAACGAGCGGGCACCATCCGCCAGCAGCCGCACCGATTGCAGCAGGGCGTAGGACATGACGGGCTTATAAACATTGAGTTCGAAATGCCCCTGACTGCCCGCAACCGTAATCGTGGTCTGGTTGCCGAACACCTGGGCGCAGACCATGGTCAGCGCTTCCGCCTGGGTCGGGTTCACCTTGCCCGGCATGATGGAAGAGCCGGGTTCATTCTCGGGCAGCTGCAATTCGCCAAGGCCCGAACGCGGCCCTGACCCCAGAAAACGAATGTCGTTGGCAATCTTGAACAATGAGGTCGCAACCGTGTTCAGCGCCCCATGGGCATAAACATAGGCATCATGCGCCGCCAGCGCTTCAAACTTGTTCGGCGCGGTGCGAAAGGGCAGGCCGGTAATATCAGCAACGGCGTCGGCAAACTGCTCGGCAAAGCCGATCTTGGCATTCAGCCCGGTACCAACGGCCGTGCCGCCCTGCGCCAGATCGAACAACCGCTGCAACCCTTCGCGGACCCGTTCAATACCGAATTCCACCTGCGCCACATAGCCGGAAAATTCCTGCCCCAGCGTCAGCGGCGTCGCATCCTGGGTATGGGTGCGGCCAATCTTGACGATGTCCTTGAACGCATCCTGCTTGGCCTTCAGCCCGTCGCGCAAATGCTCGAGCGCCGGGATCAGCGTCTTGGAAATCTCCACCGCCGCCGCAATATGCATCGCCGTGGGGAAAGTATCGTTCGAGGACTGGCCCATATTCACATGATCGTTCGGGTGCACCGGGTCTTTCGAGCCCATCTCGCCGCCGAGCATTTCAATGGCGCGGTTCGAGACCACTTCATTGGCATTCATGTTCGATTGGGTGCCCGAACCGGTCTGCCATACGACCAGCGGAAAATGATCGTCGAGCTTGCCGGCAACCACTTCGGCAGCGGCGTCCTGCATGGCGGTGCCCAGTTTCTGGTCGAGCACGCCAAGGGCCACATTGGTGCGGGCCGCCGCCTGCTTGATCACGCCAAGCGCCCGAATGATCGGCACCGGCTGGGTTTCGGTGCCAATCGGGAAGTTCATCAGCGACCGGGCCGTCTGCGCGCCATAATATTTATCGGCCGGCACCTCGAGTGCGCCAAAACTATCGGTCTCTGTGCGAAAAGTGCTCATGAATGTCTCCTGTCATGGCCCAAACTGATCGGCCCCAAACTGTTGCCGCTTGCATACTGCATGCGCATCCATTCGTCCATAACACAAGCAATCGCCGGGGCGTGCTGATCTGTCGCCACAACCGCCAAACATGCAAATGGCACCCCTCGGGGTGCCATTAAATCGCGTATGATCTGTTTTTGGCTATCCAGCCATCAGCGCTTCAAAAACAAGGCCCGCCATAAACGACCCGCCAAGTGCAAAGGCCACATAGGCGAAAAACACCTGTTTCTTTGCCAGCGCCCAGACGGCAATGGCCGCCGGAATGCTGGTCACGCCACCGGCCACCATAAAGGTCAGGGCCGCACCCGGTGCCATGCCCTGCTGCAGCAAGCCCCCCATCAGGGGGAGGGCGGCATAGCCATTAAGATAGGCCGGCACGCCGACAAGCGTTGCGAGCGCAATCGGGACGACACCTTCACCGCCCAGCGACTGGCTGATCCATTCAGCTGGCACATAGGTGAGCATCAGGCTTTCCAGAACAAAAGCCAGCAGCAGCCACTTGCCAAGGAACCAGCCATTCTTGAGCGCGGCTTTGCGGAACCTGACGACCCGGTCCCCATCCCGCCAGAACGCCCACGCAATGGGTTTGGGCTGACGTACCGAAGACGCGCCACAGCCGCCATCCCCAACACCTTCACGTAAAGGATCGGCATAAAGGGAAAACCGCCCCAGCCACATGATGCCGAACCCGCCGAGCAACCCCACGCCAATGGCGGCAATGGTCTTGGCGATGGCAAAATCCACCCCCAGCACGGCGCTTGTCATGACAAACATTGACGGGTCCATGATGGGCGAGGCGAGCCAGAAGGCCATCACGGGTGCCAGCGGCACCCCCATGGTCAGCAGCGCCGCGATAATCGGGATCACGCCGCACGAACAGAACGGCGACAGCGCCCCGAACAATGCCGCCGTGAACACCATCATTGTCGTCCGGCCCTGAAAGACCTGCGCAATGAGATTGTCAGCCCCGCTTGCCCCCACATAGGCGGCGATGCCGATGGAGAGCACCAGAAACGGTGCTGTGCTCAACAGGCTCCCGATCGCCGCGCCAGCCGTTATTGGCACCTGTGCGGGTGCAAACACGACAAGAACTATGAATATGGCAATAATCGCAAGGAGAACCCGGTCGATTTTACCGAGCCGAGTGCGCCAGTCGGGACGGGATGTGGCTTGTGTGAAGGCCATGATGTCTATCCTATATCACTAGAAATATGGTTATATTTGCTCAAAAAAATAGGTTTAGGCGACGTTCTCGTTTGCGAGGGGGGCCACACCGGCGCAGCAGGAATCAGACAGAAAGCCCATCAGGCCATTCATGACCCCGTAATTGGCCCGGTTGATAATCTCGCGCCCGATCCGCTCCTGAACAACCAGATCAGCCGCAACCAGAGCGGAAAGGTGATGCGACAGGGTCGAAGGCGGCATGCCAAGATGCGCGCCGATATCCCCGACATTGAGGCCCGGCTCTCCCGCCGTTACCAGCAGCCGGAAAATATGCAGGCGCACCTCATGTCCGAGCGCCGAAAGCGCCTTTGCCGCGATTTTCTGGTCCATGTTCATGGGCATCAATATAACTACATTTCTAGTTTTGTAAATATGTTTATTGGGCCAGAAAATTGTTGCCGCCATCGTAGGCATGCGGTCCAGTATCCCGATTGGGATAGGACAGGAGAGTGAGGATGGACGAACTTTCTGGTTTCCTCATTGCCGCGGTCGCGCTCACGGGCAGCCCCGGTCCGAACACACTCAGTCTGGCAGCGGTCGGCGCGGCATTCGGCTGGCGGCGGGGAATTGGCTATATGGCGGGCCTTTGCCTCGGCATGGTCTTTGTCATCGCCATTATCGGGACGGGCACGATCAGCCTGGTGTTTGCCGTGCCGGGCGCCGCACAGATCATTGGCATGGTCGCAGCCGCCTATTTTGTCTGGCTGGCATGGCGCATCGCCAGCGCGCCGCCGCTTTCTCAAGATGCAGGCACCGGCAAGCCGCCATCATGGATATCAGCGATTTTTGTGTCGCTCTCCAATCCAAAGGCTTACGCCGCCATGGCGGCGACCTTCTCAGGCTTTGTATTGATTGCAGACAATCTGGCCGCCGACGGGCTGGTAAAAGCAGCCCTGCTCGTCGCCGTGATCATTGGTGTCAATATTTTGTGGCTTTTCGCCGGGGCCTCGCTCACCCCGTTTTTGCGGGTGCCGCGGTCCAGCCGGATCATCAATATCGGTTTTGCCGTAGCGCTCGTTATCTCGGTAAGTCTGGCGCTGCTGCTGTAAACCGCGGGACGCCGAAGCGCCCGCGAAAAATCGCCATCAGGTTCTAGCGCAACCAGCCCTGCGGGCGCGGATGCAGTTCCATCTGCCCGTCCTTGGTCGCCTCATCAATCGCCTTGATCTCGTCATCGCTCAAATCAAGATTGTCGAGCACGCCCAGATTGTCCTTGAGCTGTTCCAGCGTTCGAACGCCAATCAGCGCCGAGGTCATTTCCTTGCGCCGCAGCACCCAGGCCAATGCCAGCTGCACCATGGATTGCCCGCGTGCCTTGGCAATCTCGGAAACCTTCTCCACCGCTTCAAGCACGTTCGGCTCGATATGGCTCTGGCGCAGGGTGGTATTGGTATTGGTCGCCCGCGTCCCGTCCTTGTCGCCCTTGTTGTACTTGCCCGACAAAACGCCTTGCGCCAAAGGCGAAAACGCGATCATGCCAATGCCAAGGTCGCCGCAGGTATCAATGGTCTTGTCATTCTCGATCCAGCGATTGAGCATCGAATAGCTCGGCTGGTGAATGGTGCAGGGCACGCCCATTTCTTTCAAAATCCGATAGGCCTCGCGGGTCTCTTTTTCCGGATAGCTGGAAATGCCCACATAAAGCGCCTTGCCCTGGGCAACGATCGAGGCGAGCGCCCCCATGGTTTCCTCAAGCGGGGTCTCGGGGTCATAACGGTGCGAATAGAAAATATCGACATAGTCGAGCCCGAGGCGTTTAAGGCTCTGGTCGCAGCTCGCCATCAGATATTTGCGCGAACCGAATTCGCCATAAGGCCCCGGCCACATCAGGTAACCGGCCTTCGAGGAAATGATCATCTCGTCGCGATAGGGCTTGAAATCGCGCGCCATCACATAGCCGAACAATTCCTCCGACGATCCCGCCGGCGGGCCGTAATTATTGGCCAGATCGAAATGGGTCACACCCGCATCAAACGCATGGCCAAGAATTTCCATGGCGCTGGGATAGTCCCGGTTACCGCCAAAATTCTGCCACAGCCCCAGCGAAATCACCGGCAGTTTCAGCCCCGAACGGCCTGATCTGCGGTATTGCATGGCATCATAGCGCGCCGGATCAGCACGATAAGTCATGTTGTTCTCCCTCGAAACTGGTTGGAAAGGCGATCGGGAACCGCCACGGAATCATTTCAATAATTCTGCCACGTATTAACGATAAAACGCAAGCGGCCCACCACGAGTGCCTGCCGCAGGCTTTATCTTGGCATAGCCCCATCGGCGATGATAGATAAGCCCCATGAAAACTGTTGCGCAAAGCGCCGGCCCGGTCAAAGTCGCCGCCCTGTATAAATTCGTGTCCCTGCCCGATCTCGAAGCCCTCCAGCCCGAGATTGCGGCATTCTGCGATGCCCGCCATATCCGCGGCACGCTTTTGCTCGCCCCCGAGGGCATTAACGGCACTGTTGCCGGCATGCCCGACGCCATCGACCAGCTCATCGCCTGGCTTGAGGATGGTAATCTGTTTGGCGGCCGTTTCCGTAACGCCGAAATCAAATATTCCGCCGCCGAGACCATGCCATTCTATCGCATGAAAGTGCGTTTAAAGGCCGAGATTGTCACCCTCCGCGCCCCCGAAGCCGATCCCTCCAAAAAAGTCGGCACCTATGTCGAGCCGGAAAACTGGAACGACCTGATCGCGCAGGAAGACGTCATCCTCGTCGATACCCGCAATGATTACGAATATGAAATCGGCACGTTTGAAGGCGCTCTCGATCCGGCGACCAAAACCTTCACCGAATTCAAAACCTATGTGACCGAAAATCTCGATCCGGCCCGCGATAAAAAGGTCGCCATGTTCTGCACCGGCGGTATCCGTTGCGAAAAGGCCTCGTCCTATCTGCTGTCCAAAGGCTTTGAGGAAGTGTTCCACCTCAAGGGCGGCATTCTCAAATATCTCGAAAAAGTGCCGCAGGAAAATTCCAGATGGCAGGGCGAGTGCTTCGTCTTTGACGAGCGCGTTTCGGTCAAGCATGGCCTTGAGGTCGGCGAGGCCGAACTCTGCCGCGCCTGCCGTCAGCCCCTTATGCCTGCTGATCGCACTCATCCTGATTTTATCGACGGGGTGCAATGCGCCCGCTGTGCCGGGGAGGGGGGCGACAAGGCCCGCCGCGCCGCCGCCCGCCAGCACCAGATCGAACTCGCTGCCCAAAAAGGCCTCGCCCATCTTGGCGATGATGCCCAAAGCGCCGCCCTCGCGCGGGCGAAGGCCAAAAAGGCCAGACGCGAAGCCGACCGCGCCCGCAACAGCACTGCCCGGTAATCTCGGGCAGTCTTTTCTTCAACTCGCCACAAAATCCCTTTAGGCTTATGCCGAAATCCTCGGAGACATACGCATGAAAATTCAATGGCTCGGCCATTCGGCCTTCAAGATCACCGGCACCAGCGCCACCCTTCTGGTCGATCCGTTCCTGACCGGCAATCCCAAATTTTCCGGCAACAGGGACGAAGTGCTCGAAGGCGTCACCCATGTCCTTTTGACCCATGGTCACAACGACCATTTCGGCGACACGATTGCCATTCTCGAACAAACCGGTGCCACCCTCATCGCCACGCCGGAACTGGCGGGTTATGCCAATAGCTGCACCGACAAGGGCCATTTTGTCGGCATGAATATCGGCGGCACGGTCGCGCAAAAGGGCTTTTCAGTCTCAATGGTGCAGGCGTTTCATTCCTCGTCCTACACAACGGCAGAAGGCGCGGTAATTTATGGCGGCATGCCCACGGGCCTGATCATCGCTATCGATGATCACGTAATTTACCACATGGGCGATACCGGCATTTTCGCCGACATGGCGCTGATCAATGAAATGTATCAACCCGATATTGGCATCGTGCCAATCGGCGATCATTTCACCATGGACAGCAAGGCAGCCGCTCTGGCGGTCAACCGCTATTTCGATTTCAAGACGGTCATTCCCTGCCATTACCTGACCTTCCCCCTGCTCACCCAGTCCGCCGACACCTTCGTCGCCGCCGTGGAAAAAGCCGAGGTCAAAACCCCTTCGCCCATGGACGTCATCGAAATCTAGAGTGTTTCGGGCCTTCCCGGCATAGCTGCATCGTCATTGCGAGCGCCAAAGGCGCGCGGCAATCCAGAGCGACAGGTAGCTGCCGCAAGGGGCGCATCCGAGCCAGCGGCATGCCTCTTTCTCCCTCCCCTAGATGGGGAGGGTGGCCCGGCACAGCCGGGTCGGGTGGGGTGGAGCCACAAACTCTATATTCGCGGATAGCTTACAGAATCCTTGTTTGGCCCTTCGGGCCGACCCCCACCCTTGATCCCTCCCCACAAGGGGGAGGGAGAAGAAGGGACCGCACGCAATCCTTTTTCCGTTCTCTCCGGCGTCATTGCGAGCGCCAAAGGCGCGCGGCAATCCAGAGTCGCTCACACCAGAGCTTGCTGCTCTGGATCGCCACGGCGCTATGCGCCTCGCGATGACGAAGGTTATTCAAATCAAAAGTCGATCGGCCCCAGCACTCAACTCCGGGTCGGGGTCAGGCCGAAGGCGGGGCCGCCCGGTCGTCGAGCAGCAGATACATATTGACCTGGCTCAGCCAGCGCCCATGTTTCTTGCCCGCCTGCGGCAACCCGCCTGCATGCACAAATCCAAATTTGGCATGCAGGTCGATCGACAGCGTATTATCGGCATCAATCACCGCCACCATCATGTGCCGGCCTTGCGCCCGGGCAATTTTGATCAGCTCGGTCAGCATCGCCTTGCCCAGTCCCCGGCCCTGCGCTTCGGGCAATAGATAGACCGAATGTTCCACGGTCAGGTCATAGCCGTCGCGGCCGCGATAGGTGCCAAACGCCCCATAGCCAATCACCTTGCCGGTCTCATCTTCCGCTACCAGCACGGGAAATCCCGCCGCCATGCGTTCGTGATACCATTTGGTACGGTCAGCCAGGGTGTCCTCATGGCTGATCCAGATCCAGCTCAAGCGCCGAACGGCATCATTATGGATTTCGAGGAGGGCCGGAATGTCATTTTCTGTGGCAGCACGAATGGTCATGGCAGGGCTTTCTCCAGGAGCGAACCGCAAAGGCATTACCCCAGAAACGGCGCCTTTTGAAATGAAATATCGCCTTTACCGGTCGCTGGCCCGTCCGCCCAGAAACCCCATCACGATTTCGCGGAACCGTGCCGGCTGCTCCAGATTGGCGCAATGGCCTGCATCGGCCAGCTCCACCAGGGTGAAATTTTTCCGCGCCTCAAGTTTGGGCAAATCCGGCACCAGTGCCCGATTGACCGCCATATCCCTTGCGCCCCGGATCATCAGCATCGGCCCGTCAAAGCCAAGCCCGTTGGCGCTGAGGTCATAATCGCTTAAATGCCGGGCAATGCGCATCACCGCGTCCGGGTCGAGATCGCGCAGCATGGCGGCCACCATTTTGCGTGCCGCCGGGTCCGGCGAGGTCATCCGCCCGCCAATCCCGGCCAGCAGGTCCCGATTGATGAACTGGTAACTGCCCATCACCAGCCCCATGACCGGCAACAGCGCTTGGGGCGCATGCAATTGATAGGCGGTGCCGAAACTGGCAAATTTCCCCAGCCGCGCCCGGTCTGTGCCCATCAGCGACAGCCCCAGAATCCCCCCGAGCGAATTGCCCACCCAGTCAGCGGCAGCAATCTTCTCCGCATCGAGAATGGCAATCAGGTCCGCCGCAAGGCTGAGAATGGAAAAATCCCCGTCCTGCCGCGCCCCGGTCACCAGAGAACCGCCATGCCCGCGCAGGTCAGGCACAATCACCCGAAACCCCCGCTCGCCAAAATAAACGGCATCCTCGGCAAATTGCAGCCCGTTCGCCGCCAGCCCATGGCAGAGCACCAGCGGCCGCCCGTCCTCGGGCCCGCTGACGCGATAGGCAAGGGTGCACCCCGAACGTGTGACATAGCGGGCATCGGACAGCACAGGCTGGGAAAGGTCAGGCGCAGTCATATCGGGCTCCGGCCCCAAAAAAACTAAAAAACAATGACCCAGAATAGACCATCAAAACCGGTAAGGGGAAACCCCCACCATTGTTTTACGCATTGCCAATCAGAATGCCGGCCGCAAATACCAGCGAGCCGCCCAGCACCACCTGCATCACCGCGCGCCAGAAGGGCGTCGACATGTATTTCGACTGGATATAGGCAATCGCCCAGAGTTCCACCAGCACCACCAGCACGGCAAGGGCCGTCGCGGTGAAGAAATCGGTAATCAGATAGGGCAGGGTATGCCCCAGCCCCCCAAGAGCCGTCATGATCCCGGCAGCAAAGCCGCGTTTGACCGGTGAGCCGCGTCCCGTCAGCTTGCCATCATCCGATGCCGCCTCGGTAAAGCCCATGGAAATGCCCGCGCCCACCGATGCGGCCAGCCCCACCAGAAACGTCTGCCAGGTGCTGCCGGTCGCAAAGGCCGCCGCAAAAACCGGTGCCAGGGTGGAAACCGACCCGTCCATCAACCCGGCCAGCCCCGGCTGCACATAGGTCAACACAAATTGCCGGTGCGATTGTTCGGCCTCTTCCGCCTTGGCGTCTTCGCCCAGATACTTGGCCTCAAGCTTTTCCGCCTTGTCCTGATGCCGGCGTTCCTGCATCGCCAGATCGCCCAGCAACCGGCGCACTTCCACATCCTCGGTCTGTTTGGCGGCTTCCACATAGAACCGGTAGGAGCCTTCCTCCATCTCCCAGACCTGCTGGCGGATCGTCTCGATCGACAGGTTCTGCATCAGCCAGACCGGCTTGCGGGTCATGAACCCGCGCACATATTCGCGCCGGATCGGGATCAGTGTGTCGCCAAAGCGCATACGGTAAAGCGCCAGCAATTGCTGGCGGTGCCCGTTCTCTTCCGCCGCCATGCCCTCGAACACCTTGGCTGAAGCGGGATAGGTCTCGCGGATCTTGTCGGCATAGGCCGCATAAATGCGCGCGTCCTCCTCCTCGGCGGCGACCGCCAGCGACAGGATTTCCTGCGCATTCAGCGATGTGAAATCGCGCTTGTTGGGTTCGAGCAACCGGGCAAACATGGCAGAGCCTTTCCGCATGATTTAGAGCCATTCTAATATAGAATATCTAGTTTAGAACCATTCTAACCAATTATACATGGCACGCAAGCCCCATGCATGCGCGCAGCATAGGGGCGTTTTGCCGCCGGATCTTGATATCGATCAATCCCGCCCGGGTTCGCCGGGAAGGCCGGCAGCTTCAAACTTCATCCAGTCGAGAAACAACCGCACCTTGCGCGGGCGGCTCTTGTTCGCATCGGTGACAAACCAATAGTTGAACGGGCTGGGTTGCTCATGGGCGAACGGCTTGACCAGCCGCCCCAGCGCCAGCGCATCGCAGGCCATCATGTCAAGGCTCAGCAGCACGCCCAGCCCTGCCAGCGCCGCGTCAAAGGCCACCGCCGGATCACTATAGGACGGTCCCTTGAGGGGCGGGGGCGAAATCCCGGCCCCGCGAAACCAGTCGGCCCAGACCAGCATGCCTTTGGGGTCGGCAATAATCGGCACCTGCGCCAGATCTTCGGGGGATTTGAGCTGGCGGGCCAGCGCGGGCGTGCAAACCGGCCAATAGCTCTGCCCGCCCAGCATTTCGCTGCGTACCTCCGGCCAGTCGCCCGTGCCAAACCTGATCCCGCAATCAATGTCCGGCCGCGCCAGGTCCAGCATCTTGCCGGTGGTGATAATCCGCACCTCGATATCGGGGGCCAGTTCGGCAAACCGGCTCAGCCGCCACACCAGCCAGGACGAGGCAAACACATTGCCTGCGGTCAGCGTCAACACATTGTCCTCAACCGCGCGCAAGGTGTCACTCGCCTCGGCCAGCGCCTGAAACCCCGCCCGCAATTGCGGCTGCGCCGCCAAAAGGGCATCGGTCGGCAACAGCCCTGAAGAGGTGCGCGTGAACAATTGCACCCCCAGCCGCGCCTCCGCCCGCCGGATGTGCTGGCTCACCGCCCCCGGTGTCACCCCCAGCTCCTCCGCCGCCGGCCCAAGCGCATGGCTGCGCGCCACAATCTCGATGGCTCGCAAGGCATTCAACGGTATGGCAAAGGGACTACTCATATAGAAAATCTATACACCACCGCAAATCCTGTCCATTGAGAATCCAACAATGGCGGCGTCACATAAGGAAACTCGTCCATATGTGAGCAGTAGCCATGAACATTATCTATAGCATTATCAAGCGGCTCTTCCGCCCCGGCCCCGAAAAACCAGTCGACCCGCTGGCCCATATGAGCCAGCACCAACTGGCCGATCTGCCGCCCTGGCATCCTCCGTGCAATACTGATGGCGGTCAGCCGCAGGGCTGAAATTGTTCTCCAGCCCGTTGCGCGCCGTCTCGCGATTAATTGCGCTCTGGCAGAATCTCTGCGCGCTTGCTAGCCTTCTTGCCTTGTTCGTTTTGGGGAGCCCGACAGGCTGAAAAGCTGCCGCCGTATTGCATCAATGCCGAATAGCGTTCAGGGGCGTCCGCCCCAGTTTCTGCCAAAAATCATTACCACATTTCAGGAAGGCTACGGCCTTAGCGACTTTTTCCGCGATAGCGCCGCCGGGTTGACCGTGGCCATCGTCGCCCTGCCGCTGGCGCTGGCCATTGCCATTGCCTCGGGCGTCGCCCCTGCCGCCGGCCTGACCACGGTCATCATTGCCGGCATTCTCATTTCCGCCCTTGGCGGCTCGCGCACCCAGATCGGCGGCCCCACCGCCGCCTTCATCGTCGTCGTCTATGGGGTCGTGCGCGATCACGGCCCGGACGGGCTGATCACCGCCACCTTCCTCGCCGGCATCATCCTTTGCATCGCCGCCTTGTTACGCGTCGGCAGCCTGATCCGCTATGTGCCTGAGCCGGTCATTCGCGGCTTCACCATTGGCATCGGCATCGTCATCGTTGCCAGCCAGATCAAGGATATCCTCGGGCTGACCGGAGCTGAAATCCCGGCCGATTTCCTCGAAAAAATCACAGCCCTCTGGGGCATTCGCGCCAGCTTCAATCCGGCCTCGCTGCTCATCGCCGCCCTAACGCTTGGCCTCATCATCGCCTTTCGCCGTTTCGCGCCAAAACTCCCGGGCATGGCCATCGCGGTGATCGTGGGCTCGCTCACCGTGGTATTGTTGCAGCTCAATGTCGATACCATTGGCTCGCGCTTCGGGGCGCTCCCCAGTGGGCTGCCCATGCCGCATCTGCCCGATCTCTCGTTCGAAAAAGTCATTGAGGTCCTGCCCGCAGCCCTGATCATCGCCTTCCTTGCCGGCATTGAATCGCTGTTATCGGCCATGGTCTCCGACAAGATGAGCGGCGGCCATCACCGCTCCAATACCGAGGTTCTGGCCCAGGGCGTCGCCAATTTCGCCTCATCCCTGTTCGGCGGCCTGCCCGCCACCGGCGCCATTGCCCGCACCGCGACCAATATCAGGGCCGGGGGCAAAACCCCGGTTGCCGGCATCATGCACGCGCTGATTGTTCTGGTGTTCATGCTGGTTGCCGCCCCGCTGGTCGGCTATCTGACGCTACCCGCGCTCGCCGCCGTGCTGTTGCTGACCGCCTGGAACATGAGCGAACCAGATCGTCTAAAAGCCGATTTTTCCGGCCGCCGTGAGGATGTCATCGTCATTCTGTTGACCCTCGGGCTGACGGTGCTGGTCGATCTGACCCTTGCCATTACGCTGGGCACCATTGCGGCGCTCCTGTTCCGCTTTGCCCGCCGCGATGTGCCACCGCCCGATTGGCACACGCCCAAAACCTGATCGCTATTCGCAGAGTTGATAGGTGCAGCTCTGCCCGTGGCAGCCAAGATCAAGATGCAAATGGTCGGCATGCAGCGCATTCGTCTCCGGTCCCAAAACCGTGGTGAAATGCCCGCAGGCCGTATCATGGGCCAGCTGCATGGTGCGCGCCGCAAAATCATCGCCGGACCAGTCGCCCGGCAGGCCGATTTCGGTCCCGTCGGCCAACACAAACCCCATCACATCCAGCGCATTGCCAAAGCCATGTTCGGAAATATCGGCACCCACCACCCGGTTGCGCCCCCGGCACATATAGCCGGGCCCCGTTTTTACTGTCGCCAGCCCGGAGCGGAATACCGATTGCACGTAGGTGTCGACCCGCGCGAGCCAAGCGGCAAGTTCACCCGCCATCTGGCAATTCACCACCGCCGCGCCGGAAAACCCCACCGCACGCCCGCCAATCGAAACCCCCGTCACCCGATAAGGCGAGCGCAGGCCACAGGCCCCGTCGCTGATCGCAGGCACAGCTTCGGCCATCACCAGCCCTTGCAAAACCGCCGGGCAGGCAGTGCGGTAAATCCGGTCCGGCTCTTCGGCCTCGGTCTCGGTCTCGTTTTCGGAGATAGGGGGAGTGTCTGACGGCCGTGGCAATACCGGTGCCGGCACGGGCACCGCCGCCGCCTTGGGATAGGGCCGGGGCAAAGGCGGGTACTCAACCGCAACCGACCTGCCACTGAGGGCAAGGGCAAGCACGAGCATCATGGCCATTAATTTCATCAAGAGATAACGCCTTTGTGGCTGTAAAGGTTCCTATCGCCTGAAATCACCTTTGCGTAAGGCCAATAAACTGCTAAATGCCGCGCACCATGACGACACCATTAAAAAACATCCGCAATTTTTCCATTGTCGCCCATATCGACCATGGCAAATCCACGCTCGCTGACCGCCTCATCCAGATGACGGGCGGGTTGCAGGATCGCGAGATGAAGGCCCAGGTGCTCGATTCCATGGATATCGAGCGCGAACGCGGCATTACCATCAAGGCGCAGACCGTGCGACTTGAATATAATGCCAAGGATGGGGAGCATTATGTGCTCAACCTCATCGATACCCCGGGCCATGTGGATTTCGCCTATGAGGTCAACCGCTCGCTCGCCGCATGCGAAGGCTCGCTGCTGGTTGTTGATGCGGCCCAGGGCGTCGAGGCGCAGACCCTCGCCAATGTTTATCAGGCCATCGAGGTCGACCACGAAATCGTCACGGTGATCAACAAGATCGATCTGCCCGCCGCCGAGCCGGAACGCATCCGCACCCAGGTCGAGGAAGTCATCGGTCTCGATGCCTCCAATGCAGTGATGATCTCGGCCAAGACCGGCATCGGCATTGATCTGGTGCTCGAGGCCATCGTCACCCAATTGCCGCCCCCCAAGGGCGATATCAATGCACCGCTCAAGGCCATGCTGGTCGATTCCTGGTATGATGCCTATCTCGGCGTTGTCGTTCTGGTCCGCATCATCGACGGCGTCATCAAGAAGGGCCAAAAGGTCCGCATGATGGCCACCGGTGCCACCTATGAACTCGACCGCGTCGGCGTCTTCACCCCCAAACTGGTGCAGACCGGCGAACTCGGCCCGGGCGAGATCGGTTTCATCACCGCCTCGATCAAGGAAGTGGCCGATACCAATGTCGGCGACACCATCACCGATGATCGCAATCCCTGCGCCGAAGCGCTGACCGGCTTCCGTCCGGCCCAGCCGGTGGTGTTCTGCGGCCTGTTCCCGGTCGATGCCAATGATTTTGAGGACCTCCGCGCCGCCATGGGCCGGTTGCGCCTGAACGACGCCAGCTTCTCCTATGAAATGGAAACCTCGGCCGCGCTTGGTTTCGGCTTCCGCTGCGGCTTTTTGGGCCTGTTGCATCTCGAAATCATTCAGGAACGGCTGAGCCGCGAATTCGATCTCGATCTCATCGCCACCGCCCCTTCGGTTGTCTATGAAATGCTCATGACCGATGGCAGCACCTTGATGCTGCACAATCCCGCCGACATGCCGGATGTGATGAAGATCGAGGAAATCCGCGAGCCGTGGATCAAGGCCACCATTCTGACCCCGGACGATTATCTCGGCGCGATCCTGAAGCTTTGCCAGGACCGCCGCGGCGTCCAGCGCAACCTCACCTATGTCGGCAACCGGGCCATGCTCGAATATGACCTGCCGCTCAACGAGGTCGTGTTCGATTTCTACGACCGGCTGAAATCCATTTCCCGTGGCTATGCCAGTTTCGATTATACCCTGGCCGATTATCGCGCCGGCGATCTGGTCAAGCTCTCGGTGCTGGTCAATGCGGAACCGGTCGATGCGCTTTCCATGCTGGTCCACCGCACGGTCGCCGAAAGCCGGGGCCGCCTCATGTGCGAAAAGCTCAAAGACCTGATCCCGCAGCACCTGTTCAAGATCCCGATTCAGGCAGCCATTGGCGGCCGGGTCGTGGCCCGCGAAACCATCTCGGCGCTGCGCAAGGACGTGACGGCCAAATGCTATGGCGGCGACGCCACCCGCAAGCGCAAGCTGCTGGAAAAGCAAAAAGCCGGTAAAAAGAAGATGCGCCAGTTCGGCAAGGTGGAAATCCCGCAGGAAGCCTTCATCAAGGCATTGAAGATGGGTGAGTGAGAACCGGCGCTTAACGGCAAAGCCGTAAAGCGCAAAGCGGTGCCGGTGGCACCATTTCAGGTCCGAACGCCCCCCGCCTCTTCCTTCTCCCTCGGGCTTGACCCGAGGGTCCATGAGATGCCCCCAAATCCTCATGGTGAGCCTGTCGAACCACGAGGATTTCACCCGCCCGAGCACGCCGCCATCCTTCGACAGGCTCAGGATGAGGTCGTGCGCGTTACCCGCCCCAACCCCACCCCGTCATTGTGAGCGGCAGGCACAAAACCCGCCGCCCCAAAAGCCATCAATCGCCGGGAATATGCAGTACCTGGCCGGGATGGATCATCATGTCCGCGCCCAGCATGTCGGCATTGGCGGCAATAATCGTGTCCATCTTCTCGCCATCGCAAAGCTGGCTTTCAGCGATCGACCACAGCGAGTCGCCTGCCTTGACGGTATAGTCCATGGTCATCGCCATCATGGGGTCCTTGGCCATAGCATCCTTGCCCATGGCGTCGGTGCCCATCGCATCAGTCCCCATGGCATCAGCGCCCATCTTGTCGCCCGCCATGGCCGTGTCCTTCGCCATGCCGTCGGTCATCATGGCATCCTTGGCCATGCCGTCTGTGCTCATGGCGTCACCCGCCATCGCGTCCGTCTTCATGGCATTGTGGTCGCACATGGTGCTGGCGGCCAGCGCCGGGGCGGCGGTGCCAAGCGACAGGGCCAGGGCGGCCCCCGCCAGTGTAATCATGGAATTGCGCATTGAAAAACCCTCCGAAAAATCCTGCCCGGCCATCCCGGCCGCAGCTGGACAAACCCTAGCCCCGGCGCGCGGGGAAGGGGCGTAACACCTGTTCAATCCCGCTTGCCCACACCGTGAGCCAGCCGCGCCCGCGCCATTGTGTTTTGCGGCCAAGCCCCTGTTTGCAGACGTCAATTCCCGGTCTCTTTTGTGTGATCACCCCGCCGAGTGCCGGGCATTGTTAAGCGTCTGTTAACCCCGAAAACCGGTTTCCGGCTCGAAAGCGCAATTGTGTTGATTTTAAATACGGGCTTAAGCCTGTCTGCCTATCGTCGTTCCAGGGACGCATAACACTGGGGTAATTGGGGTAGGCAAGTGAATCTTGCGCGACATTTCCGGCTGACTTTACGGCGCGTCCTCCTGCGGCCAGCCAATATTCCTGCCGTCATTGCTCTTTGCGTCATGATCATGGGCGCGGTCTTTGCCGAGCAGCAGAACAACCGCGTCTACCAGCAGAACCAGCGCGCCAGCGTGCTCAATGATGTCAGCCTCATTCGCTCCCGGCTTGAAGGCAATATCAATGCTGACATGCAATTGGTGCGCGGCCTGGTCAGCGTTGTGGCCACCGAACCTGATATCGATCAGGCTCGTTTTTCCAGTCTGGTCTCCAGCCTGTTTGTGACCCAGAACCAGTTGATCAATGTCGCCGCAGCGCCCGATCTGGTCGTCTCGCTGATTTATCCCCTGCGCGGCAATGAGGCTGCCCTGGGCCTCGATTATAACAAGAATCCCGCCCAGCGCGCCGCCGCGCTGCAGGCCCGCGATACCAAACAGCTCGTGCTGGCCGGCCCCGTCGATCTGGTTCAGGGCGGCACCGGCTTTATCGGCCGCTTTCCGGTCTTTATCGATCGTCCCGATGGCGAACTGGGGTTCTGGGGCATGGTCTCCACGGTCATCGATGCAAAAAAACTCTATCACGCCAGTGGTCTGGATGCCGACCTGCCGGTGGAAATCGCCATTACCGGCAAGGATGCCTCAGGCCCCGATGGTCCCCTGTTCTATGGCAACCCGTCAGTGCTTGGCGACAACCCGGTGACAGCCGCTGTCACCCTCCCCAGCGGCTCATGGCAGATATCGGCTATTCCCAAAGGGGGGTGGGCGGCGACGCCCGATAATCTTTGGACCATTCGCGGCTTTGCCCTTCTGGCCGCCGCCCTGGTGGTTTTGCCTATTCTCGCCGCCGGCTGGCTGATTGGCGAGCGCTATGGCCATTTGCGCAAGCTGCGCGCCAGCCGCAATGAATTGCAGCGCCTGTCGCAGCGGTTGGAACTGGCCGTGCAGACCTCGGAAATCGGCGTATGGGAATATGACCTGACGCAGCAAAAACTGTATTGGGATGCGCGTATGCGCGTCCTTTACGGCGCCCCCGCCATGGGCCCGGTTGGCTATGAAGACTGGCATGACCGGCTGCATCCGGACGACGCGAAACGCGCCGTCGGCGAATTCGATACCGCCATTGCAGGCCGTCATGCGTATAATTCCGAATTCCGCATCGTTCTGCCGGATGGGGAGATCCGCGTCATCCGCGCCATGGGCTCGGTCTATACCGACAGTCATGGGCGCCCGCGTATTCTCGGGGTCAATTGGGACATTTCCGCAGATGTGCAGCTCAACGCGCAATTGCGTCACGAGCGGGCGCTCAGCGAGGCGCGCAATGGCGAACTGGAGGCCACAAGGGCCCGGCTTGAATATAACGCGCTGCATGATTCCCTGACCGGCCTGCCCAATCGCCGTTATCTCGATGAATTGCTGGTCGGGCGCAGTGATCGTGTTTTCCGGCCCGATGAATGCCCTGGCCTGTTGCATATCGATCTCGACCGTTTCAAACAGATCAATGACACGATGGGCCATGCCGCCGGCGATGCCATGCTGGTCCATACTGCCAATGTATTGTTGCAAAATGTGCGCAAGAGTGATTTCGTCGCCCGCATCGGCGGCGACGAATTTGTCATCGTCTGCCTGTCGGAAGCCGACCCCTCCTATCTTGGTGATCTGGCCGCCCGCATTGTCGAACAGATGCGTCTGCCGGTCGCCTATCAGGGCCGCGAATGCCGTTTCGGCGTCAGCGTTGGCATCGCGCGCCATGATGACCCGGCCTGCAATCCGCAGCAATTATTGATCAATGCCGATATCGCGCTGTACCGCGCCAAGAAGGAAGGCCGTAACGGCTATCGTTTCTTCTCCGAAAGCCTGCATAGTGCGGCCGTCAACGTCAAACGCGTCGCCGATGAAATTCTGACCGGCATCGAACAGAACCAGTTCATCGCCTATTATCAGGGGCAATTCGATTCAGCGGACTACGCCATCACCGGCGTTGAGGCGCTGGCGCGCTGGCAGCATCCCGAACACGGTCTGCTCAGCCCCGATATCTTTATCGATATTGCCGAGGACCTCAACGTGATGGCCTCGATTGACGCCATGATCCTCGACCAGTCCCTGGCTCAGATGCAAAAATGGGCCCGTGCCGGCATCCCGGTGCCCCGCGTTGCGGTCAATGTTTCCGCCCGGCGGCTGCATGATGAAAACCTCGTGGCCAGTCTCTCGAAGATGAACATCAAGCCGGGAACCGTGGCCTTCGAACTGGTGGAATCCACTTTCCTTGATAATAGCGATGATCTGGTCGCCTGGAATATCGACAAGATCAAGGATCTGGGTATCGAGATTGAAATCGACGATTTCGGTACGGGCTATACCTCGATTGTCTCCCTGATGCAGCTGCGCCCCAAACGCCTCAAGATCGACCGGCAACTGGTCCTGCCGGCCAATACCTCCGCCAATCAGCGCGAACTGATCCGCTCGATTGTCACCATCGGCTCCTCGCTGGGCATCGAGACCGTCGCAGAGGGGATCGAGACCATGGAGCATGCCCGTATCATGCATGAACTGGGCTGCACGACGCTGCAGGGCTATGCCCTGGCCCGTCCGATGAGTGGTGGGGACTTTACCCGTTTTGCCCGCGACAATAATGGCCATGCGGCCAGCGCTGCCTGAACAGGATAGTAAATACTTCCATATTCGCTAATATTTGCTAGTGTCGGGCTCCGGGTCCAGTATTCAGCAAGAGGCAAAGCAAGATGCATAAGTTCAAGATTGTGGAACGCAAGAACGACCAGTTCGGTGTCCAGTTTGTTTACAATGCCGAAGTGATGGTCTGGTCGGAAAGCTACAAGGGCAAGGCAAGTGCCACCAATTGCATTGAATCGATCAAGAAGAATGCCCCCGGTGCTGCTGTCGTCGATATGACCAAGGACGAAGAGGGCAAGGGCTATCGCTTCGAGATTGTCGGTTCGAAAGATGGCCAGTTCTATGTCCGCTTCGTCGCCTCCAATGGCGAGCCCATGGTCATCTCGGAAACCTACAAGGCCAAGGCCAGCGCCAAGAACTGCATCGAGTCAGTCAAGAAAAACGGCCCCGGCGCGCCAACTGAAGACCTGACCAAATAGGCTTCAGCGCCGCTGCGCCACAAAGCCGGGCAGATCGGCGAGGGATGTGCCCTCGCCCTGCGGGCTGACCCCCAGCCGGTCGAGCACATTGCCCGCCCGGTTGACCCAGAAGCTTTGATAGCCAAACCAGCTCGCCCCGCACACATCCCAGCCATTCGACGACACGAAGACAATCTCCCCGGCCGGGCAGCCGAACGCATCCGGCCCCATCTGATAGGCCTCGGGCGCGGTCTTGAAGGTCCTGACCGCATCGACGCTGAGAATGTGGTCGAACACTCCCGCCATCCCGGCCGCGCCAACCGCACTTTTGAGCATGTCCGGTGTCCCGTTCGAGAGGATCGCCAGCTTCAGCCCGTCCCCCTTCAACGTCTGCAACACCTCAAGGTTTTCGGGGAAAGCCTTGAGCGCTGCATACTGCTCCATCAGCGCCTGCCGCTGATCCGGCGCAAGCGCCAGACCGAGTTTTGCCGCCGCAAAATCCAGCGCATCGCCGGTCAGCGCCCAGAAGTCGCGATAGCGTCCGCACAAGGCCCTGATGCGGCTATAATCAATCTGCGCCACCCGCCAGTATTCCGCCAGCAGCGCGCCCTTGCCGGGAAACAATTCCTCGGCCAGCGCCCCGACGGCATAAACATCGAACAGCGTGCCATAGGCATCAAACGCAATCCCGCGCACGCTCTTCATCCCCGCCATGTCATCCTCCCCGCTAAAGCCCCAGTCTAGTCAGCCCGCTACTAGGCGCAAATAACTTCTGCACCCCACTGGACCATGCCGGTCACAACTGGGTAATCTCGGCCCAAAAGCCGGACCGTTTATCCCGGCGAATTTCCCGGAGCATTGCACCTCATGCACAAAATTCTGAACCTCGCCGCCGCAGGCCTTCTCGCTTTGGGCCTTGCCAGTCCGGCCTTCGCCGCAGACCTGCCCGATCTCGGCGGGCGCACCATCGTCGCCGTCACCGAAAATGCCTATACCCCGCTCAATTTCGCCGATCCGGCCAGCGGCGAGGGCATCGGCTGGGAATATGACGCCATCAATGAAATCGCCAAACGCCTTAACGCCAAGGTCGATTGGCAGATCTCGGCCTGGGACACGATGATCCAGGCCGTGCGCGATGGCCAGTTCGATATCGGCATGGATGGCATCACCATCACCGACGAGCGCAAGGGGCAGGTCGATTTCTCCGACCCCTATATGGTCTCCGAGCAATTCATGCTGGTGCGAAATGATGAAAGCCGCATCACCGGACCGGACGCCTTCTCGACCGATGAAGACCTTTTGATCGGTGCCCAGCCGGGCACGACCAATTTCTATGTCGCCGTCTATGAAGTGCTCGATGGCGATGAGGCTACCCCGCGCATCAAATTGTTTGATACATTCGGTGCCTCGGTACAGGCGCTCAAATCCGGTGATGTCGATATGGTGCTCATGGATAAGACGGCCGCCGACGGCTATATCGGTGCCAATCCCGGTGCGTTCAAACTGGTAGGCGAGGCGCTCGGGTCCGAGGAATTCGGTTTCATCCTCACCCCGGGGTCCGAGCTGACAGCGCCGGTCAATTTAGCGCTCGCTGAAATGAAGGCCGATGGCACTATCGAGGCGCTGAACCGCAAATGGTTCTACGAATATAGTGCCGGTCAGTAAACCAGCCGCCCGGGCGGCCAGCCGTCCGGGTATATCCCTCCCATGACCAATCCCCATAGCCCCTATCGCCCCAGCCCACCCCGCCGGCAAATCCCCTGGTGGCTTCTGGTCATGGCCCTTTTGGGCGTCATCGTGCTGTGGGTTTTCCTTAGCGGCAATGACTACCGCATCATCCTGCACGCGCTGACCAGGGGCGTTTTCACCACGCTCTATGTCACAGCGCTCGCCTTTGTCTTTGCCTCGCTGGCGGGGCTTGGCATGGCCGTCATGCGCACCTGCACCAATCGCTGGCTGCGCGAAATCGCCACTTTTTATATCGAGCTGGTGCGCGGCATCCCCATTCTGGTCATGCTGTTCTATATCGCCTTTGTCGGCGCGCCCTTTCTGGTCGACGGGTGGAACTGGCTGATCACCCCGCTCACGGATAATGGGCTTGTCGGCCCCATGACCGTGCGTCAGTTCGATTTCACCTGGCGCGCCATCTTTGCCCTGACCATCGCCTATTCCGCCTTTCTGGCCGAAATCTTCCGCGCCGGCATCGAGGCGGTCGACAAGGGCCAGGTCGAGGCCGCCCGCGCTTTGGGCCTCAGCCGTTGGCACACCTTCCGCCATGTGGTCGCGCCCCAGGCCGTCCGTACCATCCTGCCGCCCTATGGCAATGATTTCGTCTCGATGATCAAGGATTCAGCCCTGGTCTCGGCGCTGGGCGTGCAGGACATCACCCAGCTCGGCAAGGTCTATTCCGCCAGCACCTTCAAGTTTTTTGAAACCTATAATGTGGTGGCTTTCCTTTATCTGGTGATGACCATCACCCTGTCCCTCGGCGTGCGCTGGCTCGAGCATCATCTCAAGCGCTCCTCCCGCGACAAATAGAAAAAGGCCCGCAGGCGTGCGGGCCTTCGAATGGTGGCGGGCACTTTTGGAAACGATCTTGTTCAAATGTGCCTTGGTCACACCAATGTTCCCGGCACGGTGGGGACGTCTTGCGAGCCTGCCGCGAACAGTTTAAAACCCATCGCCATCAGTCATCGCGCCGCCGTGATATTGCGGGCGGCCAACTCATTTGGAATTAATCTCTTGTTTGATCGCTTCCTTGCCGCGAGCACCGAAGGCTTTGCAGTGCCTTCCGCCACCCAGTTCCGTATCGACATTCTCTCCGGCCTCACCGTGGCGCTGGCGCTGGTGCCCGAGGCTGTGGCCTTTGCCTTTGTCGCGGGCGTGCATCCGCTGGTCGGGCTTTATGCCGCTTTCACCATCGGCCTGATCACCGCGCTGATCGGCGGCCGCCCCGGCATGATCTCGGGCGCCACCGGTGCCTTGGCCGTGGTCATCGTCTCGCTGGTCACCCAGTATGGCATTGAATATCTGTTCGCCACCGTGGTGCTGATGGGGCTGATTCAGGTCATTGTCGGGGCCATGCAATGGGGCAAGTTCATCCGTCTCGTGCCGCATCCGGTCATGCTCGGCTTTGTCAACGGGCTGGCAATCGTCATTTTCCTCGCCCAGCTCGGCCAGTTCAAAATCCAGAGTGCCGGCGTCGTCACCGCCGGTCCCGGCAGCGCTCATGGCGTTGGCGGCGGCGAATGGATGACCGGCATGCCGCTCTATTTGATGCTCGGCCTCACCTTGTTGACCATGGCCATCATCCAGTATGCGCCCAAGGCCATCACCCGTATCGTCCCCGCGCCCCTGCTCGGCATTGTCATCATTTCCGCCATCGTCATCGGCTTCAATCTTGATGTGCGCACGGTTGGCGATCTCGCCTCCATCGAGGGTGGCCTGCCGGCCTTCCACATCCCCATGGTGCCCCTCAATTGGGAAACCCTCCAGATCATTGGCCCCTATGCCATCATTCTCGCCGCCATCGGCCTGATTGAATCCCTGCTGACCCTCAACCTCGTCGCCGAAATGACTGATGCCCGTGGCGGCGCGTCCAAGGAATGCGTCGCCCAGGGCGTCGCCAATGTCGTCACCGGCTTTTTTGGCGGCATGGGCGGCTGCGCCATGATCGGCCAGTCCATGATCAATGTAAAATCGGGCGGGCGCACCCGCTGGGCCGCCATCAGCGCATCGCTGTTTCTTTTGAGCTTCATCCTCTTCGCCTCCGGCCTGATCGAGCAGATCCCGCTGGCAGCTCTCGTGGGCGTCATGTTCATGGTCGTCATCGGCACCTTTGCCTGGCGCTCCATTCGCATCATGGCCCGCGTGCCGCGCACCGATGCGCTGGTCATCGTTCTTGTGACCATCGTCACCGTCATGACCGATCTGGCCACCGCCGTGGTTGCCGGTGTCATCATCTCGGCGCTGGTCTATGCTTGGAACGCCTCCACCCGCATGCGGGCAACAACCGTCAACGAGCCGACACAAAAGGACGTAAAGGTCTATCGCCTTTCCGGCCCGCTCTTCTTCGGTTCGGTCGCCAGCTTCAACGAATTGTTCGACCCGAAAAACGATCCGGCCACCGTCATCATCGATTTCATGGAATCGCGCGTGGTCGATCATTCCGGCCTGCAGGCCATCGACGCGCTGGCTGCCAAATACCTGGCCAATGGCACTACCTTGAAACTGCGCCATTTGTCCAAGGATTGTAAGGAACTGTTAACCAAGGCCGGCCAGCTGGTCGAACCCAATCCCGATGATCCAAGCTATGGCATCGCGGTTGATTACAGCCTCCAGCATGGCCGCCTCAGCACCGGGCATTAAACCCCTGTTGCCGCCGCGTGGCAGGGTTTAAGATAGGATATGGACAAGCCAAAGCTCACCATAACCTATTGCACCCAATGCAACTGGCTCCTGCGCGCCGCCTGGATGGCGCAGGAGCTGTTGTCCACCTTTGCCCTGGAGCTCGGGGCGGTCACCCTCATTCCCGGCACCGGCGGAATCTTTGAAATTCATATCGAAGACAAGCTGGTCTGGGAGCGCAAGCGCGATGGCGGCTTTCCCGATGTGAAGGCCCTCAAACAACTGGTGCGCGATCATATCGATCCCGACCGGGATCTCGGCCATATCGACCGCTGACATGCATTTTTATCGGGGCAAACCATTCTCCTGACTGGGCCAAGTCTTGTAGCTGGTTATAATAATGCCCACATATGCCGGGGACAGATATCCCCGAGGGAGAAGATGAATGTCGAAAAAACTGGCGCGCCTTGCGACGGCGCTTGCTTTCGCTGCGCTGTTTGCAATCCTTTTTGGCCTGATCCCTGCACGGGCTGAAGAAGCCGGCCGGGTCGGGGTCGACTGGGTCGGCAATGACATTGTGGTGGATGCCGTTCAGGATCCCAAGGTCGAGGGCGTCACCTGCCATATCGCCTATTTCGACCGCTCGATCATTGATCGCCTGCAACAGGGCAACTGGTTCGAGGACCCCTCCAATTCATCGCTGGATTGCGCCCAGACCGGCCCCATCTCCGTTGGCGATATCGACATGGACAAGGATGGCGAGGAAGTCTTCAAGGAGCGCCGTTCGGTGATTCTAAAGACCCTCGTGATCAACCGCATCTATGACGAGGCCAATGACGCGCTGATTTATCTGGCCCATGCCCGCGAGCTCAATCAGGGCTCGGCCAAGATGTCGATTGCCGTTGTGCCATTGGCTGGCCAACAGGTCGACTGGCTCAATGGTGCCCCCGCCTCCAAGACAAAACCGATCAAATAGACCCGCGTTCAAACCCATTCCCCGTGCGGCGACAAACGGGGAATGGCTTGTTGCCGCAATGGCATAAAAGATAAAACCATTCCGCATGCCGTGGCTGTATTGAGCACGGCAAAGGCCAATATTCTCTAGACAGACAACGCGCCCATCTCTGGCGCTCTACAGGAGGACCATATGGCTATTCTTCTCGGCGACACCGCCCCTGATTTCACCTCTGATTCCACCGAAGGTACCATCAATTTCCACGACTACATTGATGGCAGCTGGGCGGTCCTGTTCTCGCACCCCAAAAATTTCACCCCCGTCTGCACCACCGAACTGGGTTACACAGCCAAGCTGAAGCCTGAGTTTGAAAAGCGCGGCGTCAAGGTGCTCGGCCTTTCGGTCGACAAGCTCGAAGATCACGCTGGCTGGGCCAGGGACATTGAAGAGACGCAAGGTTCCGCGCTCAATTTCCCGCTTCTGGCCGATCCCGAAGGCAAGGTGGCGCGTCTTTATGACATGATCCATCCCAATGCCGACAACACGCTGACCGTGCGCTCGGTCTTCGTCATCGGGCCGGACAAAAAGGTCAAGCTCAAGATCGAATATCCCGCCTCCACCGGCCGCAACTTTGATGAGGTTCTGCGCGTTATCGACAGCCTGCAGCTGACCGCCAAGCATCAGGTTGCAACCCCGGTCAACTGGAAGAATGGCGAAGACGTGATCATCGTCCCCGCCGTCTCCAATGAAGACGCCAAGACCAAATTCCCCAATGGCTGGAAAGAGGTCAAACCCTACCTGCGCATCGTTGCCCAGCCGGGTTCATAAGACGATCCATCCGGATTAAAAAAGAGGCGGCCATCTGGCCGCCTCTTTTTGTTTATGCCCGGTCCCATAGCCGTTCACTTTTGGTGGAGATACCCTTCGTCATTGCGAGGCGCGCCAAGAAAGCCACCCCCACCTTCTCCCTCGGGCTCGACCCGAGGGTCCATGACCCGCCCTCCACACCGGCAAAGGGCGGGACAGCCTCCCAGCCCAAGCCCACCTGAAGCGCCGCAATATCGCAAGGGTACCCGGGCCAAGCCCGAGTATGACGATTGGGGGGCAGGGCTATCGGGGGCATATAATAGTTTGCAAATTGCCCGCCCCGCTCTAACGAAGCTCCGCCAACCGGCGTTCTTCCTCGGCATAGACAATACGCAAGGCGCGTTCCTCGCGCCGTTGCTGCGCGCCCAGAAAATCCGCCTTCACCTGCGCCTCAAAGATGTCCCCCTTGAGCTTGGCCCGCTGCACATCGGAAAGCCCGGGCACGACAATGCGGTCGAGCCCTGAATCCACCCGTCCCCGGGCGAGATCCAGTTCCCTTCCGGTTTCATAAACAATCCGCGCCTTGTCATAGACCCGGTTGAAACTGATGCCGATATACCCGGTGCAGGAATTGTAATTGGGGCGGCCGGTCTTGCCATCGCTTTCGGCCCTGTCGATATGGCAATAGGCTTTCAGCCCTTCGGTGCGCCCCACCTCATAGAGCGGCCGGTTGACCGAAATCTGGTGCTTGGCACAGGCCGAGATATGTTCATCAATTTGCGAGAGTGGCAGGCCTCTGCTGCCATCGCTCATGCCAAGGCTGCGCCAGTCGCCCGCCTCGCATTCCGCCTTGCTCAAGGTAGCGCAACTCGCAAGCAAAGCGCATAAAATCAGCACGGCAAATCCCGCTAAGAACTTATACATGATAATATCCCCTGAAATAGGGCCCCATCATGCAGCCGCTATCGCAAAGGCACAAGCGCGCTCTTGGGGTCAAAGCTTCAGCGTTTGCTGCACATGACGCGGCAGCCTGGCGGCAATGATCTTGTGGGCTTCAATAATATAGGCGGCGATATCATCCGCGCTGAGCGCCGAGTCTTCTGCCACCTGCACCCATTTCGCCCGTTCCAGAGCGACAGAATGGCAAAAATCTTGCCGCCCACCTTGCCCACCGAGGCATCGCCCCATTGACGGACGATTTCAACCGCGGGCAGGCGGGCGATAAACGCCTCGAACTCGGCCCGCTCGAACAGGCTCACTAGGCAGAGCTTGGCAGGCTGGCAATACCGATCTGGCAGGTGGCGCCAGTGCCCTGCAACCCGCAATAACCGTTCGGGTTCTTGGCCAGATATTGCTGGTGATAGGTCTCGGCGAAATAAAATTCAGGCGCGGGCGCAATCTCGGTCGTAATCGTGCCCAGTCCCATGGCCTGCAAGGCCTCGCCAAACGCATCGCGGCTTTTCAGCACTGCATCCATCTGCGCGTCGGTCGTTGTATAGATCGCCGAACGGTATTGGGTGCCCCGGTCATTGCCCTGGCGCATGCCCTGGGTCGGGTCATGCTCTTCCCAAAAGGTCTTGAGCAGGGTCTCGAGCGAAATCTTGTCCGGCTCGTAAACCACCATCACCATTTCGGCATGGCCCGTGCGGCCCGAACAGACCTCGTCATAGGTTGGGTTGGGGGTCGGTCCGCCCTGATAGCCCACAGCGCTCACATGAACGCCCGGAAGCTGCCAGAACAGCCGTTCAGCGCCCCAGAAACACCCCATGCCGAAATAAATCGTCTCGGCACCTTCCGGGTAGGGCCCCTTGAGGGGCGCACCATTGACGAAATGCGGCTCGGTCACCGCAATGGCCTCGGATCGACCAGGCAGGGCTTCACTGGCGCTGGGGATGGTTGCCGGCTTGGTATTGAAGAACATTTGGGCCTCCGATTGTCAGGGCTGGGTAAAATTGCGGGCCATTACGGCCAGCATGCCGCAGCCTTAATAGGTCGCGACATAGCGCTTTTGCGTGGGCGCGCGCCCGGCCAGCAAAAACAGCAGCCCCAGAATGCCAAAAATCACCCAGCTTGGGCAGCTCATGATATGGATTGTGAGGTTTTTGCCGGCAATTTCAGGCAATATGGTCATCAGCGTATGGTTGGCCTGCGTCCAGCTGGCCAGATGCAAACTGCTCCACGTTTCGGCCAGCGAGGTCATCACCAGAGCATTTGCCGCCAATGTCTTGGCCCCGTCAACAATGATCAGCACCAGGGCCAATCCGCAAAACCATGTGCCAAGGATACGCAAGATAAACTTCATGATAGGCCTTTGTGCAAAGCTGCACCTGTTATCAAAAATAAATACTGGGCCGTAAAAAGGCAGGCCATCGTGAATGCGACTGCTTTTCTGCCCTTTCGCCCACGGATACAAGGTAGTGCGAATATAAGCGGGTTCAACGGCGCCCACGCCAATGTGATCCGGCAGCTTCGCCGGATGCACTGCATGACGCAGGAGCAACGTACTGGCCGCGATATGGTTCCCTGATGGCCATAAGTTTGCGCTGCATGTCGATTTTGCGACTGAAAACCGCGCAATCCGCACTCAGGGCTTGCAGTCTTGCCCCTTAGCGGGTAATTCCGTCGCGCGCAGGGCAAACCTCTGCGTTCAGCACACCGCGCCCGGCAACGGGTTCCAGGGTTTGCTGTTTTGCGGAGAGGTGGCCGAGTGGTCGAAGGCGCACGCCTGGAAAGTGTGTAGGCGGGGAACCGTCTCCAGGGTTCGAATCCCTGTCTCTCCGCCACTTCCAAGCGGTCGGCGTCAGCCGGCGCGAAGCTCCTGTGGAGCTTTGCGAGCGCAGAAAGGCCTTGAGAGCTATGCTCGAAAGGCGGAAATGCAGCATTTCGATTGAGACTTTACCGAATACCGCCCCTACCGCCTGTCCCTGCAGACCGCGTCCGCGGAATTTAGCGGGTCCGCCCACCCCCGCAGCCGCCGCCTTAGTTCCAAAATAGAACCAAATAGCCAAAAACCACCGTCATATACGGCAAGATCACCCATTGACAGGCGTAATTTTCCCGTATTAGTTCTGTTAACGAACAAAGTGGAGACGTATTCTGGCGACCGATCTTCCCATCGCGATTGTTGATGCTGCGCCCGCGCCGGTGAGCGCTGTGGAAGCCTTTCCGACCAGCGTTGCGGATGAATGGAAACAGCTAAAGCTCTCCGGTCTCGATGTCGAAGGGCGGTTCAGTCCGAACCTTGGCTGCTTTCTGGTCCCCTGGGCCGGCAGGCTCGTTTTGTGCGACGCAGGTATCGGGCCCGGCCCCAACGCCTATCTGGGTGGCTTGCGCGGGCATCTGCCTGAAGCTCTCGCATCCCACGGTGTCACCCCGGACCAGATCGCCGCCGTGGTGTTCACCCATTTGCATATGGACCATATCGGTTGGGCCACCTCGCTTGATAGCACTGGCCAGCGCGTTGCGAGCTTTCCCGATGCGGACTATTTCGTGGCCGCGCCGGAAATGACCTTCTGGGCAACGGGTGCCACAGGGGCACGTGCCCACCACCGCGAGGCCTTCGAAACCATCTTCCGGCCGCTCGAACGTCTCGGTCATCTCGTTCCGGTGACGCATGGTGAGCCCATTCTTGCCGGACTAAGCCTCATTTCAACGCCCGGGCACACGCCGGGGCATTCCTCAATACGGTTCGAGCAGGGCGATCAATGCATGGTTGTCGCTGGCGATATTTTCCACTGTCCCGGCCAGGTCGAGCGCCCCGACTGGCATCACCGGGCAGACATGGATCCCGATCAGGCGCGCATCACCCGCAAAACCTTCATCAAACAGGCAGCAAGCGAGCACTGGCTCATCGCTGCCGGACATTTTCGCGATGGACTGCAAAGCGGACACATCTCCGCGAAGAATGACGGGTTCCGTTTTGAGCCCCTCAACGCGACGGCAAATCGAAAAACAACAGCTATTCAACAAGGGAGATTACAATGAAAAAGTCACTTTCTAAATTGATGCTTGCTATGGCGATCGCCGCGCCGACGGCTGGTCTAACCAGTGCAGCCAATGCTGTAGAAATCGAATATTGGCAATATTTCTTCGCCGGACGCGTTGAAGCGATGGATCAGCTGATCGCAAAGTTCGAGGAAGCCAATCCTGACATCACCGTCAAGCAGACCACCTTCCCCTACGCCCAGTATCAGGCAAAGGTTGCTGCGGCCGTCCCCGCTGGCCAGGGTCCGGATGTGGTTCAGCTCTATTATGGCTGGTTGCGTGATTACATGCAGGCAGGGCTATTGGCCCCGCTGCCAACCGACACTTTTGACCCCGCGACAATCGACGCTGAATTTTTCCCGATGGTTCAGGCCATGAAGGTTGATGGTGCCTATTACGGCCTCCCCACCGCCGTGCGCACCATGGCGATGTTCTACAACAAGACCCTTTTCAGCGAGGCTGGCCTCGATCCTGAAAACCCGCCCAAGACCTATGAAGAGGTTGCCACGGCGGCCAATGCGATCGCAAAGCGCGATGCCGGGGGCAATTTGCTGGTCGCCGGTATCACGGCAACACCAGTGTCGCAGGATGCGCATTGGTGGCGCGAAGTGCTGATGCGTCAATTCGGCGGACAGGCTTATTCCGACGACTACCGCACCGTGACCTACAACACGCCTGAAGGCCTTGCCGCGCTGCGGGCCTATACCTCACTGTTCATGGAAGACAAGGCGACCGACTACGGATTTATGGATGAGTCGCAAGCCTCCTTTGTGGCGGGCAAGGCCGGCATTCTCATGGATGGCTCGTTCCGTATTGGTGCCGTTTCAGGTGTCGAAGGTCTCGACTGGGGCGTGGCACCCCTGCCAACCCATAACGGCATTGAATCCAACTATTCGTCCTATTGGCTGAATGGCATCACCTCGCAAACCTCCGGCGAAGAGCTCGAAGCATCCGTCAAGTTTCTGGAGTTCATCACCAGTGACGAGGCCATGCAGCTTTGGCTGGATGTCGTGGGCGAGCTGCCGGCACGGCCCTCTGTTGCCTTGACAGAGGCCAATCGTAATGACCCGGTTTACGGGCCCTTTATCGCCGGCTTGGAAAGTGCCCACGCCACTGACTTCGTCAACGAGGTGGCCCAGCGCCAGATCTGGCTCGACATGATCGATATGATCAATGTTGGTGGCGTGTCTGTGGAGGATGCCATTGCCGAAGCGGCCGCCACCGAACAGGCAACAATCGACGAATATTACGCCAAGTAGCCCTAAAAGCAAAAAGGCCTGCGACCACTTCCGGTCGCAGGCCCAAATCCGGACATGCGCGCATGAAGAGATTTTATGACAGGCTGACCTTCCAGCAGAAAAAGGCCTATTGGGCCTGGCTGTTCCTGGCTGTGCCGGTCGCATTCTTCTGTTTCGTCCGGTTCTATCCCACGCTCAATGCCATGGTGATATCATTCACCGACTGGAACCTGCTTTCGCCGATGAAATTTGTCGGCTTCGAGAACTACCAGAAAATGCTGACCGACAAGGTGTTCTGGAAAGTCTTCGGCAACACTTTCCTTTATCTGATCATCGGCCTGCCGGTCACTTTGCTGCTGTCATTTGCCGTTGCGTATTACCTCGATCAGATCCGTTTCATGCACGGCTTCATCCGGGGGCTCTATTTCATTCCCTACCTGACAACCGCCGTCGCCATGGCCTGGGTCTGGCGCTGGGGCTACCAGCCCGTACCCATCGGTATTCTAAACCAGATTCTGACCGATTTCGGCCTGCCGCAGCAGCCTTTTCTGCGCGCGCCCAGCCAGGCCCTGGCGTCTGTTCTGGCACCGGCGATCTGGGCCGGGCTCGGCTTTCAGGTTATTATCTTCCTCGCCGGCCTGCGCGGCATCCCCGACACGTATTACGAGGCCGCACGCATTGACGGGGTTGGCAAATGGGCCACCCTTTGGGAGATCACCCTGCCGCTGCTGCGCCCGACAATTCTTTTCCTGGTGGTCCTGACGTCCATCAGCCTGCTGCGCATATTCGACCAGGTCTACAACATGACGGTGGGCGGGCAGGGCGGTCCCCTCAATTCCACCAGGCCGCTGGTGCTCAACATCTATAATTCCGCATTCAGGGATTTCGACATGGGGTACGCCACAGCCCAGACCATGGTGTTGTTCATCGTCCTTCTGGTCATCACCATGGTGCAGCTGCGCCTCATGAGGGCAAAATGATCCAGTCTTCCAAGACGTTTCCCCTGCCATTCGGCCTCAGCGCCTCGCCCGGCAAGATTGTCATCTGGACGCTGCTGTTTCTGGGCGGGATCGTGATGATTTCACCTTTTATCTTCATGATATCGAGCTCGCTCAAGACGGCCGACCAGATTTATGACCTCCGGCTGATCCCCGAGCGGCCGACGCTGGCAAATTACGTCGATTTGTTCGCAAACAGTCCATTCCTGCGATGGTTCTGGAACTCTTTTATCACCTCGAGCATCGTAACCTTCTCGGTGTTATTCTTCGACAGCCTCATCGGCTACGTCTTGTGCAAATACAATTTTCGCGGGCGCACATTTGTCTTTGTTGCCATCCTCTCCACGCTGATGATCCCCACTGAAATGCTGGTGATACCGTGGTATGTGATGAGCGCAAATTTTGGCTGGATAGATACCTATTGGGGCATCATGTTTCCCGGCCTGATGACCGGGTTCGGCGTGTTCTTGATGAAACAGTTCTTTGAGTCAGTGCCCGACGAATTGCTGGATGCCGCCCGCATTGATGGCCTCAGCGAGTTCCGCATCTGGTGGGAAATTGCCATGCCGCTGGTCATGCCGGCACTGTCAGCGCTGGCTATCTTCACCTTTCTGGGCAACTGGACGGCGTTTTTGTGGCCGCTGATCGTCACCAATAGCCGCGAGCTCTATACCGTGCCGGTTGGGCTCGCATCGTTTGCCGGCGAAAATCTGACGCGATGGGAGGTGGTGATGACCGGTGCCGCAGTGTCAACAATTCCCACGCTGATCGTCTTCATCGTCCTGCAGAAATATATCGTCCGCGGCGTCGTTCTTTCCGGTTTGAAGGGGTAACCATGTCCAGAAACAGTGATGCAGATAAAACCCGCTTCCCCGACAAAACCTATGCGCAGACCGTTCTGGGTCCGCTGTTCGATCATTCCAAGGTACAGTTCGCCGCGCCGCTCTGCATGATAAACCGTGCCCATTGCGTAATGCTGACCGAGACGGGCATCCTTGCCCACGAGGATGGTGCCGCCATTGCCGCCGCCCTTGAAAGGATTGAGGCAAATCTTGACCCGGACGCGATGCACTATTCGGGGGAATTTGAAGACCTCTTCTTTTTCATCGAAGCCGAGCTCAACAAACTGATCGGGACTGATCTGGCGGGACGTCTGCATACGGGGCGCAGCCGCAACGATATGGACCACACAATCTTTCGCATGAAGCTGCGCGCGCAGATCGACCGGCTTGCCGGCAAGGGGCGCGCGCTGGCGCAGAGCCTGCTCACCAAGGCCCGGGCGGAACGCGACACCATTATCGTCGCCTATACTCATGGCCAGCCGGCGCAACCAACCACGTTTGGTCATTATCTATCGGCGGCGCTGGAAGTGCTTTTGCGCGATCTCGAACGGCTCGCAGCGGCCCGGGATATCGTTGACCAGTGCCCCATGGGGGCCGCCGCGATCACGACGACGGGCTTCCCGCTGGACCGGACCCGTATGGCGGAACTGCTCGGTTTCGCCGGTGTGCAGCGCAACTCATATGGCTGCATCGCGACGGTCGATTATGTAACGGCCAGCTATTCGGCACTCTCGCTCATGGTCATGCACCTTGGCCGGCTTGTGCAGGATTTTCAGTTCTGGACCAGCTTCGAGGTGGCGCAACTCTACGTGCCGAACAGCTTCGTGCAGATCAGCTCCATCATGCCGCAAAAACGTAATCCCGTACCGATCGAACATCTGCGCCTGCTCGGATCACTCGCCATGGGGCAGGCCGACGGCATGGTCAAAATCATGCATAACACACCCTTCACCGACATGAACGATAGCGAAGGCGAAGTGCAGACATCCGGCTATGCCGCTTTTGCCAGCGCCGGCCGTATGCTCGATCTGCTCGATGCACTGATCCCGAGCCTTTTGGTCGAGAATGAGAAAGTGCGCGCCAATATCGACCGCTCCAGCATTACCGTGACCGAACTGGCCGATACGCTGGTCCGGGACGAAGGCTTGCCGTTCCGCCTTGCGCATGAAGTCGCAGCCGAAGTGGCGCGCGGCGGGGTGGCACGCGAAACCCCTTTGAGCGCGGGATTTGATCTCTTCACGTCGGCCTTTTCAACCATCGTTGGCCGCCCTTCGGCTTTGACCGGGGCTCAATACGCGCACGCCGTGACGCCGGAGAACTTCATTGCCATTCGCAACCGCCTCGGCGGGCCGGCGCCTGAAGCGATGGAGGAGAGCTTTGCTGTCTATAGCGCCCAGCTCGAGGCCATCAGCCAGCGGGCCAGCGCCTCGATTGATCGGGCCGATGCCGCCCAGGCAGCACTTGCCGATGTCTTTGTCCGGCTTGCCGGTTCGTTTAAACAAAAGGAGGCATGAACTTGGCCCCCGTTTCCATTCGCAAGCTCGTCAAACGTTATCAGGCCGTTGAGGTGCTGCACGGCATAGATCTCGAAATCAGCGATGGTGAGTTCGTCGTCCTGGTCGGCCCCTCCGGCTGCGGCAAGTCAACGACCCTGCGCATGATCGCAGGGCTTGAAGATATTTCTGACGGCGAGATCGCGATCGGCGACCGTGTCGTCAATCATGTCGAGCCAAAAGATCGCAATATCGCAATGGTTTTCCAGAACTATGCGATCTACCCGCATATGACGATCTACAAGAATATCAGCTTTGGCCTGCGCACCTCCAAGCTCGGTAAGGCCGAAAAGGATGCCCGTATCCGCGAGGTGGCGGAGTTGCTCGATCTGACCCCGCTGCTCGAGCGCAAGCCAAGCCAGTTGTCTGGCGGCCAGCGCCAGCGCGTCGCCATCGGCCGCGCCATGGTGCGCAATCCGGCGGTGTTCCTCTTTGATGAGCCGCTCTCCAATCTTGATGCGCAACTGCGTGCACAAACACGCCTCGAGATAAAAAAGCTGCACCAGAAATTGG